>Ga0209643_1001008_pt1 | contig 32239 bp, 33 predicted proteins | sample AutmiccBRH37_all_FD_187383 | JGI IMG/M metagenome (GOLD analysis project Ga0209643, IMG submission 187383) | Deep subsurface microbial communities from Mt. Terri, Switzerland - Autotrophic microbial communities BRH/37_all (SPAdes) (version 2) | ecosystem: Environmental > Aquatic > Deep...
TCGCTAGATACTAGTCGCTAGTCTCTAGAGTAGTACCGGAAAATTCAATATCAGGCTTCTAGTGACTAAAGACTAGTGACTAGAGACTGAATTCATCTGGTGGCAATGACGGAGAGGTCACACCTGTTCCCATCCCGAACACAGAAGTTAAGCTCTCCAGTGTCGATGGTACTTGGACCGAAGGGTCCTGGGAGAGTAGATCGCCGCCGGGTAATGTAAAAAGATCAACAGTTTCTACTGTTGATTTTTTTATATTACCCGTTAGCAATGAAGCTACGCTTCGTTGATGTCCGTAAATTAAGGAATGTCTTCTGCACAGTAATATTTATGGAGCTGTTAACTCTATTTCGTTTTAATTCGACAGAATTCAACATATAATTTGATGTTTGTCAATACATTATTTTTGAATTGCACATTATATTATATAATTGGTAACTCGGTAGTTTTTTGGATCTATTTATAGTTCTAAATCACTATATATATAAAAGGCATGTATAAAATTCATTTAATAGACTATACTTAATTTATCTGACTTCGCTAGTAAAAGCTGGGACGTAATGCAGAAAAAGGATGGATATATTATGAAAGAAATATTAAGCAGTGTATCTCCTAAAATCAAATATGTCTTGATATTGTCAGCTACATTGTTTTTTGTTTTCTTGATAGTATATGCATCATTTATTTATCCGAACTCTACCACATACAGTGATAAGATATTCAGAGCGCTAGCGTTCAGCCAGATGCTTCTGATAGTATTCATCAGTTACAGTATGTACAACCTTATAAAGGGAGATTCAGCGCTGAGAGGTATTTCCGGCATAATTAGAGACGAAATATCTGAGGGCAGCCCAATATTCAATACAATCTCAGACGGTATAATAGTGGTAGACAGTAAAGGCAGGATCAGAAACATAAACCAAGGCTTGTGCAATATATTAGGACTTGAGGAAAAGCAAATAATAAACAAGAATATATACAGCCTGCTTAATGAATGGGACGGCAATTTTGAAAACAAAGCATTGCCGGGAATAGTGATTGAGTCTTTGGAGACCCAACAAGAATTCAGACAGCAAGAAAAAGTCTTTGTAAGGGATTCAGAAATACTGTACCTCGCAGTATCTACATATATGCTAAGGAATAAAAGCAAGAATGTGATTGGTGTTCTTGCAGTAATACATGATTTTACTCAGAGAAAAAGGCTTGAGCAGCAGTTGATGCATGTAGAAAAGCTTGCAACTGCCGGACAGATGGCTGCTGAGCTTGCACATGAAATTAAAAACCCAATATGCTCTATCAAGGGTCTTATTCAGATTATGGGAAAAAAGCACTGCCTTGAGGACAGCAAATATTATGAAGTGATAACAAATGAGATAGATAGGATAAGTGTTTTGCTGCAAGGGTTCCTGACACTTGCTCAGAACAAGCCGAAACTAGAAATGGTCAGAGTGAACAGTGTTCTTGAACAAATAGTGCCATTGATTGAAAGCTACGCTGAAAACAAGAATATCAATATCAACGTAGATTTGCAGAAGGATATGCCAAGTATTAATGCTGACAGAGATAACATAAGGCAGGTGATTGTGAATATAGTTCAGAACGGGATTGATGCTTTACCAAAAAACGGAAGTATGAATATAAGCATTTGGTATGATCAGATAAATGATTTGATTAAAATGGAATTCAAGGATAATGGCAGTGGAATAAAGCCGGAATATCTGGACAAGATTTTTGAGCCATTCTTTACTACAAAGGACAATGGCTCAGGCTTAGGACTGGCAATATCACACAAGATAATCGAAAACCATTGTGGAAAGCTATTTGCATTTAATAATCTGGACGGAGGAGCTACCTTTGTTATAGAGCTTCCCGCCGCTAAAAGATATGAAATAAATAATAATAACAAGGTTTCCTGAATTTAAAAAAGCCGCATAGCGGCTTTTTTTATTCACTTGAACTTAGGAATTATCCCTGCATGCTGACATGCCTTTAGGGCAACTACTGCTGTGGGTCCCAGAATCAGTCCGGCCGCGCCTAAAAGCTTCATGCCTGCAAACATTGACATAAGTGTTACTACAGGATGTATCCCCAACTGCTGTCCAACTACCTTTGGTTCAATCATATATCTTACGACTGTAATTATTCCATACAAGACAAGAAGCGCAATTCCCAGCCTGTAGTTTCCCCATATAAAGCTGGTTATGGCCCAAGGGACATAAATGCTTCCGGTGCCAAGCACAGGAAGTATATCTACCAATGCGATTATAATTGCCAGAGTGAAGGCGTAGTCGACACCTATAATTGTCAGACCTATAAAGGATTCAATAAAGGTTATACTCAGTATTATGGATTGAGCCTTTAAAAAGCCTATCAACGCTCCGAAGAGATCTGTTTTTAATAAAGTCAATTTTGCGTCCCAGGATGAGGGAAGCTGTCTGAAAATAAAGTCCTTTATTAAATATTTGTCTTTTGTAAGGAAGAAGGTTGCAATAAGTGTAATGATCAGGAATATCATTGTAGATGGCAGTGTAGTCAAAGTATTAATCAGCACTGTTGTTGTATGGCTTAAGAAGGTTGTGACCTTCCCGAAGACAGTTCTCAGTACATCCTGAATGATATTGAGAGCTTCAGGAGGCAGCTGCAGATACAAATCAGTGACCTGCTGAGTTATTTGGGCGGAAAGCTTGAACACTCTGTCATAATAGTTCGGCAATCTGTCATACAGCTTCATAAACTCATATACAACTCTGGTAACTGCAAATATCGAAAAAGCAATGAAGCCTCCAAGGAAAAGCAAGATTGAAAATAATACCGATATGCCCCTTTTAAGCTTGAACCTTTGAAAAAATTTAACAAGGGGCTCTATTATGAAGGATAATACTAATGCTGTAATAAAGGGGGTAAAATATATGAATAAGAGTCTAAGGGCAAAATATGCAATCAGAACTATAGTTGAATATGCCAGTACTCGGAGTATTAAATGCAGGTATTTTTCTATTTCTGGTCGGACCATAGCACCACTTCCTAATATATTATTTACTGTTAAAAAAAGTATATAAATCGCACAAAGAAGATTACATAGAGTAGAAGCGATTTATAACATCAAGGAAAACGTTTCGCACTATTGAACAATTATTTAATGGATTTAGTGCGAAACATATAGCTTATTACTTAATATGCTGCAGTGAAGAATATGTAGCTATTTTTATTATATATAATGCAAGAGTAATAATCAAACAAATGATTGGATTTTGCGACAAAATCAGACGGAATATTTGTATCTATATGTTTTACACTAAATTTATAAAATGTATATTACTATAATCCTTTATTGTAGCTTCAATTCTTAGTATAATTATATTTAATAATAGCCAATAGCGATAAAAATATTCACGAAGGAGAGGAATGAAATTGAGAGAGGTAAATGTGGATATCATATGCGAAGCAATAAAGGAGCTTTTCATAAACGCAAACTACTATCTATGCCCGGATATCAGGAACAAGCTTGAGAAATATAGAGATATTGAGGTTTCTCAAATAGCAAAGGAAATATTGGATAAAATAATAGAAAACGCTGATATAGCTGCAAAGAATCAAGTAGCTATATGTCAGGATACCGGCATGAGTATAATATTCCTTGAAGTCGGGCAAGAGGTCTTATTTGTCGGAGGTGATATTAATGAAGCCATTAATTCCGGAGTCAGGAAAGCTTATAAGGAAGGGTACCTAAGAAAGTCTGTTGTAGCAGATCCGATAGGTCGAGGGAATACCGGAGATAATACCCCTGCAATAATATACTATGATATTGTGCCTGGGGACAAGGTAAGAATACAGATCATGCCAAAAGGTTTTGGCAGTGAAAACATGAGCGACATTAGAATGCTGAAACCTTCAGATGGGGTGGAGGGAATAATTGAGTTTGTGCTGGACACTGTTGTTAAAGCAGGTGCTAATCCATGCCCTCCCATAATTGTAGGGGTTGGAATAGGAGGAACCTTTGAAAAGGCAGCATTAATTGCTAAGAAAGCGCTGCTGCGCCCCTTGGATAAGGGCCATGCCGGTGTTTTCTACAGAGAGCTGGAAACAGAACTTCTGAAGAGGATAAATAATCTGGGTGTCGGACCTCAAGGAATGGGAGGCATCACTACAGCTCTTGCAGTTAATATTGAAGCCTATGCCACACACATTGCCGGTCTGCCTGTGGCTGTGAATATTACCTGCCATGCATCGAGGCATATGGAGAAAATTATCTAAGGAGGGTATGCTATTATGTATAAGAGGATAACAACACCTTTAAGGGATGAAGATATAAACATATTGAGTGCCGGAGACCGCCTACTGCTTAGCGGGGTGATATATGCCGCCAGAGATGCAGCTCATAAAAAGATGCATGAAGCGCTGCAGAAGGGGCAGGCCTTGCCCATTGATATACAACAGCAGGTCATATATTATGCAGGACCTTGCCCAGCCAAGCCTGGTGCCGTTGCAGGCCCATTCGGGCCTACCACTTCCGGAAGAATGGATAAGTATGCTCCTGAGCTTATTATGCTGGGGCTGAAAGGGATGATAGGGAAAGGAGACAGAACCGCTGAAGTGGTTGAAGCGATGAAGGCGGGCAATGCTGTTTACTTTGCAGCTATAGGAGGTATAGGCGCGTATATTGCAGCAACAATTAAATCACAAGAGGTAATTGCTTACGAAGAGCTTGGTGCTGAAGCACTTATAAAGCTTGAAGTAGCAGACTTCCCTCTCATAGTGGCCATTGACAGCAGGGGAAATAATCTCTACCATATAGAGCCACAGAAATACAAAGATAAGTTTACTCAGGTAGTGAATAAATGAATACGGATTGCATACCAATATTAAAATCGCTCATAGAATACAGGGATGAGGGAGCTGTATCATTTCATATGCCAGGGCATAAAAGTGGCAGTTCTTATAAAAAAGCAGGCATGGGATTTCCGGGGGAGGATTTGTTAGCCATGGACACTACAGAGGTGCCCGGGATTGACAATCTCCACTGTCCTGAAAGTGCAGTACTGGCAGCCCAAAGCCTTGCTGCGGAAGCTTTTGGCGCAGATCATACATTCTTTCTGGTAAACGGCACCACATCGGGGATATATTCAATGATAATGGCAGCAGCAGATCCCGGAGATAAAATTATCATACCACGGAACTGCCATAGGTCGGTTCATGGTGCAGTAATACTAGGCAGGCTGGTGCCGGTGTACGTAAACCCAGAAATAGATGATGAGCTTGGGATAGCAATGGGTATAAAACCGGAGAAGATAGAATATATATTGGAAAAGCATAGAGATGCAAAAGCTGTAGTAATTACTAGCCCTACTTATTACGGGGCATGCTCTGATCTGAAGAAAATAGCGGAAATCGTACATAAAAGGGATATGATGCTTCTTGTGGATGAAGCTCACGGCTCTCATTTCGGCTTCAATGAAAGGCTGCCCATAACAGCGCTGGAGGCTGGGGCTGATATGACAGCTCAAAGCATACATAAGACCCTTCCCTCCATGACCCAGAGTTCAATGCTGCATATAAAATCCCCAAAAGCAGACATTGAGAAGCTGAAGCTGTTTTTACAGCTGACTCAGACAACGAGTCCTTCGCATATACTTCTTGCATCCTTGGACATTGCAAGGTACATTATGCAGGAGAAAGGGCGGGAGCTTCTGGATGATACAATAGCTTGGAGCAATTGGGCAAGAAATGAAATAAATAATATTCAGGAGCTCTATTGTTTAGGCTCAGACAGAGTAGGAAGATGCGGGGTTGCTGATTTGGATCCTACAAGGATAACAGTAAATTTTGGAGCAGCCGGCATAAGCGGCACAAAAGCTGAGGTTATCCTGAGGAGGGACTTCAAGATACAAGTCGAAATGTCCGATTTATATAATATAGTGGCAATAGCTGCAACAGGAAATAAACAAGCAGACTATGAAAAGCTGGTGAATGCGCTAAAGAGCATAGCCAGAACAGCAGGAAAGGCAAAGCAGGAAATAAAGCTCCCGGCAGCTTTTCATAAATCTCCAGAGCTTTGCTTAATGCCGTGGGAAGCGGTATACTGTAAAAAAGAGCAGGTGGAAGCTGGAAAAAGTATAGGCAGGACATGTGGGGAGATGATAATACCTTATCCCCCGGGAATACCAGCGCTGATACCTGGAGAGAAAATTACCCCGGAAGCATATGAATATCTGAAATCTTGTGTGGAACAGGGAATAAAGATAAATGGAGCTTCGGATGCCAAGCTGGAAAAGATGTGGGTGATAAAAGACAGTCACTAGTCGCTGGTCGCTAGTCTCTAGCTTTAGGGTAAGGCTCTGTAGTTCAGGTATGAGGCGCGGGGTTATGGAATTTCGAGATGTGGGGTAGGGACGATTCATGAATCGCCCGTACAGACTCTGTATGTATTGATAATATTATATTTTTAAGGAGGAATAATAATGAAGCTTGTAATAGTAGTTGTACAGGATGATGATGTTGATGAACTGGTGGAAAGGTTGGTCAAAGAGAAGCTCAGCAGTACAAAGCTTGCTTCAACAGGGGGGTTCTTAAGAGAAGGGAATACGACGCTCCTGATTGGTGTGGATAAGGAAAGGGTGGACTCGGTAATAACAATAATCAAGGATATATGCAAGAGCAGGAAGCAGACCTTCACAACGCCTATTCCGCCTACAGGCTCAGCAGGAGTGTTCATTCCATATCCTATTGATGTAATGGTTGGTGGAGCGACAATATTTGTTGTCGATATAGACCGGTTTGAAAAAGTATAAGGGAGCATCATTATGAAAATATCAGATATAAAAAACCATCCTTCTTCAATTACGAGCACTATTGCACGGGAAGACAGGAGGTCTGATATCACAAGCGACAGGTCAAGCTTTGGTGATACTTTGAAAAAAACTGAAGAACAGGACTTAACCAGCCGCTTGAACAGACTCATGCATGATATCGAAAAACAAGGTGAGCACCTTGCCAAGAGCATGGACATAAAAGAATTGAAGAACTATAAAAAGCTTATTTCCGAATTTATGAATGAGGTAGTGAATAATTCACTTAAATTCTCAAAGCAAAGCAGCTTTGATAGAAGAGGAAGGCATAAGGTATATGCTCTTGTAAGAAAGGTCAATGCAAAAGTTGAGGAGCTTAGCAGAGAATTTCTTAAAGAAGAGAAGGATAATATAAAGATACTTGAAAGCATAGGAACCATAAAAGGAATGCTGTTTGATATGTACATGTAGCTTTTTATGATATTGAACGCACATAAGTATTCCCATGGAGTATAGTGCGAATTCAATAACAGGAAGGAAAGCATTTTGCAAAACCTGATTGGACTATTTGTGATGATTTTTTGCATAATGCTTATATAAGGAGAAATAGTATGGGGTTTAATGACATAGCAGGACAAAGGGTTATAGTTGAGAGTCTGAGGAATGCCGTTAAAAACAATATGATATCAAACGGCTATATTTTCAGTGGGTCAAAGGGCTGTGGCAAGAAACTCATGGCCTTCATTTTTGCCATGGCTGCAAATTGCACCGGGGTAGCTGCTGACAAACCGTGCGGAAGCTGCAGCTCTTGTATAAGGACGAAAAGCGGCAATCACCCCAATATAGAGATCGTGAGACCTACCGGACTGAGTATAAAAATCAAGCAAATCCGTCAAATAATAAGTGATACAGCTAAAAAACCCTTTGAGAGCGGATACAAGGTAATTATTATTGAGAATGCGGAAAAGATGACTCATGATGCTCAGGATGCTTTCCTGAAAACACTTGAAGAACCCCCTGAGAATACTGTGTTTTTGCTGCTTGCAGAAAATCAAAATCTCCTGCTGCCTACAATTGTTTCGAGGTGCCAGGTTTATCAGTTCAAACCGGTTGCTGCCAAAGAGATAAAGGATTTTGTAGAAGCCAGATATGATTTTTCATCAGCAGACATTGATGCTGCAGTGAGGTACTCAAAAGGGGTGGTAGGCAAAGTGTTGGAGCTTCTTCAGGATAAGGAGCGCTATAAAGCTCATACTGTCTTCATTGATATACTGGAGAAGGCATTGCTGGGGAATGGGAGTGAGGCACAGCTAATGGCATCAGCAGTAGCTGAATCCAAGGATGAGGCAGAAAGATTCATGGAATTTTCTTTGACGTGGTTCAGGGATGTAATGGTGTTAAGGGAGAGCCAGGGGGCTTATGAGCAGCTTATTATCAATGTTGACAGCGTAGAAAAACTATCAAGACATAATTCTGCTTTGACGGAAGGTAAATTAAACAGTATAATAGATATAATCAAGAGCACAGCGAGGTATGTCAAGTATAACGTTGGTATAAAAAACAGTATAGATGGCATGCTATTTAATATTGCGGAGGTATGTTTGTACAATGGTTAAAACGGTTGGAGTAAGGTTTAAGAAAGCCGGCAAGATATACTACTTTGATCCCGGTGATTTGGAAATAAATATTGATGACAATGTTGTAGTAGAGACCATCAGAGGCATTGAATTCGGTAAGGCTGTATTGGGAATAAGAGAAGTGTCTGAGAATGAAATAATTGCACCGCTGAAGAAGGTTCTGAGAATCGCAACAGAAGAGGACAACAAAGTGTATGAAGACAACAAGGCAAAAGAAAAGGAAGCCTTCAACACATGCCTTCAGAAAATAAATCATCATAATCTTGGGATGAAGCTTATTGATGTGGAGTATACTTTTGATAACAACAAAATCATATTCTACTTTACAGCTGACGGCCGTGTAGACTTCAGGGAGCTTGTAAAGGACCTGGCTTCAGTTTTCAAGACAAGAATAGAGCTTCGTCAGATAGGCGTAAGAGATGAAGCCAAAATGATAAGCGGTATGGGACCTTGCGGAAAGAGCCTATGCTGTTCGACCTTCCTGGGTGATTTTGCACCCGTTTCTATCAAAATGGCAAAGGAACAAAATCTATCCCTCAATCCCACTAAAATATCCGGTATTTGCGGAAGGTTGATGTGCTGCCTGAAATACGAGCACGACACATATGAATGCTCAAGGAAATACATGCCTAAGGTGGGAGCTTTGGTTGACACTCCTGAAGGCCGTGGGGAAGTGGTGGAATCCAATGTGCTTCTGGAAAAGGTAAAAGTAAAGCTGGAGCTGATGGAGGGCAATCTGCGCGTTATTAAGGATTATACTATCAAGGAGATAGTACAGCTGAAACCCGGGAAGGATATTGAGCCTGATATTGAGGGCGATATAGAGAATCTGGAGATGCTTGAAGACAGCTAATCTTGAATTAGTAAAGGATTAGTGATAGAATGTAGATGTAATTTATATAGGAGGTGTTACTATGGCATATAAAATACTAGACACTTGCATAAGCTGTGGTGCATGTGAACCAGAATGCCCGGTTAATTGTATCAGCCAGGGCGATGATAAATACGTTATAAATCCCGATGAATGCATCGAGTGTGGCGCATGCGCAAATGTTTGCCCGGTTGATGCTCCGGTGCAGGACTGATTAAGTTTAAAAAAAGACCGAAACGGTCTTTTTTTTCCATTTAGGCTTTGTCTGCGTAGCAACAAAGACAAAATGAGGGGGTTCGATGCCCCCGAATTTTCTTTAGGAGAGGTATGTCATGGAAGAACGTATGTTGCAGGATGAAACCGTTGATGATTTGCAGAATGGATACAAAATAATACAGAAAAGCCATGCCTTCAGGTTTGGCGTTGATGCTGTGCTCCTGGCGGATTTCGCCAATATAAAGCATGAGCATTCGGTCATTGATCTGGGAACCGGCACAGGTATAATCCCTATACTGATATATGCCAAGAAAAAGCCGTCAGAAATAACAGCAGTGGAAATACAGCGGGATATGGCTGACATGGCAGAACGCAGTATCAAGTTGAATGGACTTGGCAATAACATTAAAGTGCTGTGTATGGATCTGAAGGATGCTCCCATGCTATTGGGAAAGGCAAGGTATGATTGTGTAGTGACCAATCCCCCCTATGTGAAAAAGGAAAGCGGGATAAATAATCCCTCTGAGTCCAAGGCAATTGCACGTTTTGAAATAATGTGCAGCCTGGAGGAGGTTCTGATGGCAGCTAAAGAGCTGCTAAAACCTGGAGGAAAGCTTTTTATGGTGCATAGAACTGACCGCCTGGCAGACATAATATATGAAATGAGAAATAACGGCATTGAACCGAAGAGGATAAGATTTGTGCATCCTTCCATAGGGAAAAGGCCTAATTTGCTTTTGATCGAAGGAGCCAGGGGGGGGAATAAGGAACTTAAGTTCATGGACCCCTTGTACATACGCGATGAAAATGGAGAATACACCGAGGAGATACATAGGATATACGGGAGGACAAAATAATGACCGGAATTTTATACTTATGCGCAACTCCCATAGGAAACCTTGAGGATATAACCTTAAGGTGCATCAGGATACTCGGAGAGGTAGATATTATTGCTGCCGAGGATACCAGGCATACCGTCAAGCTGTTGAACCATATACATATCCGCAAACCCTTGATAAGCTATCATGAACATAATAAATTTGAAAAGGGTAGTGACATAGTAGAGCTTCTGAAATCAGGAAAAAACATAGCCCTTGTTTCTGATGCAGGCATGCCTGCCATATCTGATCCGGGAGAAGAGCTGGTCAGGCTTTGTGTTGAAAACGGTATTGATATAATCCCGGTTCCCGGGCCTACTGCTTCACTTTCAGCATTAATTGTTTCGGGGTTCTCCACGGCAAGATTCTGTTTTGAAGGCTTTTTACCGGTAAATAAGAAGGAGAAAAGAGAAAGATTAAAAAAACTTTCCATTGAAACAAGAACCATTATATGTTATGAAGCTCCGCATCGTTTGATGGATACACTGGGTGACATCCTGGAACAGCTTGGAGATAGAAGAATATCAGTATCAAGAGAAATAACCAAAAAATTTGAAGAGACTGTAAGGGATAACATCAGCCAAATAATCAAAATTTATAAAGAACGTTCGATTAAAGGTGAATTTGTTCTGATTATCGAAGGTATAAATGAGAAAGAACTTGTTGATATTGAAGTGAAGAAATGGGATAATATAACCATTGAGGATCACATAAAAATGTATCTGCGACAGGGATTATATAAAAAGGAAGCAATTAAAAAAGTAGCAGAGGATAGAAAGCTGCCGAAGAAGGAAATATATAAAATAGGGTGTAATATTGAATAATTCGTTTTTGCTTTCTAATGCCTGTCAGGATTTTCGAAAGGAGGACATAAAATGAAATTTACAAAAGATATGACTGTTGCCCAGATTCTGAGAGCAAATCCCAAGACTGCCGAAGTTTTCATGAGATATGGAATGCACTGTCTTGGCTGCCCTGGTGCTACAGGAGAATCTGTAGAACAGGCTGCAATGGTGCATGGTTTCGATGGAGAACAGTTACTGGCTGATTTGAATAATGTTGGCGAGTGAAGCATAAAAGGTTAGGATTTCTCCTAACCTTTTGAATTACTTCTTGAACTCTTCCATACAAGCCGGGCATATATTCTTGCCCTTGTATTGTATTACGTCTTTTGCATTTCCGCAGAATATGCATGCTGGTTCATATTTCTTCAATATGATATGCTCGCCATCAACATAAATCTCCAAGGAATCCTTTTCCTCTATGTTAAGAGTTCTCCTCAATTCTATTGGAATTACAACTCTGCCGAGCTCGTCAACCTTTCTTACTATACCTGTAGACTTCAACTTAGATCTCCCTCCTTTACATTATATAACAAAATTCGACAATTTCTTCTGCAATTAAATGTTAACATTTATGACAATAAAAGTCAACAGTATAAAATGAATAAAATAATAATTATTCATCAAAATATCTTATGCTATATATTTCGCGAAAAACATTTTACATTCTTAATTCAGATTTCGCGTAAATGTTTCCTTGATTGTTATTGAATTCGCACTTTGCCCAATGTAAATACTTTTGTGCGTTCAATATATCATTGTATAATAGACTATAATGAAGAATACATATCCGAAAAAAATTTTTTCAGTCCGTCATATATAGCTTCTGCCATAACTGTTTGAAAATCGTCCTGCCTCAGCAGCCTGCCTTCTTCAAGGTTAGTCATATATCCTACCTCAATCAATACACCGGGAGTTTTTGTACTTCGCAGTATATATAAGTTTTCAGGCAGCACTTTAGAAGTAAGTTTATCATTTTCTAAAAAACTTCTATAGAGGATTTCATCTATACTGTTTCCTATACATTGAGCCAATCTTTTTTCATCTTCAGAGTCGTAATAGTAGAAAATTATTGCGCCCTTTGTCTGAGGGTTGCTTCGAAAGCAGTTGGAATGTATGCTCACAAATACATCTGCTTCGCTATTGTCTATTATATTCCGCCGCCCATCCAGATCTCTTCTGTACCTGGACAACTGCAAATTACTCTTGCTTTCAAGAGATACATCCCTATCTCTTGTCAGAATAACTTTCATACCGTCATTCATAAGAAGCTCTTTTAGCTTTAGCGATATATCAAGATTAATATCCTTTTCATTGAAGTGGTCACTCAAGGAGGCACCCCCATCCACTCCCCCGTGTCCAGGATCGATGACTATCACCAGGTCCTTCATATCTGTTTCTGATTCTTTGAAATATTCTTGCCCATATTCATCAAGAGCAGATAATAATATTATTGCTAATGCCACTGAAACAACAAATGATATAACGCGGTTAATGATTGACATAAGTGCATCCCTGCCTTTTAATATCTCATTAATTATATTCACTGTTGACCCTTTAGATGCAGCACGAATATTTTTCATGAAGCCGCAAATGATAAGAAGAATGCGAAGCATTCTTCAGTCACTAGTCGCTAGACTCTAGTCGCTAGGATTAGGGTAGGCCTCCGAAGACTGGGCTAAGCCTGTACCCATAAGGAATACCAAGAAATCTAGAGACTAGAGACTAGTGTCTAGTCTCTGAAAAATGTAGGGAGTGAAAATGTTAATGGAAAAAGGTAAAGACATGAAGCATATCGATTTTGAGACTCCTCCTGAGCCTTACTGGCTGGCATCCTCTGGCAGAACCAACTATCCGGCATTAGATAATGATATAAAAGTAGACGCTGCAATAGTCGGAGGAGGCATGGTGGGTATAACCTCCGCCTATCTGCTGAAAAAAGCGGGTTTGAGAGTAGCTGTGATTGAAGCGGATAGAATCCTACAGGGAACAACAGGACATACTACAGCAAAAATTACCTCACAGCACAGTCTTATATATGCCAAGATAAAAAATTATATGGGAGAGGAAAAAGCAAGGCAGTATGCAGAAGCAAATGAAGCAGCTATTAGTACTATTTCAGGCTTGATAAAACAAGAGGGAATTAGCTGTGACTTTCACTGGGAACCTGCTTACACCTTTACTCTTACTGATTCATATTTACAAAAAATAGCTGATGAGGCCAATGTAGCGGCCAGTCTTGGCATAAAAGCATCATTCATTGAGGATATACCGTTGCCTTTTAAGGTCAAAGGTGCAGTAAGGTTTGATGACCAGGCCCGGTTTCACCCCCGCAAATATCTTCTTGCATTGGCCGGTAAGATAGATGGGGATGGAAGCTTTATATTCGAACACACAAGAGTAGCCGATATAAATGAAGGGAATCCGGGTATTGTAATTACCAATCAAGGGAAAAGGATAACTGCTGATAATGTCATCATAGCCTCACATTTTCCCTGCTATGATGGTATGGGCTTTTACTTTGCCAGAATGTATCCTGAAAGGTCCTATGCAATGGCAGTAAAGGTTAAGGAGAAATTCCTGGGAGGTATGTATATTACAGCAGAAGATCCTGCAAAATCAGTACGTTCTCAGGAACATGAGGGTGAAGAGCTTTTGATTGTTTCCGGCGAACATCACAAAACAGCTCATGGAACAGACCTGTATAAGCATTATGAAAACCTTATGGAATTTACGAAGAAGCACTATGATGTACAGGAATTGTTATTCAGATGGTCCACTCAGGATTACACTACTATTGACAAAGTACCTTATGTAGGCAGGCTGACCTCAAAGACTCCTAATATATACGTGGCAACAGGCTTCAGAAAATGGGGCATGACAAACAGCACAGCAGCTGCAATGATTATTAAGGACTTGATCATGAAAGGCGAAAATCCATGGGCAGATGTATATGACCCTTCCAGGTTTATCCCCAACCCTTCGATTACCAGCTTTATATCAATAAATGCAGATGTTGCAGCTAAATTCATCACAGGAAAACTAAAGCCTGTGCCTCATGATATTGACATTGAAAAAGGAAAAGCAAAAGCAGTAGAGATAGAAGGACATAAAATGGGGGTATATCGAGATGAAAAGGGTCAGCTGCATACTGTAGATACCACTTGTACACATATGGGCTGTGAATTGAAATGGAACGATGCGGAAAAGTCATGGGACTGCCCATGCCATGGGTCCAGATTCACCTATGAGGGCGAAATAATTGAAGGGCCTGCAATCAATAAGCTTCAGCATGATTGCCATAGCAAGAATAAGATTGACCCAAACATAATGTAGTACGCATAAAAAGAGTCTCTTCGATAGAGACTTTTTTATTTTACTGTATTTCTGCAATAATTGTAGGAATAACAATGTTGAGATTCCAAACAAGCAAGAAATGGCACATTTTATATAATTATTAGAGGGGATATGTAACAAATGGAGAAACATCTTACATATGACTGTTTGTATAAGGGGGGATATATATATGGGTGAATTGACACTGGGACTTGTTCAGATGCGGTGTCAAAAAGGGGCAATAGAATACAATATAATAAGCATGTATAAGTATCTTGAGGAATGTAAAAAAAAGGGTGTGGAGATAGTTTGTTTTCCTGAGATGAGTATAACCGGCTACATAGACCCACTTAAATATCCAAATGCAGTAATCTCGAGATATAATGCATCAATCCAACGAGTAGCCGATATGAGCTTTATTTACCAGACTATTATAATAGCTGGTTTTGCAGAGAAGAACTATAAGGGGAAGCCTTATATAACTCAGTTTGTTGCAAAGGATGGCAAGATAGTGGGCTGCTACAGGAAGAAGACTCTAAGCGGTAATGAGTCCGAGTGGTTCAGTCCTGGTACTGAAGCTCTAATATTTTCTCATTCAGGAAGCAGCTTTGGGCTGGCAATATGTGCAGATATTGAAGATGGCAGAATTTTTAAGGAATATGCAGACCGGGGTGTCGGTTTGGTTTTTGAAAGCTCTGCACCCGGATTATACGGTGAACAGGATACCAGGGATTGGGAGTCGGGATTTGACTGGTGGAGAAGTGAATGTAAAAACAAGCTGGGACGATATGCAGCAGAGAACGGAATTTATATAGCAGCAGCAACACAGGCAGGGCGTACTTATGATGAGGATTTCCCAGGAGGAGGCTATGTTTTTGCTCCACAGGGCAATTGTGTATTTGAAACCGAAGATTGGAACGAAGGAATTCTTATTGCCAGGATAGAACTTCCTGAAAAGTGAACTCATTCAGCCATAGCTGAACATCGAGGACTCAGATGGGGACTCTACCCCTCCTTGCAGAAGTTGGAGTCTTGTAAATATGATGAATTATTGCTTTCGTTGTGGTAATATTAGATTAATATAAAACTACGAAATAGGCTTTTTAATCTGGCTTATATACAAGTAGTGTTAATTTTCAGGAGGTTGTTATGCATAAAGTAGTAGAGCGATTCCTTAAATATGTCAGTTTTGATACGACGAGCATCGAAGAATCAAAAACAGTACCCAGTACTCCCGGACAGCTTGTACTTGCCAGGGAATTGGAAAAGGAACTGGAAGAAATGGGATTAGAGGATATAAGCTTGGATGGGAATGGATACCTGATGGCAACATTGCCCGCAAATACTGACAAAAGTATCCCGACTATTGGCTTTCTGGCACATATGGACACAAGTGATGGAGTAAGTGGAGCCAATATAAAAACCAGTATAGTGAAGAACTATGATGGGGGGGATATACTGCTGAATAAACAGCAGAATCTGGTACTCTCACCTAAAGAATTTCCCGAGTTGACAGCTTACATAGGACAGGATTTGATCACAACCGATGGTACAACACTTCTGGGAGCTGATGATAAGGCAGGGATTGCAGAAATAATCACAGCTGTAGAGCATCTACTGAAGCATCCGGAAATACCTCACGGAACAATACGTATAGCCTTTACTCCTGATGAGGAAATAGCAAGAGGCACTGACTATTTTGATTTAAAAAAGTTCAATGCTGATTTTGCCTATACTATTGACGGAGGACAGCTGGGTGAGCTGGAATATGAGAATTTTAACGCAGCAAAAGCTACAATAGTCATTAATGGGAAAAATGCTCATCCGGGCACTGCCAAGGATAAAATGATAAACTCCATGCTATTGGCTATGGAATTGAATGCAATGCTGCCACAGCATGAAACACCTGGACATACAGAAGGCTACGAAGGATTTTTCCATCTTGAGAAAATCTTAGGAAGAGTGGAAATGACCTCGATGATGTATATAATCAGGGACTTTGATAAATCAAAGCTGGAAGCGCGAAAAGAGTGCATGAGGAAAATTGCCGGTTATATGAATGATAAGTACGGAAAAGGGACAATTGTGCTTGAGTTGGTTGATCAGTACTCCAATATGAGGGAGAAAATCGAACCGGTGATCCATGTTATTGAGAATGCCAAGAAAGCAATGGAAGCCGCAGGGGTGACTCCCATAGTGAAACCTATCAGAGGGGGAACTGACGGTGCAAGACTTTCCCTTAAGGGTCTCCCTACGCCAAACATATTTACAGGCGGGCATAATTACCACGGAAGATATGAATACATATCCGTCAATTCAATGAACAAGGCTGTTGAGGTGATACTTAAGCTGGTTGAAATATACAGTCTAAACTAAAAACCACATAAAACCATCATAACCGCCATACATTTTATTATCAATAAATGTATGGCGGTGGTTTTTTTTGATTAATAAGCTTTGGTTCTATATGATAGTCATAGCTGTGGCATTTGCAGCTACTGGAGGAAGACTTGAGACTCTCACAGATGAAATCTTTAATTCCCTGCGGTCCTCCATTGACCTGGGTATCGGATTATTAGGGGGGATGATGCTTTGGTGCGGGGTGCTGAAGGTGGCCGAAAGATCAGGCCTGGTAGATAATATATCTGATTTTATCAGACCTGTTATGAGGCAGCTTTTCAAGGGAATACCATCAAAAAGTGCTGCTATGGGAGCAATGATAATGAACATTACCTCCAATATGTTAGGCCTCGGGAACGCAGCTACCCCCATGGGGCTGAAGGCAATGCAGGAGCTGCAGGAGCTTAACCCGAGAAAGGACACAGCAACAAATGCCATGTGTCTTTTTCTGGTAGTGAATGCTGCACCAATACAGCTGCTGCCTGCCACTGTATTATCCCTGAGAGCTTCAGTCGGCTCAACGAACCCGGGTATAATAATTATTCCGGCAATTATTGCTTCCTTCTCTGCTGTGACCGTCGGGGTCATAGCCTGCAAACTGCTTGAAAGGGTGAGGGGAGGTGTAAGATGAATTTCATTATTCCGCTTATTATACTGCTTATACTTGCCCACGGATATATCAAAGGAGTTAAGGTTTATGACGCATTCATAGAGGGGGCAAAGGACGGACTATTGATTACCGTAAAAATACTTCCGTACATAGCAGCGATGCTTCTTGCGGTAGGAATGCTCCGGAGCTCCGGCGGGTTGGACTTTATGCTGTATGTTTTGAGGCCTTTGACAAATGCAGCAGGAATACCTGAAGAGGTGATGCCGCTGATTATCATGAAGCCTTTGTCAGGCAGCGGTGCATTGGGGATTCTTGCAGATATATTGAAAAGAAGCGGAGCCGACAGCCATGCAGGAGTGCTGGCAAGCATAATAATGAGCAGTACGGAAACGATTTTCTATACGATTACTGTATATTTTGGTTCTATAGGGATAAAAAACATACGTCATACCCTGGCAGCGGCCGTGATTGCCGACATAGCAGGGGTGGCAGCTGCAATACTGGTATGCAGGCTTTTTTTGTTCTGATTTTAGATACTGTTTATTAAAAGGAGTTTGAGTCAATAATGTAGAATATTGAATTACATAATGTAATTAAGGTGGATTTTCAATGAAGCTGAGAAGATTTTTAGTATTCCTGTTTATTATATTGATGGCCGTCAGCCTTAAGCTCCCTGGGGTTTATAACATGCTGGGGCTCTCCACCAACATCATGGATGCCGATGCTGAAGTCAGAAGCAGTGAAGAGTTTGAGGCCGTAATATATGATGTTATTAGGGAAGTAAAGGACAATATCAAAATAAAAATAGTCAGATATGATGAGAAAACCTATGATGCAAATGCTGTATTAAAGAAAATACTGGATGAGGATGCCGGACTGGGTTTTATCGCAGGCTGCAATTCAAGTGTTACAACTACTTTGGGGAAGGAAGCGGCAGTTATTGAGTTGAAGCTGCAGTATTATTACTCAGGGGAAAAGGTTGCTGCCATGAGAAGGGCGGCTGACAGCAAAGCAAATGATATAATCAACAAAATAATAAAACCAGGAATGAGTGACTATGAAAAAGTACTGGCTGTTCATGACTATGTGATCAAGAGTTCAAGATATGACAGGTTGAATGCAGAAAGTGATACATTGCCTCCGGAGGAGCATGAGGCCTATGGAGTGCTGGTGGAGGGCATCGGAGTATGTGACAGCTATGCCAAAGCTGTTAAACTGCTTTTGGAAAAGGCAGGAGTCCAATGTATGCTTGTAGAGGGCAGCAAAGCCGGAACCACCGGACAAAGGCCTAGTGAAGTTGACCATGCATGGAATATTGTCAGGATAGACGGAGAATACTATCATGTAGATGCTACTTGGGATGATGTGTCGGAAGAGCGGGATAGTATTGAACTGCTCTATCACTATCTCAATCTCAGCGATGAAGAAATGCAGAAGACACACATATGGGATAAAAGCAGATACCCTGCTTGTACAGGCACAAAATACAATTATTTCATATATAGCAAACTCTTTGCAAAGGATTATGCGGAGACTCTTTCGATGCTTGTAAAGGCCATTTCAGACAGGGAAGAAAAGCTGATAATAAAGATATCAGACTATAAAAGCACCAAATATAATATAGAAGAGCTGATAAAAAAAGCCGCAGAAAAAAGCAGGTTAAAGCAGGGTATAGGTGCAAAGTGGATAATCAATGAGTCACTTGGAATAGTAGATATAGAGTTTGAATATTGACACCTTTAAAAATATGTTGTATATTTTTAACATATACCTAAAATCATAAAAGTAATGATGGGAAGAGTAAGTTGGCATACATGTCAAAGAGAACCGGGAATGGTGTGAACCGGCACATAAAACCAACCCAACATGGCCCCTGAACTGTACAGGTGAGGCAGCTGCTAAGCCTGTGCCGGTAGGCTGACGTTATACAGCACAGTGATGAAGCCCTTTGGGCGAGTCACTTGTTAAGTTTTCTGCCGTGAGGCAGGAAAGAATCAGGGTGGTAACACGAACAGCTTTCGTCCCTTCATGGGGCGAAGGCTTTTTTGTTTTATAAATTCACCTATGGGAGGAATAAAAATGAGTGGAAAGAAATTTTATATTACAACGGCAATAGCCTACACCTCACGGATACCTCATATTGGAAATACTTATGAGGCGGTTCTGGCAGATGCCATAGCAAGGTTTAAAAGATTGACAGGAAATGATGTTTATTTTCTGACCGGAACCGACGAACATGGGCAGAAGATACAGGAGCAGGCTGAAAATGACGGTTTGAAGCCTCAGGAGCATGTAGACAAGATAGCGGCAGAAATAAGAAGAATATGGGACTTCATGAACGTAAGCTATGACCAGTTCATAAGAACGACAGACAAACAGCACAAGGAGACTGTCCAAAAGATTTTCAAGAAGCTTTATGAGCAGGGGGACATTTACAAAAGCTCCTATGAAGGGCTATACTGCACTCCATGCGAATCCTTCTACACCGAATCACAGTTAGTGGATGGGAAATGCCCTGACTGCGGAAGTGAAGTAGCTCATGCAAGCGAGGAGGCATATTTCTTCAAGCTGTCCAAGTATCAGGACAGATTGATGAAGCATATTGAGAAGAATCCCAACTTCATTTGGCCTGAGTCCAGGAAGAATGAGATGATTAAAAACTTCTTAAAGCCTGGTCTTCAGGACTTGTGCGTATCCAGGACCTCCTTTGACTGGGGAGTGCCTGTGAGCTTTGATGAAAAGCATGTTGTATATGTATGGATAGATGCCTTGTCCAACTATATTACGGCTTTGGGTTATAATCCCGAGGGTGAAAGCGGGGAGCTGTTCAACAAATATTGGCCTGCCGATCTGCACTTGATTGGAAAGGATATAGTAAGATTCCATACCATATATTGGCCAATTATACTCATGGCTTTGGGTGTGGAGCTGCCGAAACAGGTTTATGGACATCCATGGCTTTTGCAGGGTAAAGATAAGATGTCAAAATCAAAGGGCAATGTAATATATGCCGAAGAGCTTGTAAAACACTTTGGAGTAGATGCGGTCCGGTATTACCTTTTAAAGGAAATGCCCTTTGCACAGGATGGAAATATAACCTATGAACACATGATTGCTAAAATGAACAGCGATCTGGCTAACAACCTGGGTAACCTTGTAAACCGCACTGTTACAATGGTGAACAAGTATTTTGACGGAAAAATTGCCGGGGCAACCTGCAAGGAGCCGATAGATGATGAGCTTATAAACCTGGCTCTTGGGACTCCGGGCAAAGTAGAAGAGTGTATGAATGAGTACAGGGCAGCAGATGCACTTGATGAAATTGTGACTTTACTTAAGAGAAGCAATAAGTATATAGATGAGACTATGCCCTGGGTGCTTGCAAAGGAAGAAAGCAAGAAAGAAAGACTTGCAACAGTATTGTATAATTTGCTGGAGAGCATCAGGATAGCCTCAGTGCTGCTGCAGCCCTTTATTCCTGATACCGCACTGGAGATTCAAAAGCAGATAAATGCACAGAAAACCGACTGGGCGACCTTGGGAACCTTTGACGGGACTGTTGCCGGTACAGTGGTAAATGAAGCAAAGCCTTTATTTGCGAGAATAGATGAAGAAAAAAAGCTTGCTGAGATTATTGGAGTTAATGAAGCTGAGGCGCAGGAAGAAGAGCCGGTTGAAGAAGAGAAGAAAGAAGCGGCTGCAGAGATACTGCAAGAGGAAAAGTATATAACTATTGATGACTTTGCCAAAATAGATCTGAGAGTTGCAAGGGTACTTGAGTGTGAGAAGGTTGAAGGCTCCGACAAGCTCTTGAAGCTACAGCTGGAATTAGGAAGCGAAAAACGCCAGGTAGTTTCGGGAATAGCCAAATATTATACACCGGAAGACCTGATCGGCAAATCTGTAGTGCTGGTGGCAAACCTCAAACCGGTGAAGCTCCGTGGGGTGGAATCCAATGGGATGATACTGGCAGCTGCAGATGATGAAACAGTTGTTGTGGTGACTCCTCTCTCTGAAATACCTTCAGGGACTCAAGTACGATGATGCCCTATAACGAAATTGGTTCACAGCAGATGCTTTTTGATACACATGCTCATCTGGATGATGACAGATTCGGTGAGGACAGGGATGAGATTATAAGGAAGTGCAAACAGGACGGGGTGGAGTTGATTCTGAATGCCGGCAGCAATATGGAGACCTCAGTCAAAGCTATTGCTCTGGCAGGGAAATATGAGTTCATTTATGCATCAGTAGGGGTCCACCCTCATGATGCATCGTATATGGATGAGGAAACTGCCGGAGTATTGGCTGCTCTTGCAGAGAACAAGAAGGTCAGGGCTATAGGAGAAATAGGATTGGACTACCACTATGATTTGTCGCCCCGGGATGTGCAGAAGCGAAGGTTCGCTGAACAGATAGATTTGGCGAGGCAGCTCAAGCTTCCTGTTATTATACATGACAGGGAAGCCCATGGGGACGTAATGGACATATTTAAGAAGACCCGCATTAAAGAGGTGGGCGGAGTCCTGCACAGCTTTTCGGGAAGTGCTGAGATGGCTTTGGAGTGTCTTAAGCTGGGGCTGTATATTTCCATAAGCGGGCCGGTTACCTTCAATAACGCAAAAAAGACAGTTGAAGCAGTTAAGGAAGTACCTCTTGATATGCTGCTTATAGAGACCGACAGTCCGTACCTGACACCTGTGCCTTACAGAGGCAGGAGGAATTACCCGGGCTATGTGAGACTTGTGGCGGAGAAGATAGCGGAGATCAAGGGCATTTCCTTTGAAGAAGTAGCGCAAAAAACCATGGAGAACGGAAAGCGCTTATTTGGAATAGAATAATTACAGGTAATACTGAAAACACTGAAACTCACTGAGCACACGGTGGTAAAGAAAAATTATATCGTGTAGCTGCGCGGAGCATCAGTGTTTTTGTCTTATATGGGGTTTTGCCAGAAAGCAGGTAAATAATGATGGGCTCTATGATATGAAACAGTGAGGACAATATTCCCTGCACATGTATAATGTTTCTATCTTGACAATAAATAGAATAAATAATATAATATAATATACACACATAGGAAACGTAGTTCTCTAATAGGAAATGTGGAGATGATAATATGAATAGTACAGAAAAAATAATAGCATTGCTAAAGAAGTTAGGGACAAGCCCTTATGAGCATACCTTGACGGAATTGTCAACGGCTGCTGAATGTGGCAAGAGCGGCACGCATAAAATACTAAACACGTTAGTTAAGGATGGATTTGTAACACAAAAAAGTAATAAAAAATACTGCCTTGGTTCGGCAATACATCATTTAGGCAAGGTGTATGATGAAAATATTGTTACTTGGAATATGTGCAAGCCATATATGGAAAAACTGCGAGACATAACGGGAGAAACAGTTTCGCTCGGTATCAAAGAGAACGATATAGCCACAGTTGTCCACAGAGTTATAAGCAAGGAAGAAATAAGAATTGAGGGTGACATCGGGAAAAAATTACCTGTCAATATTACTGCTATAGGTAAGCTATTGGCTGCATATGATGATTTTGAGGATGTTAAAAAAAGGCTAAAAAAAGAACCAATGATTAAGAAGGCACCAAATACAATAGTAGATATAAATGAGCTGCAAAGAGAATATGAAAAAATTAGAACACTTGGTTACGTAATAAATAATGAAGAAAGTACTATCGGCGTAATAAGTGTAGGAGCACCACTGAGAGATATTGAGGGCAAAGTGTGGGGTTGCTTATGCGTCGGAAGCCCTAAGGTCAGAGTTGATGATGAAAAACTGAAGTTTATTATTGAAGCTACTGTATCTACAGCAAATTCAATATCAAAAAAGTACATATATTTTTATTAAAATGGGGGTGGTAATATGAGAAATTTTCGGATGGGAGGGATAAAAATATACCTTTACTTTCCATAATGCTTAATCACTTTTCACATAAGATTCCGGCAAATGTAAAAATACACATTATGAGAAATAAAGGCAGATATAAATAAAATATCACTATATTTATATCATTTTTAAACAAATATGTAAATAGGCTTAACAATAAGCTAAAAAAGATTAGGAGAAAAAAATATATGAAATATAATAAAAATATATTAATTATAATATCATGTATATTAGTTCTAACCATAGTATTTACAGGATGTGCAGTAAAAACAGAAGCACCGGCAGAAGCAACAGGTGAAAACACAGAAGTAAAGGCGGAAGCACCTAAAGAACTATGGAAACCTGATAAGGCTGTTGCACTGATAGTACCATCCAGTGCAGGCGGCGGCCATGACAATGCAGCGAGAGTTTTTGCGAAATGTGCAGAAAAGTATGCCGGTGTTCAAATTAACATAGTTAACCAGGCAGCGGGAGCCGGAGTTGTAGCTCATACAGAAGTAATGAAAGCAAAACCTGACGGGTTGACTTTGGGACAAGCTTCAATATCCTTGGTGTCCGATCAGTATTTAGTTGAAGGTGCAACTTATAATCAGGATTCCTTTAAGTATATAGGTATGGATTCAACTGATGCCAATAATTTGGTTGTAAGCACCGAAGGTCCTTATAAAGACATGGACTTGAAAGAATTTGTAGAGTATGCAAAAGCAAATCCTAAAAAAGTAAGAGTAGGTGTCTCAGGATCATGGACAAACCACGATTATACCAGGCATTTGCTTGAACAGACCTCTGGAGCTGAATTCACAAGAGTGTCCATTAAAGGCGGTTCAAATATAGTTCTAGGCGTGTTGGGCGGTGACCTTGACGCGGGAGTTCCTTATCCATCTGAAATTAAAGCTCAGGTTGATGCAGGAAAACTGAAGGTGCTGGCGGTATCCGGAGAAGATCGTTCAAGCTTCTGGCCTGAGATACCTACATTCAATGAGAATGGCTATGATGTAAATCTTACTGTCTGGAGAGCTATTATGGCACCAAAGGAAACACCTGAGGATATTCTCGAAGGATGGCGGGACATATATGAAAAAACTATGACTGACCCTGAGACTATAAAAGAGTTTGCAAATGTCGGCATCACCATGTCTCATAAAAATGCTGAAGATACTTTAAGAATAATCAATGATTCTCACGATGTGTACAAAGCTATAATAGATTCAGGAGTAGTTAAAAAGTAATATTAGTTACTATAACAAATAAGAGCTGCTGTGTTTATTGCAGCAGCTCTTAGTTGAGAGGGGAATCACCATGCGGGATAGAATAGTGGGAATTATATGCATATTGACTTCGCTTTTTTTGCTGTTTTCATTAAGAGAGAAGGCCTTTGAAGCAAAAGCTTTCCCTACGGCGTTATTAGTAATATTTATTATTTTAAGTATTATGCTGGTTATTGATAAGAAAAAGGAAAAGCATGAATTCCACAACTTGAAGAGTGTTTTGTTAAATTGTTTATTATTTTTTGCATATATATTCATGATGCCTCATATAGGATTTATTATTTCTACTACATGTTTTATCAGTTTATTCATTATCATAAGCAAATATAGCATGAAGAAAACTACAGTAATAATAATGTCGTTGTTGGTATCTATGATAATTTGGTTTATATTTTCATACTTGTTTGGGATTTCGCTTCCAGAAATATTATTCTAGGGAAGGAACAATTATATGAATGAAGTGTTGAGTCTAATAGCTGGTGGATTTTCGACCGTATTCCAATTTTATAATATACTTGCTATGATTTTCGGTGTGACTATTGGAACGATTTTCGGAGCTTTGCCCGGCTTGTCTGCAACAACAGGAATGGCACTTTTACTGCCCATTGCTTACAATTTAGATGTTAATACAGGCTTGCTAATGCTTGCTGGAATTTACGCAGGGGCACTGTACGGCGGCTCTATCTCTGCAATTTTATTGGGGATACCCGGTACGGCAGCAGCTTTACCTACAACCTTTGATGGTTTTCCCATGAGTAAAAACGGCAAAGCAAGCCAAGCTCTGTTGTATGGACTGCATGGTTCTGCTTTCGGTGGAGTGGCAAGTGCTTTTATACTAATGTTTTTGACACCGCCTATTTCTGCTATAGCATTAAAGTTTGGTGCTCCTGAGCTGTTTGCACTCAGCTTGTGGGGAATGGCAGTTGTATCTAGTGTCGTTGGAGATAATTGGGTCAAAGGTGTTTTTGCATCAGTACTTGGTTTGATTGTCAGTACTGTTGGGGCAGACCCGGTAAACGGTGCGACGCGCTTTACATTCGGTAATTATTATCTTATAAGCGGTTTTGCACTGGTACCATTAATTTTGGGGACTTTGGCCGTCCCTCGTGTACTTGATATGATAGAGAATTTTAATAAGGAAGAGAAATATTTTAAACCTTCCTATGCCAAAAAGTTTTTTCTAAAGCCAAAGGAAATATTGATACATACATTTTTAATGATAAGGTCTTCCGTAATAGGGGCTTTTGTCGGTATCGCTCCGGCGGCAGGACCTACCATAGCCGCATTTATGAGCTATAATACTGCAAAGCAAGCTTCGAAATCACCTCAGACTTTTGGAGAAGGTAACCCTGAGGGTGTATTAGCTTCGGAAACCGCTAATAATGCGGCAACCGGAGGAAGCTTGGTTTTAGCATTGTCTTTAGGTATACCGGGAAGCGCAGCTGCGGCAGTTTTAATGAGTGCACTGATAATGAGGGGCTTCCAGCCGGGACCCATGCTGCTGCAAAATAATCCAAGCTTAGTATATGCCTTTTTTGTAGGATTTTTTGTTGTTAATATTTTGGTTTTTTTTATCGGGCATTTGTTTGTCCAAGCGGGACCGTATGTTTTAAAAACACCTGAGAAAATTTTAGCACCTATAATTATGGTAATTTGTGTAGTAGGCGCTTATTCTGAATCGCAAACAATGTTTAGTGTATATGTTGTATTGATTTCAAGCTTAATAGCTTATGTTTTAACAAAAATGAAATTTCCTGTTTCACCGTTTTTATTGGCGTTGATATTAGGTAATATGATGGAAGCCAATTTATGGACAGCCTATACCATTACTTATGGGAATTTGTGGTTGATATTCAAAAGGCCAATGTTTTTAGTAATTTTGGCATTGGCAATTGTTACGTTTTGCACTCCGGCTATAAAGGCTGTTTTGAGGAAGAGGAAGATTAAATTAGGTACAAATTAGTAATTGTGATATTTTTACTTTGCTGTAAATCATTCCGGAATTTACAGCAATATAAAATATAAATAAAATATCAAAAGGAGAATTGAAGGAATGAGTGATTTTGCAGAAAAAACAAATGAAGAAATTATTGAACAAAGGAAACAAAGAGACTTAGATTATGAAGAATACAAAAAAGTCGGAAGGATATGGGGTCTTGTTCCGAGGGAAAGAATATTGACAATTAAATTTCCGAGAGTAAGTAAAGAAATCATTAACGATTTTTTGAAAATGCAAGATTTGTCTACTTCCGTATCGGATATTTTAGATTCTTTGGGTGTACGCGGAGCTGTCGCCACATCACATGTTAAACCTGTAATAGCAGGTAAACAAGTTGTCGGACAAGCTGTTACCATCAGAAGTATACCTGAAAGAAAGACCACAACGCAGGGATACAATGACAAGGATTTTATAAAAATGGCTACCAGGGATATTTATTACCTGGCAGAAGAGGGAGATGTTCTTGTTACTGATTTTGGAGGAAACCTTGATGTATCCAATATGGGAGGACAATCTTGCTCAGTTGCTAAATCATGTGGTCTGGCAGGATCTGTGGTAAATGGAGCTGTCAGGGATGTTGGTACGATCAAAGAATTGGATTATCCCGTTTGGAGCTGTGGCACAACGGCTCTTACGGGTAAATTCAGAATGCAGGCGATAGAAATGAACGGGCCTGTTACTCTTAAGGATATACTTATTATGCCAGGGGATTTGATAGTTGCAGATGACTCGGGAATATGTGCCATACCCTATGAACTGGTAGAAACCGTATACGAAAAGGTAAAATCAGTATTGAATGAAGAGGAGAAAATGCGGGAGCTTATCTTTAAGAAAAAGCCTCTTGACGAGCTAAGGCCACTTTACAGGAAAAGATATAAATAATATTTAGTGAATATAACCGGTTTATCAAAATGTATTTTAGATGTTTTGATAAACCGGTTATTATTTTATACCATAAATAGATAAAACCTGCATAAATCAGGTTTCTCGAACTGCATGTCACGAGCCTCAAAATCCCCCCCTTGCCTAAATACTCCTCATATAGTAAAATTATCATAAATAGCATAGTATGAAGCCTATCTATAGAAATATTTGTAATATTTTTTACATATCAGTTATATACTTTTCATTGAAGCTATTTTCCTTAATATAAAAAAATTCCGGGGGGTACTGTAATGATTACTTATGAAATCAACGATGCCCTTTATATTAATTTGACGAACAGGTGTGCAAACAACTGTAGTTTTTGTGTCCGAAATCATCCGGAAGTGATGGGCTTTGATCTTTGGCTTCGGAAGGAGCCGAGTATTGAGGAAATAATGGCGGATATAGAGAATCCGGAGCTATACAGTGAAGTAGTATTCTGCGGTTATGGAGAACCACTGGAGCGGCTCAGGGAAGTAATTGAGATATGCAGGTATCTCAAGCAAAAAGGAGTCAGAACAAGAGTCAACACCAATGGTCAGGCGAATCTTATATGGAAAAAAAATATTGTGCCTGAGCTTGAGGGACTTGTGGATTCAATATCCATCAGCTTGAATGCAAAAAACGCAGAGGATTATGTCAAGCTCTGCAGCCCGGATAATGGTGAGGCAGCTTATGAAGCAATATTGGATTTTGCAAAAGAGTGCATGAAATGCATTCCGGAGGTCTGTATTACTGTTGTTGATGTTATTTCAGCCCATGATATAGAGATATGCAGGAGTATGGCTGACAGCATAGGTGCAAACTTCAGGGTAAGGCACTATTGTTAATTCTTATGGGTATTCCTGTTGGGTCTGGTTACGCGTTTCGAGTTTCGAGTTTCGCGTTCAGGGCAAATTCTTCGAAGACAGAGCAAAGTGAATAAAATATATAAATGCGGAAAAAATATTAATATAAAAGTTAATATTCCCCGATTTGTCAAAGGTTTGGGTAATAGTCAAATGTTTTATTCGAAGCAAAAATTTGACAAGGAGAATAAATAACGTTAGAATAAATGTACTTATGTGCTTGAGTTTATTGGTATATAATACCATAAAATTCACAGCAGAGTGAGCTGAACGCATGGCAGCAGAAATGGATTTGTGCGTTTGGCAAAGGTAAAAAAAGGAGGTTGAACGATGAAAATAAACTTGAAGGAGTTCAAGAGTTTATTTTCGGTCAGGCTTATTGCTGTCGCTGCAGTATGCTTGATACTCGCTACATCTTATGTCTACAGTGCGATGAAGAAAGATATTACCATTGAAGATATTGACGGAGTAAAAGTTGTAAGCACCTTTAAGAATACTGTTGAAGATGTGTTTGAGGAAAATAGTATAGTAATAAAACCCCAGGATAGAGTAAGCCTGGATATGACAGAAAAGCTTAAAGACGGAATAAATATAAAAATATCCAGAGCCAGAGAGATTACTATTAGTTCAGATGGAAGGGATGTAGTTCTTTTAACAACTGCTCCCGACGTAAAGAGTGCCCTGGGAGAAGCGCAGATCCAGCTTGGGGAAAAAGACAGGGTTACACCTGCTATGGATACTGTAATCAGTGGAGCTACTAAAATTGATGTAATAAGAGTCGAAGAAAGAATCGTAACACAAGAAATGAAAATGGATTTTACCAATCAAGTAAATAAAAGCGACAAACTTGACAAGGGCATTGTGACTGTAGTCAAGAAAGGAAGCCCTGGACTTAAAGAACTGGCAATCAAGGTTATATTTGAAAATGGCAAGGAAGTAAAAAGAGAAATTGCTGAGGAGAAGATACTTAAGGAGCCGGTAAACGGCATAATAGAAGAAGGAACCAGAACCACCTTTATATCTTCAAGAGGACAGGTAACCAGATTCGTAAGAGCACTTAAAATGACTGCGACAGCTTATGATGCAACTTATGAAAGCTGCGGTAAGCATCCTGACCATCCATACTATGGCATAACCTATTCGGGCTTGAAGGTAAGGCCCGGTATAGTTGCAGTAGATCCCAAGGTAATCCCGCTGGGAACCCATCTTTACGTGGAAGGGTATGGAGAAGCTCTTGCGGCTGATATAGGCGGGGCTATAAAAGGCAATAGGATCGACTTGTATTATGAATCGCCAAAAGATGTAGCCAGATATGGCAAGAAAACTGTCAAAGTATATGTACTTGATAAGCCGAGATACAAGTTCTAAAGCCTATCCACAGGGTGAACCCCTGTGGATAAATTATTTTGCAGACAATATATTTTGCGCATTCTGAATTCAATGTAGGATGTTTAGTGCAAAGCATAGGAGCGGGGATGTTTTATGTTAAAAGAGACAATTGTCGTAGAAGGCAAGAATGATGCTGCTGCAGTAAGGAGGGCAGTAGAAGCGGATATTATTATTACAAGCGGCTTTGGCATAAACAAAGGAATATTGGAGAGGATAAGAACTGCCCAAGAGAAGCATGGGGTGATAGTACTTACCGATCCTGATTTTATGGGAGAAAAGATACGAAAGATAATTTCCGATAGAGTAAAGGGTGTAAAACATGCCTTCATACCCAGAGAAGAAGCTCAGTCCGAGGGTGATATAGGGGTGGAGAATGCAGCTCCGGAAAGCATACTAAAAGCTCTGTCCATGGCAAAATTCGAACTGGAGGAGGTCCGGACAACCTTTACAAGAGAGGATCTGATATATTACAATCTTACAGGCAGTGAATATGCGGTGATGCTTAGAAATAGTCTGGGTACTGCACTAGGGATAGGCTATGCTAATTCGAAGCAGTTAATAAATCGCCTGAATAAGTATGGCATAAGCAGAGATGAATTTGAGGCGGCATTGAGTAAAATATTGGATAAAAATGAAGATAAAAAAGTCAGGTAAAAAGGATGATGGGCATGAGGGAAACTACGATAACAACATCAACAAGGGATTTGATAAAAAAACATGATTTCAGGATAGTCAAGAAATTCGGACAAAACTTCCTGGTAGATGAGAGCATTTTGAAAACAATAATAGACTGTTCGGAGCTTTCGAAGGATGACTGCGTGCTGGAAATAGGCCCGGGACTGGGAGTCATGACGCAGGTGCTTTGCGAAAAAGCGGGGAGGGTATTGGCGGTGGAAATTGATAGAAACCTGATACCCATACTTAAGGTTTCACTGTTCGGCATTGAAAATGTGAATCTGATAAATGATGATATTCTCAAGCTGGATTTGAAGAAAGTACTGGAGGAAAACTTTGGAAATACCCCTGTCAAAGTAGTAGCAAATCTGCCTTATTACATAACAACTCCGATAATAATGAAGCTGCTGGAGGAAGAAATTAATCTGAAGAGTATTACTGTCATGGTACAGAAGGAAGTGGGTGAACGGCTTGGTGCAACACCAGGAGGCAAGGATTATGGCGCACTTTCTGTTGCAGTGCAGTACCGCTGCATACCGCACAAGATTCTGGTAGTACCCCCGGAGTCATTTATACCTCAGCCTGAGGTTGAATCCATGGTAATAAGGCTGGACTCCAGAGATAAGCCCCCGGTAGCTCTGAGGGATGAAAAAATGTATTTCAGAGTAGTGAAGGCATCCTTCGGCCAGCGCAGGAAGACTCTGCTGAACGCCCTATCTTCAGGAAACCTGGGGAAATCCAAGGAAGAGCTGAGGGATATACTCTCAAAAAACAACATTGATGAAAAACGGAGGGGAGAGACTTTATCCCTGGAGGAATTTGCGAGAATAGCAAATGAGCTTTCCCATTAACAAAATCAAAAAAATTTGTTCACATTTGCCCCCTTCATACATATATTAGTAATGACTATGTATAGAAGGGGGTTATTCTGTGGCATCAAATAATGAGTATAAAAGATACTTTATCATACTTCAGGAAGATGACAAAGGATATGAAATGGCACCCGGGAAGATACCGACAGGTTATGTGAAAATTGAAGTAAAGAATGGTAAGGTAAGACTCAATACATTTATTCAGAACGTGAAGCTTGAAGAGCGGATTGAGTATAGACTGATTTTGGTGGCAGCCGTCAAAAAGCTGGGTGTGGATATAGGGAAGATTATTATTGATAACAGTGGTAGAGGAGAGCTTTCCTATGAACTTGAATCGGACAATGTTTTAAAAAGCGGTCTGAATATTGGAGATTTCACTGTAGCAGCTGTGGCCAACGGGGCATCCGTTCCGCTTTCGGGTTATACCGGAAGGGATAAGCTGGAGTGGAAGGGTAAGTATGAAGTAGTAAACAGGCCGAGGACTCAAGAGGCACCCAGGATAGACAAAAAAATTACGATTGAAGAAATAGTACCTGAAATACCTAAACCTATAGTACCGCCGGAGCCTATAGTACCGCCGGAGCCTGTAGTGCCACCGACGTTTGTAGCGCCGCTTCCAGTTGCTAAGCTTGAACCAACTGTCGTTGAGCCGCCTGCCCCTGAACCAGTGGTTGTTCCAAATCCTGAACCAGTGGTGATCCCGAATCCTGAACCAGTGGTGATCCCGAATCCTGAACCAGTGGTGATCCCGAATCCTGAACCAGTGGTGATCCCGAATCCTGAACCA
>Ga0209643_1001009_pt1 | contig 32223 bp, 30 predicted proteins | sample AutmiccBRH37_all_FD_187383 | JGI IMG/M metagenome (GOLD analysis project Ga0209643, IMG submission 187383) | Deep subsurface microbial communities from Mt. Terri, Switzerland - Autotrophic microbial communities BRH/37_all (SPAdes) (version 2) | ecosystem: Environmental > Aquatic > Deep...
CGGGAGCTTTAGGAGGAGTATAAACTTCTAAACGAGTGACACGCTTGTTCGCTTGCAGGGTTTGTTTTTGCCTGTTCCTGCTTTTTTGTAACAACCACTATAAGGCGGGGTGTTCTTAATCCACACATGAAGGTTTTTACTCAGTGTCTCAACAGGCTTTCCTTCCAGTTCACCACGATCCGCCACTATGGCATTGGGCAGTCCTTTAATAGGCCACTCTTCAGGTTCAATGTTTATATCATAATCCTTACAGAACTTCACTTTATCAGTCGCACAGTTAGCTATAGCATTTGCTGCTTCCAACCAAGATGGTCCCTCTAAGCCAACATATATTCCTGCGACCATCCGGCTAAATGCGTCAATTACTGCATAAATCACCGGCCTGCCAATAATCCACTCTCTGTTAAATCTTGATACGAGATACACATCGCCGACTGTAGAATCAATCTGAAACAATGAACCGGGGCCGATAAGCTCCGCATCGGATCTTCCTTGCAATGCCCTGCCCTTCAAAGAAAACCACTTTTCACCTTTCCTTGCAATCACAGTACTGTTAAAGTTTGTTTTCTCATGCTTCTCAACCCAATAGTCAAATTGATCCAAATTCGGCCTTTCATCTGGCCCTAATATGGCAACCCTCTTCTGTCCGTCCTCAAAATACATATTCTCCGCAAAATATTTCTCACACATTCTCTCGTAGGTTTTAGCCAAAGTTAATTCTTTGCGGGTCTTATAAAACTCTTCATAAGCAATAAGAAATATCTGCTTTATCGATTCATCCACATTGATCCCAGTTCCTGCTATAGAGGGATTTTTTCTCGGACGACCCCGTTTCTTTTCTCCGGCGCTCTTCGGCTTCCCTCTTCCTCCCGAATTGCTATAATCAGGCAGCAAGGCGCTGGGCCTCTTTCCACGCTGCCAATACCTTCTCAAATATCTGTAGACTGTATTTACGGAAATCCTAAACTCCTTGGAGACAGAAACAATAACAGATCCACGTTTTTCTCGAATAAAAATATCCGGTTCACCAACTTTAGAAATCACGGATGAAACAACATTCCAGCCCATATCTCTCAATACCCTTTGGCTCTCTGTTAAATCATCTTCTCTCACAATTACAGCGTATGGATCATTTTCAATTATTACAGCTTCATATCGCTCAATAGATTCATTAATTTGAGATAATGGCACCTTCCGAGGAAATCCAACTGAAGCTTGTACATCTATGCAAAAAGCAATAACCCGGCCTTCGTCAATCCAGAGAACCCTTTCTAGGCGATCTCCATCATCAGTCCAACAGATCAGATCATTTATCAGGAGGTTTTTTCTCATACAATTGCCTCCTCATGTTCAAAGTGGATAGACAATATATCTGCTGCCGAACACCCTTCATAGATTTTCGTACCCATGTTCATCTTAATATCTTTGCAAGCTAACAAATGTTTAAAGAGATATATCCCTGTTCCGGAATTCAAATTATGGTTCTTTTCTATTTGAGTCAGAACAATTCTTATGGGCTTTGCGCTTTTATCAAGCTCTCTTTTTATTATTTCTGCATAGTATATCAGGTCGTCCTGCGACAGACTTTCAGTTGGTTCTAGACGCTTGTAAGGGTGTAGCCACTCGATATTCCTTGAGACTTGCCTTTGAATCTCGTTTTCGGTAACGATCGCCCAATCAATGTCCTTGGTCTGCCAATATCTTCGCTCAATCTCAAACTTCTCTAATATCCGTCGTTTTTCCAAGTCCTCAGAAGGCTTAACTGTCCTTGCAATGGTGACTTCTTTACCATTAACAACAGTATTAATCAAGAAATCTGTAGTAAGCATCCACGGAAATCCTTGCCTTGCAGGATATTTGACTCCTATTTCTTCCGCGATCCTCATGGCCAGTTCCAAATCCAGCAAAGGATATTGTTCTCGTATATCCGTAACTGAATCTTCCCATTCAAGCATATAAAAGTAATTCGTTTCGAGGTCAGAAAAGAGTTGATGCTCTCTTCCTGTTTTCCAACCTGGTCCACGAGAAGTTCTTCCTCTCGAATTGAAGTCTTGAACCCTATGCCAAGGAATATAATCTGCTCCTATTCCTTGACCACGGCCCTCTTTCAGATATCGTTTGAACTTAGCTTCATTCCATAGGCTTTTTCCTCCAGGCAAAAGAAAAAACCACCTTTCCTTGAATATACTACCAATTAGTATACCATAAAATGGTGGTTCCATATTTAATAACTTTATTTCCTTTTTAACAACTTTTTTTCCTATTGAAAAACTTTATTTCCGATGAACAGCTGCTGCTGTTTCACAACCCAAACCCCTACTCCACCGTCACACTCTTGGCCAAATTCCTTGGCTTATCGACGTCACACCCTCTAGCCACGGAGACATAGTAAGACAGAAGCTGCAGCGGTATAACTGTCAAAATCGGAGCAAGCTCATCTAGGGTCTCTGGAATGTAGATCACATGGTCGACGGACTTCGCCAAGTTGGTGTTGCCCTTATAGGTCAGTCCGATCACACGAGCATCCCGAGCTTTAACCTCTTTGACATTGGAGATCGTTTTATCGTACACATCCCGTTGAGTTGCCAGAGCAATCACCGGCGTATGCTCTGTGATCAGTGCTAAAGTGCCGTGTTTTAATTCTCCCGCGGCATAAGCTTCTGCATGAATATAGGAAATCTCCTTTAATTTCAGGGAGCCTTCCATGGCAACGGCCCAGTCTAACGAGCGACCGATGAAAAAAGCATCTTCCACATTAACAAAGGACTTTGCTAACTCTTTGATCAGGCTTTCCTGATCCAAAACCTCTTGAGCTTGGGCAGGAATTCTCTTCAGAGCGGAGATAATTTCCCCGATCTTTTTGGCAGGCAAGGTTCCTTTGACTTGGGCAAGATAGAGTCCGAGTAACACCATTCCTTCCAGCTGAGTGGTATAAGCTTTCGTAGAAGCGACCGCGATCTCTGGGCCCGCCCAAGTAAAGATTACATCATGAGCTTCACGGGATACCGTGCTGCCCACGACATTCGTGACGGCTACCACGCGTGCTCCGCGATTTTTAGCTTCTCGCAGTGCCGCTAAAGTGTCGGCTGTTTCTCCGGACTGGCTGACCACTACTACTAGGGTATTCTCATCCACAAGCGGGGAACGATAACGGAACTCTGAGGCAATATCTACTTCCACCGGGAGACGTGCCCAGCGCTCAATCAAAGTCTTGCCGACTAATCCGGCATGCCAGGCAGTACCACAAGCCACAATATATACTTTGTTGATTTTCGCAAGTTCTTCAAGGGTCAGATCGACTTCCTGAAGAACGACTCTTTCCTCTTCTAAACGACCCAACATCGTATCCTTCAAAGCACGAGGCTGCTCGTGAATTTCTTTGAGCATGAAATGCTCGTACCCGCCTTTTTCTGCAGCCACGGCATCCCACTTCACGTCAAAAACGTCCTTCGTGTGCGGAATTCCTTCGAAGTCCGAGACTTTAACCCCAGCTTTTGTTATGACGACCATCTCGCCGTCATCTAAGATATAGACTTTTCTCGTATAGTTTAAAATCGCAGTTATATCACTGGCCACGAAGAACTCACCATCTCCAAGGCCCACTACCATCGGACTGTCTTTACGGGCGGCAACCAACTTATCGGGCTCCTTACGGCTTAGGACAACCATGGCATAGGATCCATGAATTGTCTTCAAGACTTCACGGACAGCCGCCTCAAGGTCTCCTGCATAATAGTCCTCCACCAAATGGGCTAAAACTTCTGTATCTGTTTCTGAAACAAACTGATGTCCCTTTTCGATCAGTCTTTCCCTTAATTCTAGGTAATTCTCAATAATTCCGTTGTGCACCACGACAAAATCCTGACCACAGTCGCTATGCGGATGAGCATTAGCTTGAGAAGGTCGCCCATGAGTCGCCCAGCGAGTATGCCCGATCCCAATGAATGATTGGGAATAAACTGCTCCAAGTTCCTCTTCTAAAGCTACTAACTTACCCACGCTTTTAGAAATGACAATTTCCTCATGATCCAGCACGGCAACGCCTGCGGAATCATACCCCCGATACTCAAGCTTCTTTAAGCCGTCTACCAGAATCGGAATGGCTACTTTATTTCCAATATATCCTACAATTCCACACATTTGTAACATCTCCTTCAAAATAATTGCGCTGGCCTCTGGCTGCTCATCATTAATCCTTATAATCCCTGTTCTTGCTTTACGTATACTACGTACGTCGCTCGATGATTCATTTAGACTGGTCTTCTAGTAAAAAAATAAAGTCGCCCCTGTACGGACGACTTGTTGCTTTAGATTTTAGGCAATTCAAGCAAGGGGGCAAATTGAGTAGACTTTCCCCTTGTCTTGTCAGCTTTCTCTTTGTCCCGAGAATTACTCCTCGGTTTTAAGCAAGCTTTACGGTGACAAGCCACCGAGAGGGATCCGCCGAATTGTTCGATAACCCTCTTCCTCGTCGACCTTAAATAGAAAATCCTCTTAAGGTCCTGGCGCTTTAATATATTGCCCTCTAACTACAACTGTCTATCCACAAGTATCTTTAGCCTTTTGCTCAAACTCAACTCCTGACTCCAAAACTCTGAGCTTCAATCTTTATCTCTCAACCTAGAACATCACCTTCTCTCCATTATTATGATAGACAACACATTAAGAATCGGTCTAACCTCCACACAGCAGATCGGTTGGGTTCATGTGCCTCAACTATGTGAGTTCTTTACTACTAAAGGCACATGAACCATTATACGTGAATTAGAGACAGTAAGCTATTGGTATTTTTTATTTATTCATCACATTGATTAATAATGTCAATGACCCCTTGGGCCAATTCTTTTAATTTTTGTTGGTCAGGTCCTTCAACCATGACTCGGATGAGTGGCTCTGTCCCGGAAGGACGTACTAAGACTCTGCCAGTACCGTTTAGAAATTCCTCAGCTTCATGTACTTTCGCAAGTACTCTCTCATCCTTCATTAAGCGGTCTTTATGTTGTACCTTAGTATTGAGGAGCACCTGAGGTAACCGCTGCATTTGAGATGCGAGTTGGGAGAGCGGAAGTTGCCGCTCCTTCACCACAGCTAACAACTGCAGAGCGGTCAATAGTCCATCTCCGGTCGTGTTGCTGTCCAGGAAAATAATATGTCCAGACTGCTCTCCACCAAGCTTCGCCCCGGTCTTGATCAACTCTTCCATGACATAGCGATCCCCGACTTGTGTCTCGAAAATTGAGATTTCTGCCTTTTTCAGGGCCAGATGGAGACCTAAGTTACTCATGACGGTTATCACGACTGCATTCTGGGCTAAGGTCCCTTTAGCCTTCTGAGCTAGGGCACAAATCAGCATGATAAAATCTCCGTCTAAAATCGCCCCACGTTCATCAACCACGATGAGACGGTCAGCATCTCCGTCCATGGCTAAGCCTAGATCTGCGCCGTGTTCTAAAACTGCTCGCTGCAACTGTTCTGGATGAGTCGATCCACAACTATCATTGATATTCACACCGTCTGGTATATTACAGATAGAGATGACTTCTACTCCGATTTCTTGCAATACTTCTGGGCCTACAAACGATGCCGCTCCGTTGGCACAGTCCAAGACAACTTTAATCCCGTCCAGTCGCCCTACAGTACTTTTAAGAAACTCCTTATAGCGACGTCCTGCATCGTTCACCTCAATCACTCGCCCGATCTCACCGCCAACAGGGATCTGCCAAGGTTTATCTTCACTATCTACGATGCTTTCGATTTCATCTTCGATAGCATCCGGTAATTTATACCCGGTTGAATCAAAGAATTTTATGCCGTTATCTTGAACAGGGTTATGGGATGCTGAAATCACCACTCCGGCACTAACATCAAGGGTACGCGTTAAGAGAGCGATCCCAGGTGTTGGTAGTACACCGACCCGTAAAACATCCGCTCCGACCGAGCATATTCCGGCGATAAGTGCCGCTTCAAGCATATCTCCAGAAATCCGAGTATCTTTGCCGATGACAATTCGAGGGTGTGGATGCTCTTTACTAAGCACATAAGCCCCTGCTTGCCCAAGTCTAAAAGCGAGATTCGGTGTCAACTGGCTGTTAGCCACACCACGGACCCCATCGGTTCCAAAGAGTCGACTCAAATCGTTCCCTCCCTTCATATCTTCTAGTGTATTACTTCTTAAGCAAAATGTTCTTAATCTCTAATGTTTTTTTAGGGTTAACTGTATTAGTTTACTCTATTGGAGCATATTGCGCCATAAGAAATTCTGCGATTCTTAATCCGTCCACTGCAGCACTTGTAATCCCTCCAGCATACCCGGCTCCTTCCCCTGCTGGATAAAGTCCTACCATACTTAAAGATTCCCCCTGAGTGTTTCGAACGATGCGGATGGGGGCACTTGTCCTTGTCTCGACTCCTGTCAAAGTTGCTCTTTCCCCAGCAAAACCTTTAATTTTACCGTTAAAAACTCGAAGTGCTCGCTCTAATACCTCTCCTACTTGAGTCGGAAGTACCTGATGCAACTCACTCGGCACAATGCCCGGGGCATAAGTTGGCGACAAGTCAAAGCGCTCTGTGACTCGCTGTTCTAAAAAATCCAACACTCGTTGAGCTGGAGCCCGATAATTTGACCCTCCCGCAATAAATGCCTTATGTTCCCATTCTCTTTGGAATTCTAGGCCCGCCAGAGGATGGTCGGTCGAAAAGTCATCTGGACCAACGGTTACAACAATCGCACTGTTGGCAATCTGCGTGTCCCGATCATAGGCGCTCATACCGTTCGTGACAACCCCTCCCTCTTCCGAGGTCGCGGCCACAACCTTTCCGCCTGGGCACATACAAAAAGCATAGGCTCCCCGTCCCGTCCTAACGTCCTGATAGGTCAGCTGATAGTCCGCTGGGCCGACATGGGGGTGTTCTTCGATTCCATACTGAGAAAGATTGATGAGTGCCTGCGGGTGTTCTACGCGCAGACCAATTGCAAACGATTTTTTCTCTAGCGTAATGTCCAGAGAGTGGAGTAATTTATAAACATCTCGGGCACTGTGTCCGATGGCGAGAATCACCGCTTCGGCGGGGATTTCCTCCCCATCGTTTACGACGACCCCTTTCATGCGGCCTGACGATGGTAGCAACCCGGTCACCTTAGTCTTGAAGCGGATCTCGCCGCCCAAAGACTCGATTTCCGTCCTGATGCCCTTGACCACTTCTTTAAGAATATCCGTCCCAATATGGGGTTTCGCCAGATACTGAATCTCGGAGGGAGCTCCATGTTTGACAAACGTCCCTAAGACGTCAGAAATACGTCGGTCCTGAATTCGGGTTGTGAGCTTGCCGTCCGAAAAGGTTCCAGCTCCCCCTTCCCCAAATTGAACATTACTTTCCGGGTCTAAGGTTCCCGTATCCCAGAGTTCCTGAACCTTGCGTGTCCGTTCTTCGACCGAGTCTCCACGCTCAAGAACAAGCGGCGCATACCCTCTTCTGGCTAAGGCTAAGGCGGCAAAATACCCTGCCGGTCCAGCTCCAATCACCACTGGGCGATGTTTCAAGGCTAGACTAGGCCTAGGCCAAAGTACCGGGGCCTCTACCGGAGCTTCTTTCAGTCCGGGGACCCGCGCTAAAACACGGCTCACCTCGGTATTGGGTACATCAAGGGAAAACTGGATCGTATAAACAAACACCAGATTGGGCTTTTTGCGGGCATCTAAAGAACGACGTAGGAAACGAAGACCGCTGATCGAGTGGCTTGGTACTTTTAGCTTTCGTGCAAGCGTTGCCATTAACAACGCATCCTCTTCCACAGGGATTCTTAAATTCGTATACAGTAAATCCACGTGACTATTCTACTCCTTTAACTACCTGAGCTTTGAGACTATAGTCCACCTGCACTGTAGTAGGCAAGGTTACGCCCGGAGGGAGCTGCCAGAATACGTTCGAGCCGAGATAATCTCCCGCTTTTTTATCGGAGGCGTCAACCCAGAGTTGGATCTGGTCTGGAGTTACCTTCTCTAAAATATCAGCATGACCCTCGATCACAACATCGATAGGAGAAGTGATTTTATCAACCTCTAGGTCAGTCCCAACATTACGGACTTGGACCACTACACCTGAGATACTTTTTTGGATGGGTCCATCCCCAATTTGAACGAAAACACTCAAGTTGGTCCCGTTCAGGAACGAAACTCCCGGCGGTAACGTGACTTTATCTAACGGTATCTGGAAATTTTTATCCTCGGATAGATTGCTAATGTCCAATGGTCCGATATTTAGGAAATCAAAGGCTTTTAAAACCTGGGGAGTCCCTTGAACCGTTACACTTGCAGGGGTGGAGACTAAGGAACGAAGCTCCTTGCCTGCAGCAGGCGTTCCAGTAGTCGTTGCCCTCAAAGGGATCATCATAGTAGAGAGCCCTTTGGCGATCACCGGAGCAATCACATCCACACTGCTTGGATAAGCACTTAAAATCTCTGCAGCCGGATTCGGTCCAAAAATAGGTTTGCCCTCTTTATCTCGAAAACTTACGGGTCTCGTAATCTGAACTGTCTCACTTGCACCCGATACACTGATTTCTACAGTCACTCTATTTAGGGTGCCAAGAATCGAACTCGGTCCACGAACATTAACCGCCGACGGTTTGACAATGGGACTACCCACTTCATAATCATTGGCAGGATTTCCTGAAACGATTGCCTCAACCGGGATCGTCTTCTCTTGAACCCTATCCAAGGTCAATCTAACATTGGCTGGTTGGCGATCCACTACAATCATTCCCGGTGGCGTGTTGACTTTAATGTCATAGGTACTTTCTCCCGGCACTGCATTTGAAAGGTCGATTTGGGCATAGATATCTTTAATATTTGCGCTCGGGTTACTCCCTTGTATACGAACACGAACGACTGGAAACTGAGTCATTACAACCATATTTTGATCTAATCCGCTTGCCACGAGTGGAATAGCCGACGTCTGTTCGGGAAGAAGCTTATCGGGGGTCTCATCATTCAGAACGAAGAGCCAAAAGAGGATCGCAAAAAGTAATGAGAGGATCTTAACCCCGAGGTTGCGGCGAAACATATCAAGCATGGGGCTACCACCTCCAAAACGGAATGACTGATGAAGAAAGACTCTTAATTTCAAGTTCGCTCATCAATAATTCTCGCATCATTTTCTCGTCCATAAAACGTGTCAGCGTTCCATCGATGCCCACTGAAATCGCCCCTGTTTCTTCGGAGACAACAATTGCCAATGCATCCGTAATTTCCGTTAATCCTAAAGCTGCCCTATGGCGTGTTCCCAATTCCTTTTGGATATTTGGATTTTCAGAGAGTGGAAGAAAACACCCTGCAGCAGCGACACGATCCTGCCGAACAATGACTGCACCATCATGTAACGGGGTATTAGGGATAAAAATATTGACTAAAAATTCCGAGGAGAGCATTCCGTCGATCTTAATCCCAGTCTCTACAAAGTCCTGGATTCCTGTTTTCCGTTCAAGCACGATTAAAGCCCCAATGCGGGTCTTGGAGAGGACCTGCGTGCAACGCACCAACTCTTCCACGACCTGTTCCTGAGTATCCAAACCGGGAGTCGAGGGATGGCGAGTGAAAAATCTTCCCCTTCCGAGCTGCTCCAAAACCTTCCTGAGTTCCGGCTGGAAAACAACCGGAATGGCAATAACAAACATTTGCAAAAGTTTATCCAAAATCCAACTAATTGTTGTTAAATGGAAAAATCTAGCGAGCAAAGAGACTGCTACTAGGACCATGACTCCCTTAACCAATTGTACGGCACGGGTCCGCTTAATGAGCATATAAAATTGGTAGAAGACCACCGCCACTACGATGATATCGATTGCGCTTCGAAATTCAAAGTTCCGAATTTGAGATAAAAACTCTGCCATGATCTCCCCCCCTTTCTACTCATTCAAACGTCTATCTGTCAAATGAATTTAGCCCCTCTGTTTGATTCTCCAATTATATGAAAAGTCCTTGCCACTTAAAATATTTTTTTTAACCCTAAAGGATCCGCATACCGACAAGAATCCCAAAACACCCTGTTAACATCATATCTCCATAGGGTGCGGCTTCGTACCATTTCAGAGATTTTGCCAAACTTCTGCGGGGACCGGTGACCGTGATAAACTCCCAACCCGGTCGCATGTCTGGATGTAAAGCCGAACCATGTCCTCCTTTGTCGAAGATTTCGGCGTTTGTTAATTCCGTCGATCGAAAACGTTGTATAAGATTGGTCAGTGAGTCGGCATTGAGCATACTAGTGTGTTGCTCAAAAATCCCATAGACCCGATCCCCTCGAATAGCTGCGGCGAGAGTGTGAGAATTGCCAATATTGACGGCTATGATTCCTTGATTAAGATAGGGTTTTACCATGGGGTCCGCAGTGATTCCCAAGAGGGCCGCCGTCCCAGTATCCGTTAGAACTGCTCCAGGTACAATCTCTCGAACTGCACGCATTCGTGTATACACTTCTGGAATATCCTCGGTAAACACTAATTTGCGCAGGTCCCCACCTTGTAGAATAAACTCTTCCCAGAGCCGGAAGCGAAGAATACGATTACTTTCGGTTTCGCTAAAGCCGTGATCCTGTACCGCTACGGCTGATTTTAAAGGATACTCAAGATCAAAAGCATGAGTTGCCTGTTGCAAAGAAGCAGTATCAATATCTCCCAGCCAAATTGAGGTTGCTGATTCCGGTGCTTCTTGGCAAAGAACGATTCCCATCTCTTCGACTCGCGCCAAATTATCATGATATGTAACTGCAGCTTGAGGAGTTGCATAGGCCCTTAGACCCGCGGCTACATGCTTTTTCAGTGCTTGAGCACTCGCCCCTCCACCCATCAAATGGCCATGCAGAAAGATTCCCTTCCCTTGTTCTGTAGCCTTTCTAATCTTGCCCGCCACCAGCTGGGTGCGACTCGGAACGATAAACTTAGGACAATTTTCCAACGATCGTCCTGGCTCGTAGATAAGGATATCCTGGGTTCCAGAGCCCACATCAACAACTATAACACTTTCTGCCATTGCTTACACCTCCACAATAAGACTCTGCGGTTGTCCAATCACTACATTCTGGGAAATTACTTAATAAGTTTTCTGCCGACCCATGGTTTAAAAAGTGTTACCGCCTTATGTGGACAAAGCTCATGACAGCAAAAGCAGCGTATACAGGCTTCTAAATCCACGATCGGGCGCTGATTTTCATTCATCGTCAAAGCTTTAGGCGGACAGTTATTAAGACAGTCCCGGCACCCCACACACGTTTCATGTTCAAAAACAGGGCGAGGACGCACACGGTTGAGTATGAATTTCTTCACACTTCGCGGGAGTGGAACCATATCCAAGAAATTGGTCGAGACTGCTTTAGGTATTTCGAAGCTTTGAATCCGCCACAGGGAGCGCACATCTCCTTTTAAATCGACTTCGCTAAGACGACTTGTTAGACCCCGAGCGCGGGCAGCCATCAGAGTTGGAACCTTTTCTGGCTTTAAGCCAATCAGATCCGTAGCTACGACATCTAAGGCGAAAGGGTTTGTACTCATAATCAGAGCGTTGACATTTCGTGGTTTGCCAGCTGAAGGTCCATCTCCCTCCATGCCCACGATCCCATCCATAATGCTTAAGGCGGGGTTTACCCAAGTGGCAATATCGACCAAAAGATCTGCAAAATCAGGAATCCTAAACATTTTTAAATGGTATTCGGCTTTTAGAAGTCCAGGGATGACTCCAAAAAGGATCTTAACAGCCCCCGTGAAGGTCATCATGCCATGGGTTTTTAATTTAGAAATAGGGATCACAACGTCAGCATTCAAGACGCAGTTCGTTACGGTTAAACTTTTAGCAAGTTTCCCCTCCGGATATTGGAGGGTTGTTTGCCCCACATCTTCGTTAAGGATTGCCCCGGTCCGCTCTGCAACCTCACGCAGACCCGACTTTATATAAATTGTTCGGAGTGCAGCGACAGTGTACGGTCCACCTGGGCTATCCCCAATAATCGGTATTCCGCCAGCCTCTTGAACGAGACGAACGACGGCTTCCACGACACTGGGATGGGTCGTGATCGCTTCCTCTGGTCGTTTTTTCATGAGAAGATTTACTTTTAATAAGACCCTCTGTCCAGGCTTCACAAAGAAGGAAATGCCGCCCAATTCAGCCAAGCCTTCCCTCAAACGCATTTCTACGTCTGCAGAATAGTCCGGGCAAAATTTCATTACTACTTTGGCCTGCACTTAGGATCCCACCCTCTCCAGATCTGCCATGATATCCTCTCCCCGTCCGGGAAAGGGACTTAACTCCAAATCGCATTGAAAATATTCTCTACTTAAATAATCCTGTTTGACTGTTTCCTCTAAGGACTCAAATTTTTGCAGAGAACCCTTTTGAGTCCGATGTTCTAGAATTGCCTGCCATTTCCGCTCCATCCATGCTGAAATTGGGATAATATAATCAATTTTTTGCCGCTTTTCCTCAGTAAGCCTCCAGCCAGGCTGAACATAGCAAAGACGTGGCAGAGTATAGGGTTTTCCCCACTCCAGTACTACGGGCTCCTTCGCCAGTTTAATAGCTGCCTTGGCAAAATGATGAATCGCCCGATGGTCTCGGTGTCCGGATGCACCGTCTGCTCCAAAGGTGATCACTACTTGAGGACGTCTGGTTCGGATAATGCGGACAAGTCTTTCCACAATTTCAAGGGGTGGTGCCAGCGGAACTTCCTTGTCGAGATATCCCAGGAAAATAACTTCAGTAATCCCTAGGACCTTTGCGGCACTCATCAGTTCTTGTTCTCGAAATAAACCCAGTTCTTCCTTCTGACAAAACCCTGCTGTTTGACCAGCCTCGCCCTTGGTCGCGACGGCCAGGGTTATAGTAACCCCTTGTTCAGCGTATTTGGCAATGGTACCGCCCAAAGCGAACGATTCATCGTCAGGATGGGCAAAGATAAGCAGCATTTGTTTTGCCATCCGTTTACTTCACTCTCTCTATTCGTTTTTAACTTTAGTCGTTTAACTCTTAGTTTGAATACACATTGGTTTACAAAAACGCCTTATTAATAAAAGCCGTTTTCTTTAAGAGAATCAAACTATTAATTTATTAAGTCACTTATTATTATAGCGTTTTTTAGGCATTGAGGGAAATTTCGGCACGTGAATAATACGGATAATCTCACTCAATAGTCACTTAACATTCCGGTTGTATAAAAGTACCATTTATTCAAGCAAATTGCTGTGTTATACTTCACTTGTCATTCGGACAAGCCACATAGCAACTAGTCAAGAGAGTATCAATAGGGCAATACAAAAAGGGCTTGGCCCACAATTGAGGTTTCTATAGTAAAAATTAATCATCATAAGGAGGCTTCCCAAATGAAACGAAACTTAAAAATATTAGTCAGTATTCATCTGGTCACCCTCATGACTTTAGTCGCTTTACCAGTACAAGCAGGTATCAATATTGGCGCTCCTCGACCCCTAACTGGTTCTGTTGTCACTCTTCGTTCTTCTGGTTCTGTGATAACGCCAGTAATACCAACTCCAGTATCCCCTCCAACTCAGGGGACAACACCTGTGGTTACAACTCCATCCACCACGAATCCTCAAACAACCGCTCCCTCTCAGCGGATCAATATCGGACCATTACCGACAACCAATAATGGAAACGTTATTTCCTTAAAAAATATCTTTAAGCAACCTAATACGGTCCCAGTACCCACTACTCCTACTCCGACTTCGACTCCAGCACCAACCCCAGTTCCGACTCCAGTCCCAACTCCAACTCCAGTCCCAACCCCGACTCCAGTCCCAACCCCAACCCCAACTCCGACCCCAGCACTTCCTGTCATTCCACTTGTAGCCGAGTTAACGGCTGATGAGCAACTCATGGTGGATATGATCAATCAAGAACGACTGGCGGCAGGCTTAAACCCTGTCAAAGCAGACCTTCGCTTAACCGCAGTAGGTCGCGCTAAAGCCAACGATATGAAAGTAAATAACTACTTCAGTCATACCTCTCCAACCTACGGTAGCCCATGGGCCATGATGCAGCAAGTGGGGATCAGCGTGCGTTGGGCAGGAGAAAACATTTCTGGTAATAAGTCCGTAGCTGGTTCCATGGCCGCTTTAATGCAAAGCCCTGGTCATAGAGCAAATATTCTAGATCCTCGCTTCACACATGTCGGCGTCGGGATAGCTTATGGAACCGCATATGGTAACCTTTACGTTCAAGAATTTTTGCAACAATAATAATACGATTAAGGGCCTCCATTGTTCGGGGGTCCTTTTTTATCCCTTCCTCTATAACAATATGGTCGGTATATATCGTCTATAGCGGTTGGGGTATATTAGTTGCCTATATTGCAACAAGATACTGCCGCATCAAAGTTGCTAATCCTTAAAGCAACTGGAACAAATAGCGGATGAGCCAATTCATAGGGGTATTGACCTTCAAACCATTGGTAGGGAAAATGACGTGTAAAGATTGTTGCTAATTTGCACGTCATTTCCTCTTTCATTTGACCTTTAGCTCTACTTCGTTCCGTGTAAGGTAGTAAGATATCGCTGCAATGATCCACCACTCGGCGATTGATTTCCTCTGGTACCCGGTCATCATAACAGCGGTTACCCGCCTCCATATGGTAAACCGGAATCCGCAGCCGCTTATCAACCAACGCCGCCAAGGCGCTGTTGGTATCTCCTAAAATAAGCAGGCGAACAGGTTTTTCTTGGAGCATAACCTGTTCACACTTGCGAGTATCTCACTAATTTGGCCCATTACGGTCGGCATTGGCACGTCCGATCAACGGTTCTGACCAGTATGCACAAGGATATGATCACAAAGTTGATCTAAGAGAGGAATGATCCGGCTTAAGCGAATAATTTCCAGATGAGTACCCAATATAGTTATAATCTTCATGGCAGGATTTCTCTTCTATATTAAACAATTATTAAATGAAGTTCTATATGCAGATTCTTAGTTTAGTTCCCTACATCTACGGTGGCTATGACCGCATTGGTGCTTCCGTTGATGACTGAGACAGTTTTACTGCCATGATTTGTAATATAAATTCGGTTCGATGACGGATTCACATTCACTCCTTCTGGGGACGCACCTACCGAAATGGTTGCTATAACGACATGGGTAAACCCATCAATAACAGAGACATTGTGACCACTCCAGTTCGTGACATAAATCCTGTTCGTTTCAGGATTTACACCCACGCCTACCGGGTTGGTACCCACAGTAATGGTGGTAATGACTGTATTGGAGTTTCCATCAATGACTGAGACATTATTACTGCCAAAGTTTACGACGTAAATTCGGTTCGTTATCGGATTAACACCTACTCCGAAGGGCCCCGAACCAACTATTACGTTTCCTATGAAGGTATTGGCCTTTCCGTCGATAACTGAGATATTGTTGCTGCTAGAATTTAGAACGTAAATTTGGTTAAGGGCGGAAGGAATCACCCTTCCCGGCGCTCCTGCTATTCCTTCCATGCCCGTTGAAAAAAGCTCTGCTGGCAGCATACTATGAACTACGGTCATATTTCCAGCGGCATCTTTCCCCCTAGTTGAGATTTCAACAGCGTCAGTACTGGTGACAAACCGAAACTCAAAAGCGTCAAACTGTGCGTAATAGTTACGATCTGCTGCTTCCCCAGGTGCCAAGGTTAATAAATCCAAAACGTACTCTGTCTTAGTAATCCCATTCCAATAAAACCCATTTATTCGAATGTTAGCAGTTACTGAGTCAGCATTAGAAATTCTTACTGAGAACGTTGAACTTGGTCTTACACCGGAGACTTTAGTATTCTCGATCAATCCGGTAGTTATTTGAGCCACTGGCTATTACCTCCATTCAAATAATCTTGTACAAAAGTTATGACATTATATGAATGGGTACAAGTTCGGTGAAAATCTTTGCTTGTCGCAATCCAAGTTTCCAATGTATCCTACCCGAGGATACATCATCCCTATTTTCATAACGGAATAGCATTAAGCTCTGAAGGTAGCACCCGATGCGCTGGATTTAGATTGTTATTGGCATCTTTACCCCAAACTGAGATCTGTATAGAATTATTGACGGTCATAAACTGGAATTCAAATGCGTCGAAATTGGCATAGTAACTTCTGTACAGTGCTCCCCCCGGTTCTATAGTGATAATCTCACTGACATACTGCACCTTCGTCGTCCCTTCAATATAAAAACCAATGATTTGCACCATATCGTTAATTAGGCCGTCATTAGTGATTCTTAAATCAGCTGTGGACGTCGGCCTCACTCCTGCAATAGCCGTATTTTCCAAGATGCCCGTCGTTACGTATAACATCTTTTAAGGCCTCCTCTCTGCTTTGTACCATTATAAATACAGTCCATCATGAACACTAACCGAAATTAACACTCAGTAAATCCAAAACATCTTGAATTGGATTGTGTACCGTTACAGTATTGGAACCGGCAAACAGCAATCCAACTGCCAAGTTATTGTCATCTAACAGGAGGGAACCGCTGTCTCCTGGCGAGGACATATTGGTGGTAATGATTTGGTGATCAAAACGCAGAACTCGTCCCGGCCCGTACTGCACATTGACCATAGCATCAAGAGCTGTAATCTGACCAAACGTTAAGCCAGTAGTTCGTCCCGATTTTTTGACTTCCATATTTAAAACTGGAGTAGTGACTCCTTGTACCAAACCGATATCGAGAATGTCCGGAATGATCATGCTATTTTCCAACGGCTCGCCAATAGCACAATCTACCACATTAATTGCCGGGTAATCGGCTAAATTAACAAATCGTTTCAAGCAGGCAATAATATACTGTCGATCTGCGTAGCCAAGATCGGTGTGGACAAAATCAACGGGCCCAGGTTGATAGATTCGATCATTGATACTGGCCCTTTGGTCGTTGCCATTCGTAGAATTCGCGAGGACATGATTATTTGAAAGGATCATCGGCTGAACGCTGGAATTGTCATAAACCACTGCTCCGAAAGTCCCAGCCGTAATTAAATAATGACCAATGCTCACCCCTGGAGGCGCAGGTCTTACCTTTTCAGTACGACTTTGGAGCGGTTCTAACATTTCCACTTTCAATGCTTTTAGTTCTCCCACTTCAATAACATCCGTCACCATACTGTTAACATTCTTGGGTACAAGTTCATGGTCAGCAAGCTGCTCAGGAGGAAGTTTTTTATTTACTAAGACAATAATAGATTCCTGATCAGTTTTTACACCCTTAACTTCTTTAAAACCATATCCTACCCCAATTACCTGAGGGAGGGTTAATAGATTCCTTTTGCTTTGATCATCTAGCCTATCCATCATAATTCCCCCATCATTCCTCTCTCCCAACGCTTGGGTTTAATTTAAACACTCAGGAAATAGCCGTTTGGCTCTCTCTTTTACAATCAGAGAACATGCTTCGTTGGGATTTTGACTCATATTTTCACCGTGCCAACGATAAGCCAACAGAGGTTCCTCTAAAAATCCGCAAGAATAATGCCGAAGAAAGCGAAACCACAAATCATAGTCATGGGCTTGGGGCAGATTTACGTCGAAATATCCTATTATCTTTAATGCAGAACTTCTCATCATCACGGAAGACCCGTTAATAAAGCAGCCCTCCATGAGCTTCTTCACCATTTCCTTCTTGTTGGGGAAATATGGTGAATTAACCTCATATTGCTTTACGCCGTTGGCATCAATCACCACAAAGCTCGTGTAGCTAAAACCGAGACTCGGATCACGTTCCATCAATCCCACCTGTTTAGACACCTTATCACCAATTAGTACGTCATCTGCACTTAACCAGCAAACGTACTTACCCGTTACAAGAGATAGCCCAAGATTTAACGCGCTGGGTGTTCCCCCATTTCCCTTATAGACATAGTTAATTTTTGAACGATATGGCTTCACGAGTTCGGCTGTTCCATCGGTGGAACCATCATCAATGACGAAAACCTCCAGATTTGGATAGTTCTGATCGATGACACTGTCAAGCGCATAAGGAAGATACCGGGCGTGATTGTACGTGGGGATAACGACACTGACTGTAGGCATTAGCATTAGGGGCCCCTCCTTACATAATCGATATTCGAACTACGAACCACGACTAGTGGCGGTTAGCCATAGGATATAGGAAACTTACTTCAGATGGAGGCTTATTCCATCTGAAGTAAGTTGAAATTATCCAGGGGCGTAATCGATGTTCGAAATTGGAACTACGAACTACGAACTACGATAAATCATTTTCATCCACTCTACGGTAATGGGCAATCCTTCTTCTAGCAGCACCTTAGGTTCATGACCCAGATCAGCCCTTGCTTTGCCAATATCCGGTCGTTTGCTGACTGTATTGTGTTTGTCTTCGGGAAGATACTTTACTAATTTCGGATCACCCTCCGTATAGTTGAGCACTAATTCACTTAAATCTTTGACGCTGCGATATTCCGTTCCCCCGATGTTATACACCTCACCTGGCTTGAAGTTTTTTGCCACATTGGCTATAGTCGGGATTAAATCATCGACATACATAAAGACACGGTAGTAGCCTTCATAAACCTCATAAGGAATACCCCTTAGCGCTCGATAGATAAAGAGACAAACAACACTACGGTAAGAGTGATAGTACTCCCCCGGACCGTAAGCATTGAATAAGCGCAGTCTTACGATCGGAGATTCATATTTCTTTTCGAAGTTGATCACCTGAACCTCATTAGCCCACTTGGTTAAAGCATAGTCATTATGCTGAATAATTGTCTTTTTTAATGGTAAATCCTCTGTTAACAAGGGTTCTGCTGCTTCTCCGTAAATTTCAGAGGAGCTTGTAAAGATCAGTTTAAATCCTTTTTTTAATTGCCATTCCAAAATATTACGGGTTCCGATTACGTTTGTTTTCCATAATGTGTCATAATAATGTTCTCCATTAATACGGCCAAATTCTGCAGCTAAATGAAAGACATAATCATAGTTTTGCTCAAAAACACGTTCTAACTGACGATACTCAGAGATGTCCGCCCTAATATACTTCTCCCCGAGATGATGTTGCAAATCAACTTCCCATACATCATGTCCTCTATATTGAAGTACTTCTACTAATCGCGAACCTAGGGTTCCTTTACTACCCGTTACTAAAATTTTGGCCATCGTATCTGCTCCTTTTTCCACTCTTTTAAGCCACAAGAATCGTTTGAATTTTTGCTGACAGTTTCTCAGTTGATCTGTGACCCTTTATTTAATGTCTAAGGCCTTTTGTCGATCCAGTACTAACCGATCTACTACTTGATCCTGATCAACCTCATTAATGGAGTTAAAGCCCGCTCCACTTAGCTCAGCCGACGAAAATAAGGGATCTTCAACCCAGACAGTATTTCCGGTTGCCTCTAAAGCTCTGACCAAATCAACCCCTCTACTATGCTTAAGATCCTTCACTCCTGTTTTATAGCTCAAACCTCTGACCAAGACCTCTTTACCACTGCCCACCTGGTTCACGATTCGATCTCGATAGTCCTGATCCGCTTGTTCAGCCCCTTCCAACAAAGTGGAGGGACAAACTGTTCGCAAGAAACTCATGTCCTTAGGCAGACACTCTCCACCAATACCCCAGTCAGTACCTAGCAGCTCGACGTTACTCTTACTATTGACAGCCATTCTTAGATCGTCATAATCCATTCCTTGGGTAACACAATAGCCATAAATCTCCTGAGCAAAGGCTATATCAATGTAGCGCTTGACATTTTCAACCACCTTAGATAACTCCGCTATCCGGACGTCAGAAACTTCCACTAGAAGGGGAACCAATGGAACATAAAATTGACGTCCTTTTTCTAAGCAGGCTTTTGTAAAGGCTCCCATTACCCGCGGGGTATCACAAACAGTTTTGTCGACACCAAACATTACCCTATGGGGAACATGGATCACGAAAATATCAGTTCCTAACTCAAACCCTTTTCCTTCTAAAAATTCACGCACGCGCCTCATAGTTCCTGGGGGCAACGTTGATTCAATGGAGATCAAAGAGCCTGGAAAGATGATCATTTGCTTTAAAGCAGCAAATAGGTTTTGTCCCTGATTACCTGTGGAAGGAGCCATTAACCAAACCTTTATCCCAGTTAATGCCCGATAATCCGAGGTCACCCTATAACCCTTGCTTCGTAATTCGCTGACCCTACTCTCGTTCACATCCACGCCGATGACCTCTCCCGGAAATTTATGACTAAGGTAAGTGAAAAGATTAAAGCCGATATTACCCAAACCCACGACACAAATCTTCATTTTTTGGATCCATCCCTTCCCCTAACTCATCACTATAAGTTATGGAAGTCCACGCCTTGTTGACACAACAGAGGTATGCTTTTCCCAGAAATTATCATGTAATATTAGATTAATATGTAAAATATTGCCACCTCGATGCCGCTCGCAACATACACTGAAAAGACAACAAATTACGGTATCATTTAGGAGGGCTAAACTATGAAACTAGTTATTCCAGTGGTAAGTTTGGAAACTGGGGGGACACGCTTTATTTATCAGTTAGCCAATGAAATGGTGGATAAAGGACACAGCGTGGAAATCGTGCTCCCTGAAAACGCCTCTGTGGCTTGGCCAGTACGGGCAAAAATTACCCGGGTTAAAGAACTTACTCCTGATACAATGCCGCCTGCGGATTTCATACTTCCAAATTTCTATCCGACTGTTTTTCCTGCCTGGGAATCAAAAAAAGGCCGAGTCGTTCGACTTAGCCTGGGGTATGAGCCTTTATGGATTGAAGAAAAAAAAGCTTTGGATTCTTACCTTATAAATGCTCCTATCATTGCCATATCTCAATGGCATCGTCAATTAATTTTACAAGGAACTGGGCGAAATAGCACCGTAATCCCTGGGGGCGTAGACTCCACGGTTTTTTGTCCCTACCCCAAAAAATCTCTATCTACTGGTCGCCTTTCAATTGCTTATATCCTACGTTCCAAGGAACATGGCTATACTTGGAAAGGTGCCGAGGACTTTTGGGAAGCCTGCCAGCGTTTAGCTCAGTTGGTTCCTGCCTTTGACGTTCAGGTTGTCGCTACAGAAGGGGCACATTACCCTGCACCCCTGCCCTATGAGATAGTGAAGGCCCATTCTGACAGTGAGATGGCCCGATTCTATGCCCAGGCAGATATTTTTGTGTCGACTTCCTATTTCGAAGCTTTTTCAATGCCACCATTAGAAGCCATGGCCTGTGGTACAGCGGTCGTAACCACCGATAATGGCGGTAACCGCGATTATACAAAAAACGGAGAGAACTGTTTACTCGTTCCCCCCAGTGATATCCAACAACTGACCCTTGTACTAGCTCATCTATTAACTCAACAAAATGCACGGAATCAACTTGCACAAGTCGGCCGAAACTTCGCCCAGTCTTGGACTTGGCGGCAATCAGCCGATAAACTAGAAGCCTACCTTTTGAAGTTAGCTCGTACCTTATAGACAGCAATCCTTCCAAGCTAAAAGGGCATCGATGGGCTCAGCGTCTTTACCATAGACTTTCAAGAACGCTAAATTTTTTTGATCGTGGAACTTACTGAAAATAAAAATATTGTAACCGTGCTTTTGGAAATCCTCAACCTCCCATCCCGATCGATGCCGTTGTAGGCTTTCTCCCCCTAAACCGTAATGATCAACCTCTAGCTGTTGAAAAAAACCTCTGGGAGTAAAGACAATCACCTTTTTGGCAGCGATCTCTTCTACTTGGCGCAAGACATCCCAGGCAACCCCTTTTTCAAAATGCTCAATGACATCAATCAGCGTCACACTATCTAGGGACTTTGGCAGAAATAGCTCGCTCACGCGCTCTGCCGTAAAATTAATTTTTATAAACTGTTCACCATACTTAGCATGCTCTAAGTATGGTCGATGAGCATCAAGCCCAATTTTTATAGGGCAACTAAGATCTTTGAGAGTCTCACCGACTCCGCAGCCAATATCTAGAACCGTACGGGAATCCGACAGGAGTCCATTAATCGTATCGAGGAAATCTTTATGATTTACGACATTGACTGTCACTGGCTGAACATCCTTCCCATGTTAATTCTTTCTTTATTATGGTATTCAAAATTTTCCCTAAAGTACCATCTGATACACAAATTGCCTACTTGAACGCATAATATGTAGTACCGTAAAGCAAAGGGAGGACAAACCATGAAGATCGTGTTTCCTGTTCTTAGTTTAGAAATGGGCGGGGGGGCCCGTTTTATTTATCACCTAGCTAATGCCCTAGCTGATAAAGGGCATGATATTGAAGTTGTTATGCCCGAAAAAGGAGTTCAAGTCTGGCCATTGCGTACCAAACTAAGACGAGTAAAAGAGTTAACTCCATCCTCCATCCCTTCAGCTGATTTTATACTCCCTAATTTCTATTTAACGGTTAGGCCAGCCTGGGAATCTCAAAAAGGCCGGGTAGTACGCCTTAGTCTTGGGTATGAACCCCTTTGGGTTCCTGATTCGGTAACTGCTAAGCAGACCTATCTGATTGGCGCTCCAATCATGTCTATATCGGAGTGGCACCGCCAACTCATACGCCAAGAAACGGGCCTAGAAAGTACGGTCATTTCTGGTGGAGTAGACACTTCGACGTTTCATCCTTATCCTAAACCATCTGAGCAAACAGGCCGCAAGAATATTTTTTACATCATGCGCGACGCTGTTTCTGGGTATACCTGGAAAGGAGGCGAAGACTTTTTAAAAGTCGTAACCCGTTTAAAAGATCAGGTTAATTTTGACTTAACCGTTTCAATTCCAGAGAACGCCCTGTTTGCAAGCCCTGTGCCTTGTCGGCTTAAAACCTCGACAACAGATCAAGAACTTGCTCAGCTCTATGCAGTGGCAGACCTCTTTGTTTACACCTCTTACTTTGAAGCGTTCGGCCTGCCACCCCTTGAGGCAATGGCTTGCGGTACAGCCGTAGTGACCACTGATTGTGGTGGAGTTCGTGATTACGTTAGAAGCGGTGAAAACTGTTTGTTAGTTCCCCCTAGTGACATCGACCAGCTAAGCACAGCGATCTATCGCCTATTGACACAGGATACCGAACGCCAGCGTCTAGCCGCCGCAGGCCATCGTTTTGCACAAGCTTGGACTTGGCAACGCACCGCAGATCAAGTAGAAGCTTTCTTGATAAGCCTTAGGTAATATTCAAAAAACGGGTTGTGACGAAAACTGGTTTTCCAGTTTCGTCACAACCCGTTTTTGTTCGGGAATCCCATGGAACTAGTGCCTGCTTTTATAAGGTGGAAGACAACCTATTTTTATGATATAATTAAATAGAAAATACTGGAATATTGTGAATCTAATCTCAGCGTAAAATGCAGGGAGGTAAATAGGTTGAGTATCGCTGATAACATAGTAAGTATAGTGAGAGACTATCTTGTACAGGAATTAAAGCCTTATACTATAATTCTTTTTGGTTCTTCGGTGAAGGGTTATTTTCGGGAAGATAGCGATATTGATATTGCTTTTATCAGTGCCCAAGAATTTAAGTCTTATGATCTTTATCTCTTAGCTCAGGCACTCGTTTCAGAGGTAGGCCGGGAAATTGATCTAGTTGATTTAAGGCAAGCATCAACAGTCTTCAAGGCACAAATTCTTGGTTCAGGACAAGTAATTTATTCCAACGACCCAAAAGAACTGGCCGATTTTCAGATACGGACTCTCAAAGAGTATGCCTTACTTAATGAAGAAAGAGCAGAAATCCTCAGGAATATTTCTGTTAGGGGGAGGGTATATGGTGGATGATGTTGTCTTCAACAAAGTCGCGATTATCGAACGTTGTATCCGTCGCATTCAAGAAGAGTACCAGGGGAATTTTTCGAACTTGGAGAATTATACTAAGCAAGATTCAATCATCCTCAATATCCAACGAGCTTGTGAAGCAAGCATTGATCTAGCAATGCATCTAGTGGCTTCGAAGAGCCTAGGTATTCCGCAGTCAAGTCGGGATGCCTTTGATTTTTTACAGCAAGTTGGAATTATCGACGAACAGCTCGCACTAAAACTCAAAGCGATGGTTGGATTCCGCAATATCGCAGTCCACAATTATCAGACTGTTAACTTAGGAATTGTACAAGGAATTATCGAGAAGAACCTAGCGGATCTCTTGAAATTTGGAAAACTGGTTCTTTCTACCCAGTGAAAAGGCAGAAAAACGGGGTCGAGTTACGTGCTCGGCCTTTTTTTTTCATTATTTCCTCAATGATGATTTTTAGGTTGCGCATCACCATACATTATTTTCCATTAAGTACTGAGGTGTTATCGGAGTTGAATTCACCTTTGAGTAATGAATTTTCAACATTTTTATTGGTGTGGATGCTTTCAGTTGGGTATACCCAATGCCATAGAACTTATTTAAAAACAATGCATATGATAAATAAATGATAGGAGTTTGTTAATTACGGAATATGGGCTGTGGGATGAGAATAATATGTTCCAAACTCCATAGCAATTCCCCCCTGATAAGCTGAAAAGAATAACATAACGTATCATGAGGGAAGTCTATTGTTCAGTCGAAAAATATTACCTATATTTGTAATATAACAATAAAGGGTGCGAAAAAGGGTAATTACATCCATCATATCTAAGGTTGAAATTGATTGATTTAGTAAACTTGATTTAATTCATATATTTATTGAGGGGGAACGCTATGAAAAAAATTCTTGTTACCGGTGCTGATGGATTTATTGGAAGCCATCTTGTAGAACAACTTATCAAGAGAGGTGAAAAAGTAAAAGCTTTTGTTTATTATAACTCATTTGGTAACTGGGGATGGCTTGATACGTTCCCCAAAGAGCTGTTAGCTGAAATAGAAATATTTGCAGGGGATATTCGAGATCCCAATGGAGTAAGAACTGCCATGAATGGGGTGGATGAGGTTTTCCATCTTGCTGCCCTTATAGCAATTCCATTTAGCTATCATTCGCCTGATTCCTACGTTGATACTAATATTAAAGGTACGTTGAATGTGCTGCAGGCAGCTAGAGATTTGAAAACTAAAAGAGTCCTGGTAACCTCTACCTCAGAGGTCTATGGCACTGCCCAGTATGTACCCATCGATGAGTTGCACCCCTTTCAAGGGCAATCTCCATATTCGGCTACAAAAATCGGGGCTGACAGATTAGCAGAGAGCTTTTATCGCAGTTTCGAAATGCCCATTACCATAGTACGTCCGTTTAACACCTATGGCCCGCGTCAATCGGCTAGAGCAGTGATTCCGACAGTTATTATTCAGCTTTTATCGGGAATGACGGAAATAAAGCTAGGTTCACTTACACCAACTCGAGATTTTAATTATGTAAAAGATACTGCCCAGGGTTTTATCGACATAGCCAAGTCGGATAAAACCGTAGGTCAGGAGATTAACATAGCGTCCCAGCAGGAGATCTCAATCGGTCAGCTGGCCCAGGAATTAGTTGATCAGATTAATCCTCAGGCTAGGATAAACTGTGACGAGCAAAGAGTTCGTCCAGAAAAAAGCGAGGTGAACAGGTTATTAGGTTCAAATAAACTAATTAGACAACTTACTGCGTGGGAGCCAAAGTACAGTTTAAAAGAGGGTCTTGCAGAGACTATAGCATTTCTTAGGGAGAATTTAAGCAGATATAAAGCAGATATTTATAACCTTTAGCAACTATTAGGAAGTGATCTTATGAATAAATTCATACCGTTATCAGTACCTAACCTAAAAGGTAACGAACTGAAATATGTATCAGATGCGATTGAAAAGGAATGGGTATCGACTGGCGGGGCATACATAGCCCGCTTTGAAACGGAATTAGCTGATTATTTAAACGTGAAATCAGCAGTTGCCTGTCAGAGCGGGACTGCCGGCTTACATTTAGCCTTAATTTTAGCGGGTGTGGAAAAGGATCATGAGGTAATAGTGCCAACTCTGACATTTATAGCTTCAGTAAATCCAGTGAAATATTTACAGGCCTATCCTGTTTTTATGGATTGTGATGATTCTTTATGCATGGATATGGCTAAGTTGAAGCAGTTCTGCCAAGCGGAATGTAATTTTATTGATAATAAATTAATTAACAAGTCTACAGGAAGACATATAAAAGCGATAGTGGTGGTGCATGTTTTTGGCAACATGGCAGATATGTCAGCGGCCATGGATATCGCTAAGGAGTATAACCTTAAAGTAATTGAGGATGCCACTGAGGCATTAGGAACCTACTACCTGGAGGGTAGGTATAAAGGTAAACATGCTGGGACAATTGCCGATATAGGAGTGTATTCTTTTAATGGCAATAAAATAATTACGACCGGCGGCGGGGGAATGATAGTCTCTAGTGATACAGGCATTATGAAAAGAGCCAAATATCTGTCTACACAGGCTAAGGATGATGCCGTTAACTTCATACATAAAGAGGTTGGCTATAATTATAGATTAACCAACCTCCAGGCAGCACTGGGAGTTGCCCAACTGGAGCAGCTTGAGTACTTTATATCTGTAAAGAAAGAAAACTATAGAATATACAAAAGCAGTATAAATGATAAAATAAACGGTTTGAAGATATTGGATTTTCGAGACGATATAAGACCAAACTATTGGTTCTTTTCCCTATATATATTGAATTTAGACAAATATTCTCGTATGAAGATAATTAAAAGTTTAGCTAATGAAAATATTCAAACTCGTCCTATATGGGGGCTTATTCATGAACAAAAACCTTATTTACATGCCCAAGCTTATCTGATCGAGAAGGCGCATGATTATTTTAACCGCATTGTCAATCTTCCTTGTAGTAGCAATCTGTCCGTTGAAAATGTGTATAAGGTTATTAATAAAATTAATGCTATTTCGTAATTTCCTCCCTTTTCCAAGGTACATGTTCGCCACTAAAGTACCACTTCACTGCGTTCCTTGATATTTAAAGACCTGCGCTCGGAACGTTGAGACATAATTTCGATGCACTCCTCTACCTCCGTATCACCAGAATTTTAACTCTCTGAGTAATCCAGAGTTTTATTGCAAGTTATTTACTTTTTTACCATCATTATCCATAATTCCGGCTCCATTTTATTATTGCGTTCATATAATAAAAGGGGTGGGAATATTGAATATAGAGATATTATTTATCACAGAAGATCAAAGTGTTCTGGAAGCCATGAAACAGATAGATGCAACAGCCAATCAAATATTGCTGGTTGCTGAGAACAATATATTGAAAGCAATTATTACTGATGGAGATATTCGAAGGCATTTACTGCGCGGAGGAAAGTTAGAAGATAGAGTAAAAGAAATTGCCAATTATAATCCAAAATTTATATTTGAAAAAGATAAGGATAATGCTCAAGAACTAATGAAGAAATGGTCAATTTTATCTTTGCCGATTGTGAATGAAACGCTCGAAATACAATCCATCGCTTTTCTCAAAGATTACGAGATTGGACGTAAACTTTCTGTTGGTGCACCTGTAGTAATCATGGCGGGTGGATTGGGGACGAGGCTCTATCCGTATACTAAAATATTACCGAAGCCACTCATTCCTATTGGCGAAATACCCATAACTGAGCATATCATTAATCATTTTATGAAGTATGAATGCAACGAGTTTCATTTGATCGTAAACCACAAAAAAAATATGATCAAGGCTTATTTTAGCGAAGTTGAAAAGGATTATAAAATTGAATTTCATAATGAGGAGATAAAGTTGGGTACAGGTGGTGGGCTTAGCCTGCTGAAAGGGAAACTGGAATCTACCTTTTTTATGACTAATTGCGATATTCTCATTAGAGCTAATTATAAGGAAATATATGATTTTCATAAGCAAAACGGAAATATGATTACGATAGTAGCAGCTTATAAGCATCTCACTATTCCTTATGGAATCATTAACATGATAAACAATGGTGAAATAGCTTCTATGATAGAAAAGCCCGAGTATTCATTTCTGACCAATACTGGCTTTTATGTTGTGGAAGCAGACATTGTAAATAAACTTGAGGATGATAAAGCAATCGGGTTCACAGATATAATTGAGCAGCAAAAAAGCCTGGGAGAAAAGGTTGGAGTTTTCCCTGTTAGCGAAGGGTGCTGGCTCGATATGGGGCAACTTGAAGAGTTGGAGAGAATGAGGAAGGAATTGGGAGTGTGAATGCGTGAAAAAAATTGTTCTTGTAGGTGCAGGTGGTCATGCACTCAGTGTCATCAATAGCATCCAATCAAATCAGGAATTCGAAATCGTTGGAATTACTGAATTGGGCTATGTTGTCGATGAGGAAGTATTAGGCTATAAGATTTTAGGAAATGATGCCATATTAAATTCAATATTTGATAGCGGGGTTAAGTATGCTTTTATTACAGTTGGAAGTATTGGCAACACTGCTTTGAGAGAAAAACTATATTTTATGCTTAAGAGTAAAGGTTTTATCTTACCTGCGATCATCGATAATTCTTCAAATATCGGAAGTGATGTATGGCTTGGCGCGGGTATTTATATAGGAAAGAACACGGTAGTAAATGCCAAGAGCACTATAAGAGACATGGCGATCGTAAATACCGGCGCTATTATAGAGCATGGTTGTTGTATTAATGAATTCACACATATTGGGCCAGGTGCTGTTATATGCGGTGACGTTAAAATAGGCGCCAGTACACATGTTGGCGCAAATTCTACGGTTATCCAAGGTGTAACTATTGGCGATGACAGCATCATAGGAGCTGGAAGTATTGTTGTCTATGATGTGCCAAGTAAGGTTATTGCTTATGGTAACCCGTGTAAAGTAGTGAGAAATAAATGAGTAACATTTTTATAATAGCCGAGGCTGGAGTAAACCACAACGGCGATGTAAGCATAGCTAAAGAATTAATTGACGCCGCAAAAAGCGCAGGTGCAAATGCAGTAAAATTTCAAACTTTTAAAGCAGAACATCTTGTCTCAAAAGTTGCGCAAAAAGCAGATTATCAAAAACAAGTTTCTGAGACTGATGAAAGTCAGCTAGAAATGCTTAAGAAGCTAGAGCTATCTTATGACGATTTTAAGGACCTTAAAAAGTATTGTGAAGAAAAGGGAATATTGTTTCTTTCCACAGCCTTTGATTTCGATAGCATAGATTTTTTAGAAAGTCTTGAAATGCCTATCTATAAGGTACCGTCAGGAGAGATAACTAACCTGCCGTACCTGATGAAAATCGCAAGCACCGGCAAGCCAGTGATAATGTCAACGGGGATGAGTGATTTAGATGAGGTGGGTTTGGCATTAGAGGTGCTCCGGGATAATGGTGTAGGAACGATGACTCTGCTGCACTGTAATACTCAGTACCCTACTCCTTTTGAGGACGCCAACCTCAAGGCGATGCTTACTTTAAAGGAACGATTTGGCTTAGCAGTTGGTTATTCAGATCATACATTAGGGATTGAAGCTCCTATTGCAGCTATAGCGTTAGGAGCTACAGTAATTGAAAAGCACTTTACGCTTAATAAAAGTCTGGTGGGTCCGGATCACAAGGCAAGCCTTGATCCGCAGGAGCTCAAAGCCATGGTGACATCTATCAGGAATATTGAAGTCGCTTTAGGAGATGGCATAAAACAACCATCAGTATCCGAAATAATGAATAAAGAAGTAGCTCGGAAAAGCATTGTCGCCAGGCGAAATATCGTTAAAGGTGAAATCTTTACTCAAGATAATTTGACTGTTAAACGTCCCGGTAATGGGATTTCTCCTATGAAATGGTTTGAGGTACTAGGCATGAGCGCAATGCGTGATTTTTGCGAGGATGAGTTGATCGATTTATGAAAAAATCAATTTGTATAGTGACAGGTTCTCGAGCTGAGTATGGTCTTTTAAGCCCTATTATAAAGCAACTTATAGCTACTAATAGTTTTGAATTAAAAATTGTGGCAACGGGTACACACTTGTCTGAAGACTTTGGACTTACTTATCAGGAAATAGAAGCGGATGGTATTTCAGTAAATGCTAAAATTGATGTTTTGCAAAATGATGATTCAAATAAAGCTATGTCCAAGGCTCTTGGGATCGGAGTTATTGGTTTTGCAGAGTACTTTGAAAAGAATCAACCTGATATGGTAGTCGTGTTAGGAGATCGATTTGAAATATTTGCTGCTGCTACAGCTGCTGCAGTTGCCTGTATTCCCATTGCGCATCTTCACGGTGGGGAAACAACAGTGGGGGCGGTAGATGAGTTTTTTCGTCACTCTATTACGAAAATGAGTTATTTGCACTTTACTTCTACTGAGCAATACAGACAGCGTATTATAAATATGGGGGAAGCACCGGACCGGGTTTTCAATGTTGGTGCAACAGGTGTGGAAAACATTTTAAGTATGCCCCTTATGGCCAAAGATGAGCTGGCCCGAATCATAGACTTTGATTTGAATAGTCCATACGCCCTTGTAACCTTTCATCCGGTAACATTGGAAAGAAATACTGCGATAAAGCAAATTGAAGAACTTTTATCTGCTCTTGACGAGACCAGTGGGTTGAATTATATCTTTACAAAAGCTAATGCTGATGCAAATGGTCGGGCAATAAATAACAAAATAGATACCTACTGTAAGAAAAAAGGAAATGCGATTGCCTTTACATCTATGGGTGTTTTGCGTTACCTTTCTGCAATGAAATATTGTGCAATGGTCATCGGCAATTCCTCCAGCGGAATCATTGAAACCCCAAGCTTTAAAAAACCCACGATCAATATCGGAGACAGGCAAAAAGGCAGGATTTGTGCAAAATCAGTCATTACTTGTGAAGCGGAAAAGCGCGCTATAATCAAGAGTATTAATAAGGCAAGGTCACAGCAGTTTTTGCAGGGAATTGCTAATCAGGTAAATCCCTATGGCAATGGGAAAACCTCTGAGAAAATTGTAGCACTAATCAAGGATTTTCTGGATAATGACAAGATAAACCTTAAAAAGAGCTTTTATGATGTGAGGGGATAAGGCAATGTTCTATGATCATCGAATTATCGCCATCATTCCTGCGCGCAGCGGTTCTAAGGGATTACCTGACAAGAATATACGCATTCTTAATGGGAAGCCCTTAATTGCCTATAGTATAATTCAGGCTCAGGAGGCAGGAATATTTGATGAAATATTCCTTTCAACTGATTCACAGGAATATGCTAGTATTGCGATACAATATGGGGCAAATGTACCATTTTTAAGATCGGATGAGCTGGCTTCAGATTCTGCTTCGACATGGGATTGTGTAAGGGAGGCTCTTGAGCAATACCATACAATAGGCAAAGAGTATGATATCTTTGTAGTATTGCAGCCAACATCACCATTACGAACTACTAGAGATATTATTAATGTAATTAAACAAATGGTACTTACTAATGCAGATTCAGTAGTGTCAGTGTGTGAGGCTGACCATTCTCCCTTGTGGTACAATACATTGCCAGAAAATAAATCTCTTAAGGGTTTTGTCCGATCAGAAATCATGGCTAAAACCAGACAGGAGTTGCCTACTTTCTTTAGAATTAATGGGGCAATATATGCTGTAAGTACATCATATTTTTTAAGAACACAGAATATCTATGATGGAAATTCTTTTGCCTACGTAATGCCGAAAGAAAGATCCATTGATATTGATACCCTCTATGATTTTTCTCTGGCAGAGTACCTTCATAACTTAAAAATGTAATAATGTAATTGTTCGGTCGCATCAGTGGTGCAAATCACAAGCACGCTATCCTTTCCGTAGAATAATCCTCCGAAACGATGAGCTTAGAAAGTCATGCTATTAAGGCGTTTAACTGAATTCAACAGCTAAATGCCTTAATCAAGTCAGTAATAAATAACTTCATGCCGCAGTTCAATATGAAATAAATCACTATGGCTCAACCTTCTGTTTAATAAAGTTATTTATAATCTTCAATCCCGTGACCCCGCTTTTTTCCGGATGAAATTGACAACCGTAGAGGGAACCAGATTGTACTGATGCGGAAATAAGTTGTCCATTATAATACGTATCTGCTAATCGATTCGCTAAATTTTCGGGTGCCGCAGTAAAGGAATGTACAAAGTAAACTGTCTCGCCGATTTCAATATCCTCAAGAATCGTTCCATTCCAGTTTTCTTTTTCCCTAGGTAACTCTAACGAGTTCCAGCCAATGTGAGGTATTTTTTGTCTAAATCCGTGAACATCTTGATCTGGTATTCTAACAACACGTCCGGGTATCAAACCTAAGCCTTCATGTAGTCCAAATTCTTCACTTTT
>Ga0209643_1001011_pt1 | contig 32143 bp, 24 predicted proteins | sample AutmiccBRH37_all_FD_187383 | JGI IMG/M metagenome (GOLD analysis project Ga0209643, IMG submission 187383) | Deep subsurface microbial communities from Mt. Terri, Switzerland - Autotrophic microbial communities BRH/37_all (SPAdes) (version 2) | ecosystem: Environmental > Aquatic > Deep...
TCACCAACAATCAATGGGCGATCTCGACCTATCAGGGAATTGCCGGCGGGGACGAGACGACGTTTGCCGCGCGCGCCATCGGCTATGGCTTGCCGGGCCTGCGTGTCGACGGCAACGATTTCCTGGCGGTCTACGCAGCAACGCAATGGGCGGCCGAGCGGGCGCGCAGCAATCGCGGCGCGACCCTCATCGAGTTCGTCACCTACCGCGCCGCCGGACATTCCACGAGCGATGATCCAAGCCGATACCGCCCGGCGGATGAGGCCACGCGCTGGCCGCTCGGCGACCCGATCGACCGGCTGAAGCGTCATCTGATCGTGGAGAACGAATGGTCCGATGATCGACATACGGCGCTTGAATCCGAAATAAAGGAGCTGGTGCGCAGTGCAAGCAAAGAAGGCGAATCCATCGGCACACTCGGCGTATCGCAGCCCAACAAGCGCGAAATGTTCGAATGTGTTTACAAGGAGCCGGATTGGCGCATCGTCGAGCAGCGGCAGGAGCTGGGAGTCTGAGCGATGGCGACCATGAACATGATCCACGCGCTCAACTCTGCGCTCGACGTGATGATGACGCGCGACCCGGATGTGCTGATCTTCGGTGAAGATGTCGGCTATTTCGGCGGCGTCTTTCGTGTGACCGATGGTTTGACGGCGAAACACGGCCTCACTCGTTGTTTCGACGCGCCGCTGTCGGAGGGCGGAATCGTTTCCGCCGCAATCGGCATGGGAGCCTACGGACTTCGGCCCGTGGTGGAAATTCAATTCGCCGATTACATTCTTCCCGCTTACGACCAGCTGGTGTCGGAAGCGGCGCGCCTGCGCTATCGCTCGGGCGGCGAATTCTGGGCACCGATCACCGTGCGCACGCCCTACGGCGGGGGCATCTTCGGCGGACAAACCCATAGCTGCAGCCCTGAAGCCATTTTCGCGCATGTATCGGGCCTTAAGACGGTCATCCCTTCGACCCCTTACGATGCCAAGGGCCTGCTGATCTCCGCGATCGAGGATGATGACCCCGTAATCTTCCTCGAGCCAAAGCGGATCTATAACGGTCCCTTCGACGGCCATCATGATCGTCCGGTGTCGTCGTGGTCGAAGCACCCCGCGAGCGAGGTGCCCGACGGCTACTACGCAATCCCCCTGGGCAAGGCCTCGATCGTCCGCGGGGGGGCGGCCGTCACCGTGCTTGCCTACGGCACCATGGTACATGTCGCTTTGGCCGCGGTGGAGGAATGTGGGTTCGACGCCGAAGTGATCGATTTGCGCAGCATTGTTCCGCTCGACATCGAGACCATCCTCGCCTCCGTAAAAAAGACCGGCCGCTGCGTCGTCGTTCACGAAGCCTCGCGGTATGGCGGTTTTGGCGGAGAACTTTCGTCACTGGTGCAGGAGCGCTGCTTTTATCACCTCAAGGCTCCGGTGCAGCGCGTGACCGGCTGGGACACGCCCTACCCTCATGCCTTCGAGTGGGATTATTTCCCCGGCCCTCACCGTGTGGTTGACGGCCTGCGGCGCGCGCTGGAGGACTGAACCGATGGCACAATTTACGTTCCGCTTGCCCGATATCGGCGAAGGCGTCGCCGAGGCGGAGATTGTCGTGTGGCACGTGAAGGTCGGCGACCTCCTTGAAGAGGATCAGCCGCTGGTCGACGTGATGACCGACAAGGCGACGGTCGAAATGACCACCCCGGTGTCCGGCCGCGTCCTCGCGACGCATGGCGAGATTGGCGAAGTGCTGCCGGTCGGCTCCGTGCTGGTCGAACTGGAAACTGGCGTAGGCGACAAGGTTGCCGCACCTTCGCCCGTGATGAGCGCGCCGTCCCCCCGATCCGCGCGCCCGGCCGCCGCCCCGCGTACGCCGGCCGACGTTCCGCTCGCCGCGCCGGCAACGCGTCACCGCGCCTTCGAGCTTGGTATCCCGTTGCAATTCGTCCCCGCGACAGGCCCGGGCGGGCGGGTCACGCCCGACGATCTGAATGCCTACATCGCGCGCGGCGGCAAGGATGGCGGTACTGGGCAGGCCGGTTCGCGTGGCCGGCGCACTGGGGTTCACGAAACCCGGCTTGTCGGCCTGCGCCGCAAGATCGCCGAGCACATGCAGGAAGCGGCGCGGCGCATCCCGCATTTCGGTTATGTTGAGGAATTCGACCTCACTGAGCTCGAGGGCTTGCGGCGTGAGTTGAACACCGCGCGCACGGGCGATCAGCCCAAGCTGACGCTGTTGCCGTTTTTCATACGCGCTCTTGTGAAGACTTTGCCGGCGTTTCCGCAAATCAACGCCTTGTACGATGACGTCGACGGCGTACTGCGCACCCATGAGGCGATCCATGTCGGAATCGCCACCCAGACGCCGGGCGGGCTGATGGTGCCGGTGGTTCGCCACGCCGAAGCGCGCGATCTGTGGGACTGCGCGCGCGAACTTGGCCGCGTCACCGCCGCCGCCCGGGACGGCAACACCTCGCGCGAGGAATTGACGGGCTCCACCATTACCTTGACGAGTCTCGGCGCGATCGGCGGGATCGCGGCGACACCCATCATCAACCGTCCTGAGGTGGCCATCATCGGCCCCAATAAGCTGGTTGAACGGCCGGTGGCGATGAACGGACAGGTGTCGATCCGTACCATGATGAACCTTTCATCGTCGTTCGACCACCGGATCGTCGACGGTTACGACGCGGCGCTCTTCGTTCAAGCCCTCAAGCGGCTGATCGAACGGCCCGCCCTTTTGTTTGTCGAGGGCACATGAACGAAATAACACGAGTGAAGGTTCTCGTGGTTGGCGGCGGGCCGGGCGGCTACGCCGCGGCGATTCGCTGCGGTCAGCTCGGGTTGGATACCCTGCTGATCGAGCAGGGCCGTCTGGGCGGCACCTGCCTGACGCGCGGATGCATTCCCTCCAAGGCAATCATCCATGCCGCTACGCAATTCGAGGAGATGAACCGCGTGGCGGAGGCGCCGCGGTTCGGTATCAGCCTGGCGAACCCGCCACGCCTCGACTTCGCCGCCACAATCGACTGGAAAGACGGGATCGTCGATCAGTTGAACAAGGGTGTTGCCGGACTCCTGACTCGCGCCGGGGTCAAGGTCGTACGGGGTCACGCGCGCTTTCGCGATGCAAAGACCTGCCGCGTGACGTCGCCGGACGGCGATATCACGGTTCATGCCGAGCACGTCATTCTCGCGACCGGGTCGGTCCCGGTTGAACTGCCCGCGCTACCGTTCGGCGGACCGGTGATGTCGTCGAGCGAAGCTTTGTCGCTGACGCATCTGCCGACGCGCATGGCGGTCGTCGGCGCCGGTTATATCGGGCTCGAACTGGGTATCGCGTTTCGCAAGCTGGGCGTGGATGTCTCTGTCGTAGAAGCGAGCGACCAGATTCTGCCGCACTATGACGCGCAGCTTGTCGAACCGGTGGTACGCTGGCTTGAGCGCCATGGCGTGACGCTGCATCTGGGTGCGCGGGCGCTCGGCTTCGACGCGTCGGAGCTTGCCGTCGAGACGCAATCAGGCCAGCCGCTATCGTTGCCGGCCGACATGGTCCTCGTAACGGCGGGGCGCAAACCGGCCGTCTCGGGCTGGGACCTGGAGACGATGGCACTTTCGCGAAGCAGTGACTTCATCCGCGTCGACGATCGATGTGCAACATCGACGACGAATGTTTGGGCGATCGGCGATCTGGTCGGCGAGCCGATGCTGGCCCACAAAGCAACGGCTCAGGGCACAATGGTGGCGGAGATCATCGCAGGTCATCGCCGCCGCTTTGACCCGATCGCAATTCCGGCCGTCTGCTTCACCGAACCGGAAATCGTCAGCGTGGGCCTCGCGCCGACGCAGTCCGATGGGCGCGAGATTGTCGTCGCGCGCTTTCCCTTCCTTGCCAATGGACGGGCGCTTTCGATGGATGGTGCGCAGGACGGCGGCTTCATCCGTGTGGTCGCATGCAAGAGCGATCACCGAATTCTCGGCATTCAAGCGGTCGGACAGCACATCTCGGAGCTGGCGGGCGAATTTACACTTGCACTCGAGATGGGGTCGGTGCTCGAAGACATCGCAGGAACGATCCACGCGCATCCAACTCTGGGCGAAGCCTTCCACGAGTCTGCGCTCTGCGCGCTGGGGCACGCGCTCCACCTTTGACGTCAAGGCAAGAAATCGCCCCGCGCGCGTCCCGCTAAAACAAGAACACGCCCTTGCCCGAGCTCTGGTGGTCGAACCACTGATAGGCCTCGCCCGCCTGGTCGAGCTTCCAGCGCCGCGAGAACAGGGCATCGACTGGAATGTCGTGCTCGGCACAGAAGCGCGCGCACTCCTCCTGACCGACGGTCGAGAACGTCCAAGAGCCGATGATACTCAGTTGCTTGCGCAGAATGTCGGGACTGACATCGACCGTCATCGAGCCGCCCTCGCCGATCAGGCAAACTTTGCCCCATTTTTTTGCTCCTCGAACCGCGAGCAGCCGTGACTCCGCAGACCCTGCGCTGTCCATCGTGAGATCCGCGCCAAGTCCGCGCGTGAGCTGGTTGATCGCGGCAACCGCATCGATATTCTTGGGGTTGATCGTGTCCGTGGCGCCGAACTCGCGCGCTCGGGCGAGCCGGTCGTCATCAATGTCGAGCGCGATGACGCGCGCTCCCATCGCGGACGCAAGTGCCGTCGCCGACAGGCCGACGGGTCCCTGACCGACAATTGCGATCGTGTCTCGCGCCGACGTGTCGAGTCTCAGAAGGCCGCCATAGGCGGTTCCGGTGCCACACGATATTGCGGCGCCGGCTTCGAACGATACCGACTGCGGCAGCGGCACCAGCGAGTAGGCCGGGACTTTCATGTAAGGTGCATGGGCGCCGTGTCCATTATAGCCATACACAACCAATTCGTTGTCGCAGAGCTGCGTCCAGCCGGTCCGGCAATGAGGGCACACCTGGCAACCCGCGTAGTGATGGACCATCACCCGATCGCCGACGCGAGCTTGCCGCTCCGTCACCCCCGGCCCGACCGCCGCGACGATGCCGCACGGCTCATGTCCCGCGATGACTGGCCCGGCGTCGCTCGACAACCCCACCATCTCCAGCGCGGCCGTGCGAGGCAGGCGGTAGAACTTGAGATCCGTGCCGCACATCCCGGATGCCTTCATCTCCAGCACCACTTCGCCGACGCCCGGCGTTGGATCTGGAAATGTCATGAACTCGACGGTGCGCTCACCGCCAAACACCACTGCTTTCATCGCTCTGTTCCTTAACGTGCGTTGTGACGCATCAAGCCGGAAGAACGGCGCGGGCAATTCAACGTAAATGCCCTACCGCTCTAGACTTTCTCGAGCACGCGCTCGCGTGAGGTCGTGGCACTGCCCGATTTTGGATCGCTTGCCTCTGATGGGCTCGCGACACGAACGTTCACCCAAACATCCAGTGCCGTGCCACAGCCGGGACAAAAATCCTCGATCAGAAGAACTTCCGGTTGAATATGACGCGGACGGATCCGCATCGACATTTCCGCCAGCCGGTCGCTCGCGGTCGATGTGCGGCTGTGGCAGTGGTCGTGCCAATCGCCACCATTCCCGAGCGAAGTGCCGCAATGGCGGCACGCAAGGGCATCCTTCGTCGCGACGACGCCAAAGGCGACCGGCTTTGCGCCTTCGGGTACCGCAGCGTTCGTGCGTGGCTCCTTAACCGGCTTTCCGATCCGCTGCTCGCGCAACGCGCGGCGCCGGGCTCGCGTGGCATCAGTATCGACCGAACCGTCATCATTGAGCATGACGCCATAGACGTCTGCCGCCGCACTCCGTACGATGTAGCCCGCCCGCAAGTCGTCACGCACGAGGCCGGGATCGCGCATCAGCGGGTCGCCGTAACCACCGCCACCGGCGATCCGCTGGCGGAAAATATCTCCCGCCCGGATCGGGATGCCTTGCGCATTCAGCTCGAGCAAATCGATGGAACTCGCCCGAATTTCTTCCATGGCGTTGAACCCGCCATCGCGCAGGATGCGGGTGATATCGGTGTTGCGCAGGATCTGATGTTCGCAACCTCCACCTGGATAGCCGCCGCCGTAGCCGTCCGCCGGCACTTGCGCGGTCGGCGAGAATACGGTCTGGACCCCTCCGGGGCTGCCGTGAAGCGTCCAGGCGAAATCGAGGCCGAGACCTCCGCGATATGTGCCAGGTCCCCCCGTCGTGGCATCGAGGCGGCGCCATAGATACAAGATAGGATACATCAGCTCGTTCATCTCGACATCGGGCAGCATGTGATCGACCTGAGCGGTTAAGCCCGAGCAATTCAATCCGTCGCTATGGGGTTGTGCACCGGCGCCGTGGCCGCCTCCGTCCATGTTGAACAGCACAAAGAACTGGCCATCGTCACGATTGGCTGCGGTGATGCCGCCGGTCCAGGAGTCCGGCCAGATGCCTTGGGTGCGCTCGCGCAGAACCGGATCTTCGCTGCGCTCGAGCGCCCGGTTCATCAATTTTACGACCACCCGCCCGACACGCATGCCGACTTCGATGTGACCGTTGCTGACCGGCGCCGGAGACATCGGATTGACAATCGAGCCGACCGGGGCCGAGATCTCGAAGGGGGCAAAGACGCCATGATTGAGCGGCACGTCCCAAGCCAGGATCGGGCTCAACACCGATGAGATGCAACCGACCGTGGCGCCCCAGGAGCAGTTGACGAAGCCGTCGGTCTGCGGACTCGATCCTGCGAAATCGAGCATCAGGCGGTCGCCCGCGACGGTCATGCGGCAATGGATGCGGAAGAGCTCGTCCACATGGCCGTTATGTTCCTGCCACTCGTCCGCCTCATAGACTCCGTCCGGAATGCTGCGGATACGGCTGCGCACCACGTCCTCGGCCATCTCGAACCCGCGTTCGACATAGCGCGTGAACTCGGCAAAGCCGAACTCGTCCATCGTCACGCATAGGCGGCTGGCACCTACATTGTTGGAGGCCACAAGACTGCGGATGTCGTTCCACAGCACGACCGGCAAGCGCACATTGTTGACGATCATCCGTTGCACCGACGCGACCGGGGCGCCGCGTTCGAACACTTTGACGCCCGGAGGCATACGCAGCGCCTCGGAGAAGCAATCATAGGCGGCGGGTGCAAACCCCCCCGGGCCCATTCCGCCGATGTCGACGAGATGCGCCTGCGACTGAGCGAAGCCGATAATTTCGTCCTTGTAGAAGATTGGGGAAATCACCGTGACGTCGGGCGGATGCGTAGCCCCGGAGGTGTGGGGGTCGTTGCTGATAAACGCATCGCCCGGATACATGTCCTCGAGCGGGACCGCCTTGAGGAGGTTTTGCACGGCAACGGTTGCCGAGCCGATATGAAGCTGAACGAAATCCGAGTAGGCGCACAGCCGCCCGCGCTTGTCGAACAGTGCGGTGTTGAAATCGCCAGCCTCGGTGATAACCGGTGAACCCGCCGTGCGCATCATGGCGATGCCCATCTCGCGGACGATGTTCTCGAGGCGCATCCGCACCACTTCGACTGTCACCGGATCGAACGGTTCCGTGTCCGCGGCGATTTTCGTTGCTGCATTCGACATTGTGAATATCTCCTCTTGAACTTTGCTAGTTCCGGCGGCCGCGCGCTTGCGCTTTTTTGAGATCGACGATGTAGTTTGCATTCCCGTCGCGATGGACGGTGGCGAATTCGGGAACATAAATCGTGGTGTCCGGCTCCTCGATAAGAAGCGGTCCGACCGCCTCCTGGCCCATGCCGAGCCCCCTATAAACTTCGACACTCACACGCACGCCGGTCATCGGATCGATGATATCTCGACGCGGGAGGCTCGCGCGCGCGCCGCCGTCATCAGCGCCGGTGCGTACGTGGGTGTTCTCCAGCGCGAACCGGCCGATCCCCTTCACGCGCGAGTTGGTCACCAGCAATTCCGATTCCGTCCACGCAGTCCCAGTGCCAAATTCTGTCTCATAGTCGGCGATGAATCCGTTGCGCACTTGGCTCTTGCAATCGTCGTTCAGGCGACCGCTGGGCAGGCGGGTCGTGACATCGAAGATCTGTCCAGAAAATTTCATGTCAGCCTCTCGGATCAGCTCGCGATCGCTCTCCGGGATGCCGTCCTCATCGAACCATGCCTGCACCAGGCCCTCCAGGCGCTCGAACCCGCGTTCCAGATCCTCAAGGCTCTCACTGAACGAAAACGGGGTGGTCTGGACAACCGTGAACACTGAATTCGAGTGTAGCAATCCGTATGCGGAGAATACAGATGCCGTCACCGGCACGATTACGCGCGCGACGTCGCATTCGGTAGCGATAGCGGCAGCGAACAGGCCGCACGCACCGCCAAACGACACCATGCTAAACTCGCGCGGATCGTGACCGCGATTGATGGTGATCGTGCGGATGGCATTGGCCATCTGGTGGATCGTGAGGCGATGAATTCCGCTGGCTGCCTGTTCAAGGGAAATCCCCAGCGGTTCGGCCAGTTCTTTCTCGATCACCTGCTCTGCGCGCCCCTTGTCGAGCTTGATGGCACCGCCGAGAAAGTAGTTGGGATCGAGCAAACCCAGGACGACCGATGCGTCCGTCACGGTCGGCCGGGTCCCACCGCGTCCATAGCACGCGGGACCGGGCTCGGAGCCGGCGCTGTGAGGGCCGACGCGCATCAAACCCCGGCTGTCGATCCAGCCGATGCTGCCGCCTCCCGCACCGATCGATGCGATGTCAACCGCCGTCAGGGTGGTCGGAAATTCGCCGAACTCCGCACGCGGCAGCACACGGTATTCGCCGTCCATGATCACCGCTGCATCGAAGCTGGTGCCGCCCATATCAGCCGTAATCAAGCGGTCGACGCTCAGCGCCTGTCCCAGGCGGCGCGCGCCCTCCGCGCCGCCCGCCGGACCGGAATTGAACATCTTGATCGGGGCCTTGCTGGCCTCCTCGGCGGACACGAAGCCGCCGTCGACCTGCATGATCTTGACGTTGGTGCGCAGGCCGCGCGCGCGCAACGCCTCCACGAGTTCCCTAAAGTGCGTCGCGACGATCGGTTTGACGGCGGCATCGAGAACTGTCGTCACCATGCGCTCATATTCGCGGTATACTGGCGCGAGCTGTGAGGACAGCGTGAAAGGAATGTTGGGGAACTCCTGTCGGATCAGCTCGCCGACCGCCTCTTCGTGCGCCATGTTGCGGAATGACCACAAGAAGCATACAGCAAAGGCTCGTACACCGCTTGACGCCAGCTCCTTGAGCGCGGCGCGCACCTCATCTAGATCGATCGGCGTAACGACGCCGCCGTTGACATCCATGCGCTCATGAATTTCAACAATGTCGGTTCGGCTGACAATTTCGGAATGCGGCTTGAGTTCGTGCGCATCCCGCGAGGGGCCGCGCGAAGAACGCGCGATCCGCAACGTGTCCTTAAAGCCGGCGGTTAGCAAGAGACCCACGCGCGCCAGCTTCAATTCATCGATCGCATTGGTGACGATGGTATTACCGAGAACAAATTTTGTGGCCTTGCCGTAGAAGTCGTTATCGGCGATTAGCCCGGTCTGTTCCTGGACGACGCGCAGTGCGCTGACGATGCCGCTCGTGACGTCTTTGGTGGAATACGCCTTGCCACGCACAATCTCACCATTGATGGCTACGGCGGCGTCGGTAAATGTTCCCCCGACATCGACGCCAATTTGAATACTCATCTGGCTCGCTCCCAAGATCTCAAAGTATGTTGCAACGCACAATTTCCGTGTCGCCGGAAGATTTATGCGATTGTGCCTTTCAGCGTTCGCTCATCTCTCGGTATGGCGGAGACATTGCGACACGGTGTGTGGGCGTTATTTATTTCGGTATTCAGCCTAGCGCCGCGGGGCGGCGGGTACGACACCGCTCGCGGGGGGTGCAAGCGAAAAAATGGGTGGGGTTGTCGGCGTGTCCGCGCATCTTTGCGCGCAGCCAGCGACTTGCGACCGTGCTGGCAGCTCCGCTTCGACACGTCGTGTCCTTGCCGTTCTATTGCAGCGTGAACGGATTGGTGATCGAGGATTTGGCGTTGAGAAACACGCTTTTCTGTTCGAGATATTCATAGATTGCTGCGGCGCCGTTCTCGCGGCCCGTCCCAGACTGCTTGAATCCCCCGAACGGCGCCATGTAGCTGACCACCCGATAGGCGTTGACCCAGACCGTGCCCGCCGCCAGACGCTTGGGCATTGAGAGCGCCCGGCCCAGGTCGCTCGTCCAGATTCCGGCTGCGAGTCCGAACGGCGTGTCGTTCGCGATCGCAACCGCCTCATCATCACTGTCGAATTTTAGGATCGATAGGATCGGGCCAAAAACCTCCTCGCGGGCGATCCGCATCTGGTTGGTCACTTCGGTAAAGATGGTCGGCTCTACGAACCACCCACTACCGCATTCGGCGCGCGCGGCCCGCGTGCCGCCGAGCACGCACCGCGCACCGTCGCGCTTCGCGATCTCGATATAGTCAAGAACCTTGGCCATTTGCTGCTCCGTGGCCACCGGGCCGATATCGGTGTCGGGATGATTGGGATCTCCCATCCGCGCCATCTTTACCCGATCGATCAACCGCGCGACGAAGTCGTCATGAATCGATGAATGCAGCAGCAGCCGCGAGCCCGCCATGCAGGTTTGCCCGCCGGCAGCGAAGATACCGGAAATAGCGCCGTTTACTGCTCCCGCGATGTCGGCGTCCGCGAAAACGATGTTCGGCGACTTACCACCCAATTCGAGCGAAACGCGCTTGAAATTGCGCGCGGCTGACTCAGAAATCTTGCGCCCGCCGACATTGCCACCGGTGAACGCGACGCGGCTGACGAGCGGGTGCTCGACTAAAGGCTCCCCAGCCTCCTGCCCGAACCCCGTCACGATGTTCAGGACTCCCTTCGGAAACCCCGCTTCCTCGAACAGCTTCGCCAGGCCGAGCATCGAGGCCGACGCATATTCCGACGGCTTCACCACCACCGTATTTCCAGCCGCGAGCGCGGGCGCAAGCTTCCATGCCGTCAGGAGGATCGGCGAATTCCAGGGTGTGATCGCCGCGACAACGCCGAGCGGTTCGTACGACACATAATGAAGCATGCCCTTCTTATCGATGGGCGTGACGACGCCTTCGATCTTGTCGGCGAGTCCACCGTAATATTGGAACCATCTGGGCAAATAGCGCATCTGGCCGAGCATTTCGATGCGCAGCTTGCCATTGTCACGTACTTCCAAGTCGGCGAGATAATCCGTATTTTGTGTAATAACGTCAGCCAACCGGTAGAGCAGGAGACCGCGATCGCTCGCCGTCATCGTCGCCCACGGCCCCGATCGGAATGCCGCCTCGGCCGCCTGCACCGCGCGCTCGACATCGCGGTGATCTGCGCGGGGAAAATCCGCCCACGCCTCACCCGTGTATGGATTTTCCGACTCAAACCAGCGCCCGGACACCGATTCCGTCCACTCCCCATCGATATACATGCGGAACCGTTCAAGCGTGCTCACTGGAAATCTCCTTCGGTGAATTGAGACCAGTCGGGGCGCGGCGCAGAATTCTATTTCGAACATCGCCGCACCGGTAGCCGGCAGACGTTCTCGCGCCGGGTGGGGCCCGTAACCGTAGATAGTCTGCCGCAGCCGGGACCGCACCGGCATCGCGGGCGCGCGCGGCCCTCCCCGGCTGTGCCTCCGTCTTGAAGTGCAGATTACCCGCTCCTATCTGCCTCGCGAGTGCATTGTATTGGGGGGGGTATTATTGAAAAAGGGGTGGGTCGGCACCGGCGTAGACCAAACGTGCGCTGCGATGCGGCAACGCCTTCGCCGGAATGCGCCGATGCCGTCACAAACAATGGCACCGCGCACCCGCATGCACTAATATCCGCATCAACCGGATAACCGGGCGGGAGGGCTGCGTGCAAGGAACGACATGGTAGAACAAGAGCGGGCCAGAACCGCGACGAACCTGCCAATTATTTTGACGAAGCTTGGCCCGCCGAGACATTCTCGCAGGCTCATTCGCCGCGACGAGCTTTTGAAGCTGGTCGGGCACGACGCGCTTCCCACGCTCGTTTTAATCAGCGCGCCGGCCGGATTTGGCAAGACGACTACGCTTACCCAATGGCGCGACGATCTCCTTGCCTCTGGTGCCTGTGTCGCGTGGCTCAATCTCGACGACGACGACAACGACACGACTCAATGCATCTCCTATCTGTTCGCCTCGCTGGCGGAGGGATTACGCGATCTTCCGGGATGGCTGAACGACTTCGACGCCAGTGGGCAAATGCTTTCGGACAAGGCTGCGCTGACGTTACTCATCAACGGCATTCATTCATACGGCAAGAAGCTCATACTCATTCTCGACGATTACGACAAGATATCGGATCCCGCGATCCATGAAATCGTCACGTTTCTACTAACTCATGCCCCCGACAATCTGTGCGTTGCGATCGCCACGCGCAGCACACCGCCATTGCCGCTTGCCTTGCTGCGCGCCCACAACCAGCTCGTCGAGTTCGACGCGCGCAGCCTGCGGTTCCAGTTTGAAGACACAAGCGCGTTCCTCTCCGATATTTCAGATCTGAAAGTGACGATTTCAGAGGCACGTGCGCTGCACGACGCCATGGAGGGCTGGGCTGCAGGCCTGCAGATCGCAGCCATCGCAATGCGAACCCGCGACGAACATTCCGCGCTCGCCACCTCGCTTACCGGAAGCTTCCATGCAGTCGGCGAATATTTGACCCAGAACGTTCTCTCCCGGCTTCCCCGCGATGTCGTCGACTTCATGGTGCGCACGTCGATCCTCCAGCGCATGACGGCGCCGCTCTGCGAAGCCGTCGCATGCGTAAGCGATGGCCAGAAGCGGCTGGAGTGGCTCGAAGCGCAGAACATGTTTCTCCTGCCGCTCGACGCGGAGAAGAAATGGTTCCGCTACCATGCGCTGTTTGCGGATTATCTGCGCCAGCAGCTTGCACTGAAGTCGAACGCCGAATTAATCGCCGCGCATGAACGCGCGGCCGAGTGGTTCGCGGAACGAGGGTTTTGGGCGGAAGCTGTTCGTCACGCCCTGGCCGCCAACCGCGCCGATCAAGCAGTCGAGTGGGTCGAGCGATGCGCCATGCGCGAGAACGAGGAGAGCAACGTGCGTACGCTGCTCTCATGGGTCAAGAGGCTGCCGCAAAGCGCGGCCCATCACCGCTTCCGCCTGCGCGCCGCTGTGGCATGGGCATTGGCATGCACTGTGCAAATCCCGGAAACCCGGGACGTGATCGACGATATCGAGGAACGGTTGCGCTCCGGTGAGTTCGAGGAAACCGACGATGTCCGTTGGGAATTGACGGCATTGCGCGGAACGATCGCGTGCCTCGCCGACGATACCGCCGCAGCGGTTACCCTGATGGGAAAGTGCCTTGAGCGTCCGCTGCGTCACGGGGATGCTGAAGATGCCGAGTTGTGGGTGCACCGGGTGGTTCGCAACCTCCTCACCCATAGTTACGAGAAGGCCGGCAACCTGCACATGGCACGCTCGGTTCAGGCCGACATCCTGCTGTGGCCCTCCGATTCAAATCGTGGCCTGTTCTGCACGATTTACCGGATGTGCTTCCTGGCCGCATGCGACAAGCGCCTCGGATTGCTGCAGGAATCTGCCGAGACACTCCGCGAGGCGCTGCGATTGTCCGAGCAACGCGGCGGGCGGCGCTCGGTCGTGGCGTCGCTGTCGGCAGCATGGCTGGCGGCGCTTCACTACGAGTGGGACGAACTCGATGAAGTCGAAATGCTGCTCGCCGGACGGTTGGAGATCATAGACGACGCCTGCATTCTCGAGGCGGTTCAGTCTGCCTATCTGCCATTGGCGCGGCTTTCTGTCTTGCGCGGCGACTTCGCCTCGGCGCATGCCATCCTCGGTCGCGCCGAAATCCTCGCCCGCAAGCGCGAATGGCTGCGCCTGATCGCGATGTGCTCTCTGGAGCGGATCAAGATCTGGCTGCTCCAGAACCGGGAACAAGATGCCGGCGGCGCCATCACGCGACTGGAAGATCTCCTCCCCGACGTTCCCCCGGCCGAGCGCTGCGCCCATTCAGAGGCCTATCGCGCGCTGCGCCTCGCCCAATGCCGAATGCATATCTATCGCGGCGAATTCGACTCTGCAGTTCAAGGTCTGCGCGAGATCATCGATGACGACGAGGCTTCGCAGAACGAATACGGCGCGGCGCAGGTGCGGGTCCTGCTGACGGTCGCGCTCGACGGGCGCGGCGAACGCGAGGCCGCTCTTGCGTGCCTGGCACGGCTCTTCAAGCTGGGAGTCAGTGCTGGCCTCGTTCGCTCGATCATTGATGAAGGCGAGGGGATCGCCGCACTCGTCAAATCATATGTCGCGCGCCACGCGCCGCGCGCGACCCATAACGAGCGCGATTATTTCGATCGCATTTTGAGCGGCCTCGGGGTCGATCGCACTTACGCAGCGGCGCCAAAAAATGGCACCGGCGGTAACGCCGCCATCCGGGCAGGCGAAATACTAAGCCCGCGCGAGAGCGATATTCTGGCGCTCATCGCGCGCGATCAGAGCAACAAGCAAATCGCGCGGACCCTGTTGCTTTCGCCCGAAACCGTGAAATGGCACGTGAAGAACATTTTCAGCAAGCTTGAGGTCACCTGCCGCGCCGACGCGATCGCGCGCGCCGAGCTGCTGGGAATTCTCGCCGCGCCCTCATGACAACGCAGGCGGCCAACTCGGGCGTCTCTCGCCGGGGCGTCACCGCCCATGAAAGCGGGGGGGCCGCTTCTCATTGAACGCACGGACTCCCTCGCGTCGATCCTGGGTAGGAACAGTGCGGTTATAGGCCTCGATTTCGAAGGCCAACCCATCCGCGAGCCCCATCTGAAGACCTTTGTGAATCGACTGCTTAGCCTGGCGCACTGCGATCGGCGCGTTCGCGGCAATCGTGCGCGCCATGTCGAGTGCCGCAGGGAGCAGGTTGGCTGCCGGGAAGCATGCATTGACCAGCCCCCAGGCCAGTGCCTGGTGCGCGGTAAAGGGTCGCCCCGAAAGGATCAATTCCTTGGCCCGCCGCTCGCCCACCGCCCGTGCGAGGGTCTGCGTTCCGCCGCCGCCCGGGATGATCCCGAGCTTTCCTTCCGGCATCGCAAAGCGCGCGTGCTCGGCGGCGTAAATGAAGTCGCACGCCCCCGCGATCTCCAGACCGCCGCCATAAGCGACACCGTTCACCGCGGCGATCAGCGGGACCGGGCACCCCAAAAGCGCACGCACCATGCGCTCGAATACGAGATGCTGGCTGTGCCACGCGCCGTTGGTCATCCCGTCGCGTTCCTTCAGGTCCCCGCCGGCGCAAAACGCCTGTTCTCCCTCGCCAGTGAGAACGATGCAGCGCCAGCGCTCGGGCTCTTGCGCAACGCCCTCGAACACCGTGACGAGGTCGTGGCCCATCTGCGTGTTGAGCGCGTTGCGGGAGTCCGGACGATTGATCGTCACCTGCAGCAAATGCTCGCCCGTCGGCTGCAAGATCAAGGTCTGGTAGCTCGGCAGCTTCGTCATGGCATCCTCAGTGCGGGCGGGCGGCTGCGCGCAGAGCGCCGAGCCAGGTGTCTACAAGCGGCAACCCGTCAAGCTCGCACCCCTGACGGAACAATGCGTGGGCGGCGCCCTCCGTGATACCCGGCAGACCGCGCTTTACGCAGTCGTGCCACTTCGCCAGCAATTGTTCATCCGTCAGCGGATCGTCCGGCGAGCCCGGCGACGCAATTACGTCCCGGGTTGCTGTGCGTCCATTTACAAGGCGAAGCGAGACCGTCACCGGCGCCGCCCCGATGTCGCGACCGTGCGCAATTCCCGCGCCCGATTCCGTCACATTGACGTCCCCAAGGCGCGCCTGGATCTGCGGACGCTGCACAGCCGCGTCGGTAAAGCTCGCCAGGTCGATCCGCCCGTCCTCGAGCGAGGCGGCAACCGCATAAGGCGCGCTGAAAAGCGCATTAAGGCCGGTACGCGGCCGAGGATGTATCAACGGTTTTGTGCCGCCGACCGGCATTTCCACAAGGACGCCGGCAACCTCTCTAAGCGTCAATCCGCCGTCGCGCCGCAGCGCCAACGTGCCCTCGATCATCTTGTGCAGCATATAGCAGCAGGGATAGCGTTTCTGCTCAAAGCCGGGCTGCACAAGCGCATAATGTGGCTTGCCCAAGGCGAGGTAGCTCGGCCAGTGGTCGGTTTCACCGCCGCTGAAGGCGTTCAGAAACCCCTCCTCCTCAAACACCTCTTGCGCACCTTCGACACCAGCCGCCGCAAGCCGCGCGGCGCGCACGCCGTTGGACGCCGCAAGACCGACGTGGAGCGATTTCACCATCGAACCAAAATTTTTGCGCAGACCGCCGGACATGGTTGCGGCGATCGCCAGTGCGTGCGCGGTGCGGTCCTCGTCGAGCCCGATCAGCCGCGCGCACGTCGCCGCGGCGCCGATGGCGCCAAGCGTGGCAGTCGCGTGGAACCCCAGGGCGTAATGGCGAAAGCCCATCGCCTCGCCGGTACGGATCATCACTTCGGTACCAATGCAGAATGCGTCGACGAGCGCGCGTCCAGAAACCTCGAGCCCATCGATCGAGCACAGGGCCGCCGCCAGTACGGGCGTGCTGGGATGACAAACCGCCAGCATGCTGACGTCGTCGTAGTCGAGCACATGACCTGCCATGCCGAACAGCAACGCGGCATCCTCCGCCCGCAGCTTGCGGCCGGTCCACAGACAGGAGACCTTGTGCGCCCCCGCCGTTTCGTCAAGGGTGGACGCGAGACGCCGAACCGAAGGCTCCACGCCGCCTGCGATCGTCACAGCGACGGTATCGAGTATGGCGGACAGCGCCTGCGCCCGGACGGGCTCCGGCGGCCGCCCCGTGGTGATGAATGTTGCCAGCGCACGTGTTGCGGTCGGGGATTCCATCGTGCCACCCTAGTAGGAACGCGGCATGCCGAGCGTACGCTCGGCAATCTGGGCCAGGATCAGATTGTTCGACAGCGGCGCGGTGCGGAACAGGCGCGCCTCTTTCCATTTCCGCTCCACGTGGTATTCGCGTGCAAAGCCGAAGCCTCCGAACGTCGTCATACATGCTTCCGCCGCCTCCCACGACGCTTCGGTGGCAAGGTATTTCGTCATGCTGGTCTCAGGTCCGCAGGGCTTCCCCGCGTCGAACATTGTCGCGGCCTTGTTGCGCATCAGCTCGGCGGCCTGAAGTGACATGTGGGCACGGGAGATCGGAAACTGTACGCCCTGATTTGCTCCGATCGCCCGATCGAATACAACCCGCTCGCTCGAATAGCGCGAGGCCTGCTCCACGAACCACTTGCCGTCGCCGAGAGACTCACTGGAAACGAGAAGGCGTTCCGAATTCAATGAATCCAGGAGATAGCGGAAGCCATTCCCCTCCTCGCCAATGCGATCGGCATCGGATACCTCGAGATTATCGATGAACACCTCGTTGGTATGGTGGTTGAGCATGGTAGGAATAGGCTTCGCGCGCAAAGCTGGCCCCGCCTTGGCGATGTCCACCAGGAACAGCGACAGACCGTCGGTCTTGCGCTTCACCTCTTCGTAGGGCGTCGTTCGTGCGATCAGCAGATACATGTGCGACTGCAGGAAGCGCGAGGTCCAGATCTTCTGGCCGTTGATGACATAGCCGCCGTCCACCTTCCGGGCGAAGGTCCTGATCTTGAGCGTGTTGGACCCTGCGTCGGGTTCGGTAACGCCGAACGCCTGCAGACGCAGCTCCCCGGACGCGATGCGCGGCAGATAGGCGCTCTTCTGCTCCGCCGAGCCATGATTGAGGATCGCCGCCATCGTGTACATCTGCGCATGGCACGCCGCGCCGTTGCCGCCCGAGCGGTTGATCTCCTCCAGGATCAGGCACCCATCGAGCACGCCAAGGCCGGCGCCGCCATATTCTTCCGGGATCAGAGCCGCGAGCCAACCTGCTTGCGTCATCTTGTCAACGAACCCATGAGGATACTCGGATTTCTCGTCGCATTCGCGCCAGTACTCCGCGCCGAATTCCGCGCACAGCTTTCGAACCGCGTCACGGATTTCATTTTGCGTGTCGGTGTATTCGAAATTCATCGGGCGGTCTCTTTCGCAACGTCACGGGAACAGTTATGCGACGACGCCGTCGGCGTGCAGTGCAGCCAGCTTGTCCGGCTCGTAACCCAGTTCGGTCAAAATGCGATCAGTGTCCGCGCCCAGCGCAGGCGGAGCCGACAGGCGTGCGCTACGCCGCCCGCCGCTCTTGATCGGGAGCGCGACCACCCTGTGCCCGGGCGCATTTTCCACTGCCAGCGGCTTGATGATGTCGGCCGCGCGCACCTGTTCGTGCGCGAGGACGTCGGCGACCGTGTTCAATTCGCTGCACGGCGCCCCGGCGCGCCTCAGCGCGTCGACGACCTGCGCGGTGGCGCGGGTGCGGGTGCACACCTCGATCGCCTCGCGCAACGCGACCCGGTTGATCACACGCTGCGGGTTGGTCGCGAACCGCTCGTCCTCCAGCAGCTCGACGCAGCCAAGCGCGTGGCAAACCCGCGCGAAAAGCCGGTCGTTGCCCGCAGCGATGAAAACGTGTCCGTCGGCCGACCTGAAGAGCTCGTAGGGCGCGGTGATTGCGGTTGCCGAACCGAGCTTGCGCGGCACCTTGCCGGTGGCGCCGAACCCGGCGACAAAGATCGTCATCCATGCGATGCCGGTATCCATCAAGCTCGCTTCAACGAGCGTGCCCGTGCCGGTGCGCGCACGCTGCATCAAGGCGCTGAGAACGCCCAGCGCACCCCACATGCCGGTGCCCATGTCGACCAGCGACACGCCGACGCGAACCGGATCGTCGCCCTCATTGCCGGTGGCGCTAATGATGCCGGTGAAGGCCTGCATCAGCGGGTCGTACCCCGGAAGATTCTTGAGCGGGCCGGTCTGCCCGAACGCTGAGATCGCGCAATATACAAGCGCGGGATTGAGGGCGGAGAGGTCGTCATAGCCGAGCCGGCGCTGTTCGGCGCTGCCGGGCTTCATCGAATGGATCACCACATCGACGGTGCGCGCCAGATCCCGCGCGACCTCCTGCCCGGCCGGCGTGCCGATATCCACGCAAATGCTCGACTTGTTGCGATTGAGGCCAAGAAACGTGGCGGATTGTCCGCCAATCTCCGGCGGACGCCATTCGCGGATGTCGTCGCCTGTGCCGGGCCGCTCCAGCTTGATCACCTCGGCGCCAAGATCGCCGAGAATCTGCGTGGCAAACGGGCCGGCCACGTTCTGGGTAATGTCCAGGATGCGAACATCCTTGAGCGTGTCTTCGAGCATGGGATCGTCTCTTATCTCTATTTGTTCGTACTTTATAGTGTCGACGAAGCACGTCAAGCTGCGCAAATAGGGTATGGCCGCGATTCACGCCCCCCCGTCTTGGTTGCGGCGTATAATTATTCGAACTATATTCGCACCGATAATGGTCAAACAGGACAATGGTCCGACATGTCTCAGCTGCGCCACGGCACACTGACCGAGATTCTGGCCGGAGAGATCGCCGCCGGGCAATTCCCGCTCGGGGGCCGCTTCCCGACCGAGCACGAACTCCAGAACCGATTCCGGGTCGGCCGCCACACCGTACGCGAGGCGCTCAAGACCCTGACGGCGCAAGGCATCCTAGGGCGCCGCCAGAAAACCGGCACGACCGTGCTGGCCCTGACGCCCTTCGCTCACTACGCACACACTCTGCGCGATACAAGTGGCCTCTACGACTTCGCCGGCGACACTGCCCTGGCCGTCGGCTATATCGGGTTTGTGCGCGCGCCCTCGTTCCTGGAGGCGCGCACCAGCGACCGGGACCCGGTCGAAAAATGGCTTCGGATCGCCGGCGTACGCAGCCAGCGCGCCGACGGCTCGCCATTGTGCTGGTCGGAGATCTATGTCCCGGCCGGCTTTCCGCTCGATCGTGACGAGATCCGTGCGGGCACCAGAGCAATCTACGAGGTTTGCATGGCAACCCATGGCCTTCGGCTCAACCACGTCGAGCAGGAAATCGAGGCGACGTCGCTTCCACCCGCGATCGCCGCCTTGCTCAGCGCCGAGCCGGACAGCGCCGCGCTGCAGGTGACCCGGCGCTATATCGCTCACACCAGCGCTACGTTCGAAATCTCGGTCAATCTCTATCCCGCCGGACGCTACTCCGTGCGCAGCATCATTCGTTAGATCGCCGCAGAATGGCCAACGGCGATTCGGGCATGAAGCCGATACTCACGTGAGGATCGCTCACGCCGTCGGCGCTACCGATCACTCCGACACCAGTACGATTTTCCCTGCGTATTTTCGCGAGAGCAGCGCCTCCATCGCGGCTGGTGCCTCGGCAAGCCGATAGGTTGCCGCAATGCGGGGCTTCAGCCGACCCTGGGAGTGCCACTCGAGGAGATGAGCCAGCTGACGGCTGATCAGGACGGGATCGCGCGCGGCTTGCGCGCCCCATACGACGCCGATCACGGACACGTTTTTAATCAGCACGCGATTGGCCGGCACGGTCTGAATGCGCCCGGCGGCAAAGCCGATGATCAGCAGGCGAGCCTCCCAATTCACCGCACGCATGCATTCGTCGAAGACATCGCCGCCGACTGGGTCATAGACGACGTCCGCGCCGGCGCCGCCCGTCACTTGCTTGATCCGTTCGTGAATATTCTCGCTGGTGTGGTCGATAGTCGTGTCGGCACCGTACTCGTGGGCGATCGCGCATTTTTCCACTCCGCCGGCTATCGCGATCACTCGCGCGCCGAGCTGCTTGCCGATCTCGACCGCAGTCAGTCCGACGCCGCCCGCTGCTCCCGTCACGACTAACCATTCGCCCGCTTTGAGCGCGCCGCGATGGGTCAAAGCGAAGTGCGACGTCCCATAGGCGACCGGAAACGCTGCGGCCGTGATGAAATCGATGCCGTCGGGAAGCCGCACGACGGCGCGGGCGTCGATGACAAGCTCCTCGCTATAGCTGCCGCCAAAGCGCGAGACCGCGAGCACCCGGTCGCCCGGCGCGATATGGGTAACGCCGGGCGATACCTCGACGACTTCACCCGCCGACTCCAGGCCAGGCGAGAACGGGAATGCAGGCTTGACCTGATAGCTTCCCTCTACCATCAGGACGTCGGCAAAATTTACGCCGCTCGCCCGCACGCGAATGCGCGCCTGTCCGTTGCCAAGCGCACGATGGGGAATGTCTGCCCAGCGCAGACTTTCGGGCGGGCCCCACTGCTCGCAAACAATCCCTTTCACGTCGTGACTCCTCTTACCTGTCGCCCCAGCGGGCGACGCCCCCAAGGCATCATGCATCATTGATGTAGACTGTCTTCTGATAGAGAAAGGCGTCGAGATGGTGCCGCCCGCCCTTCACGCCGTAGCCGCTCATCTTGATGCCGCCGAAACCGACGGAGGGATCGACCATCCCGTAGCAGTTGACCCACACCGTGCCGGCCTTGATGCCGTTCGCCATTTTCAAAACCCGCGAAACGTCGCGCGTCCAAACCGCCGATCCGAGTCCGTAGGGCGTATCGTTGGCGAGGTGCAAAGCCTCATCCAAATCATCGAAGGGAATGACCGACATCACCGGTCCAAAAATTTCCTCGCGCGCGATCCGCATGTCATTACGGACGTCGGAATAGATGGTCGGCTGGACGAAATAGCCTGCCGCAAGCCCGCCGCCGATTCGCTCCCCGCCGGCCGACAGCACGGCGCCCTCACCAACCGCCGAATTCATGTACCCCAGCACCCGATCGAGCTGCTTTTGCGAAATCAGCGGGCCGAGTTGGGTGTCGGGATCGAGCCCGTTGCCGACCTTAAGTGCGCGGCCGAATGCGGCGACCCGCTCCACAAATTCCTTCTGGATCGTCCGCTGCACGAACACCCTGGTTCCCGCGTAACAGATCTGCCCGCTGTTGGAAAAAACGCCCATCGCCGCGCCCGGCACCGCCGCATCGAGATCTGCGTCGGCGAACACGATGTCTGGCGACTTGCCGCCGAGTTCGAGTTGCAGCCGTTTGATATTGACGGTTGATGCCTCAATAATCTTGCGTCCGGTCTCGGTCGAGCCGGTGAACGCCACACGATCGACTCCGGGATGGCGCGCCAGGGACGCGCCCGCTGTCGATCCGTAACCGGTGACGACGTTGACGACACCCTCCGGCAGCCCCGCCTCGCACAGCAGTTCCGCCATCCGCAGGACGCTGAGCGACGCGTCCTCGGCCGGCTTCATCACCACCGTGCAGCCGCTCGCCAGCACACCGCCCAGAACCCACCACTGTCCGATCATCGGCCCATTCCACGGGATGATGCCGCCGATGACACCGACCGGTGCCCTGATGTTGAACGTCGTCACCGTGCCGGGTAATGAATTGCGCAGCGTCTCGCCGGAGATGTTCACCGCCTGGCCCGAATAGAACAGAATTGCCTGCAGGATGAAATTGCGGAAATTGCTCGTGCGCGAAATCGGTGCGCCCATGTCAATCGTCTCGAGGCGCGCCAGTTCGTCGAAATGCTTGTCGACGAGTTCGTGAACCCGGAACAGAAACGCCTGGCGCTGATAAGGCGTCCAGCGTCCCCAGGGCCCTTCGAACGCCGCGCGCGCCGCCGTGACCGCAGCGTCTATGTCGCTCGCATCACCCTCAGCCAGCTGAGCGATCACCTCACCGGTCGCTGGATTGTGAGTATCGAATGTCCTGCCGGACAGGGCGGCGGCACTGCGTCCATTGATGAAGTGTCCCTTGGGACGGCCGTCGAGATACGGATGTGACGCGTCGATCAATTCGGCTTGAATCGTCATTGTTGGTCTCGCTTTCCCTTGATGACTTTTTCGGCAATCAACTGCGCGATCTCCTGCGGCGCGAAGCCGGCAGCGGTCAGTATTTCTTGCGAGTGCTCGCCAAGATCTGGAGCGACCCGATGGCCCGCGGCGTTCGCCTCGGCGCTATTGACCGGGAAGCCGGGAAAGCAGATCGGGCCGAACAACGGATGTTCGACAGTGACTCTCATGGCGTTGGCATGAAGTTGGGGATGGCGCGCCAGTGTTTCATATGTCGCGACCGGCGCGCACAGGATATCGGCCGCGAGGAATTCGTCCAGCCACGCGGTTGCCGGCTTGCGCTTGAAATAGGGAGCGAGTGCGGCCCGCATCTGCGTACGGTTGGCAACACGCTTGGTAGAGGTTGAAAAGCGCGCGTCCGAGATCAGCTTGGGGCACCCCAGAATTTCGCACAGCTGGTCCCAGCGATCTCCGTTGAACGCCGCGATCATGATCCACCCATGGGCGGTTTCGAAAGCCTCGTTGGGTGCCGAATATGGCGCCGCACTTCCCAGCGCGGCAGGCAGGATGCCATCGGCGAAATAGGTCGCAAGCGAACTTTGCTGGAGTGCAACGGCAGAATTGAACAGGCTGATATCGAGGTGACCACCCCCGCCGCCAGACGCACGCTGCATGAGGCGCGCCAGCACGCCCATCGCAGCGGTATATCCCGAGAACACATCCACCACCGGTGCCTGCACCTTGATCGGCTCTCCGCCGGGCGTTGCGATCAGGCTCATCAATCCGCTATCGGCTTGGAGAATGCCGTCGACCCCAGCGCGGTGCGCATAGGGTCCCTCCTGGCCGTAGGCGGACACCGAGCAGTAGACGATGCTTTCGTTGGTCGCCGCGACCTGCGCATAACCAAGACCGAGGCGCGCCATCACACCAGGACGCATGCTTTCGACGATAACGTCCGCTCCCTTGGCGAGCTGCAATGCGACAGCGAGGCCCTTCGGGTTCTTGAGATCGAGGCAGAGCCCCAGTTTGTTGCGGTTAAAGCTATGAAAAAGCGCGCTGTCCGGTCCGATCCAGGGCGGGCCGAGCCTGCGGCCGATATCTCCTTCGGGAGGCTCGATCTTGATCACGCGCGCGCCCATGTCACCGAGCAACATCGCGCAGGTCGGGCCCGCACCGATATGCGTGAAATCGAGCACCGTCAGATCGCGCAATGCATCGCGTAGCATGCGGCCTCTCCACGAAAGGGCCGTACGGCCGGCCGAAGCGTGACAGCAACCCGTTTTCGCGCGCGCCGACAACTGAGTTTTTTGGGTGGCACCGTTGAGAAACGATCAACGGTCGAAGGACGCTTAGCCCGCACTGGCCGAATGCGCCTGTTCCAGCAGCCAGTCGCGAAAGCTGCGAAAGGTCGTGCTGCGCAACTTGGCGCGGGGATAGACGAAGTAGTAGGTGAAGTCGCCGCGATCGAGGCTGAAGCGGAACGGCTGCACCAGGCGGCGGGCGCGAATATCGCCGAGGAACAGCGCCTTTTGCGCCATCATGATCCCCTGCCCCTCCAGCGTTGCCTGATAGGCAAGGGTCGAGCTGGTAAACTTGTCGCCGGCGTAAGCATCAATGGTGGTCGCACCGACGGCCTCGAGCCAATGGTGCCAGTCGTCGGGTCGGACGAGCGAGTGCAACAGCGGCAGGCACGCGAGATCGTCGATCTTCTTGAGTCCGTACTGGCGTCGGAATGCAGGTGTGCATAATGGAACGATCTCGTTCGCGATCATCCTCTCGATCTCGACGCCGGTCCAATGCCCGTCGCCGAACCGTATTTCCCCATCGATATTGTCGCGCTCGAAGTCCACCACATCGAGCGACGTCGTGAGGCGGACTTCGGTCGTCGGATTTGTCCGATGGAACTGCGTCAGCCGCGGAATCAACCATCTCATGGCGAAGGTGGTGTAGGCCTGCACCCGCAGAGTGTCGATGCTGCTCCGGCCGGTCAGTCTGAGCGTTGCTTCACGAATCCCATCGAGATGGTGCGACACCACACCAAGATAGCGCTCACCCTCCGGTGTCAATATCAGCTCGCGCGGCGCGCGGCGGAAGAGGCGCGCGCCGAGATAGAGCTCAAGGCTCGCGACCTGCCGGCTGACGGCACCGGGCGTGACCAGCAATTCCTCCGCCGCCCGCCGGACGCTGCGCAATCGCCCGGCGGCTTCGAAGGCTCTCAGTGAATTAAGCGGCGGTAGCTTGTCCATGTCCGCGGCACACCTTTTTGCCTTGCTTTTGAACGGCAAATCTACGGGGCCGCCGCGCGCACGTCCAATGCTACGGCGCTGAGGGGCATGGGACGCCGGTGCCGTCACGCCCTTCCCCGCAGCAGCGCGGCAACACAGAGGAGCGCCCACGGGCCATCCTGTGCGCAATTACCCGCCAATTTCGACAGGTCGTAGCTTCCCTGCTGGTGTTGGCCCCGAAATCGCGCTTTGAGAATTTGGGCGCTAATTGAAACCACAAGGGACTAGTCCGGCTTGTTCCGGGCACCGTGAGAATGGATATCGCACAAATACCGCCGCAAGCGCGGCAAAACTGGGAGACGTCTGTTGGCCGCGCCAAAGCGCCAGACTGAATGGTGGGCCCGCCAGGATTCGAACCTGGGACCTAACCGTTATGAGCGGTCAGCTCTAACCGCTGAGCTACGGGCCCCCGCCAAGGATCGTGCAAGGTAAAGCAATCCGGCCCGCAGTTAAAACCGGTTTCACCGCGGGCGTCGAGATGCGCGGGCCCGCCCGCTCCTGATTTTTGCCCCAATGTCGGCTAGAGTGCCGGGGCCTGTTCTGCTTACCCGTCTCACTTACCCGTTTTTCTCGGACAAGAAACCTCGAGGGGTCATCATGCTCAACGCCCGCATCTCCACGCGCGCCGCGCTCGTCGCTTGTGCAATCGCCGCTCTGCCTTCCTGCTCGCCCGCGGCAGACACATCCTCCGGAACGTCGGGGGGCACCTCCCAGGTGGTGCTGCAGGAGGCGGCCAGCCCGCGCACGCTCACCGTCACCGGAGAGGGTTTCGTGCTCGCCAAACCCGACATGGCGAGCGTGACAGTCGGTGTCACCTCGCAAGCGGATACCGCCGCGGCGGCGCTGGCCGACAACACCGCCAAGATGTCAGCCGTGATGGATGCAATCAAGGGCGCGGGTATCGAGGAGCGCGACGTCCAGACGGCTAATTTTTCGGTTAATCCGAACTATGCCCAGCCCGACCCCGCCAAGCCGAGCGAGCCCTCAAAGATCGTCGGCTACACCGTGTCGAACGACCTCACCGTGCGTGTGCGCGACCTCTCCAAGCTCGGCGCGGCGCTCGACACGTTTGTGACGTCGGCGGGCGCGAATACGCTTTATGGAATCAATTTCGAGTTTGCCGAGCCCGCGCCGTTTCTCGACGACGCCCGCAAGCGCGCCATCGCCGACGCGAAGGCCAAGGCGAAGCTGATGGCGGAGGCCGCCGGCGTAACGCTCGGCCCGATCCAGACGATCTCCGAGTCGGGCTCGAGCACGCCGATGCCGATGATGAGCAAGGTCTATGCGATGGATGGCGCGCGCAGCGCGGTGCCCATCGCGGCGGGGGAAAGCCGTATCTCCGCCAACGTAATGATCATCTTCGCGATCGAATAGCCGGATCGCGCGCAGCTAGATCGCAACCGGTTTGTTGTCCTCATTGAGGATGACGACGGCCGGCTGATAGTTACGCGCTTCCTGCGCGGCAATTGCGCAATAGGCAGCGATGATGATCTTGTCGCCGATCATCACCTTGCGCGCGGCCGCACCATTGAGCCCGATCGTGCCGCTGCCGCGCGGTGCGGCGATCGCGTAGGTGGTGAACCGCTCGCCATTGGTGATGTTGTAGATGTCGACCTGCTCGTTGGGCAGGATTCCCGAGCGCTCCAGCAGCGCCTCGTCGATCGAAATCGAACCGACATAATCGAGGTCCGCCATCGTCACCGTCGCGCGGTGGAGCTTGGCCTTGAGCATTGTCAGCAGCATTCGAAACCCTCTCATTGCGGTGCGCGAGGCTTGTAGCGAAGGGGGGCGCGCGAGTCGAGGCTCGCATCGCGCGGGCGCTCGTGTTATGACCTGTTTACCCCCTATTTGTTCTCCCGCAAGGTTATGACCGAATTCACCCCCCACCAGGACGAGGCCCTCATGGCCGTGGCGCGTTGGCTCAAGGCCAAGCCCGGACGCGCAGGCGTGCCGGCCGTGTTTCGCCTGTTCGGCTACGCGGGGACCGGCAAGACCACGCTCGCGCGCCACATCGCGCAAGGTGTGGACGGGAAAGTCCTGTTCGCGGCCTTTACAGGCAAGGCCGCGCTCGTCATGCGCTCGAAGGGGTGCTACGGCGCGACGACGATCCACAGCCTGATCTACCGGGCCCGCGAAAGCGGGGAGGAAACGCCCAATTTCGAGCTGTGGGACGAGGCCCCGGCCGCAGAAGCGTCGCTGATCGTGATCGACGAATGCTCGATGGTCGATGCGGAGCTTGGGCGCGACCTGATGTCGTTCGGGGTCCCGCTTTTGGTGCTGGGTGACCCCGCCCAGCTCCCGCCGATTCAGGGCGGCGGCTTTTTTACCGATGTCGAACCCGACGCAATGCTCGCGGAGGTTCATCGTCAAGCAAAGGACGATCCGATCGTGCGGCTCTCGATGGACGTGCGCGAAGGGCGCCCGCTGGCCGCCGGCGTGTATGGCGAAACGCTGATCGTGTCCAGGGGCGACCTCGACCCGGAGCGCGTTTTGAATGCCGATCAGGTGCTGGTCGGCCGCAACGCAACGCGGCGTGCCTACAACGCGCGCATGCGCGAGCGGCGCGGCTTCGAGGGTCCGTTGCCGCTCGCCGGCGACAAGCTGGTGTGCCTGAGGAACAATCGAAAGAAAGGCCTGTTCAACGGCGGATTGTGGTCGGTCAAGGAGCGCACGATGCGCAATACCGAGGTGCTGGGGATGCGCCTCCTTCCCGAGGACGAGCCGGGCGCGCGTGCGGCAAAGGTCAAAGTCCTTTCTGCGTGTTTTGACGGCGGTGTCGATGCGATCGAGTGGGACCGCCGGCGGCGCTACGACGAATTCGACTATGGCTACGTGCTGACCGTGCACAAATCGCAGGGCTCGCAATGGGACGATGTCGTGTTGTTCGATGAGAGCTTCGCGTTTCAGGATGCGCGAGCACGCTGGCTTTACACAGGTATCACGCGCGCCGCCAAGCGCCTCACCTTGGTGCGCTAGACGCCAGCGCGCGCGGCGCTTTCGCGTAGGCGACCGACACCGCATCGCGATACAAACAGTTCCACTCCGGCGCGCCGTCCAGAAAGCGTGCTGCCGCCAGACGCGGCGACAGCAATACGCCGTCAATGCGGTATTCGTCGAGCAGCGCTCGGAAATCGGCCGGGTCGCTTAGCGTGACCGCGCTGAAATATCGCTTCACGAACGGGCCGCCGTAGAGCTCGGTGCGCCCATCGATGAACGTCGGGATGCCCACCGCGATCAGATAGCCACCAAAATTATAGTCATTGAAGATTCGCCGGCTGCCCTGCTCGCGCAAGGCTGCGACCGCTGCCGCCGGCGTAATCGCCTGCGCGGGCGCGAAGCCGCGCGTCGGTAACGTCGCGCTGGCCACGAACAACGCAGCGATCGCTCCGCATGTCGCAAGAAGGCTCAATCGGCTGCTTCCGGGCATGCGGACCGGCGCACCCGACAGAATCCCCAGCGACGGGATCAACAACAACGGCCCGACAAACGCAACCAACTCGCTGTACCGCGTATGGTTGAGGGCGAGATAGATGATCCCGAGCAGCGCCGCAAGCCGCGTCACGGGCCGGACCACGAAGCCGCGTGCGAACGCAAATCCCATTCCGAGCAGCAGCAGCCCCTCAAAAGTGCTGAAGCGCGCAAAGCTTTGCGGCTGCCACTCCGCGATCACGCCCAGCCCGCTTCCGATGCCAAGGACTCGCAGCGCCGCAGCGATCGTCTGCGCACCGTAGGGCGTCGCGCACGCGGCCGCCGCCGACAGAGCAAGAAAGCGCCCCCAACGCGCAAGAAGTGCGGCTCGCTCGGGCCGCGGTGCCTGGGCGACCGCTTCTAGGGCTACGAATCCCGCCAGCGCCAGTCCGAACAGGAATCCGCCATGGAGATTGGCCCATAGAACCATCAGCCCCGCGAGCGCGAGCGGCGGCGCCGAACGCGACGCCGCCGCATTCAGCAACGTCGCCGACCACGCCACAAGGACCGGGAGTGCGAGAATATGAGGCCGGGCAAGCAGGTGCGGCGCGCTCAGCGCGAGCGCGGCACTCAGGAGAACCAGCGCCGGTGCGGGCGAGATCGCCGCAAACAGCGCGCGCGCCAGCATGGCGAACGCCAGCGCCCCGGCGGCGGCGGCGAGCGCGACCACGCCGCCCCACCCCGCTCCCTTGAATGCCAGCGCGAAGACCACTTGCGACAGCCATTCCTTGGCAATCCAGGGCGTGCCCGCCTTCGTAAACGAAAATCCGTCCGTATACGGAAAGCTGCCCCCGCCCAGGATCGATTGACCCACTGCGACATGCCAATAGGTGTCGGCATCGTTGAGCAGGCGCCCGCCCGCGCCGACCAGCAGCGCGTACACGGCGGACCCCACCAAAATGGCCGGGAGCCACGCCGACAGCGCAGGCGCATATGAGCGGGTTGCACGGTCAAACATCCCGAGAGGCTACCGTCCCGCGACTTAAACGGCGTTAACGCTCGGGCTCGCGGGCGCCGGGCAACGCCGCCGGGTGCAGCTAGTGGCTCGCCGGCTGGCGGACCGGCTCGACACGGACGCTCACCACACCGCTATGGGCAAACTGCAGGTCAAGAGTGTGGTCGGAGCCATAGTAGGTCTGCACATACGCATACCCCACCATCACCCCGCCGCCCGATTGAACCGCTTCGATCGTGCGGGAAAACGACTGACCAACCGCATCCGGGTCCGACAAGACCAGCAGGAATCGCTCTCCAGCATGGTGGCGCAGCAGCACCGACAGAACGGCGCCGCGAAATACGAAGGCATCCCCGGAGACGGCCCTGAGCGGGTGCCCCTTCTCATCCAGAAAATTGAGACTAGGGGCGAAGACGCCATTCCCGATCGGGATCGACTCGACAGAAATGACATAGTCGGTATCGATCGGCGGCAGCGCGACAATGGCGTAGACCGCCTTGTCACCCCCCGATAATTTGAGACACCCGGCCTCGCTCATGTTGAGCTGGATTTCGCTCTTCTCGGTCTCCCCCTTGGGGTCGAGCACGAGTGTATGCGCTCCACCGAACGATGGCTGTGCCTCGCACGTCCGCTCCGCGATGCTCAAAACCGGGGGCGGGGGCGGATCGGTAACGCACCCGACCAGTGCCGCGAGGGCGGCGACGACGACGATTCCATGAGCGCCGCGCAACATCACCGCAACAAGTTCGCCAGCGTGTCGCCGGTCTGGCTGAACGCCACCGACAGCCCCTCGATCGCCTGCGCGCCCGCGGCGAGCATCGTGTCGAAATCCTCGTAGGCGTAGCCCGTGTCCGGGGATACCGTCACGACGTTCTTGGGCTGACCCAGCGAGTTGTAGTGGATGATGTCTTCCATCAGGACCGCGCCGTCCCCAGCGCGCACCAACCGGCATTTCAGCACGACGAACGGACGGTAAGGCGCGCTTCCCACCCCCGCAGAGAGATAACCGTAATCGTGCACGACGATGTCGAGATAGGCCTCGATCCCGGACTCGCCCGGCGGCGGATAGGTCTTGCGAAAATCGGTCGGGAGGTAGGGTGCGCTTTTGCCACCCTTTCCCGCATGCGTTTCGAAGGGCGTGTCCGGCTTCCCCTGAGGGCGCTCGATGGGAACAATAACGGTTCGGTAGCCGTGTGCCTGGAGGGACGTCTCCAGCGCCTTCTTGAATTCGCCACTCGCAACAAACTGGTGCTTTTCAATCAGATCCTCGAACTTGTTTACACGCCGCGCGCGCATTGATTCATCGATTGCCCCGCCCACCAGGGCCCCGATCAATCCCCCCGCGGCGGCCACATTCTGCCCGACGGTTGCCGCGAGGATCACATTCGCGCGCTCGGGAATGTAGGGATCGATAATCCCGATCGTCGTAACGGGGTTGGTGCTGCGATCAAAGGGGATCCCCGGCTTCGTCACGCAGCTGGCCACACCGAATACGCACACCAACGCGAAGACGATGCGCCCCCACCTTGTCATCACGAGCCTCCCTGCCACCCCATTTCAAAAATGGTAAACGGCTAAGCTGGGAGCGCACAATCGCGCCTCGCCGTTCAGTTGCGATTGCTCGTCTCTTGTTGCGGAATTATCGCGGGAACAACGTGCGCGCGGAGGGCTATTCCTCGCTCCCCGGGGCCTTCATCGCCCATATCGCCGAAATAAAAATCCCCTTGGCGAAGGGCAGGCCCGTGAGCGTCAATGCGAGGGTGAGCGAGGGCCACAGGGTCATCGCGATCCACATTGGCCAGTTCGTATTCAGCTCAACCTCAAGGGCGAGCGGCACCACGATATGGCCAACCGCAATGATGGTCAGCCAGGCCGGCCCGTCGTCGGCGCGAATATGACCAAACCGCTCGCCGCAATGAGCGCACGCCTCGACCTGCCGGAGATATCCGCTGAAGAGCTTGCCGACGCCGCAGTTGGGGCAACGGCGCCGCGCCCCACGCTTGACCGCGGTCCAGGTGTCGACACGCGCAACCGAGCGGTTCACCATCAGTTATCCAGGAAGCTGCGCAGCTTGCGGCTCCGGCTCGGGTGCTTGAGCTTGCGCAGCGCCTTCGCCTCGATCTGGCGGATACGCTCGCGCGTGACCGAGAACTGCTGACCCACCTCTTCGAGGGTGTGATCGGTGTTCATGCCGATGCCGAAGCGCATCCGCAGCACGCGTTCTTCGCGCGGGGTGAGCGAGGCCAGCACCCGCGTCGTCGTTTCGCGCAGGTTCGACTGGATCGCCGCGTCGATGGGCAGGATCGCGTTCTTGTCCTCGATGAAGTCGCCAAGATGAGAATCCTCCTCGTCGCCGATTGGCGTTTCGAGGCTGATCGGCTCCTTCGCGATCTTCAGGACCTTGCGAACCTTTTCGAGGGGCATAGCGAGTTTTTCAGCCAGCTCTTCGGGCGTCGGCTCGCGGCCGATCTCGTGAAGCATCTGGCGCGAGGTCCGCACCAGCTTGTTGATTGTCTCGATCATGTGGACAGGTATGCGGATGGTGCGCGCCTGATCGGCGATCGAGCGGGTGATCGCCTGACGAATCCACCACGTCGCGTAGGTCGAAAACTTGTAGCCGCGGCGATACTCGAATTTGTCGACCGCCTTCATCAGGCCGATATTGCCTTC
>Ga0209643_1001012_pt1 | contig 32070 bp, 31 predicted proteins | sample AutmiccBRH37_all_FD_187383 | JGI IMG/M metagenome (GOLD analysis project Ga0209643, IMG submission 187383) | Deep subsurface microbial communities from Mt. Terri, Switzerland - Autotrophic microbial communities BRH/37_all (SPAdes) (version 2) | ecosystem: Environmental > Aquatic > Deep...
CGGAAGGTGCGGTCCAGCTCGTGATGGGGCCGATCGGCGACATGTTCGACGCGCTCACGGGCCAGGACGTGGTGTCGTTCACCGGCTCGCTCGCAACCTCGATCAAGCTCCACAATCACCCTGTGATCGCAGCCAACGCGGTGCGCTTCATCGCCGAACGCGACTCGCTCAACGCCTCGATTCTGGGGCCGGACGCCGACGCCGCGCAACCGGAGTTCGACCTCTTCGTCAAGGAGGTCGCGCGCGAAATGACCGTGAAATCGGGGCAGAAATGCACCGCGATCCGGCGCGTTCTGGTGCCGGAGGCATCGGCGGGCGCGGTCGTGGAGGCGCTCAAGGCACGGCTCGCCAAGACGGTCGTCGGCGACCCGCGGATCGAAAGCGTCACCATGGGGCCGCTGGTCAGCCTGGCGCAGCGTGAAGATGTCCGCCGTCAGGTCGGGCGCTTGCGCGAGGAATCCAGCATCGTTCATGGCGACCCGATGAACGGCGATGCCAAGGGTGGCGACCGGAATGCCGGTGCCTTCATGTCGCCGGTGCTGCTCAAAGTGAACGATGCGGCCAGCGCCCGCGCGGTCCACGAACTTGAAGCGTTCGGTCCGGTGGCCACCGTCATTCCCTACCGCGATGCCGACGACCTCGTCGCGCTCGCGCGCCGCGGCGGCGGCAGCCTGGTCGCCTCGGTGTTCACCCATGACGACGAGTGGGCCCGCAAGGTGGCCTTCGGCATCGCGCCGTTCCACGGGCGGCTCGCCTTCATCGACCGCGACTGCGCGAGCGAATCGACCGGGCACGGCTCACCGCTCCCGACGCTCGTACATGGGGGACCGGGACGCGCGGGCGGCGGCGAGGAGCTTGGCGGGATGCGCGGGCTCCATCATTACCTGCAGCGCACCGCGATCCAGGGCTCGCCGCGCCGACTGAGCGCACTCGCGCGGCGCTGGGAGAAAGGCACCCCCGAGCGCGCACCGGGCCAGCACCCCTTCAGGATCGGTTTTGAGGAGCTTGCGCTCGGCGACACGATCCACACCGCCGCACGCAAGGTCACGCTTGAGGATATCGAGCATTTCGCGCACTTCACCGGCGACACGTTCTACGCCCACATGGACGAGGACGCGGCCAAGGCCAATCCGTTCTTCCCGGGCCGGGTGGCCCACGGCTACCTCATCCTCTCGTTCGCCGCGGGGCTGTTCGTCGAGCCCGCGCCGGGGCCCGTGCTCGCCAATTACGGGCTCGACAATCTGCGCTTTCTCAAGCCGCTCAGTCCCGGCGAGACCCTCAAGGTCCGCCTCACGGTGAAGCAGAAATCCCGCCGAAACCCGCAATACGGCGAGGTGCGCTGGGATGTCGAGGTCACCAACGGCGCGGGCGAGACGGTCGCGCAGTACGATCTCCTGACGATGAATGCGATGACCGCTGCGGCGCCGATTGACACGGCGGCCCGGCGAGGATAAATTCAATAACCGATCGGTCGGTTAATCAATTAAGCCGGCCCGCCTTATCGTGCAGGAGCGAATCGTCGATGTACTCCCAAATGGTCGACACGGGTGTCTCCAAGGTCCGCAACACTGCGGACATGGACGACGCCGAGCGCGCGTTTCAGGCCAGGATCGACGCGCTGGAAAAGATCGAGCCAAACGATTTCATGCCGCAAAGTTACCGGCAGACCCTGATCCGTCAGATCTCGCAGCATGCGCATTCCGAGATCGTGGGCATGCTCCCCGAAGGCAACTGGATCACGCGGGCCCCTTCGCTCAAGCGCAAGGCCATTCTGGTGGCCAAGGTGCAGGACGAAGCCGGACACGGGCTCTACCTATACTGCGCGGCCGAAACGCTTGGCGCCGAGCGCGGGCGGCTGACCGCCGACATGCTGAGCGGCAAGGCAAAATATTCGAGCATCTTCAACTACCCCACCCTCACCTGGGCGGATGTCGGCGCGATCGGCTGGCTGGTGGACGGAGCGGCGATCATGAATCAGATTCCGCTGTGCCGCTGCTCCTACGGGCCCTATGCGCGCGCGATGATCCGCGTGTGCAAGGAGGAGAGCTTCCACCAGCGCCAGGGCTTCGACCTCATGCTCGCCTTGTGCCGCGGCACCCCGGAGCAAAAGGCGATGGCGCAGGATGCCTTGAACCGGTGGTGGTGGCCGGTCGTGATGATGTTCGGTCCGCCCGACGACAAGTCCGTCCACAGCGCGCAGTCCAAGGCGTGGCGGATCAAGCTTTTCTCGAACGACGAGCTGCGTCAGAAATTCATCGATCAAACGGTGCCCCAGGCCGAGTTGCTCGGCCTGACGATCCCGGACGAGCATCTGAAACTCAACCCGGACACCGGTCATTACGAGACCGGCCCGATCGACTGGGACGAACTGTTTCGTGTGATCGCCGGTAACGGGCCATGCAACCGCGAACGGCTGCAGGCACGGCGCGAAGCGCACGACGAGGGCGCGTGGGTGCGTGAGGCGGCGATCGCCCATGCCCGCAAGAAGGCCGCGCGAAACCAGCCACACCAGGAGGCCGCACAATGACGACACCGAACAAGGACTGGCCGCTTTGGGAAATCTTCGTGCGCAGCGCGCACGGGCTTGCGCATAAACATGTGGGGAGCCTGCATGCCGCCGACGCCGACATGGCGCTGATGAACGCGCGCGATACCTACACCCGCCGCGCGGAGGGCGTCAGCATCTGGGTGGTGCGCTCAAGCGACATCGTCGCCAGCGATCCCGCCAACAAGGGCGCGTTGTTCGAACCGGCGCACGACAAGATCTATCGGCATCCGACGTTTTTCGAACTGCCCGACGCCGTCAAGAACATGTAACCGGGAAAAGGCTGACCCGAATGCGCTCCCCTTCCCCAGCCCCGACGCAAGCCGCGCTTTACGCGTGCGCAATCCGATTGGGCGACAACAACCTGATCCTCGGCCAACAGCTTGCGCGCTGGATCGGGCACTCACCCGAACTCGAAGAGGAGCTGGGCACCGCCAACGTCGTGCTCGACCTGATCGGGCATGCGCGGGTGTGGCTGACCCTCGCGGGAGAGATCGAGGGCTTGAACCGCAGCGAGGATGAGCTGGCGTTCTTTCGCGACAGCCGGGACTTTCACAACCTCCTGCTGGTCGAACAGCCCAATGGCGACTTTGCCGATACGATCACGCGGCAGTTTCTCTATGACGCCTGGCACCGGCTCTATCTTGCCGAGCTGCGCGGGTCGCAGGACGCGCGCATTTCCGCGATTGCGCAAAAGGCGGCAACCGAAGTCGAGTATCACCTGCAACGCAGCCGCGAATGGGTGGTCCGGCTGGGCGATGGAACCGCGCTGAGCCACGACAAGATGGTCGCCGCGCTGGAGCGCGTGTGGCGTTTTACCGGTGAATTGTTCGAAGACGACGAGACCGACCGGGAGCTTGCCGCCGCCGGTATTGCACCGCTGCCGTCCACATTGCACGCTGCCTGGCAGGCGGAAGTCATGCGCACGCTCGAACGCGCGACGCTGTCGCCGCCCGAAAATGTTTTCATGCACAGCGGCGGCAAGTGCGGCCGTCACGGTGAGCAGCACAGCTACATTCTCGCCGAGATGCAGGCCCTCCCGCGCATGTACCCCGGCGCCACATGGTGAGCGCCATGACCCACGCCGAGCCGCGCACGCAGGACCTGTGGGAAATACTCCAGGCGATCCCCGATCCGGAGATCCCGGTGATTTCGCTGGTCGAGCTTGGAATCATTCGTACCGTCGAGTGGACGCACCAGAGGCCCCGCATCACCATTTCGCCGACCTATGTCGGGTGCCCGGCCAACGACGTCATCCAGGAGGACATCCGCAAGGCGATGAGCGATGCCGGAATCGGTCCCATCGACATCGTGACCGCGCTGGCGCCGCCATGGACGACGGACTGGATCACTCCGGCGGGGATGGACAAGCTGCGCGCCTACGGGATCGCCCCTCCCAGCCGCGCGCCGACCCACACCTGCCCGCAATGCGGCAGCACGCAGACGCAGATCGTGAGCCCCTTCGGGTCCACGCCCTGCAAAGGCATCGCGCGCTGCCTGAGTTGCACCGAGCCGTTCGAATTTTTCAAATGCAGTGCGACCTGAGGATCGAAAAGCGCGCGCCATGAGCAGGTTTCATAAACTCACGATTGCCAAACGCCGGCCCGAAACGCGCGATGCCGTGTCGATCGAGCTTGCCGTTCCGCCCGCGCTGCGCGACACGTTCAAGTTTGCACAGGGCCAATATCTCACTCTCAAGGCAACCGTCGACGGCACCGAGGAGCGCAGATCCTACTCGATCTCGAACGCGCTGCAGGACGACAAGCTCGAAATCACCGTCAAAAAGGTGTCGGACGGCCGCTTCTCGCCATTCGCGTGCGACCAGCTCTCGGAGGGCTGCGAGATCGAGGTCGCGCCGCCCGCCGGGCGCTTCAGCGTTCCGGTGTCTCCGGACGCCGAACACCGCTATCTCGCAATCGCGGCGGGAAGCGGGATTACGCCCGTGTTCTCGATCCTGCGCACCATCCTGCTGGGGGAACCGAAAAGCGAATTCACGCTGATCTACGGCAACCGCTCGACGTCCCACGTGATCTTTCGCGAAGCGCTTCTCGAACTCAAAGACCTTTATCCGACCCGTCTCAATCTTATTTTCGTCATGAGCCGCGAGCCCCAGGACGTGCCGCTGTTTTACGGGCGGATCGACGGTAAAAAGGTCGAGGCCATCGTGCGCTCGCAGATCGACCTCGCCGGGATCGACAACGTCTTCATCTGCGGACCCCACGCGATGGCGCAGGACGTTGCGGCGACGCTTGAGCGGCTTGGCTACGACCGCGCCAGGATCAAGCGCGAACTGTTTGCCGCCAACCGGCCCGCACGCGGCGATGCGCCGTTGCGCGAAGATCGCGCGGCGCCAAGCGGCGAGATCGCGGCAACGGTCAAGATCGACGGGCAGACGCACAGCTTCACGATCGACAAGGATCGCCAGACCGTCCTTGAGGCGGCGCAGGCGCAGGGCATCGAGCTGCCCTATTCCTGCAAGGCCGGTGTGTGCTCGACCTGTGTGTGCAAGGTCACGGACGGGGAAGTGGAGATGGACCGCAACTACGCGCTGGAGGACTATGAACTCGCGCGTGGATTCGTGCTCGCGTGCCAGAGCCGTCCGGTGAGCGAGACATTGGCGCTCGATTTCGACGAGCGGGTATGATGCAGGCGCCGTAAAAAAACAGACGGGAGGACAGCATGTCGAGTGAGGAGCCCATCCTTTACACAAGCGAGAATGGCGTTGTGCGCATTACGCTCAACCGCCCCGACCGCCTCAACGCATTCAATGCGGATATGAACCGGAAATTTGCCGACGCGCTCGACCGTGCGCGCGCCGAAGCAGGCATTCGCGTCCTCGTGCTCGCCGCCGCCGGGCGCGGCTTTTGCGCCGGCCAGGACCTCTCCGACGTCCAGAGCGATGCGGACGCGCCGCCCGCCGATCTGGGAGACACGATCGAGCAGTTCTACAATCCGGTGGTGCGCAAGCTGCGCGCGCTTCCCTTTCCGGTCGTCGCCGCCGTCAACGGTACCGCGGCCGGCGCCGGCGCCAATCTTGCCTTCGCCGCGGATATTGTGATCGCAGCGAAATCGGCGAAATTTCTCCAGGCATTCTGCAAGATCGGCCTGCTCCCCGATTGCGGCGGGACCTGGTGGCTGCCGCGTCTTGTGGGACCGGCGCGTGCCGCCGGGCTTGCGATGCTGGGCGAGCCGCTCGGCGCCGAGAAAGCTGCCGAGTGGGGTCTGATCTGGAAGGCGGTCGACGATGCTCAGTTCGCGGACGAAGTGCATGCGCTCGCCGCGCATCTGGCCAAGCAGCCGACGCGCGCGCTCGCGGCGATCAAGGCGGCGCTGCAGGCTTCATGGCACCGCGACCTCGACGCGCAGCTCGACGCGGAGCGCGACCATCAGCGCGATCTCGGCTTCAGCCACGATTACCGCGAGGGCGTGGCGGCGTTTCTCGCCAAGCGCCCGCCACATTATCGCGGGAACTGACCCGCCGCGCCGCGGCCGTCAGGAGGAGAGACATGCTGGTTCGAAATGAAAATGCGCAGGGCGGTGGGCTGCACGCCATCGAGACCGCGAGCCGCGACGAAATCGAAACGCTGCAGCTTTCGCGCCTGCAATGGTCGCTCGCGCATGCCTATGCCAACGTGCCCTACTTCCGCGCCGCGTTCGACGCGCAAGGCGTGCACCCCGGCGACGTCAAATCGCTTGGAGATATCGCGAAGATCCCCTTCACGACGAAGGAAACCTACCGCACGAATTATCCCTTCGGCCTGCTCGCGGTGCCGCGCGCGCAGATTGCCCGCATTCATGCGTCGAGCGGAACGACCGGCAAACCCACCGTCGTCGCCTACACGAAGGAAGACATCGAGACGTGGTCCGATTGCGTGGCCCGCTCGATCTACGCCGCCGGCGGGCGCCCCGGCGACATTGCGCATATCGCCTATGGCTACGGCCTTTTCACCGGCGGGATGGGCGCCCATTACGGCGCCGAGCGGCTGGGGTGCACGGTCGTTCCGATGTCCGGGGGCCAGACCGAGCGCCAGGTGCAGTTGCTGCGCGATTTCGATCCCGATCTCATCATGGTGACACCGAGCTACATGCTCGCGCTGCTCGACGAAATGGAGCGGCAAAATCTTCGCGCCGGGGACCTGCGGCTTCGGGTCGGCATCTTCGGCGCCGAACCGTGGAGCGAGGAGATGCGCACCGAGATCGAGCAGCGCGCCGACATCGATGCCGTCGATATTTACGGACTTTCGGAAGTGATCGGCCCGGGCGTGGGAAACGAGTGCGTGGAATCCAAAGACGGGATTCACATCTGGGAGGATCATTTTTACCCCGAGATCATCGACCCGGTCAGCGCGGAGGTTCTTCCGCCGGGCGCCTTTGGCGAACTCGTCCTCACCTCGCTCACCAAGGTCGGCATGCCGACGATCCGCTACCGCACCAAGGACCTGACGCGCCTGCTGCCGGGCACCGCGCGCTCGATGCGCCGGATCGAGAAGATTACCGGCCGCAGCGACGACATGATGATCATCCGCGGCGTGAACGTGTTCCCGTCCCAGATCGAGGAATTGATCCTCACGCAGGCGGCGTTCTCACCGCACTATCAGATCCATCTCACCAAAAATGGCCCGCTCGATGAAATGACCGTTCTGGTCGAAGCGCGGGACGCCACCCGCGCCGATGCGTCAGCCGCGGAGCGGGCGCTGATCCATGCCATCAAGGGTCAGGTCGGCGTTTCGGTCCACGTGAGGACGCTCGCGCCGGGGGAGATCGAACGCTCCCAGGGCAAAGCCAAGCGGGTTGTCGATCAACGCACGCGCTGATCGCGAATCGATCAATAACAGACCGGCCGGCCGGTCGGGCCCGTCTCGTCGCGCGAAAGTCTTGTGATATGATCGTGTTGATTGATGGGAGACGCCTCTGACTTCCTGAAAGAACGCTTCGGATTCAACAAATTCACGCCGCCAATTCCCGTGCAAGTTCTTACTGCGTCGCAGCGACCGAAAATGCCTTTTACCGCACCTGAATATTCGAAAACGAGTCCCTATGGCACGCCCAAGATCTGACGACTATGACGACAAGCGCCAACGCATTCTGGAGGAGTCGGCGCATCTGTTTGCCGAGACCGGCTTCAGCGAAGCCTCCATTTCAATGATCGCCAGCGCGTGCGGTATCAGCAAGGCGCTGATCTATCACTACTACAAGGACAAGAACGAAATCCTGTTCGATATGCTCAAGGAGCATACCCTGTATCTCGAGTCCGTCGTTTCGGCGATCATCGAATCGGGTAAGCCGGATGAAGAGAAATTTCGCGCGCTCGTCGCCGCGCTCATGGGCGTCTACGTCAATACGCGCGACAAGCATATCGTGCTGATGAACGAGCTGGGATCGCTCGACGAGGCGCAACAGAAATATCTGGTGCGTCACCAGAACAAGATCATCCACGATCTGTCCAAGCTGGTCGCGAGCCTTCACGGCGTCGACGCCCTTAAGACGCCCGAAACCCGGACCGCGGTCGGCATGGTGTTGCTGGGAAGTCTGAACTGGACCTACACGTGGTTCCGCGACAACGGGCCGCTGAACCATCAGCAGATGGCGACCCTCATGAGCGAGATGTTCTTGACCGGCCTGCGTGGTTTGCAGGCAGATCACATCGAGGGCCTGGCGCCCTGAGGGCAGGCGTGCCGGCGGCGCCCGGGCACCGCGCCGGGACGGACCTCACGTAAACGAACGATATCCAGGCGGTTTCCGTGCCGCCTGGATATCGGAAATGTGCGCAGCGTCGCCGCGCCGGTGCGCGCTAGCTGGCTGCCGCGGTTGCCTTAGCTTTCTTCTCCGCGGGATGAAGGATAAAGCCTTCATACCCCTTCAACGCCACATCGTCGCATTTCACCTTGTACTGTTTGCCGCCGCCCAGATAGACCATGAAGATCCTGGGTTTGCCGGGAATGTTGGCGCCCAGATACCACGACTCCGCCGTTGGCAAGAGCGTGTGTGCCGCCACTTCTTTCACATGCTCGATCCAGCGATATTCCGCCTTCTCGTCCGCTTCGATTTCCGCGATGTTGAAGCGCCGCATATACTCGATGCAGTCGGAGATCCACTCGCAGTTCTGCTCGATGGCGAGCGGCATGTTGAACAAGACAGAGGGACTCATCGGACCCGTGATGATGAACATGTTGGGAAAATCCTGCGTGCTCACGCCCAGGAACGTGCGCGGACCCGCAGACCAATGCTCTTTGAGGCTCTTCCCCTTGCGGCCATGGATGTTCATCTTGAACATTGACCCTGTGAACGCATCGAAACCGGTTGCATAGATCAGGCAATCGAACTCATACGTTTTTCCGTCCGCGGTCCGCAGACCGTTGGCCGTAAATTCCTCGATCGGCGCGCTCTTGATATCGACAAGAGTCACGTTGTCGCGGTTGTAGGTCTCGTAGTAGTTCGTCTCGCATGGCTGCCGCTTCGTGCCGTAGGCAACGCCTTTTGGCGGGCACAGCATTTTCGCGATCTTGGGATCCTTCACGCGTTCACGAATCTTTTGGCGCACAAACTCGGCCGCCGTCTCGTTGGCCTCGAGATTGGTCAGGATATCCATGTAACTGCCGAGCCAGAGGGTGAAACCGCCCTCGTCCCAGCAGGTTTGAAATTGCTTGTTGCGCTCTTCCGGGCTCTCGGCCAGCGCGGAGGGCCGCGCCGTGTCGAATGGAACGCCGGCGAATGAATTCCAGCATTGCCGGCGGTACTCGCGATATTTCAGCTTCGTCTCGCGAATTTCCTCTTTCGTCAACGGCCCGTTCTGCAGCGGCGCGGCGTAATTGGCCGTGCGCTGGAACACCGTGAGATGCCCGGCTTGCTCGGCGACGACCGGGATGACCTGCATCGCGGTTGCGCCCGTCCCGATAATCGCAACGCGCTTGCCGGAGAAATCGACCTTCTCTTTCGGCCAGGCGAACGTGTAGTACTTCTCGCCCTCGAATTTGTCGTCGTTCTTGAACTTCGGAACGTTTGCCGTCGAGAGCACACCGACGGCCGGCACGAAATAGGGTGCCGAATAGGACTTTCCCGTGTCCGTCCCGATAATCCAGCGCTGCGCGGCCTCGTCGTAATTGGCCGACGTCACACGGGTCTCGAACTTGATGTCGCGCAGCAGGTCGAACCGCTTTGCCACATGGTTGAGATAGGACAGAATCTCTTCCTGCGCGGGATATTTTTCGGACCACTCCCATTCCTGCTCAAGCTGATCGGAAAACGAATAGGAATAATGGACCGACGCGATGTCGCAGCGCGCGCCGGGATACCGGTTCCAGTACCACGTTCCGCCGACGCCGTCGGCGGCCTCGATCACGACGACGCGCAGGCCCAGCAGATCGCGCAGACGATAGAGCATATACAGCCCCGCAAAGCCCGCGCCGACGACCACGGCATCAACGTCCTCAACGCCGCCCGGCGTCATCTTCCCTTTAACCAACTCGTTCTGCATTTCTTGTCACCTCCCAATGACGTCAAAATGATCTAGGCCTCCGCACCAACGGGTGGCGCCTCGCTCGACCTCTTCGTCCAGTATAATCCATCGGAAACAAACGTCAGTCCTGCGTTATAAAGTCACCTACCAATTCGTTGAAGGTGTCTTTGTGTTCGATTTGCGTCCAGTGGCCGCACTTTCCGAACAAGTGCAATTGCGCGTCCTTGATCAATTCAAACAGCTTGAGGCTGTTGGACATCGGGATGATGCGATCCTCGCGCCCATGCATGATGAGCGTGCGGCTGGTAATCTGCGCAATTTTCTCCGGGGGCGTTGCAAGCTCGGCAATTCCGTTTTCGCGCGGCGCCGGGAACATCGCGCTGAACGCCTCCTGAAATCCCGGCCGGATGCTGGCCTTGTAGCGAAGCTCCGCCAGCTCGTCGGAGATAAGCGACTTGTCGTAGGCGAACAGATCGAGCAGCGAACGCATGCCCTTCAATGATGGCTCATAGCCCCACGCCCGATCCAGACCTTCCGTGACTTCGAACTGAACCCCGACGGACCCCATCAGCACCAGCCGGCGCACGCGCGTGCCAAGCGCCACGGCCAGCGCGATCGCCATGGCCCCGCCAAACGAGTTCCCCACGAGATCGAATTCCTCAAGCTCGAGCGCATCCACGAATGCAATCAGATGCTCCGTCCAACGCTTCATCGAATATTTGCCGTCGGCGGGGCGCTCCGTATAGCCGAAGCCCACGACATCGGGCGCGATGACGCGTGCGCGTTCGGAAATCACCGGCAGGTTCAGCCGCCAGTTCGCCCATGCGGTCACGCCGGGGCCGGAGCCGTGAATAAACACGACGGGGCGCCCCTTGCCCACGTCGTGATAGTTGGTCGCGATCCCTCCCGCGACAATCGACCGTCCGATTTCAGGGCTTTCCATCCCGCTCACTCCCACAAGGCGTCTTGAATTTATTGCACACTATGTCTTCGCCGCCGCTTTCGATTTCCCTGCAACGCCGAAATGCTCCGGCGGCACCTCCCGCAGGATGACCCGAACCGACTCGATCGGCGCATCGATTGCGCGGACGGCGGCGTCCGTCAGTTCGGCGATCAGCGCCGCCTTCTTTTCCTTGCTTCGACCCTCGACGAGGGTGACTTCGATAATTGGCATGGTTCACTCCACCACTGCTATTGCGGCCGACCCCAGCGTCTGCACCTCAAGGCGAACGGCATCTCCCACGCTCAGCGCGTGAGCTGCGGTCGCGCCGCCGGCCATCACGATATCGCCGGCACTGAGCGCTTCGTCGCCTTGCGCGACCATCCGCGCGGCCGCGACGAGCGATCGCACGGGATGCCCCAGGATGGCAGCGCTCGAACCGATCTGCGTCGGCCGTCCATTGACGCTCATCACCATCCCCAGATTGGAAATATCAAGCTGCGGGGAGCACCACGGGCCGATCACGAGACCGGACGAAGAGGAATTGTCAGCGATCACGTCCGGCAGCGCGAATTTGAAATTCATGTAGCGGCTGTCGATCACTTCCATCGCCGGTGCGATGGCTTCGACGGCCGCCATCGCCTCCAGTGCCGTTACCGTGCCCACAAGCGGCTTCTTCATCAGGAAGACGATTTCCGGCTCGATGCGCGGGTGAACGAAGCGCGACCTGGAGAGCGTACCGCCCTCTTCGAGCAGCATCTTGTCGGTCAGCCGTCCCCAGACGACCTCGTCGACGCCGACCTGAATCATCTTTGCGCGGCTGGTCAGTCCCATCTTCACGCCGATCCGCCGCTCACCGCGCGCAACCCGCCGGGCCACCGAAAGCGCCTGGATCTGATAGGCCTGCTCGACCGTAAGGCCGGGCAGTGCCTCCGTCAGTTGCGGTATCGCCTGCGCGGTCAGCGCTGCCTCATCAACCTGCGCGGCGAGGTCCTCAAGCCGGGTCATCATGCTGCCCCTGCCTTTGCGCGCTCTTTGAGAATATCGAGCGCGACATCGACGATCATGTCTTCCTGCCCGCCGACCATGCGCCGGCGTCCAAGTTCGACGAGGATATCCCGCACGTCAACGCCGTATTCCTCCGCCGCTTTTTCCGCATGGCGCAAGAAACTCGAATAGACGCCGGCATATCCCAGCGAAAGCGTTTCGCGGTCCACTCGAACCGGGCGATCCTGCAGCGGGCGGACGATATCTTCGGCCGCGTCCATCAGCTTGAACACGTCGCAGCCGGTGTTCCATCCCTTGCGCTCGGCCGCCGCGACGAAAACTTCGAGCGGCGCATTGCCTGCACCCGCTCCCATACCCGCAAGCGACGCATCGACACGGCGCGCGCCATGCTGGACCGCAATCATCGAATTCGCCACGCCGAGCGAAAGATTGTGATGCGCGTGCACCCCCATCTCCGTTTCCGGTTTGAGCACCTTGCGATAGGCCTCGAACCGCTCTGCGTAGCCGTCCATGTCGAGGGCGCCGCCCGAATCCGTCACGTAGACGCATTCCGCCCCGTAGGTTTCCATCAGCTTGGCCTGCCCGGCGAGACGCTCGGGCTCGATCATGTGGCTCATCATCAAGAACCCGATCGTATCCATGCCGAGATTGCGCGCCGCCTCGATATGCTGCTTGGAAACATCGGCTTCCGTGCAATGAGTCGCAACGCGCACCGAGCGGACACCGAGGTCATAGGCGTGCTTGAGATCTTCGACCGTCCCGATGCCGGGCAAGAGCAAGGTCGTGACCTTCGCCTTTGTAACGCTTTCCGCGACCGCGGCGATCCAGTCCCAATCGGTATGCGCACCGAAGCCGTAATTGAAGCTCGAACCCTTCAGACCGTCGCCATGCGCGATTTCGATGGCGTCGACGCCGGCGTCATCGAGCGCCTTGGCGATCTTTCGCACATCGTCCAGCGTGTATTTGTGCCGGATGGCATGCATGCCGTCCCGCAGCGTGACGTCCTGAATGTAGATCTTGTCTTTGGTTGGATCTTGTATGCGCCCGCTCATGCCGCCACCTCACGTTGCCGCATCATCATCCGCTCCGCCGTCTTAAGTCCTGCCGACGTCATGATGTCGAGGTTTCCGGCATAGGCAGGCAGGTAATGCGCCGCGCCTTCAACTTCGATGAAGACTGTCGCCTTCACACCTTCGAATTCACCAAGCTCGGGAATGACCAGTTTGCGATTGCTGCCGAAGCGCTCGAACTGCACCTTCTGCTTGAGGCGATAGCCGGGAACATATTTCTGGACTTCGGCGACCATCTCGTCGACGGAGCGCTCGATATCCTTCTCGTCACCGCCCACCGACAATGCGTAGATCGTATCGCGCATGATCATCGGCGGTTCGGCGGGATTGAGAATGATGATGGCCTTGCCCTTTTGCGCACCGCCGATCAGCTCGACGCCGCGCGCCGTCGTCTCGGTGAATTCGTCGATATTCGCGCGCGTCCCCGGACCGGCCGACTTGGAGGACACCGACGCCACGATCTCGGCATAGGGCACGCGCTTCGATACCCGCGAGATCGCATACACCATCGGAATGGTCGCCTGTCCGCCGCACGTGACCATATTGACGTTCTGACGATCAAGATGCTCGTCCGCGTTGACGACCGGAACGCAATAGGGCCCGATCGCCGCCGGCGTCAGATCGATCATCCGCTTTCCGTCGCGCACGCACAGTTCGTTATTGTAGATGTGGGCCTTGGCCGACGTCGCGTCGAACACGACACCGATCTCCTTCCAGACCGGCATCTTGACGAGACCGTCCATGCCTTCGCTTGTCGTCGCCACGCCCATTCGCTGCGCGCGCGCCAGGCCATCCGACTGCGGATCGATGCCGACCATCGCGCCCATCTCCAGAATGTCGGAGGTGCGCATGATCTTGATCATGAGATCGGTGCCGATGTTTCCCGACCCGACGATCGCGCATTTAACTTTTCGAGGCTCGGTCATGTCGACGTTCCCTATCGTTTATTCGTGTGAGAAGAATGCGCTGACGGAGCCCAGACCATTGATCCGCGCCGTTACCCCGTCACCCGGCGAGACCCCTGACATCGGTCCGAGCGCACCCGTCAGAACGACATCGCCGCGCCGCAGCGGGCGCCCCGCCCGCGCCATCACCTTGGCGAGCCACAAGGCCGCCGCGACCGGGCTTCCAAGACATGCGGCGCCCGCGCCGACCGAGATCGGTTCCCCGCCGCGCTCCATGACCATCCCGCACATCCGCAGGTCGAACTCGCTCAGCTTGCGCGGCTGGTCGCCCAGCACATAGACCCCGCTCGAGGCGTTATCCGCAATCGTGTCGCGGATCGAGATATCCCATTTCGCGACCCGGCTTCCGACGACCTCGATGGCCGCGACCGCGTACGCCACCGCGCCCATGATGTCGGCGCTCGTGAGCCGGTCGGTGTCGAGATCGCTTCCCATGACGAACGCGATCTCCGCCTCGACCTTGGGCTGGAGCACGCGCGTCACCGAGATTTCTTCGCCGAGCGGAACATCCATGCTGTCAAACAGGATTCCGTAATCGGGCTGGTTGACGCCGAGCTGCTTTTGAACCGCCTTCGACGTCAGGCCGGTCTTGCGCCCGACAATCCGGCGCCCCGCCGCGACCATCCGCTCGCAATTGATATTCTGCACCTGATATGCCGCATCGAGATCGAGATCCCCGATGAGATCGCGGACCGGCGCGCAGGGCTTTCCGCTCTGGGACGCTTCCCACAGACGATCGGCGGCGGCTTGGATGGTCTCTTTCATTTTGGCGCTCACAACTTGATGCAGATGTTCTCAAGTTCGGTATAGAACTCGAGCGAATGGACGCCACCTTCGCGGCCGACGCCCGAGCTCTTCGCGCCTCCGAACGGCGTGCGCAGGTCGCGCAGAAACCAGCTGTTGACCCAGCAGATTCCCACATCAAGCTGGCGCGCAACCCGGTGCGCTTTGGCGAGATTCTCGGTCCAGATCGCGGCCGCCAATCCGTATTTCGTGTCATTGGCGCGCGCGATCACGTCGTCCTCGTCCGAGAACGGCAGAATTGCGCAGCATGGACCGAACACCTCTTCGCGCACGACCCGCGCGGAATCGCTCAACCCCGTCCAGATCGTCGGCTCGACAAAGAAGCCGCCCTTGAGCGCACCTGTGGATTTCGGTACGCCGCCGCCGGTGACGACCGTTGCCCCCTCTTCCACCGCAAGCTTGTAGTAGGAGAGGACCTTGGTGCGATGCTCATCACTGATGAGCGGCCCCAGATTTACACCCTCGTCAAGCGGTCCGCCGATCTTCAGATTCTCGGCGCCCGCCTTGAGGCGCGCGACGAACTGATCGAAAATCGGGCGTTCCACGTACACGCGCTCGGTGCCGAGACAAACCTGCCCGCAATTTGCGAAGACCGAGCGCATCGTCCCTTCGACAGCCTTGTCGAGATCCGCGTCGGCAAACACGATTCCCGGGTTTTTGCCGCCAAGTTCAAGCGACACCGGACGCACACCGTTCGCCGCAGCGCGCATGATCGCCTCGCCGGTCCGGGTTTCGCCCGTGAACGTGATGCCGTCGACATCGGCGTTCTGGGTGAGAAACTCACCCGCCGATCCGGGACCGAACCCGTGCACCACGTTGTAGACGCCCTTTGGCACGCCGACCTTGTTCATCACCTCGCCAAGAAGCGTCGCGGTCGCCGGAGTTTCCTCCGAGGGCTTGATGACCACGGTATTGCCGCACGCCAGCGCCGGTCCAACCTTCCACGTCATCAGCAGCAGGGGAAGATTCCACGGGCAGATCACGCCGATCACACCGCGCGGCTTGCGCACCGAATAGTTGATCGCGCCGGCACCGTCCGGCGTCGCCATCTCGAACAGCTCGCCGGCCGAGCTGCGGATCGTATCGGCGAACATCCGGAAATTTGCGGCGCCGCGCGGGATGTCAATATGCGAAGCCAGGGATTTCGGCTTACCGGTATCCAGAATCTCGGCATGCAGAAATTCGTCGAAGCGCGCCTCGATTTCCTGGGCGACGCGGATGAGCAGGTCCGTGCGTTCCGGCACGCTCATCTTTCCCCACGGGCCCTTGAGCGCGGCACGCGCGGCGGCAACGGCGGCATCGACGTCAGCACGGCTCGCCTCGTGCGCAACGCCGTATGCTTCACCCACCGCGGGCGCAATGACCGGAAAGGTCTTGCCCTCGGAGCCCTTCACGAAGGCGCCATTGATGAAGTTATGAAACTCTGCCTGACCGGTCATTCTCTCTGCCGTTTCTCTTGGAATGCTCACCTGGTGCATGACGACGTGTGTCGAACCAGGCTCCTGCTCATGCCGACGTATAGACGTCCGTGAACGCCGCGTGAGCTTCGCCTGCATGATAGAAGATCCCGCGCCACAAGTTCTCTTCCGTCCATGTAATCACGGGCATGTCCGGCTGCGCGAGATAGCCAAGCCCGGCGAATGTCTCATTGCGATTTCCGGACGGATCGAAGAAGTAAATCGTCTCCCCGCGCGTAATCCCGTGGCGCGTCGGCGCGACGTCGATCTTGACTTTGTTCTTGGCCATGATGTCACCGGCCTTGAGGATATCCGCCCAGCTGTCGAGGAAGAACGAGCAATGATGGAATCCGGACGTGGGCGCGCCGACAAACGCAATGTCGTGCGGTTTGGTCGCCCGGAACATAAAGGCGGCCGCCTGAAAGTCGCCGTTCGGTCCGGCCATGACCTGCTCTGACAGATAGAATTCCATCGTGTCACGCATAAATGCGACGTTGTCCGCGACCGTATTGACACCTTTCTCAGGGTTCACTTCGCACATCAAGAGCACGTGATCGAGCCAATGCGCTCCGATCCCCTGAAGGCCATCGGGCCACGGATCGGGATTTGTCACGCCAACCGATTTGCCGACAAACGCCTTCTCCGCGAACAGATACATCGTGTGCTTGCTGGGAAGCTCAAAGCGCAGCGCGCGTCCGCAATCGGGGAGATAGCCGGCCGGCACCAGCTCCGCCTTGCGGCCCTTGGCCTCGATCTTCGCCTTGATCGCGTCGAGATCGCTGTCGTACTGGACCTTGTAGGCCACGTAGTTCATTCCCGACCGGTCGGAGGGCGTCAGGATGACGGAGTATTTGTCCCACTCATCCCAGCCTTTGAGATAGACGTTTCCCTTCGCGTCCTCGTCGGTGCGGATCAGGCCGAGCACATTCTCATAGTGACGCGCTGCGGCCTTCATATCCAGGACACGAATGCTGACATGCCCGATTCTCATAACGCCCATCGCTTCCTCCACTCATTCTGATTTTGAATGCAAGCCGACGATCCGGCTTGCCCGTAACTCACCTAGATAAATCCATAACGCCGCGCGATCACCTTGTTCATGCTACCGACGACCTCGATTTTCAGGGGCGTCAAAGGTGCAGCCCTGCAGGCAAGGACGTAACCGGCGCTTTCCTCTTCCTGTGTGACATGATCCCGGCTCATCATCTGCGCCCGCACCTGTCCTTCAAGCACTTTGATCTTGCAGACCCCGCACCCGCCGCCGTGGCATCCCGATGGAATACCGCGCCGCCCAAGCTGGACCATTGCCTTCAAAATCTCCTGATCGCGCGCGCATTCGAAACTCTCCTGCGTTTCCACGATATGAACCTCGAACCGCGCGGGTGACCTTTCCTCTGGCTCGCGGCTCATCTCAAATCCGCTTGAACACGGTGCTCGGGCTGACAGCGGCCTCACCATCCGCCGCCGTCACAAAGCGCTCCGTATAAATATCTTTCTCGAACAGCCGCCCCTTCATGAGCGAGCGGATCGACGCCTCGATCATCGGTGGAGGACCGCACAGATAGGCGCTGTTTCCCGAGAATTTTCCGTCGAAGTGCCGCACCATCGCCTCATGGACAAATCCGGTCTCGCCGGCCCATTCGTCGTGCGTTGATGGCTCCGAGAGAACGGGAACATAGTGAAAATTGGCGTGGCGCCGCGCCAGTTCCTCGAATTCCTCGGAGAAATAGAGATCCGCGCGCGTGCGAACGCCATGAAACAGATAGATTTCGCGCGCGTCCCCCGCCTCCAGCAAGCTCATCACCATCGACTTCGGGCTCGAGAGCCCTGAGCCTCCCGCAACAAAGATTGCGGGTTGATCGATCGACGTGCGCACGAAGAAGCGGCCATACGGCCCCGAAAACGTCAGACGGTCGCCCACTGCAAGGGTGTCATGGACGAATTGCGTGCCCGCACCACCCTGGACCTTGCGGATATGGAGTTCGATCAAGTGCTTTTGCGACGGGGCGCTCGCAATCGAAAATGCCCGCGCGCCCTCAATCCCGGGAAGCTGAAGATTGATGTACTGGCCGGCCTGGAACGCGATGCCATCCCCGCTGAGCTCGATCCATACGCCCTTGATATCGCGGGTGAGATTTTCGAGACGCACGACACGCCCCTCATAATCGCGCACCGGGAGATGCTGTGCATCCGCATCTTCCTCGATATCCGCCTCGATCACCACGTCGCCCTCGATGGTCGCGCAGCATGCAAGGGCCTTGCCCTCGTTGCGCTCGAATTCCATCAGCGCAAAATCCGACGACAAACCGTGATCGACGTGTCCGTCCACCACGTTGACCTTGCATGTCCCGCACAGGCCGTGAAGGCACGCGTGAGGCAGCCACACACCGGCGCGCAGGCATGCATCAAGGATTGTCTGTCCTTGCTCGACCTCAACCGTTTCACCGATCGGCTCTATTGTGACCCTTGCGCTCATATTGGTGTGTGCCTGAACTCCAACAATGTTGCTCTTCGATGTGCGGCGGCCTCGGCGAGGCGCGCCGCGCTCAACTGAAGCTGCCGCGATATCCGGAAAGACCCGGCGTCCAGAAGCGGATCAGCGATTTGTGGCCAATGCCCAGGTCTTTCAGTGATTTATCCAGATCCGGAACGAACGTCTTGCCATCGAGCATCCAGCGCACCTGCGACCAGTCGATCTTCTCAAAATCCGGATGCAGGCTGTAGCTCGCGGGAATGATCTTTTCCACGACATCCCTGAACGGCATCTCCGGCGGCAACGGAAACGCCAGCGCGGCGCAAAACATCAGATGCTCTTCCCAATGAAGATAGACGATCTGATTGCCGTGGAAATTCTCCACTTTGTCCAAAAACGGACCGTGGTAGCCCGGCTTCGATGCAGTGACGGCCATATCCTATGTCTCCAGAGATTTGTGCGGGGCGCCTACTCGGCCGCCAGGAGCCGCTTGGGCCCGTTCCATGCGTTCCAGCGCCGCTCGTCGGGCGAACCGATATACTCCATATTGTCCGCACCAAGATTAAAGTGGTACCACTTGAGCACATCCTCGACCGACGCGCCGCCGCAATTGCCCTGATAGATCTGGTGCACGGGCAACCACGACTGGACATATTTCTCCGGCTCGAATTCGAAAATATCGCGGCAGCCGTCCGAACAGCTGTGATACTTCTCGCCCTTATATTCCGACACGCGGAACGCGATCTTCGTGATGTCGTCGTGCTCCGAAAACACCATCGGCACCTGGCACACCTGGCACAATTGCGGAAGCGTTCCGTTGTAGTAGCGCTTGCCTTCCTGCGCCATCTTTGCCCACATCTCGTAACGCGGGCGATAGACCTTGTCGAAGGTGGTCGGATATTTTTCCGAGAACCACGCCATCTCGGATTCGCTGGGGATCCATGTGTGAATGGCGGCCGCCTGCGTATAGTTGTAGAACGTCGTCCAGATCTCATGCGAGAGGCGGTCCTTAATGGCGGTCGCCTGCTCGTGGTATTTGGGCATCTTCAACCCGTAACGCGACAGATCCTTGAACAGCGCCGCGCCGGCGTCCTCGAAATAGACCTCCCACGCCTCGGCCCATGAGAGAACCTTGCGCGGCAGCATATAGTCCATCATCGCCGACACGAGGCTCAGAAGGCGGAAACCGCGCCAGAACCACTTGTCGATATAGCGCTGCACGATCGGCAGATTCGCTTCGTCCTGCTCGAGCATGAACTTGATGATCTCGATCCCGAGCGTCATGTGCCGCGACTCGTCCGATTGTGCGGAGAAGCCGAACGTCACGGTCGCCATGTCGCGATTGAACGCGGCACCGGACATGAACGGAACGAAAAGGAGATTGGTCAGCACGTATTCGAAGGAAAACGAGATCGCCGTGATGAACTCGAACGGTCCAGCGGTCATCGCGTCTTCGAAGTAGGACTTCGGGACGGAGAGGTACCACACCCGATCGAACATGTGGACCGGATCGTGGAGCCCGTCGAAGAACTTGTTGTAGTGGCTGAGTGTGTGGAACTGTGTCTGGCAGTGGCGCAATTCGTCGATGCTCTGCATCTGCGCCGCGACGCGCGCACCCGCGCCGGTGAAATGACGCCCGAGCCGCGCATAGCCGCGATGCGCGCCGTATTCCAGCGGCGTGACGCCGGTGAGGAAAAATTTCAGCGCATTGATGTAACGCGCATCGGTGACGCCGAGATGCCCGTTGTTCTGGCCGAACGCATCGATGACAGCATAAAGCTTGCGCTCCTTTTCCGCCTGGAATTTCCAGTAGGCATCCATCGTGAGCCGGAACGGGTCCTGCCACGCATCCCAGTCGTGAATCTTGATTCCCTCGAACTTGTCGTAGGGAAACACCTTGTCCATCGGCTGGTAGGTCGTGTCCCAACCCAGTCCGCGGGTCATGACGTTGTATTTTTCCTTGGCCGAGAGCTTTTTGTGCGTTGTCATCGTCTCACTCCGTTGCCTTTGAAATGCGGGCGTCTAGCGCTTCCACTCGAGCGCGAAATAATCATCATCTTCGTCGACGTTTCCCGACAGCGAGATGAGCGAGAGATGGATCTCCTGAACATCCCACTCCCGCCCGATTTTTTCGGACACGGAACCGCGGTTGATGACGAGCCGATTGGGACAATCGATCTTCAGGCACGCCGGCATTTCCTGCATCAGAGCGCCCTTATTGTCCTCGATGATCGCATCCGCGATCGCACGGCCGTCGCCGACGCTGTTGAGCGTGATCGATACGTTCGACATTCAGACCTCCAGACCGAGTTTGGCCGCGCGGGCCTTCAGCGCCACGGTGACCTGCGCGATCACGTCCTCACCCTGCGCGCCGAGAACCCGGCTTGCGAGCGGTGTCGCCGCTTCGAGCGACCGGGCCATCCAGGCGCGCGCCCAGCCCGAAAGACGTTGCGCGTTTTCAGGGGATTCCTGCGCCGCCCGCTTGATCACCGCATCGACCCAGCGAATGTTTTCCGCATTCCAGTCACGCATGAACTGCGTCACGAGCGAAATGCCCGATGCGCCGTGCGCGCGGCCCTCGCGATCGAAGTGGTCGTAGAGCAGCGGATAGACGATACCGTCGAACGCCAGGTTTTGCGCGACGAACAGCTCGAACCAGTCTTCGAGAACGAAGCTGTCTTCGACCATGTGGCGAACGCCCTGCCACGCCGGCGCGCCCAGCCATTCTTCCTTGGCGCGATTGATCAGCGTCTCGCCCGGATCGAGGACCAGCAGAATGCCGGTCACGAGCTGCGCCATGCCGAGATGGTCGTGCGCACAGAATGCCGCCGGCGCGGTGACCGCGACGCCGTATCCGTCCGCGGCGATCTGGTAGCAGTTCATGTTGGCGCCCCATTCCAGATGCCGCGCCGGCCCGAGATAGCTGATGGCGGCCTCGCGCCACTCCGCAGACATCTGGGCGAGGAGATCCATCTCCTCGACGAGCTTGAGGCTTTTTTGCGCACCGTCGATCATGCCGGCGCGCGCGATATTATAAGGGGCGTAGTAATATTGACGGGGATCGCGCAGGGCGTCCCAATCGCTCATCACGATCGAGGTGAGGCGAGGATCGTAGAGTTCGAACTCGGGCCGCCAGAGCGGGCGATAGTGAAAATTGGCTGACGGCTGGAGGTCGAACGAAACCTCGTCATAGCGTGACGCCGGCTTGTCCTTGCCGTAACGCCGCGCAAGGTAGCTGTATGTCTCGCGAACCTTTTCGACGGTTGCTGTTTTGATTTCAAGGCTCATGCCGCGGACCCTCTTGTATCTTCGGCGGTGACGGGATCGGGTGTCTCACTCAGTTCGGGAAGGCATATGTGCCTGCGCCGCAAAAACCCGTAGGCCTCGCGAACACCATCGCCGGCCGCGTGGACAGGGAGGCCGCGCTCGCGGCAGAATTCGGCGAAGGGATCAGGCGGCATGATGAGCTCGACGACGAGGTCTTCATCGCCAAGCGAAAATTGGAATTCGACAAAGCGCCCGCGCACCACGCGCGTAATGCTGACATGGGGGTGCTCTGGACGGTTTGACGTCGCGGCGTCGATCCCCACACTCTCCTCCCTTACCGTTATTGCCTTTAGCTTTGCCCGGAAATTGCACCATTCGTGCCATTCGCGGATCGAACCCTGCGCCGGGAAGTATATGTTTGATATCTAAGCACAATGTCGGGGAGCGACAATACCGCGGGCGTGACTCAGCTTGTGTAGCGTCTCTCGCATCTTTATGATTTCGTGATCCGGCTGGCGGCTATTTCATGATTAGATAAAAGACTGAAGGCGCCCGTCTGAAATACTGCAATGCAGCAAATTGCGACTGCGGCGCAGCATAAACCCGCGAGGAGTATTCGCGATGAATGAGCGTGGTCCCACCTACGACGACATCCGCGAAAGCGCGCTGTTCCCCGACATCCGCGCACTCTGGGCGGGCCTGAGCTTCCACCCCGAGCTGGGGGAGATCGGGCTTGGCGGCCATCGGATGATGATGATGCATCTCGATGCGTTCGCAAGCTTCAGGGCGGAGCTCATCAGCGCCCTCGGCTACCGCGCGGCCCGTACGCTCATCACACGGATCGGCTATGTGTCAGGCTGCCGCGATGCTGAGTGGGCCCGCAAGATGCGGTCCGACCACAATGACTTCGATGCGTTCTCCGTCGGCCCACAGCTTCACGCGCTTGAGGGCGTCGTCCTTGTCAAACCGGTTCTGATTCAGATCGACGTCGAAAAGGGGACGCATTACGGCGAGTTCATCTGGGAGAATTCGATCGAGGCCGCTGCGGTGCGCCTGGTCGGTACCGAGGTTTCCGAGCCGGGATGCTGGATGCAGATCGGCTATGCGTCGGGATATACGACGGCCTTCATGGGGCGGCCCATCCTGTATCGCGAAACGGAATGCCAGAGCCTTGGCCATGAGCATTGCCGCATCATCGGCAAGCCCGTGCACGAATGGGATGATCCCCATGAGGATTTGTCCTACATGCAGTCCACGACCTCCAATTTCAGACCGCAGGCACCAAAGCCGAAAGCGACCCGCCTCGCAACGCGGACCGCCGCGGAGGGCGGAGACGGTCTTTCCGCCACGAAGGCCCCGATCGTCGGCGCGTCATCGAGCTTCGAAGCTGCCCTGCACAAGGTCGCGCGCTGTGCGCCCACTGACGTCTGCGTCCTCATCGAGGGGGAGAGCGGCACCGGCAAGGAGCGGTTTGCCCAGCTCATTCATCACCAGAGCGAGCGCGCCTCGCATCCCTTCGTTTCCATCAATTGCGCGGCGATGCCCGAAAATCTCATCGAAGCGGAATTGTTCGGCGTGGAAAAAGGCGCCTTTACCGGTGCGGACAAGTCGCGCGCCGGCCGCTTCGAACGGGCCCACAAGGGGACGCTCTTTCTCGATGAAATCGGCCTCATGCCGCTCAGCGCGCAGGCCAAATTCCTTCGCGTGTTGCAGGACCAGGTGATCGAGCGTGTCGGCGGCAGCCATCAGATGGAAGTCAATGTACGGATTATTGCCGCGACCAACATCGACCTGCACGAGGCCGTCCGGAACAAAACCTTCCGGCAGGATCTCCTGTACCGGCTGAACGTCTTCAACATCCACCTGCCGGCGCTGCGCAGCCGCATCGATGATATCCCGATCCTGATCAATCATTTCATCGAGATCTTCTCCAAGAAGTACCAGAAGGACATCACGGGCATCGATCCGCGCGCGCTCGACCTGCTGATGGGGTATCACTATCCGGGAAACATCCGCGAGCTTCAGAACATCATCGAACGCACGGTAATCATGGCCGAGGACCACGGCCCGATCTCGGGGGCACTGCTGCGGTCGAGCAACGAGCATCTCGCACGGGCGCGCGCCGACGACCCCGAGCGCAAGGGCGGTGAACCCGACGTCGAAATCGAGGACCTCGCGCTCAAGAGCGGCCGCTCGTTCGCGGAGATCGAGCGCTCGATCCTGATGCGCGCGGTGGAACTTTCCAATGGGAACCTGTCCGAGGCAGCGCGCAAGCTTGGTCTGACCCGCGCCCAGCTCGCTTACCGACTTGAAAAACAGACCTAGCAAGACCGGGGCAAGACCTCGGGCACCATCCACAACTTCCGCAACACGGGTTCGGTTATGCTGAAGCTCTTGACCGCCCGCGGTCCGCACGAGCACGGACCGGGCACCGAGCATGCTGCCAGGGCCGACGCCGGCGCGGGTGACTAAGCGCATGAGGAATGGGTAGAGTGGTGCGGCCGCTGGTTCCGACATGTGAGTGGAAACGATCGCACCATTTGACGAATCTCGACCGTTATTCCGGCGGCGGCCGCCACACAGCTTTGCCGCTGCCGTAAATCGAATAGCATTGTCAGGGTGTGAATAGCAGCGCGCCATCGACAGTCTCATCACGAGGAATGACACAGCATGAGCGATGGACATGAGACGTCGGGCCCGGCATTACCAAAAGAACCGATCGACACGATCAAGTCACCATTTCAGAGGTTCATTCACACCGAGACCGCCGGCGGCGTCGTGCTGCTATTGGCGGCAATTGCCGCGCTGGTCATTGCCAACTCTGTTTACGGTCAGGGTTTTGATTCATTTTGGCGAACCATAGTCGGTTTGCGCATTGGCGGCACAGCTTGGGACTTCCCGCTGCGCCACTGGATCAATGACGGGCTGGTAACCCTGTTCTTTTTCGTCATCGGACTGGAGATCAAGCGGGAGATCGCCCATGGCGAATTGAGCAATCCCAGAGATGCCGTCCTGCCGATTATTGCGGCCGTGGGCGGCATGGTTGTCCCGGCGGGACTCTATCTGGCACTTGCCACCGGACCGCAGGCGACGTCCGGCTGGGGCGTTGTCATGGCAACCGACATCGCGTTTGTCGTCGGCTGTCTGGCCTTGCTAGGCAAGCGCGTTCCCGACAGCCTGCGAATATTCGTCCTGGCGCTAGCAATCATCGACGACATCGGCGCAATCCTGGTCATCGCGATCGGCTATAGCCATGGATTCCATGTCATTCCGTTCGTTGGCGCGCTGGTGGGGTTCGGCGTGACGGTGCTCATGCAGTGGTCAGGCGTGCGATCGGTGCTGGCATACTGGTTCATTGGGCTTCTGACATGGGCGGCACTGCACCAGTCGGGCATTCATCCGACCATCGCAGGTGTTGCGCTCGGACTGCTTACGCCTGTGAAGCCGTGGGTCGAGAGAGACAGGCTCGAACGGTTTCTGGAATGGGCCAAGAGTACCGCTCCAAGTGCACTGGAGAGGGAGCTAGGACACCAACCCGAATCGGTGCGGCGAAAGCTTGCGCGCGCGGCTGTGGAGAGCCTCTCACCCCAGCAGCGCTTGGAGTACGCCTTGCACCCCTGGTCGGCATTTTTTGTCCTGCCGCTGTTCGCTCTTGCCAACGCAGGGGTCACGATCTCGCTCGCCGGAGCGCTCGACCCCATTGCAGTCGCAATCATCATCGGGCTCACCGTGGGCAAGCCCTTGGGGATATTCGGCTTTACCTGGTTGGCGGTTGTTTGCGGTCTTGCGCGAAAGCCTGGCGATATCAGCTGGCCGATGCTGTTCGCTGCGGGTTCGCTGTGCGGCATTGGCTTCACCATGGCGCTCTTCATCGGCAATCTCGCGTTTGACGGCGGCGCACTTCAATCGGCGAAATTCGGAATTCTGATTGCATCGCTGATTTCGGGAGGGATCGGGATGGGCTTTCTTTGGGCGCTGTCGAGAAGAAGCAGAGCGACAGGGTCATCATGAGCAGACAAACTTGAAGCCACCGCAGGGAACGGCCAATGACGTTTGACACCGTCATTGCCGGGGCAGGCACCGCAGGGCTTTCAGCCCTGCGCGAGGCGCGCCGCTACACCGACGATTTCCCGCTGGCAAATGACGGTCACTGGGGCACGGCCTGCGCCGCAGTGGGGTGCATGCCATCCAAGGCGCTGATCGAGGCGGCGAACGCCTTTCGCCGGCGCAGCACCTTCAAGGATGATCCGCGTTTCGGTCTGACCGTATGACGGAGATCGCTTCGCGGGCGCTGTCGCCCGCGGTGAACGATCCAGGCACAGCGATCAAGGTCGCGGGGCGGCACTTGCGCATTCTCTCACAATGGCGCGAGCGCAGAGATGCCGAAATTCGTTTTGAGAACGTCTTCGTCCCTCCCATTGCGGTGCATGATGCCATTGAGGATTCCTTTCGACCGATCGCCCGGGATGGCGCGCGAGACGTTGGAACGGGCCGAGGCTGCGTCGCTTCTACCGTTAGAGCTTGCGATGATCCGGTCCGTGATACCCACGACGCCACAAGCCATGCACGATACGCACGACCCTGCCACGACATCAGAACCGAAACCGGATGGCAGTAGCCGTGAAATATGACTGGGGCCACATACGTCTCCGCAAGAGACAGATCTGCTGTTCCGGGCGGAATTTGCAAAGAACGTTGAACACAAGTTCCCTTTCTCCCACCCACAGGTTGTGCCCCGATCCTGTACTTGTGATCCCCCCAGTGAGGAAGCTCGACCGTAACCATAAAAAATAGACGGTATAATTTCTCTTCGGTTTGGCGCGCAAGAAAGAATCGTAAGCATTTGGCAATAGGCTCTACCGCTCGACAAAATCGCGAATGCTTTTCGCAACAGATTTCGATGGTGCCTCAATGCCGAACGCCCAGATCGTCAGTGTCCTTCATATCGACGATGAAATCTCGATCTGCAATGAAATTCAGGAGTTGCTGGCGCTGAGGAAAATCGATTGTTCCACGGCGTGCCATATCGAGGATGCACGCGAGATCCTCAAGCGCGATCCCTTTCGGCGCATCGTGGTTCTCGACTTTAACATGCCCGGCATCACAGGGGCCGAAGTCATCGATCTTCTTCGTTCCGAATTTGACCGGGAACTCGCATTCATCGTTCTGACCGGAGACGAGACACAAGCCGTCGCGGTCGAGTCATTTCGAGCGCAGGCGATGGAATTTCTTCGCAAGCCGGTGGACGCAAAAGCGCTCGTTCAGGCGATCAACCGCGCGCGAGAAACGCTGACGAAGCCGAATGCCCCCTTCGAGATCAAGACGCGAAGCTTTTTCAGTGCCCTCCCTGATCTCTCTCAGGAGGTGCAAGACCAGAAAAAGAAACTGAAGTCGATGGTATCCGTTGCCGACAGGGCTTCCATTGAATTTGCGCCGCAGGCGCGCGCGACGCTCGACAGCTTTCTCAACCGCCCCCCCGCGGCAAAATCATGCGTATCCGGCAGCGGGCGAGTCGCGGAAATCCAAAAGCTGGAGACCGCCGTCGCGGACGCGCAGACGATTCACCAGGTTCTCCACCGCGTCGCCACCAACCACGACGTTTTGAACGATACGGCGTTCATTTTCCGCTCCATCGATATGACCGATTTCGTCGGACGACTGGCACGGATCCTTGAGCCGTTCGCACGGAATCGGGGCGTCTCTTTGGAGGTCCGGCCGCCGAAATTCTCGCCGCCCGTCCAGCTCGATGAGCTCAGACTGAACAAGGCGATTGCGGATATTTTCGTGACGCTGCTTGCGCGTTTCGATCGGGAGGTTCAAGTCGTCCTGACCGCGCTCGTCGACAGCGAACGGCACGCCATTCTTCGATTCGAACTGCGCAATTTCCATGCTGATCCACGATTCCTGTACGCGCTTTGGGATGAGAGTGCCGTCGCATTTCTGGATCTGGCACAGTCCGACAAGGAGACGATCGGGCTCCTTGCGTCCAGACTCGTGATTGCGCTTCACGGTGGATATATCACTGCCGAGGTGTTTGGCGATGACAAGTGGCTTCAGATTCATCTGCCGACTGAGCGCGTGAACTAGGTGTATTTGCGCGGTGCTCCTCGCTGGCTCGCGGACACTGCCGCGTGCCGCGGAGGGGGATCGTTCCGTTGTTTCGGTTTGCGCCGCTCGCATGGACCGGAGCGCCGCTTGGGCGAGATCACCCGATCGAGGGTTAATGCACGCCGGGAAAATTCCTCGCCGCTGCAGAGGACCGTTAAGGACGAAGCGATAGGCGCCTCACAGGTCCACCGGGCGCCCCGTCGAGTTAGGATTATATTAAAGCGCGGAGGGCGAGCATACGGCCATCCGGAGTCGCGGATTATGACGGGGCAAGGATGGTCGTGAGATGAGTAGCCCAGCGAAGCGAGCCGAACCTTTCGCCGTTCAGATCGGAGGGTCGAGTTCCGGGCCAAGTCCTCCGGGCTCGATCCCGCCCGCGAAGGAAATGATCTTAGGAAGGGGCTCGGATGAAGCGCTTCGTGTCGTCGTCGTCGACGATGATGATGCAATCCTGGAAGATATTTTGGAAGCCCTTCATCTCCCGCTCTTCTCCGCGCTCGCGTCGCGCAGCGCTGATGAATTCTTCTGCCAGCTGGAATCGCTCAGTCCCCATGTTGTTCTCGTGGACCTCCAGATGTCCGGGCGGGACGGGATCGACATCCTTGTGAGCCTGCGCGACCAGTCCTACCGGGGCGAGATTGTCCTGATGAGCGGTGTCGACAACCGTGTTTTGCAAACGGCGCGCCGCATGGGCGCCAGCTTCGGACTCAACATCACCGGAAGCCTGCGCAAGCCGTTTTCACCGGGCCAGCTCATTGCCGCGATCGACCGCAACCGGGCGAGCGGAAGGGCGGGCGAGATGCGCATCCGGACCGCGCTCAACGCGCGCGAGATCATCCCCTATTTCCAACCCAAAATCTTGCTGTCGACCGGCGAAATCACAGGCGCGGAGGCGCTGTCGCGCTGGCATCATCCCGAGCGGGGCCTTCTGCTGCCTGGCGGGTACCTGAAGACCGTGCAAGCGGGCGGCGGCCAAAGCCTTCATGATTTCAGCATTCTTGAGGGCGCGCTGGAGACCTGCGCGAAGCTCAATTCGGCAGGCGTGCAAATGAAATTCGCCGTCAACTTCACCGCCGACGTGGTGATGACAAACGAGTTTCTGATTGTTTTGAAGGATGCCCTGCAGCGGCATGCCGTGGCCCCGGAGCAATTCATCATCGAACTGACCGAAAGCGATGCGGCGGAGAACATGGGCGCATTGACCGAACGCCTTCTCAAGCTGCGGCTCTACGGAGCTCACCTGTCAATCGATGACTTCGGTACCGGACACTCCACACTCACCAGGCTCCAGCACCTGCCTGTGAGCGAGATCAAGATCGATCGGTCATTTGTGAGCGGACTGACGGAGTATTCCGATGATTTTGCAATCGTCCGCTCGATTGTCGATCTTGCGCACTCGATTCAGTGTCCCGTCGTCGCCGAGGGGGTCGAGACGCTTGATACGCTTGAAGCCCTGAAGAAGGTGGGCTGCGACATGGCTCAGGGACACATCTTTTCCCCGGCGGTCAACGAGGCGACATTTCTTGCGCTGGTGGCGAGCAGGACCGGCATCGGTGCATCGCCGGAGCGCGCACTGACCTAGAGCGGCACCCGCCTCACGCGCACCTCGATTTGTGCCCCGCCGTCCCAGTTCCCGAGCGTAATCGATCCGCCCATATTCTCGATAATCCGCCGGCAGAGCGCGAGCCCGAGGCCGGTGCCTTGACCGGCCGCCTTGGTGGTGAAGAACGGCTCGAAGGCCTTCTGCTCGGCGGAATCGGGAAATCCGGGTCCGGTGTCGCGAACCCGCAGGACCGCCCAATCGCTCTCCATTGCCTCAGCGAGCACCGAAATGACACGTTGACGTCCCGGGTCACGTTGCGCCGGCGCGCCGGTCATCGCATCGTGCGCATTACCCAGGAGATTGAGAACGACCTGGCTGAATTCCAGCGGATTGCCGATCGCGTGGAGCTCGGGCGGGACAGTGACTTCGGTCGTGATAGACGCCTTGGTCAATTTGTGCTGCACGATACTGAGCGCCTCTAAGATCGCCGTCTCGATCGCGAATGGCTCATGCATTCCATCGGAGTGACGCGATAGCACCCGCATGCCGCCGACGATCTTGGTCAGACGGTCGATCTGGCCCTGAACCCGGGACAGTTTTTTGAGGATCTTCTCCCGATCCCACTCGTCGGATAGATGGAGCATGTCGACCAGATTGCCGATCGCAAGCGACATCGAGGTGAGCGGCTGGTTGATTTCGTGCACGACTCCAGCGGCCATCTCGCCAATGGTGGCGAGCTTGGACGAGTTGACGACCTTTTGGCGTTCCTCCTCGTTCATAAAGGCCTGCGATGCGATCAGCGACAGGCGCGTCCCGAGAGCCAGGTGGCGGCTGGAGAAATATCCCGCGTCGCTGTGCAGGCACAGCATGACGGTGGGTTTGGATCCGCCGGCGAGCGTCACGCACAGGCCGCTGCGGAAGACGCGGCCGGTCGTGGCTGGCGGCAATTCGGCGAGGGTCCCTACGTCCAGCGACACGGCCACCTCGGATGTCTTGAAGAGAGTGTCGGCGGCGCCGCTCCAGTCGAGTTCGGCGAGGCGATCGTCCGTCGCGACGGCCACTGTGACCTGGCCTGCCCACTCACGCTGCACGATAAGCGCTTCGTCAAAGCCGAGCGGCGGCGCCAGGAGGTTGAGCAGGGCGGAGAACACCTCCCGCCCGGGCTTTCCGCTTGTCATGACGCGCAGGCCATCGAGCACGACTTCGGCTTCCTTGCGCATGTCGGCTTCGCGCTCGCGTGCGGCAGCGAGCTTGTCAATCAGCACGCCCGCGTTATGGTCGTCCAGATGGGTGGGCGTATTTTTCTCCGCCAGTCGTGCAATTCCGTGCCATCCGCCATCGCGCGCCGGCAATCCCGACAACGTGAACGACACATTTGCGCCCTGCATGGTTCGCATCGCGGCGCTCGCATCGAAGAAGGCGTGCTGATCGCGCAGAACGTGTTCACTGACGAATTTGCCGAGATCCTTCCCCTCCAGGGCCCACAACGAGGCGATTTTTTCGCCCGGCCTCAGCACGACGATCTTCCGGATCGTTGCGTGCTGGTCCGTGCTCCAATAGATATCGGCGCCGAGCCGAAGCGCATCGTTCATGTCGGACAGAAAGACGGCGGATCCCAGACCGTCATCCTGCGCGGAGCAATCCTGCGGGCTCGCGCTCAAAATTGCGCCCGCCAGCCGGCTCAAGGCGGACAGTGAACGCCATTCCTCCGCTGTGGGCGCGGTGCGAAAAGCGACGCACCCGCCCGCCACTGGTGCCTCGCCGTCGCTGATGCGGATCGCGATGACCTCGACAAGTCCATAGGGTGTGGCGCACCTGCCCAGCGAGAAGCATTCGGAGGCGCCCGTTCTCCACTGCGAATTCTCGACAAGTCTCCCGACAAGCGGTTGCAGCCTTGAGGACCCGGACATCGACAGTCCGACGCGCACCCGGCCATCGGGGGACTGCGCGCAGCTGAACGCCACCGCGTCGATGCACCGTGTGTTGCTCGTGAAGAGCCCGGCAATGCGCTCAAGCGCGGCTTGCGAAACTGCACGTCCCAGCCGCGGCGCCTTCAGAAAATCCGTGACCGCGTCGGCAACGCCGGCAACCGGATTGAATGCCCCCGCGGCCGCGGTGTCCTCTGATTGTGCCATGACCCTGAACTAGCCGAACGTGGCGCGGGCGGGCGGATAGCTGCTTTGCTGGGTATCCCGAAGGGGAAAAAACACACGCACAAACCACTGGGACTCGGCGCCTTCATCCAGACGGATGCTTCCGCCGATCTGATTGATGGCAATTCGGGCGTCAACGAGCTCCAGCACGTTGATCTGCGCGGGGGTCGTGATCTGACCTTCGAATTGCGACTTGTTCACGAGAACCTTCAGGACGTCAGGATCGAAGGTTGGCGATTGGATCCGGAAGGTGAGAACGACGTCATTGCCTTCCTTGATCG
>Ga0209643_1001020_pt1 | contig 31798 bp, 30 predicted proteins | sample AutmiccBRH37_all_FD_187383 | JGI IMG/M metagenome (GOLD analysis project Ga0209643, IMG submission 187383) | Deep subsurface microbial communities from Mt. Terri, Switzerland - Autotrophic microbial communities BRH/37_all (SPAdes) (version 2) | ecosystem: Environmental > Aquatic > Deep...
CGAAGAAGTGTAGCTGGACCAGTTCGTTGTGCGGTATCGGGCGGGTGATGGCTTGCTCATGCCCCACGTCTAACCGCATGGATTCGCAATGTGAATCCTCAACGGTCAGAGTTCTGCAACAACGCCGTACCAAGGCGTTCTTCCTTGATATGATAGTGCGTGACATACCTCTAGGCAAGATTGTCAGATCAGGCTTTCGGGGTGGATGGGGAAGCGATGCGGGCGCACCCCCGTCGCGTGCCAGACCGCGTTGCCGATTGCGCCCACAGTGCCGGTCACGCCAAGCTCTCCCACGCCCTTGATGCCAAGCGCGTTCACGAAGGCGTCGTCCTCGTGCACGGTCACCGCCTCCATCATCGGGGCGTCGGCGTTCACCGGGATGTGGTAGCCGGCAAGGTCGTTGTTGGTGAAGCGGCCCGTGCGCGCGTCGTGCAACGCCTCTTCGTGCAGCGCAAAGCCGATGCCCCAGACCATGCCGCCCAAAAGCTGGCTGCGGGCCAGCCGCGGGTTGATGATCCGCCCCGCGGCAAAGGCGCCGATCAGTCGGCTGACGCGGATCTGCCCAAGGTCGGGATCGACCAGTACCTCGGCAAACACCGCCCCGTGCGAAAACATGGCGCGGGTCGGTTCTCCCTCCCTCGCGCCGGCGCCAACGCCCTTGATCAGGTCAAGGCCGGCGCGCGCGAGGATGTCCTCGTAAGCCTCTGACCTGTCATCATCATTGCGGTGCAGCCGCCCATTGCGCGCGGTCACGCCAGAATTGCCGGCCCCGAACAGCGGCGAGGCCGGATCGTTCGTGGCAAGATCGGCCAATTGGCGCACGGCGTCTGCGCCCGCGTTGAAGAGCGCGGTTCCCGCAGTGGCGGTATGGCCCGATCCGCCGGCAACGCCGGCATCGGGCAGGTCGGAATGGCCGGACCGGAACTCCACCTTGTCGATGTCGATGCCAAGACCGTCGGCGGCGATCTGCGCTAGCACCGTCCACGCGCCCTGGCCCATGTCGGCGGCCGAGGTTTCCACAACGGCGCTGCCATCGGCGCGCAGCGTGGCATGGGCCGCAGCCTGGAACATCGGGCAGGGGAACTGCGCCGTGCCCATGCCCCAGCCCTTCAGCAGACGCCCCTGTCGCATCATCCGCGGTTCGCGCGGGCGGTCTGCCCAGCCAAAAGCCTCTGCCGCCTGCGCATAGCATTCGCGCAGCGCCTTGGACGAAAAGGCCATGCCGCTGGACGGATCGGTGTCGGTATAGTTGCGCAGCCGGAATTCCAGCGGGTCAAGGCCTGCCGCATAGGCCGCCACATCCATCGCGATTTCCAGCGCCGCCGAACCCGGCGCCTCGCCCGGGGCGCGCATTGGGCCGGGCGTGCCGATGTCGGCGCGGCGACCGCGATGCGTCGTGCGCAGCGCCTGTGCGGCATAGACGCTGTGCGAGGCGTTGGACGCGCCTTCAAGGAAGTGATCGAAGGTCGAGGTCAGGGTCACCGTGTCATGCTGGATAGCGGCAATGTTGCCGCCGTCATCCAGATCCAACCGCAGGCTTTGCCTTGTGGTTGCCCGGTGGCCGACCGGGCCGTACATCTGGTCGCGCCGCAGCGCAAGCTTCACCGGGCGGCCAAGGTCCCGTGCGGCGAGGATCGCCAGAAGCTGCGCGCCGTAGAGGATCGCCTTCGACCCGAACCCGCCGCCAAGGAACGGGCTGCGGAGGAGGACATCCTCGGGCGCGATCCCGAGGAAGGCGGCGAAGGTCTGCCGCGACAGGCCAAGCGCCTGGTTCGGCGAGTCGATCACCAGCCGGTCGCCGTCCCACTGGGCGGTAATCGCGTGGGGTTCCAGCGCGTTGTGGAATTGTGCCGCGGTTTCCACTTCTGTCGTGACCTGCCGCACCGCCTGCGCACGGGCGAGGTCGATATCGCCCGAGGCATGGTCGGCAGGCCGGCCAAAAGCGGTGGTTTCGGTGTTGAACGGCTCTGCATCGTCCAGGGTGACGTGCGGGGTGCGCGCGTCGTATTGGGGGGCCAGCAACCGCGCGCCTTCTGTCGCAGCCTCCAGCGTTTCGGCGAGGACCAGCGCGATCGGTTGGCCGGCATAGCGCACGCTGTCATCTTGCAGCGCCTCCATGCGCCACACGAAGGGGTGGATCTTGTTGTCGGGGCTCAGCGCCAGCGCGGGCACGTTGGCAGGGATATAGACCTTCACCACGCCCGGATGCGCCTCTGCCGCCGCCACGTCCAGATGGGTGACGCGGCCACGGGCGATGCTGGCGGTTGCGGTCACGGCATGCAGCAACCCCTCGGGCCGGTTGTCAGCGGCATAGGTGGCGCCGCCGGTGACCTTCAGGATGCCGTCGCGCCGGGTCAGCGGCTGCCCAGCACTTGAACCAAGCCGCACATGTCCTTGAATGTTCATGACATCAGCCATTGTCGTCTCCTGCAAAAACCGAGGCGGGGAGGGCGGGCAGCCGGACTGGCGTGCCGGCGGCGGCGCGTTCCAGCGCTCGGATCGCGATGCGCCGTGCCAGTTCGATCTTGGCCCCGTTGCTGCCCGAGGGGCTCGCCCCCAGCACCGCAAGATCGGCGGCGCGGGCGAAGCTTGCGGTCGTGGGGGGCTGGCCCACCAGCGCCTGTTCCGCCTCGCGGCAGCGCCAAGGCCGGGCGGCGACACCGCCAAGTGCAAGGCGGGCCGCCACGATCTGCCCGTCCCGCAGTTCCACCGCCGCGGCGGCAGAGACGATGGCGAAGGCAAATGAGGTACGGTCCCGCAGCTTCAGATAGCGGGCGTTGCGCGCCATGCCACCGGAGTCGGGTAGGCGGATATGGGTGATGATCTCGTCCGCCGCCAGCGGGGAAGGGCCAGCGCCCGAAGCGTCGGGCAGTGGATGGAAGCTTTCCATCGGCACCTCGCGCGGGCCTTCGGGGCCGGCGATCTCTACCACCGCATCATAGGCTGCAAGCGCGACGCACATGTCGGACGCGTGGGTGGCGATGCAGCCTTCCGTCCAACCAAGCACCGCATGATTGCGGGTCTGCCCGCCAATGGCCGAACAGCCGCTGCCGGGCTCGCGCCGGTTGCAGGGCGAGGCCGGGTCTTGGAAATAGCTGCAACGCGTCGCCTGCATCACGTTGCCGCCAGTGGTCGCAGCGTTGCGAAGCTGGGCAGAGGCGCCCGACAAAAGCGCCTCTGCCAGCGCGGGGAAGCGCGCCAGCACCGCTGGATGGCGCGCAAGGTCGGCGTTGCGGACCAACGCGCCAATGCGCAGGCCTCCGTCAGCCTCTTCGATGTCGGCCAGAGGCAGGCGGGTGATGTCCACTAGCCGCGCCGGGGTGGCAACGCCGATCTTCATCAGGTCCAGCAGGTTGGTACCGCCGGCAAGGAAGGCGCCCTCGGCAAGGGTCGCGGCCTCGACCGTGTCGGCGCGGGTGTAGTCGAACAGGTTCATGCCGATTTCCTTTCCGCGTCGGTTGCCGTGGCCGTCATCGTGCGGGTGGCGTCCAGCACCGCCTCGGTGATGCCGGCATAGGCGGCGCAGCGGCACAGGTTCCCGCTCATCCCTTCGCGGATGCGCTCGGGGTCCATCCCCGCCTCGGCCTCGGCAATCAGCGCCACGGCAGACATGATCTGGCCGGGTGTGCAGAAGCCGCATTGAAAGCCGTCATGTTCGATGAATGCAGCCTGAACAGGGTGCAGCGCGTCGCCTTGTGCCAGCCCCTCGATGGTTGTGATCCGCGCGCCATCATAGGACAGGGCGAGGGCTAGGCACGAATTCATGCGCCGCCCGTTGATCAGCACGGTACAGGCGCCGCATTGGCCGCGGTCGCAGCCCTTCTTGGTACCGGTCAGGCCAATACGCTCGCGCAACACGTCAAGCAGAGTGGCGCGGGGGTCGTCCAGCGGGATCTGCTGGTCGGCTCCATTGATTGTGAGGTGCAAGGTCAGTGTCATCTTTCCCTCGTTGGCAATAAGCTGGCAGGGAAGCCGGATGCGCCCGGCCACAGATGTGTTAATACGGAGGGTGCCTCCGTTTTGCAAGAGAGATGATGTATGGACGAGGAGATGGGCGAGGAAGCGCCAAAGGCAAGGAAGCCGCGCGCCGATCAGCTGCGCAATCGCGAGCTGCTGCTGGACGCCGCGCGCGAGGTTTTCCGTGGCGAGGGCGGCAGCCTTGAGGCCGTTGCGCGGCAGGCGGGGCTGGGTGTCGGCACGCTCTACCGCCATTTCCCCACGCGCGAGGCGCTTTTCCAAGCCGTCTACTCTGCCGAGGTGGAGGTGCTGGAACGCCGCGCCGCGCAGGATGGGCTGGAAGACTGGATGCGCGCGATGTTGCAGATGATGGCCACCAAGAAGGGCATGGTCGCGGCGTTGTCCCCAGTCTTCGACCCCAATTCGAGCTTTTTCAGTGAGCAGACGACGCGGATGCGCAATGCGATTGCGGCGCTGCATGCACGGGCAGTCGCCAGTGGTGCGCTGCGCGAGGACGTCACCAGCGATGACCTGATGCGCGTGTTGTTGGCGCTGAACTATGGCCCCGGCGCAGACCCGGGCCGGGCCGACCTGCTGCTGGAGGTGTTTCTGGATGGGCTTCGCCGGCGGGGGTCCGCTAAGGGCAGTTCCTGAGGGTAAAGCAGACCCTACCTGTGAAGGGCTGGCGGCAGATGCGGGGAAACTAGTGTTTACAGACTTCGGTCGACGTCAGAGCCGGCCGCCACTCAGAGCCAGCAGATCGCCTCTAGATCGCATGGTGCGAGATGCCGCCCAGGCGGCTGCCGGGTTGGGACGCAGCGGCGACCCGCCATGCGACGGAAACGCGGCCACCGACATGGCTGGGCCAGGTCCAATTCTTGCCCAGATGTCTGTGTCAAGACTGATCTACAATAAATCTTGATAGAGCGTCTCGAGGCGGCTCGGTATGCGATGGCTGTGCCTCTCAGGCCGAGCCTGCCGCATCGTTGCGGCCTTGACCGGATCCGCCTCGACGGATCGGGATACTGGACAATGAGAACGGCTGAGCCCTTCCCTCTGTCATAGGTTTCACGCCTGTCTCACCCGCTCGCGGCGGAACCGGTAGACGCGGGGACGGGAGGCGATGACGCTGGCCGGCATGCGGTATTGCATTGACCGCTGCTCGCCGCCCGGCACGAGCAGTTTCGCGTCGAGCAGCTGGTCCAATACCCTGCCCGGTGCAGCATCAGATGCGATCTCGTCGGCGAACACGGCACCGTCAACGTAGATCCAGCGAGCATCCATCCATCCGGCCGCAGGATCGGCCGCGGGGACCGGATCGTCGAGATCGACGAACCGTCCTTCCTCGATCATTTCCCGGAGCCGCTCGATGGCCGTTCCCGGACCATCCGTCCGCTCCATCCGTCCAGAATGCCAGAGTTCGGCGATCTCCAGTCCTGCAGCCTCGACCGCGCCGCGCGGCCTCGGAACCAGACCCGCACGGGTCGCCAGCGTTCCCGCTGCAACCATCACCCCGATTCCGTCCAGCACCCGCATCGCCGGGCCATGCACCGTGCCGGCCTCCAGGCCAAGGGCCCGCAGCGCTCTCGTGCGGAAGGCGGTCAGGATCCTGGTCAGCGCGACGGTAAGTGCAGCCTCGCCGTTCAGCACCAGAGCGACAAACGCCTCGAGGAGATGTCCGTGATTCTCCTGTGCCGCTGCGTTGACGGCCACTGCGAACGCGTGCCCATCGGCATGGCCGTGCAGCTCGGCGAACGCGCCGTGCGTCCAGGACCGCACCGGCACATCGATCAGCCGGACGGCCAGGCCCTCGGGGTAGTCCAGCCGCCCTCGCGCACAGTGTTCCGGAATCGGCAGTTCCGAGGTGGAGAGCGTAACGAGGCGCCAGCGGTCACTGTCGCGCAGCGTGATGTCGTGGGTGCCGCGTGCTCGGCCGGTGCCGTTTCCGATCGCGTAGATGGCATCGACGATCGACCGGTCCTGAGTGGCCGGGAATTCGTCGAGCACCAGCAGGCCGTCATGCGCGGAGGCTGCGAGGATCTCGATCGCCGTGTTAGTGGCGTTCCAGCGATGCATGTGCGAGGGGTCCTGCCCGCAGCTCAGCGCGGCCCGCATCACGGTGGTTTTCCCGGAGCTGGTAGACGCGTAGAAGTTGATGCCCACGGTGTCGATCTGCGCGAGCCGCAGCAGGGGAGCCGCCAGCGCTGCCGAGATTACCATCATTAGCGACGGGTTTCCAAGGGCTAGCCGGCCGATGCCGTTCTGCCAACCCGCGAGGCTGCCCGCCCTGCGGCTCGACGGCGCGGTGCCGGTGTAGCGGACAGGCGAGGCGCCCGCCTTGGGGTGCGTGAGCACGTTGCCGGACGGCAGCACAAAAGCGGTGCTGTCCACCAGCTCCGTCCAGCCGGTGCGGCGCGTTGTCCAGACCCGCTCGGGCGTCTGCCAGTTCTGGAACAGGCGAACAAGCTCCGGGGCGCGTCATCAGCCGGAGCCCCGAGTTCACCAGGCCGGCCGCGACCGCGCGCGGGCGCTCCTGCAGCGCGGCGGCGGGGATGAGCTGGCGCCGCACCGCGCCATCGCGGTCGAGGAATTCCACCTCGTAGGACCAGTCGTTCCCGCCGATGTCGCGCAACATGGCGGCGACACGGATCGGACCGCAGAGCGGCAAGAACACGGCCCCGACCGGGTAGTTGATCAGGTTATCACCGCGGAAATATACGTAACCGGGGGGCAGCTGCTCGTGCATGGCGGTGAGCATGCGCTCGGTCTCGGACGGCGGCGGGTCTGCGCGATGCTCGTTTGCAGGATCCGCGATGAGCGCGGGCAGGGGATAGTCCGGCGCCGGTTCGCCGCAAGTGCTGGCCCCGGCCTCGCCGCGCGCACCGGTGCCCTCCTCCTCGGCGTTAGCGTCGCCATTCGTTTTTTCGCTTTCGTGCCCGATATCCTCTTCGGGCGCGGGCGCGGCCTCGTCGTGCATTTCAATGTTCCTGCATGGGTTTGGCGCGGAGTTGCGCTGATGGATCGATTATGGGGTGCCGAAGCTAAGCCGTCATCCCGTTGTCCACAGGTGCGTGCCGGCGGGAATGCCGATCCCGGCGTTTTATGTGGATAACGGAGCGGCAGAGCTTGCGGGTCTCCTCCCGCGTCCATCGAACCTGTTGGACCGCGGACCGGACCGGGAGTTGCGCGACGCAAGCAGTGCACCAGTTTAGCGCCATCAGGGCCCGGCCGGACCTTGGAGGGGTGGGGCCTGCCCGGTGGTTTCATCCGCGTGGGTCTGCTCCGCGGCGGGCTGCAACGCCTGGCGCAGCGGCTGCGGATCCCACGAGTGCAGCGTGGTATGCGGAACGGCGCCGAGCACGAGGTCGGTCCACCCGTCGCCTGCGCGGCCTGCGACCAGCACCAGGCGGCCTTAGGTGATGCGCTGCAGGTGTCGCGCACTCCCGGGGGCGCGGATGTCATCTGCGATGAGGATCAGCGCGTCCGGCGCTGTCGCGGCCAATGCCAGGGCCGAGAGCATGTCTGGCACCACGATGCAACGCGGCGCCGCACGCGCGCCGATGTGCCCGATGCCGCGCCGGCCTCCTGCTGCCAGTTGTCCGGCCGGTGTGCCTGCGGACGGATCCAGCCGCTCGAACCCGATGATACCCCCGTTCTGAGTCCGGCGGGCGATCAGCAGGTGCCCCCGGCCGTCCTGGCGGATGTCGCGGGCCCTCGAGGCGAGTGGCGTCGGAAGCGGATCCTGTGCTGACAGGAGGTGTGCCAGCATCCAGGACTGTCGGGAGGACGTGTGGTCGGGCGGGTCTATCGGCGCCAGGTCCGGCGCGGAGGCACGGATCGCCAGGTGGCGCAGTGGCTGACGATAGCGCCGGCGCAGGGAAGCCCCCGGGCCCAACGGCACGGGCGGATCGGCCGGGTTGGCGGCGCCCTGCCGCACCGGGGCGGACCACCGCTCCCGCAGGGCCCAACTCTGTTCGCGGTGCCGCTCGCGCATCACCGCGCGGATCGCCCTGGCCAGCGGGCTGCGGTTGGTGCCGAGCTGGTCCTGGATTTCGTGCCGCTCCGCTGACTGCGCTTCGGCGAGTTGATGACGTGCTATCCTGCGCGCCAGGTGTCGGTCTGCGTTGCAGCCCGGGCGGCCCACACGCGCCGACTGCGGCTCGACTTGGGCGGGGTCATCCGCCCGCGCAACTGGCCCGCGGAGTTCCGGCGTGCTGCGATCCGCCCGGAATGGGCCGAACCTCAGCGTCAGCTGCGGCAACCCGAACGCGCGCCCGAGCTGGTTTGCCGCCATCATGCAGCCGTCAACCAGGCGGGTGATCCGGGCGCCGGATCCGTGCGGCCCATACCGTAGCCCGGCCGCGCCGAGAAGGTCGTGCACAGCCTGCATGCCGTCGCCGCCCGGAGCTGCGTGTGCAGCGCGGCGATCTGCACGGGCGCGAGCAGATCGCGCAGCGGGGGCAGGGGGCTGCGATGCTCCCGCGCGCGCGCCCCCTGGCCGTCGGGCTGCAGGCCGAGCCCGCGCGCGCGCCTCTTCTGCTGCCAATGTGCGGCAGGTTGCGGCACGAGCTGCACGACGCCGTCCACCACCGCCACCTGGAACCGGCCGCGATCCTGCGGCCAGCCGTGGCGCTGTTCGATGCGCCGACAGGCCAGTTCGAGCCGCGCGTGATCGTGGCTGTCCGAGAGGGTCTTTCCACTGATCGGATGCACCCGGTTCAGCACGACATGCACATGGGCATGGTCGCGGTCGCGGTGCACCGCGATCACCTGCTGGTGCTCGTCTGCCCCGAGCACGGACATCACTTCCCCAGCAGCTGCGATCATCTGTGCATCGGTAGGGCGTTCGGTTTCGTGCCAGGAGAGCACCAGATGACAGGCGGGCGCGCGCAGGCGCGGGTTGAGGCCCGCGGAATACTGCATCTGCTGCGCGGCATCCGGCCACTCGCCGGCGAGGTTCACCAGACGTGTGACGATTGCCTTGCTGCAGATGTAGCGGACCCTGGCATGGAACAGGTTCTGCCGTGTATCGGCACGCGGGCGGTTAGCGATTTTCTTCGCCAGCATCGGCACGCCCCCGCATCACGTGGCTCTGAAGCTCCAGCACATCTGCCGCCAGTTGCCTGATCTCGCTGCGCGGATCACAGCCACCGCGCCCCTTGCCGTCACGCAGCAGGGCCGAGAGGTGCGCGCCATGGCGGGCCAACAACCCGCAGATCACGCGCCGCTCGCGCGCGCCGAAGCCGTCCTGCTGCAGCCGGTCGAGCGCCCAGGCGCTGAGGCTCGGATAGCCGCTGGTCGCCGCACGCGCCTCCAGCGCGCGCTTGTCTTCGATGCTCATCCGCAGACTGACCGTGGCCGTCAGTCTGCGCTTATCAGAACGCCGCTCGCCATCGCCTGCCTGCGCCATGGCTGCCTCACACCTCTCCGGGGCGCGCGGGGGGAGCGATTGCGGACGGTGCCGGCCCAGCTCGTCCGCTTTGCGCCGAGGCGCGACCCGCAGGCTTCGCCGTCGCTGGCGCGTCAGGTCCTGCCGCCCTCTCCATCGCGCGAGACTTGCGCAAGGCGGTCGCGAGCGTGCTGGCGCTGATCGGCACATTCTGGTTGTTGATGAGGGCCGCGATGTCGCGCAGAGAATATCCCTGTTCGATCGCATGCCGGATCTCCTGCTGCAGCTCGAGCACCATCTCCTGGGCGCCGAACTGCACGCGGGGTTTGGCGGGCAGCGTGTTCAGCATCGTCCGGATCTGTTCAAGCTGATCGCGCGGGATGCGCAGCGGGGGTCTTTTCATGTGTCGGTCTCCTGTGTTTTGTAGGCCGACCCCATCAATATGCCTGGGCACCGAAAATCATCGAACAGGCTCTCCTGTTGCCACGGCAGGTTTGCCAAACTGCAATCCAAGGTTGTTCCGAAAAGGCGTTGAACGGCGGTTCTGCTGTCTGACCACCTGTCAAACTGGGCGATCATCGGCTGTAGTGAGGAATGCCGTGCTCTGCTGCGCCTGGAGGTTCGACTTGAGCAGGGTATGCGGACGGTGTGACCGTCAGGGTATCAGCGACAGGGCCAGATGACCGGACGACGAGCGTGCTCGCTTCTATCGGGTCTGAAGGGAGACGGTGCGGGAGGCTGCAGAGCGGGCAGGGGCCAGGCCGCGGTGCCGCTGGCCTCCGCAGTCTGGAAGTCCGCAGGCGGACATGGATCGTGTGCCTCTGCGCGACACCTGAGCCGCAGAAGGCAGCCGCCGAGGTTCCGGACAGGTGCGGCAAACCCGTCCAACGGTCCAACAGGTCCAACGGCCGGCGGAGGGGGGCTTTGTCATGGACGGACCCATGACGTTAACGCCCGGCAGGAGCCCCGCATGCCGGTCAGGGCAGGAGCGAGGTTCCATGGTGTGGTGCACTCGCAATGATGTCTGAACCGGGTCCCGCTCGCCTCGCCGAGACATGCTAAACATGTGGACAACGGACGGACGCTTGTTCCCAGCCCCGTCTGCGCCCCTATGATGGGTGTCGGTCAATAGCACGAGCACCGACATGACAATCATCGATCCCCGTTTCCTGGCGGGCGCATCTATCACCTCGGTCGAGACTGCTGTTCCCGCGGGCACCGCACCGCCTCCGGAGCAGGAGGAAACTGCGCAGAACGTCATCGTCGGCGATTGCCTCGCCATCCTGCGCGCCATGCCGGCTGGCAGCATCGACGCCGTGGTCACCTCTCCCCCCTACAACTGCGGGGTTGCCTACCGCAGCTATGACGACCGGAAGCCAAGGGACATCTATCTGGCGTGGATGAGCGAGATCGCCGAACAGATCGCCAGGGTGCTGGCCGAGGATGGTGCCCTGTACCTCAACCTCGCGTCGACCGGCACGGACCCGTGGATCGCCGCGGATGTCGCGGGCAGGTTCCGCCAGCACCTGACCCTCCAGAACCGGATCACCTAGGTTAAGTCGATCTCAGTCGATGGCGAGACGCGGGGGCATTTCAAACCCGTCAACAGCGCCCGGTTCCTGAACCGGACCAATGAGGACATCTACCATTTCACGAAGCGGGGGAACGCCGTGATCGATCGCCTGGCCATCGGCGTGCCCTACCAGGACAAGTCAAACGTAAGCCGCTGGAAGCAGGGACGCGATCGGCGCTGCGGCGGAAACAGCTGGCAAATCCCGTACGAAACGATCCGGAGCAAGGCCGGCAGGCACGGCCATCCGGCGGCCTTCCCGATCGGTGTGCCGCTGCGCTGCCTCGGGATGCACGGGAGGAAGGGGCTGGTCCTCGACCCGTTCCTGGGCATAGGGACCACGCTGGTCGCGGCGAGATTGGCCGGATGGAACGGCATCGGCATCGAGATCGATGAAGTCTACGCAGACGCCGCGTCGCGACGGATTGCCGAGGCATCGCGCGGCTGAAGCCGGCGCCCGTCAACCATACGCTGTTCCTGGCGGCACTGATCGCCGCCGAATTGGTGCGTCTTGCAGGATCCTACAGTGAGCAGCCGCCGGCGGCGCTGTGGCGCGACCGGCTAGCGGCGGCCGAGGCCTGCGCCGGTCTTGCCGGGCGGCGCGAGACGGCAGCGGCGCTGCGCGACACGTTGCACCTGACCCGGCCCGGCGATCATCCCGGCGCGGCGGGGGAGATCGCCCTGCGCTGGTCCCACCTCGCCGAGCGGCCCTTGTCGGCAGCGACCCCTCCGGCGCGCGCTGCCCGGCTTGGCGGCAGAGCCCATCGCGCTCTGCCTTGGTGCAGAGGGTTCGCCACTGGCCCGGGCGTCGGCGGTGCTAGAGGCGGTGCTGACCGATGCCACCCGCGCCGAGACCGACGCGCTGATCCTTGCTATGCCGCGCTGGCGCGGGCGGCGGGGTGAACGCATCTGCTGCTGCTGCTCGCCCCTGGGCTCGACCTGCGCGCCCGTGGCGCGGACCTGCAGCTGGCCTGTCACCGGGCGCCGATCAGGCGGTGGCGCTGTTCCTGTCCCGCGAGGCGCTGGCACCGGCGGAACCGACCGCCCTTATGTCGGACCGGGCCGCGCGGCGGCTCTGCGACCGGCAGTTGGCGCTCGGCGCGCTGCGCGAGCTGACCGGGCGGGACAGCCTCCGCCCCTAAGGGCTCTGACAAGGCAAAGCGCCAGCCTCCTAACCTTGACCGCGAGCTGGACGATCTGCCGCCCGAGCTACGCTGGCGAGAATGGATGCGGCGGGTCGAGGCGGTGTTGTTCGCCAGCGCCGCCCCGGTCGCGCGCGAGGATCTGGCCTGGGTGGTGGGGCAGGGCGCCTCGGTCGATCTGCTGATAGCGGATCTGGCGGCGGATCTCGCCGCCCGTCCCTATGAGGTGGCGCGCGTCGGCGCCGGGTGGCTGCTGCGGACCCGCCCTGCCTATGCAAAGGCGATCCTGGCGGCTGCGGAGGCCGGCGGGCAGGCACTGGACCTCGGCGAGTTCGACTTCGCCGTGCTGGCCGCGATTGCCCACCATCAGCCGATCACCCGCGGCGGGCTGAGGGAGATCTTCGGCAAGGAGATCAGCCGCGACCTGATCGGCCGCCTGTCAGAACAGAACCTGATCACCAATGGCCCCCGCGCCCCGCAACGCGGCGCGCCCTATACCTTCGTCACCACGGAAGCCTTCCTCACCGCCTTCGGCATGGAAAGCCTGCGAGGCGTGCCGGACGGCGAGCAGATGGCGGAGGCGGGCCTTTCTGCTCCATCGGAGGCATCGGCCTTTTACACCCCATGATCGCGGAATGAGCTGACTGGGCCTGTGGGGCTGATTGCCCGGACCGTCCCGATGCTAAACGACAACAACCCGATGCCAGTCGCCCTCGGCATGGCCGCAACCGGGACAGCGGCGAGAATGAAAAGAACCCGATGGCCGACCATCGGGTTCCGTCGTCAGCTTTCGGAGTTCAGAGATCTATTGACCGAGGATGCCGTCCGCCCAATCGGCAATGGCATCTGCCGTTTCGATCGGTTTTGCGGCGGGCAGGGCGTGGCTGGCGCCCGGGATGACCTTCACGGTCACACGGTCTGCGCCCAATTCATCACGCACCTCGTTGCGCGATTCCTCGGGGCGGAACGGGTCGGAACCGGCCTGCAGGTCCAGGATGGGGGCAGTGCCACCGGCCCAGTAGCTGTCGCGGTCGGTCAATTTCCGCGCGGCGCGCTGGCTCTTGGTGACATCTTCATGCCATCCCTCCAGCCAGGGCTCCGCGTTCTTTTCGTCGGTGAAGAAGGCCAGCATCAGCCCCTCCATCTTCTGCTCGCGGGTCGATGCCGGGTCGTTGATCATCGTGATGGCGTCCGACAGCTCGGGTGGCCAGGACTTCGCGCCTCCTGCGATCAGGGCGAGTCCGCTGACCAGCTCGGGGTGGTCCGAGGCGACGGTCTTGGCGATCCACTGACCGTAGGCATGGCCTGCCACGATCGCGGGGCCGCCTTCCTGTTCGATGACGGCCGCGAAGTCGTCGCCAAAATCGTGAAAGCTGACATCGTCCATCTTGCCGGTGCTTTGGCCGATGCCGCGCGGCTCGGGCAGCGCGACCTTGTAGCCGCGTTCCGCCAGCCGGTCGGCCAGCGGGGCGAATTCCGATGACCCCCGACCCGTCGAGGCGATCATCACCACCAGCGGACCCTCGCCGCGAACGGAGTAGCCGACCTGATTGTCGCCGTTCATCACGGTCTTTTCCTGGGCCTCCGCTGCCATGCCCCCTCCGGTCATTGCAAAACTCAGCACCATTGCAGCCATTAAAGTCCTCATCTTCGTTTCCTCCCTTGAAAGATGATCTACGGTCGTCCGTGGTCGCCGCGTCAGGGGCCGGCCGTTGCCTGAACCGCCTCGCCCGAGGCCAGCATCGCTTCGATGCGGCCGGGCGCGAAACCGGCCTCGGCCAGGACCTCGGCCGTATGCTGGCCCAGCCGCGGCGGTGGCGTGGTGACGCAGGGATTTCCCTCTGACATCAGAAACGGCGAAACCGGGACGCGATATTTGTCGGCCCGGCCCAGCGGTTTCGGCAATTCCTGCAACACGCCGCGATGGTCGAGCTGCGGGTCCTGCAGGGCCTCCTCCATCGGGCGGACCTTGCCCGCCGGGACGCCGTGGTCCCGCAGGAAGCCCTCCCAGTCGGACGCGCTGCGTGCCAGCATCGCCTCGCGCAAGACCGCGGCCTCGGCGGCATGGGCGTCGATGCGGTCGGCGTGGGTCGACTTGATCATGTCGGGTCGGTTCAGGGCGCGCCACAGGCGCCTTTGCTGGCGCATGTTCGCCGCGCCCAGCATCAGCAGCCCATCCGCCGTATCGTAGGCGCCCACACCCGCGACGTTGAACCTGTTGCCTTCGGGATGCGGAGCCTTGCCACCTGCGGTCAGGGCGGTGACATGTGTGCTCATCAGCATCAGGGTGGCATCGAACATGGCCAGGTCGATATGCTGGCCCCGCCCCGTACGTTCGCGATGAAACAGCGCCGCGCTGATCGCAAAGGCGGCCATGTAGCCGGTCGCGTAATCGACGACCGGGGCGCCGGTCTTCAGCGGCCCGGTTTCGGGCGTCCCGGTCAGCGCCATCAGCCCGGCGACGGCCTGAAAGACGAAGTCGTATCCAGTTTCCGGCCCGCGCGGCCCTGTCTGCCCGAAGGCAGAGACCGAGCAATAGACGATCCGGGGATTGATCCTGGCAATGTCGTCATATCCCATGCCCAGCGAGGCCAGCGCGCCCGGGCGATAATTCTCGATGAAGACGTCGGCATCCTTCAGCAGCGCCTTCAGGGCCTCCTGGCCGCCTGCCGTCTTCAGATCCAGCGCGGCCGAGCGTTTGCCCGCACCTTGCGCCAGGTAGGCCGTTCCCATTCCGGCCGCAGACAATTCACGGTCCGGTCCTTGCAGGCGCACCTGATCCGGGTCGCCGGGGCGCTCGATCTTGATCACGTCCGCGCCCATGACCGCCATCTGATAGGCTGCGAAGGGGCCTGCCAGGACATGAGTTGCGTCGATGACGCGCAGGTTCTCGAAAGGTCTCATCCCAGCCTCCTCCGCCGAGTGTTCAGGGACGCTACCCGAAGTTTTAGAGCTATACAACTAGCTTAATGAGATTTATCGTGCGGCGACGCAATTGCCGATCTGGACCGAGGGGGAAAACGTCATGAGCTCACAGTCAACCGAGGCCGCGCCGCGCCGAGTCTGCGCCCGGATGGAGGGCCGGGTCGCGGTGTTGCAGATCGACAATCCGCCCGTCAATGCGGCGTCGCATGCGGTGCGCAACGGGCTGGCGCAGGGGATCGAGTTCGCGGCGCGCCACGGGGCCGAAGCGGCGGTTCTGATCGGGGCGGGACGGAGTTTCATCGCAGGGTCCGACCTGCGGGAATTCGGCAAGCCCCTGGCGTGGCCAGAACTGCCCGATGTGATCCGGCTGGTCGAGGATGCACCTTTCCCGGTGGTCGCGGCGCTGCATGGCGTGGCGCTTGGCGGCGGGTTCGAACTGGCGCTGGCCTGCGATTATCGCGTCGCGGCACCGGGCACCAAGGTTGGCCTGCCCGAGGTCGGTCTGGGCTTCATTCCCGGTGCAGGCGGCACGCAGCGCCTGCCACGCCTGGCCGGGCGTGCGCGCGGGATCGAGTTGATCTGCGCGGCGAGCCGCATCCCGGCAGAGCAGGCAAAGGCGGACGGGCTGATCGACGCGATCATCGAGGGCGACCTGCTGGCGGGCGCTTTGGCGTTTCTGGCGCAAGACGCCCGTCCCAAGCGCCGCACGATGGAGATGGCCCCGCCGGCAGAGGATGAAGCCTCGGTGCAGGCAGCGGCGGAAAGGGCGCTGCACCGGGGCAAGGGCCGCGAGAATATCGCCGAGGCAATCCGCCTGATCCAGGCGACCGCGACCGGCGACGGAAAGGCCGCGCTGGCCGATGAGCGCGCGGTGTTTCAGCGGTTGCGGGTTGCCGGGGATGCGACTGCGCTGCGCTATCTGTTCTTTGCAGAGCGCCGGGCCGCAGGCGTCGATGGTCTTGATCCCGCGTTGGCGCGGAAAATATCGCGCGTCGGGGTCATCGGCGGCGGAACGATGGGTCAGGGGATTGCGCGCTCTTTCCTGGCAGCCGGGCTGCCGGTGACGCTGATCGAGCGCGATGACGATGCCGCAGGCCAGGCCCTTGTGGCGATCGGCGAGGCGCTGGACAAGGCCGTCGCGCGCGGCCGGCTGATGGCGGAAGACGCCGCCGCCCGGAAGAAGGCGCTGACGGGCGGGGCCGATTACGCCGCGCTGTCAGATTGCGATCTGGCCATCGAAGCCGTTTTCGAGGACATGGCGGTCAAGCGCGAGGTTCTGGCCCGGCTCGAGTCTGCGATGGCCCCGGATGCGATCATCGCGACAAACACCTCTTATCTCGATATCGACGAGATGGTTTCCGGCCTGGCGCGGCCCGCCCGTGTTCTTGGCCTGCATTTCTTCAGCCCTGCCGACCTCATGCCTCTGCTGGAGATCGTGCGTGCCGCGCGCACCGATGATGGCACGCTTGCCTCGGCCCTGAAACTGGCGAAGCGGTTGGGCAAGCAGGCGGTGGTGGCGCGGGTGGCCGAAGGCTTTATCGGCAACCGGATCTATGCCGCCTATCGACGCAGGTCCGAACTGCTGGTGCTCGACGGTGCTGATCCGGCGCAGGTGGACCGGGCGGCGGCCGAATTTGGCTTCGCGATGGGTCCGTTCGCCGTGTCGGACCTGTCTGGGCTGGATATCGCCTGTGCGATGCGCAAGCGGCAGGCTGCAACGCGCGATCCGCGCGCCCGCTATGTCACCATCCCTGACACGCTGTGCGAGGCTGGCCGGCTGGGCCGGAAGACGGACAAGGGGTGGTATGACTATCCGGGCGGCAAGCCCGTCCCTTCGGGCGAGGTGGCACTGGCCATCGCCGAGGCGAGGAGCGCGGCAGGGATCACGGCGCAAACCTATGACGCCGCCAGCATTCAACGCCAGCTGCTGGCAGTCGTCGTCAACGAGGCCGCATTACTGATCGAGGGCGGGATCGCACAGCGGCCCTCGGACGTGGATGTGGCTTTCAGCAACGGCTATGGCTTTCCGCGGTGGCGGGGCGGGCCGCTCTATTGGGCCGCGCAGCAGGATCGCGCGACCATACACGAAGATCAGGCGCGACTGGCCGCGGCGATCGGCCCCGGGTTCATCGCGGGGCCGGTCGACAGCGTGCTGGACCGCATCGCCAGCGAACAGAAGGGATAAGCCATGCAGGACGTCTTCATCTGCGACTACATCCGTACCCCCATCGGGCGCTATGGCGGCAGCCTGTCCACCATCCGTGCCGACGATCTGGCTGCGCTGCCGCTGACGGCATTGATGGCACGTCACCGGGGGCTGGACTGGTCGGCCGTGGTGGATGTGATCTATGGCTGCGCCAATCAGGCGGGCGAGGATAACCGCGACGTTGCGCGGATGGCGCTGCTGCTGGCAGGGATGCCGGCAACCGTGTCGGGCACGACGATAAACCGGCTCTGCGGATCCGGCATGGACGCAGTTCTGGCCGCATGGCGGCGACTTGCGATGGGGGATGGCGATCTTGCCATCGCGGGCGGCGTGGAAAGCATGAGCCGGTCTCCCTTCGTCATGCCGAAGGCCATGGCGGCATTCTCGCGCGAGAACAGCGTGGAGGACACGACCATAGGCTGGCGTTTCGTCAATCCCCGGATGGACGCGATGTATGGCACCGAGTCCATGCCGCAGACGGCAGAGAATGTCGCCGCGGATTTCAGCATCTCGCGCGAGGATCAGGATGCCTTCGCCATGCGGTCGCAGGACCGGGCGGCGCGCGCCATCGCCACGGGCGTTCTGGCCGAGGAAATCGTGCCGGTCGAGGTGACGCAGCGCAGGGGCGCTCCGCTGATCTTCGAGACCGACGAACATCCCCGCGCGACCTCTCCGGACAAGCTGGCGGCGCTGCCAGCGCCCTTCCGCCAGGGTGGCTCGGTCACTGCCGGCAATTCCTCGGGCGTGAATGACGGCGCTGCAGCGCTGATCCTCGCAACCGGGGCGGGCATCAATGCGCATGGGCTGACGCCCTTGGCGCGCATCCGCGCAGGCGCGACGGCGGGCGTGCCGCCGCGCATCATGGGTATCGGTCCCGCCCCGGCGACGGAAAAGCTGTGTGCGCAAGAGAACCTCACGATCCAAGACTTCGACATTATCGAGTTGAACGAGGCTTTCGCGTCGCAGGCGCTTGCCGTCACCCGGCGGCTTGGCCTGCCCGACGATGCGGATCATGTGAACCCGCACGGCGGTGCCATCGCGCTTGGGCATCCCCTTGGCATGTCGGGGGCGCGCATCACTGGCACAGCGGCCCGCGCGCTGGCGCGGGGCGATGGCAAACGCGCGCTGGCCACCATGTGCATCGGCGTGGGCCAGGGCATCGCCATGGCGCTGGAGGCCGTGTGATGGGAATGAAACTCCACTGGTCGCCGCGCTCGCCCTTCGTGCGCAAGGTGATGATCGTCCTGCACGAAACGGGGCAGGTGGATCAGGTTGAGACGGTCCGTTCGGTTGTCGCCGCGCATCTGCCACCGAACAGGGCAGTTCTGGCCGACAACCCCCTGGGCAAGATCCCGACACTGCTGACGGAGGAGGGACTCGCGCTGTTCGACAGCCGCGTCGTCTGCGAATACCTGGACATGCGGGCAGGCACCGGGCTGTTCCCTGCCGATCCCGCGCAGCGGTTCCGGCAGTTGCGGTGGCAGGCGCTTGGCGACGGGTTGCTGGATATATTGCTGGTCTGGCGGACCGAGCTGTCGCGCCCTGCGGGCCCCTGGGAGGCGCTGACCGGCGCCTTGCTGGTCAAGGTCCGGGCGGCGATGCAGCGGTTGGAGGCCGAGGCGCAGGACCTGGCCGACGCGCCGTTCGGGATAGGGCAGATCGCGATCACCTGCGCCCTGGGTCAGCTCGATTTGCGCTGGCACGATTGCGGGTGGCGCGCGGCCTTCCCACGGCTCGGGCGAGCCGCGGCTGATTGGGAAGGGCGGCCTTCCGTCGCGGCGGTTCCGGTCATCGACGACGGGCCCGAGGGGGCCGAGATGACGGCCGGGCAACTGCGCTTCGCCGATTAATTCGTGAACCCTGCATTCGGCGATGGATCAAAAGCCTAGCTTAGCCCTTTATGGGCGGGCGGGTCGTCGCTAGATTGTGGCGGAGGCAGTTTTCAGGGAAGGCGCGGCGCATGTCGGCGGCAATTGTCCAGAACGCGACGGTACAGGCGCTTCAGAAGAGCAACATCTCGCGCTACATCCAGCTTGCCAGCCTCTTCCGGCAGCGGATCGAGACGGGCGAGTGGGCTATCGGCGCCCGGATCCCCACGGTTAAGGAACTGGCAGCGCGATGCGGGGTCGCCACGATGACGATCCGGCAGGCGCTGGACATCATCGAGGGCGAGGGGCTGATCGAACGCTACCGCGCAAAGGGCACCTTCGTCGTCGAACGCCCCCGGCGCGACCTGTGGTGCGAGGTCAAGACCGACTGGTCGGGCCTGCTGATCGCGCGCGACAATGCCACGATCGAGATCCTGGGCGATGAGCGCGGCGTCCAGTTGCCGCACCGCGAAAGCGACATCGGCAGACCCGCGCCGACCTATCGCCACCTGCGTCGCCGTCACAGCCGGGACGGGGCGCCCTTCATGATCGGCGATGTCTATGTCGATGAGCGCATTTCACCCCTGATCCCGGACGAAGCCTATTCGCGGATCACCGCCATGCGGATCGCGCATGATCTTCCGGGCCACACGATCGAGGATGCGGTCCAGATCGTCACCATCGGTTCTGCCGATCTGGACACCGCGACCGAGCTGAACGTCTCGATCAGCGATCCTATCGCGCGGGTCCAGCGGATCGCCGTGGACCAGCACGGCGATATCGTGCTGCTGGCCAATGGCATCTATCGCGGCGATATGATGAAGATCGAGGTCAAGCTGCGCTAGCCCCGCCATCTGGGCCGGATCAGCCCCCGAATACCGGCGCCCGCTTTTCGCGGAACGCGGCCATCGCTTCGGCCGTGTCCTCGGATGTGGACAGCGCCTTGGTCTGGCTCTGCTCGAACCGATAGGCATCATAGATCGACATGCCCTCTGTCACCTGGAAGGATTTCTTTGCCGCGCACACGGCCGAGGGACTGGCCCTTGCGATATCGGCTGCGATGCCCATCGCAGTCGGCAGCAGCTCCTCCGGCGCAGTGCAGGCCGATGCGACGTTCATGCGCAGAAGGTCGGGACCATAGATGCGCCGCGCGGTCATGATCAGCAGCCGCGCGTCGGACTCACCGAAATGGCGGCGCACATGAGCCACGCCACCTGCGAGGCCGACAGTCACCTCGGTCATCTGCAGGAAGCCTTTTTCCGAGGCCACGATGATGTCGCAGCACAAGGCGGTCACGCAGCCTGCGCCGATCGCCGCGCCATTGACCGCGGCGATGATCGGCTTCGGGCATTCCAGCAGGCAGTCGAAACTGGCCCGCACCCTGCGGTTATGCGCGGTGTAGTGGCCGGGATCCTGGGTCGGACGCTCCGACAGGTCGGCGCCGGCCGAAAATGCCTTGCCCTCGCCGGTGATTACGACGGCGCGGACGTCGTCGCGGTCGCCGAGGCTGTCCACGACCTCGGCCAGTTCCTCGCGGAAGCGATTGTTCTGGGCGTTCACCGGGGGGCGGGCGATGGTGATGGTGGCGATGAAATCGGCCACCCCTAGCTTCAGGGTCTCAAAGCTCATCTTGTTTCCTTCTGATCGTCCGCGTCCAGGACCGGGCGCGCCATCGTGAAAGAGCGGGGCGGGACCGTGTATTCCATGTACCCCATGCGCCCCAACGGTTGCAGCGCCTCGACATCGACCAGCCCGTCACGCAGGATGCTTTCGTCGATATGGATGCCCACGACCTCGCCGATGACCACGCGGTTGGTGCATTCGGCGCCGGTGGCGGGCGTCAACGACAGCACCTGCGACAGCCGGCATTCGATGGCGATGGGCGATTGTGCCACGCGCACACAGGGTATGTTCCTGCACGGGATCGCGGTCAGGCCGGATCGTTCGAACTCGTCCACGCCTTCGGGATAGAGGGCGGACGACTGGTTCATCTGCTTGCGCAGAGGATAGGTCGCGATGTTCACGCAGAAGACGCCCGTCGCCTCGGCGTTGCTGACGCTGTGCTTGGGCCCGTCCGATGAGAACATCACGAAGGGCGGTCGCCCCGAGATCGCGTTGAAACAGCTGTAGGGCGCCAGGTTCGGCGTGCCATCCATCGCGACGGTGGCGATCCAGCCGATGGGACGCGGCACCACCAGCGCCAGCCACGGGTTGTGCGGCAGGCCGTGATCCTGGCTTCGCGGGTCGTAGAACATGGCGTTACCTCCGGGCTGGTTCCATCGTGCTGAGCGCGCCGCGCTGGCCGGGCAACGTGTCGGTCACACCATCCGGCAGCGGAATGCGGTGGGCATTCAGCGTCATGGCCACCATCGAATAATAGCCCACGACGGCGGTGAGTTCGACGGCGCCAACCTCGTCCCAGCGGGCAACGATGTCGGCATAGGCGGCATCGTCGACCTGGCCGTTCTGAACGATCTGACGGGCAAACTCATAGACCTCCCTCGCGGGTGCGTCGTCGCCGAAATCGGGGGCGCGGCAGTCGCGGATCGCTTCGGCATAGGCGGGCTCCAACCCGGCGCGGCCTGCGTCGCGGACATGAATCGCCCATTCCAGATCACTGTTCCAACGCCGCGCAGTCACCAGGATCGCCAGCTCGTTCAGCGCGGTCGGCAGCGAGGTCTCGAACCGCAGCACCTGCCCCAGCCGCTGCCAGCGGTCGGCCAAGGTGGGATTGAGAAGCGCCGCGCGCAGCGGCCCTACCAGCGTGCCGCGCGGACCCGACACGATCTGCTCATAGACCTGTCGCTGCGCGGGGTTCATGTCCTCGGGGGCGGGGAAGGCGATACGGCCCTGCTGGGCGTTGGGTAGGGCGTGGTCGTTCATGCCTGCGCCTCCAGCCCGAGGGCCTGCAGCACTTCGTCGGTATGCTGTCCCAGAAGCGGTGGCGCCTTGTCGAAGGACAGGGGCGCGTTGCGGAAATTCAAGGGGCTGACCACCTGCTTCAGATCGCCGCCGAGCGGATGGGAAATGTCGCGCAGCATCCGCCGGTGCCGGACCTGGGGCTCGTCGAAGACGCGGTCCACGGTGTTGATCGGACCCGAAGGGACACCGCACGCCGCGAAGATCGACACCCAGTGATCGACGCTGCCCCTGGCCAATGCCTCGACGAGGATCTTTTCCAGCGCGGGCAGGTTGTCGACCCGGGCCGGATTGGTGGCATAGTCGGGATCGTCTGCCAGGCCAGGCATCCCGATCGCCTCGGCGAACTTGCGGAACTGGCCATCATTGCCGACTGCCAGAACGATATGGCCGTCTGCCACGGGATAGACATTCTGCGGCTGGATGTTCGGGTGCCGGTTGCCCCGCCGGATCGGAGGCTTGCCAGAGACGAGATAGTTCATTGCCTGATTGGCCAGCATGGCGACCGAGACATCCAGCATCGCAAGGTCGATGTGATCGCCCGTGCCGGTCTGGTCGCGGTTGGCCAGAGCGGCCAGAACGCCGATGCTGGCATACATGCCGGTCATGATGTCGACGATGGGGACGCCTACCTTCTGCGGGCCGCCGCCGGGCGTATCGTCAGGCGCGCCCGTCACGCTCATCAGCCCGCCCATGCCCTGGATCATGAAATCATAGGCAGCATCGTTCGCCATCGGCCCGGTCGCGCCGAAGCCGGTGATCGAGCAGTAGATCAGTCGCGGGTTGACCTGTTTCAGATCCTCGTAGCCCAGCCCCATCCGGTCCAGCGTGCCCGTCTTGAAGTTCTCCAGCAGGATATCCGATTGCGCGGCCAGCGCCCGTACGGCAGCGCGGCCTTCGGCGGATTTCAGGTCCAGTTCGACGGATCGCTTGCCCCGGTTGACCGACAGGTAATAGCCCGCCTCACCGGTTGAGTTGCCATCCTCGTCCTTCAGGAAGGGCGGGCCCCAGCGGCGGGTGTCGTCGCCCTCGCCGGAACGCTCGACCTTGATCACGTCTGCGCCCAGATCGGCCAGAACCTGGCCGCTCCACGGGCCGGCCATGATCCGGCTGAGGTCGAGAACGCGGATATGAGACAGCGGACCTGGCATCAGGCTTGCTCCTTCTTGGTCTGGGACGTCTGGTCGAGAAAGGACAGAAGCACGGCGTTGAACGGCTCGGGTTTCTGAAAATTCGGCAGATGTCCCGCACCCGGGATCGTGAAGATCTGCGCGTGCGGGAACGTCCCGAACTGCTTTGCGACAGCATCGGGCATGGTGCCGTCCTCGGCCCCCGCAATCCCCAGCACCGGGCATTCAAGGGCAATCGTCTGGTCGTAGGATGACAGCGCGTGCGTAGCGGCAGCAAAACCTTCCGGGCTGGTGGCAGCGATCATCTCGCGCAGGCGGGCGCTGGCCGGGGAGTCCTCGGCCTCGTTCGGCAGCCAGCGCGGGGCGGTGCTGGCGGCGATGGAGGCCATCCCTTCGCGCAGCGCGGTCTCGCGCCGCTCCGCCCAGAACGCCTCGCGCCCGGGCGCGCTGCGCATCACGCCGTCGACCGCGACAAAGGCATGGAACCGATCCGGGGCAGCGGCCAGCGCGGCCAGCGCCGTCGGGCAGCCCATCGAGAGGCCCACCACAGCGCAGCGACCCACGCCCGCCGCATCCATCACCGCCAGCAGATCGGCGCCATAGCGCGCGAAATCCATCGGCCCGTCGGTTGTCCCCGACCCGCCGTGCCCGCGCTGGTCATAGCGCAGCAGGCGATACCGGCCCGCGAGAGCCGGAACTTGCCCGTCCCAGACCGACAGGTCCGTCAGGACCGAGTTCGAGAACACCACCCAAGGCGCGCCGTCGAAGCCATCGACACGCGCATTCAGGTCGATACCGTCGGGCAGGGGAACGGAAACGGCGATCATGCGGAGACCTCTTTCCTGCGGGTGGCAAGGCCGACGCCCATCACCAGCGCCAGCGCGGCAAAGCCGATCAGGTCCGTGAACCGCTCGGGGATCAGCAGGCACAGCCCGCCGATCAGCAGGACCAGCGCCTCCCACCGTTTGGCAGATCGGTTCAGGATGTAGATCCAGCGTTCCGAAGCGGCGGCCAGCATCAGGATCGATACAATGGCCGTGCAAACCGCCAGGGCGATGTGCAGCGCGTCGCCCTCCAGGATCAGGTTCGGGTTCAGCACGAACAGGAAGGGCAGGATGAACAGGATCGCCCCCAGCCGCATCGCCGTCACCCCGGTCTGCATCGCCGGTGCCTTGGCGATGGAGGAGGCGGCCACTGCGGCCATCGCCACGGGCGGCGTGATATAGGACAGCATTGCCCAGTAGAGGATGAACAGGTGGCTGGCCATCTGGCTGAACCCCGCCTGTTCCAGCGCCGGCGCAAGCACGACGGCCAGGAAGATGTAGCAGGCCGAGACCGTCATCCCCATGCCCAGGATGAAGCTGGTGATCGCGCCGAAGACCAGCAGCAGATACGGGTTTCCGCCAGCGTATTGCAGCAGCTCGCGGCTGAAGGCATTGCCGACCCCGGTGATTGCCAGCGATCCGACGACCATGCCGACTCCCGCCAATACGCCGACCAGCATCCCGATGGTGGTTCCGACTTCGAGGATCATCGTGACGATGGGGTCCAGCATTCCATCCTTGCGGGCCCGCCACAGCGCGGTGATGACCAGCAGCACGGTCACGTAGAACGGGGCCTTCGCCTCGGCATTGGTGGCCAGCAGGATCCAGACCAGCAGTGCGAGGCTGAACAGGTAGATCCAGCCCGACCGCAGCACCAGCCACAGTTTCGGCAATTGATCGCGGGGCAGGCCCTTCAGGCCATTGCGCGCGGCATAGCAATCGGTCTGGATCAGCAGCACCAGATAGAACAGCAGCGCCGGGACGGTCGCGGCCACCATGATCTCGGAATAGGGGACGTTCATGAAGGACGCCATGACGAAGGCGACCGAGCCCATGACCGGCGGCATCAGCGCGCCCCCGGTCGAGGCGCAGGATTCCACCGCGGCGGCGTAGGTGGCGGGATAACCGCATTTCTTCATCGTCGGGATGGTCATGGACCCGGTCGAGATCACATTGGAGATGACACTGCCTGACAGGGACCCGAAGAACCCCGAAGACAGGATCGCCACCTTTGCGGGGCCACCGCGGGCATGGCCGAGCAGCGCACCCGCCAGATCCATGAAGAACAGGCCCCCGCCAGAGACGGTCAGGGCCACACCGAACAAGATGAACCCGATCAGCAGGTCGGCGATGACCCGCAGCGGGATGCCGATGATGCTCTCGACGCCCAGCGAATGGCTGAGCATGGTCTCGCTGAACGACATCTGGGCGCCCCAAAGGAAGCCGGGCAGATGGCCGGTATAGAGGGGGAAGGCGGCGAAGATCGCGCAGATGATGAACAGGGGCAGGCCGGCGCAGCGGCGCACGGCCTCCAGCGACAGCAGCACAAGGCCGGTTGCGAGCACGATCACATAGGCCGGTGCCTCGAACTCCCATCCCTGATAGAGGATGGCGTCGGTTTTCGTGGAAAAGAAGATGCATATGCCGAAGGTCGCGATGGCCAGCAGCCAGTCATACCAGCCGATACGAGCGAAATCTGCCTGCCGGGCAGGGGTCGCAAGGAACGTCACGGGCATGAACATGCCCAGAACGATGTAATAGTATGACGTGCTGATCGGCCGCCAGCCAAGCACCTGAAGGTTGAAGATCTGGTTGAGGATGATTGCGATCCCGACGGTGGAAAGGGCCATCACCACGAACCACGCGCTCCCCGAGATGCGTCTGCCCTGCTGACGCCAGAATCGGGCAGCGACGGGAGCGTTGGGAATGATCTGAGAAGACATCAGCCTTGTCCTGTCGGCAAAAGGGGCGCGGGCGTATCGCCGCGCGGTTGACGCATCGTGGCTCGGTCCGGCGCATCGGACACCCCAGGGGGCCCGATGCGCCCACGGGATCTACTGGCTGTTCTTCGCGCGGTAATCTTCCCAGAAAGGGACCCAGTCGGCGGGCTCCACGCCCTGATCCGCAGCTGCCTTGGTGGCCGCCGCCCACAACTTCTTGGTTTCCTCGATTTCGGCAATGCGCCGATCATTCCAGGCGTCGTCCTCGCCGGTCCAGATGCCGCGTTCCCGCAGATACCTGATCGCGCCCGCGTGGAACGGGGCCCCGGCTGGCGTGACGCCCGATTTTTCCAGCTGCCAGTTCGGCATCACCGCGTTGGCGTTCTCATAGGCCGGAAATGCCTCATCCAGCGCCCTCAGCAGATTGTAGACGTCGTCTTCGTCGGTGCTGGCCAGCGTGGTCAACTGCGGATAGCTGTAACCCAGAAGCTCGGCGGGATTGTCTTCCGAAATGCCTGCGCCGATCGTCATGGTGATGGGCTGGAACAGGCTGGCGCGGGCCGTCACGCGGTCCCAACCCTCCTTGTCATCGGCAGACATGTCCAGCCAATGAAAACCGCGGCCACCCTCGGCCTCGCGCAGGGCGGAAACCGTGGTGGTGACGGGAACCACGTCCACCTCTCCGGCCACGAAGGCCGACATCATCGCGCCGTATCCGGGATACATGACCTTCTCGACGTCATCCGGGGAAAGCCCGGCGTAGGCCAGCGCGGCCTCGGTATTCATGGTGGTCGAGGGGCTGGCCTCGACGAAACCCACGCTGGCGCCCGCCAGGTCGGCCATCGTCTCGACGCTGGTGTCATTTCCGGCCACGAGACCCACGGCAGCGGGCCGGCCCATCAGCACGCGCAGATCCTGCGGCCCCCAGTCGGGCGCGGAAAATTCATAGGTCGCATCCGACGCGAACAGGATCTCGTTGCCCATGAAGCCAAAATCGGCGCGGCCACGCACCAGCGGCAACAGGCGACCGATGGCCGTGCCAGACGGCGTCAGGCGCACGGTCGTTCCGAAGAGCTTGTCCACCGCGTCCGCCATGGCCGAGGCTTCGACATATCCGGTCGAGCCCAGGTCGTAGGACGTCCAGATCATCGAAGGCGGCAGTTTCACATCCTGCGCGAAGGCTGCCGAGGCGGCCAGGATCGCGGCGGCCACGGCCGCACCTCTGGTGATTGTCAAGCGTAGCATTTCAAGGTCCTCCCTCTCCGGGCCTGCCCGGAACTGCCCGCGGCCTCCTCGCCGCAACAAGCCATTGATGGCTCGACTGGGTACAAAAGTCAATTCTATAGTTTTAAGGGTTGAGTGGGCGGCCGGGCTAGTTCGGAAGGCCCAGAACCGCCTTGGACAGCACGTTGCGCAGGATTTCGGTGGAACCGCCGAAGATGGTGATGGGACGCGCGGACAGATAGGTGGCCGCCGCGTGGAGCCTGCGATCATCGTGCGGCGGCTGCGCGAGTCCGGAGTCTGGTCCGGCAATCTGCATCGAAAGCTCGGAGATTCGCTGATACAGTTCCGACTGGAAGATCTTCAGCATTGCCACGTCGGCGCCGATCGCCGCGCCGTCCTGCAGCTTGTCCAGATAGGTCTGGAAAAGGTCGCCAAGATCCAGCACATCGCATTGCAGCAAGACGAACCGGTCGCGAAAAATCGGAGTGTCCCAAATGCCGGCATGTCGGGCCAGATGCTCCAGCCGCGACAGGGCCGCGGCGGACAGGCGCGGCGCGCCAATGAACACCCGCTCGTGTCCCAGCAGGGCCTTGGCAACGGCCCAGCCTTCATTGACGCCGCCAACGATATGGTCGAGCGGCACGCGGACATCGTCGAAGAACACTTCGCAGAACTCGGCTTCGCCGGCGAGGTTCTCGATATTGCGGGTGGTCACGCCCGGCGCATCCATCGGCACCAGCAAAAAGCTGATCCCGGCCTGTTTCTTTACGCTCTTGTCCGTGCGGACGAGAATGAAGATCCAGTTGGCGTCCATACCAAGTGTGGTCCAGGTCTTTTGACCGTTGATCACCCATTCATCGCCCTCCTGCACCGCCTCGCAGCGCACCGCCGCCAGATCGGACCCCGCACCCGGCTCGGAGTAGCCCTGCGCCCAGATGTCCTGACCTGAGAGGATGCGCGGCAGGAAGTGCGCCTTCTGTGCCTCGGTCCCGTGTTTCAGCAATAGCGGCCCCAGCATCACCGGCCCGATGTCGTGGACCCGCGCCGCGCCGAACCGCTCCAGTTCTTCTACCATGATCAGGTGTTTGCCAGGCTCAAGGTTCATTCCGCCGTGTTCGACCGGCCATGTCGGACACAGGAAGCCGCGTTGCGAAAGCTTCATGTACCAGGGCTTCACCTCATCCCAATGCAATCGCTCCAGCGAGAAGCGCGGCATCCCGGGGTATTCGGTTTCGACGAAATCCCGGATCATGGTGCGGAATTCGTCATCGCTCATGGCATTGAAGTCCGCGGTCATGTCACTGCCTCCAGTGTCGTCGCAAGACGCGCCCGGACTGCAGGGGGCGCGCCGAACAGATTTGCGACAGTCATCGCCTTGCGGACGTAAAGCCCGATCTCGGATTCGTCCGTTATGCCCATGGCGCCATGCATCTGGACCGCCTCGCGCGCGATCAGCATCGCGGTTTCGGCAGCGCGCAGTTTGCAACGGTCGGCGTCGCGGGCGCGATGCGCGGCCTCGGCGCCAGTGTCGAAACGTGCGGCGGTGGCCATCACGGTGGCGCGAAGCAGCTCCAGCTGGATCTTCATTTCGGTCGCGCGGTGCTGCAGGGCCTGAAAGCTCCCGATCAGACGACCGAACTGTTCCCGCACTTTCATATAGTCCAGGGTGATCTGGAACGCCCGGTCTGACAGGCCAAGAAGATATGCCGAGTGGGCCAGCGAGGCATCCTGTACGACCGCTGCCGCTTGCGGGCAGGGGATCATCTCCGCCTGAAGGTCTTTCAGGTGCAGTCTGGCAAGCTGTCCGCCATCCAGTGTCGCCGCAGTCGAGATCGTCAGTCCGGCCCTGTCGCGCGGCACGATCGCGACCCCCTCGGCGGTCAGCACGGCAAAAAAGTCTGCACCGGCGGCGCCTTCGACCGCGATCTTCTCGCCGGTCAGGGCCCCGGCCCCAAAGACGCCGTCGAAATGCAGGGAGGATGCGCTGTCCTGCCAGGCCGTGACCATCACGGTATCACCGCTGGCGGCGTCCTGGGGGAAGGCCGCGCCGAGAAGCGCCCCCGCCATGATCGTCGATCCGATCGGCTCGGGTACCAGCCCGGCGCCCAGAACCTGCATCAGCTCGCAGGTTTCCCGCATCCCGAGGCCCAGCCCCCCGGCTTCCTCCGGCACGCGCATCAGGAACAACCCCAACTCGCCGGCGCGGGCGACCATCTGCCGGTCAAAACCCGCGTCCTTGCCGCGCAGGTCGCGTACCCGTACCAGATTGCCATCGGCGGGCACGATGGCCCGCGCGCTGTCCACGATCATCCGGGAGTTTTCGGTCCAGTCGTCCATGGCCGTCCTCCCTTAGCGAACCACGCCGGCGTCGCGCAGGGCGAGGATCCGGGTCTCGCTGAACCCAAGTTCAGCAAGCACCTCATCCGTGTGTTCCGCGAAGACCGGTGGGTGCCGGGATGTACCCGCCTGCGATGCCGAGAAGCGGACCGGGTTGTCGATATAGGATATCCGTCCTGCCTGGGGATGATCGAGTTCTTTCAAGAGCCCGCGCGCCTGAACCTGAGGCATCCGAAGCGTATCCTCGAAGGTGTTCAGCGGACCGGCGGGGATGCCGATCGCCTCCAGCTCGGCATGGGTGGTGTCGGCATCCTGGTCCGCCAGCTTTTTCGCAATCAACGGAATCAGCGTGTCGGCATTCTCCACACGGGCCAGATTCGTGGCGTAGCGCAGATCATCGGCGATGCCGTCGAGCCCCAGATAATCGCAAAAGCGGCGGAACTGCGCATCATTGCCGATTGCGATCATGATCGAGCGGTCGGCACAATCGAAGGCCTGCCAAGGGCAGGTGATCTGTGACGCGGTGCCGTTCCGACGGGGCAGCTTGCCCGAGGACAGATAGTTCATCGCCATGTGCGACGCCGCATGGATCTGCGTGTCCAACAGGGCGATATCGATGAACTGACCCTCGCCCGAAACCACGTCGCGGTGGTTCAGCGCGGCGAGGATCGCGGCGACCGCGTATTGTCCTGCCGTGATGTCCGAGATGGAGTAGCCGACCAGAGCCGGGCCCGCGCCGGGCAGACCATCCGCCGTTCCGGTCATGGACAGAAGGCCGCTCATGGCCTGAAAGACCGGGTCGTAACCGGGCAGATGCGCCATCGGCCCAGTCTGACCGAAGCCGGTGATCGAGCAATAGACAAGGCGCGGGTTCAGCGTGGCGACGGTCTCGTAATCGAGTCCCATCCGCGCCAGTGTGCCTGTCTTGAAGTTTTCGATCAGCACATCCGAGCTTTCGATCAGCTTTCGCGCGATCTCTTGTCCGTCAGGGGATTTCAGATCCAGCGCGACAGAGCGCTTGCCCCGGTTCATCGCCAGAAAGCTGGAGGTTTCGCCTGTCGGCGCGCCATCCGCGCGGCGATGCTGAACGCCCATCCGCCGCACATCGTCGCCACCCGCCACATGCTCCAGCTTGATGACATCGGCGCCGAAGTCGGCCAGCATCTGTGCGGCCCAAGGGCCTGCGAAAACGCGGCTGAGGTCCAGTACCCTGATGTGATCCAAGCTTCCGGTCATGACGCTCCCCCCTTCATTTACCGCCAGACCATCCACCCCCACGCCCCATTGCACAAGATAAAAAGTGTAAATATGCTTCTTTCGTCTTTTGAGGGAAGAGCGCAGGATGATCACAATCGAGACTCCGATCGGCATGGCCGAATATTCCGGGCGGGACCTGGGCGCGACCGACTGGATCACCATCACGCAGGACCAGATCGACGCATTTTCCGAACTGACCGGCGACGATCACTGGATCCACGTCGATGTCGAACGGGCCGCGCAGCAGAGCGCCGAAGGCAAGACCATCGCGCATGGGCTGTATATCCTGTCGCTGATCCCGCGGCTTCAACGGCAACTGTTCCACATCGAACGGCGCGGGATGGGCCTGAACTACGGCTATGATCGCGTGAGGTTCACTGCGCCTGTGCCCGTCGGGTCGCTGATCCGCCTTCGGCAAGGCGTGGGCAAGGTCGAAGCGCAGGGCAGGGGCGCACGGATCGAGCTGATCTCGACGATCGAACTGGAAGGCGTGACAAGACCGGCGCTGGTCGCGCAGGGGATACTCATGATCGCAGCGGAGTAAGACTGCTCCGTGCGTGCGCCTTTTTCCGGCTCATTCCCGCTCCGTTCATATCTGCGAATGCGTCGCCAGCGGGATCGCGAGATTGTTGATTTCCACCCAGAACTGAGCCGGGTTTTGGAGTGAACCCCGCGGGCTGGACCACGGGGGGCCATCCGAACTAAGCCGCCTTGCGGGCGAATAGGGTTTCGAATTCCTCGGGGGTTCGGTAGCCGAGGGCGGAGTGCAGTCTTTTCGAGTTGTAGACCTGCTCGATGAACACGGGCAAGCGGGCAGCCACATCAGCGAAGGTCTCGTATCCGGCCCGGTAGACCTCCTCGACCTTCAGCGTCTTCATGAAGCTTTCGGCCTGCGCGTTGTGATAGGGGTTTCCGACGCTGCTCATGGAACCGCGCAGACCCGCGGCCTGAATGGCATCACGGTAGGTTTGAGATGCGTATTGGGCGGATTCAACCGGTCGTCGCAACACCCCAATTTTGGAGGTGTGGATGACGACGGGAAGACGAAAATCGGAACGGTCGACGCGGCGCAAGTTATCCTCGCCAGGACGGCCGCCTGTCTGGCAGCGT
>Ga0209643_1001026_pt1 | contig 31524 bp, 29 predicted proteins | sample AutmiccBRH37_all_FD_187383 | JGI IMG/M metagenome (GOLD analysis project Ga0209643, IMG submission 187383) | Deep subsurface microbial communities from Mt. Terri, Switzerland - Autotrophic microbial communities BRH/37_all (SPAdes) (version 2) | ecosystem: Environmental > Aquatic > Deep...
AAAATATTGCAATATAAAAAATAAGATCAAATACACTACATGTTTTTGTAGAAAATAAAAACCCGCTAGCCCTTTTAAATGCTGGACTAACGGGTACTTTTTATTATTTCTACTGCAAAACTCAGGAAATGAAATTATATATAAAAATAAATACTGCGTCAACTGTGTCAAAGGAGGTTTTAATTTTGACACTACTAGAAAAAGATAGACACCCGGATGGATGCCTACCCTATATATTTATATTATTACCCTTTTCCAGAGATGTTTTATATTATAGATTTATGAAATGATATTTAATTTAATATCGGAATGGTGTTTCCCCCAATCTATTTAGTTGTAGCCGTTTCAAGGGAAGTAGCCATTTGAGCAATGCTTTGGCTTAATTCAGAAACACTTTCTATGATATGAACTTGTTGTACCGTAAATTCAGAAATAGTTTGATTTTTTTCTAGGGATTCCATTGCAATTTCACCGATACCAGATAAATCCTTTGTTACCAACCCAATCTTATCTGCATTATTATTTGTTGAAGCAGATATTTTATCTATTTGACTATTTAAATCCTCGACAGATTTTGCGATACTTTTAAATTTTAGTCCTGTTTCGCCAATCATCGCTTTACTAATGGCAACCTGATGAACCTCTTCTTTGGTTGCGACAGCTGCCTCTTGTGTACTATTTTGGATGTCACGAATAATATCTGTAATCTTTTCCGTTGCCTTTTTCGATTCTTCTGCGAGCATTCGTACTTCGTCTGCTACTACAGCAAAACCTCGTCCTTGCTCACCGGCCCGGGCAGCTTCTATAGCCGCATTTAGTGCTAAAAGATTTGTTTGTGTGGCAATACCGGCTATAATATCAACAAACTGATTAATGTCTTTAGAGTTATCTCCGAGTTTAGTAACCAAACTGGAAAGAGTTAGAGTTGTTTTTTCTACTTGATTTATCTGTTCAATAATATTTTCAACTTCTTGGGAACCACTTATTGCCATCTCAGTAGCATTTGAAGAAACCGAAGCAATACTCCTAGATTCTGTTGCAATTTGTTTGCTATCTGCTAAAACATCACTCATCATCGAAACAACCTTCAATACGGCGGCTTTTTGTTTCTCTGCGCCAACTGTTGCTTCAGATACAATTTGTGAAACGTTATTAGAAAACGCTTGTGCTTGTTGAGAGGAGGAAGCTAGTTCCTCCGAAGATCCTGCTAACGTAGCAACGCTTTTATGTACTTCCATTAAAAGCCCCTGCAAGGCATTTTCAGCCCGTTTCTTTTCATTAAGCATGACCAGAAGATCGACCTCCAGTATTTGTATTGCCTTGATAATACTAAACATAGTTAAAATAGCTATAATTGCCCGTACAGCTTGAACTGGCAGTCCAAACCATTCTATAAAGTTAGAGTAATTTAAAAATCCAGCGAGAAGATAATCTGCCTTTGGTACAATTATTCCTCCGGCTATTGCATAACCTAAACAGGAAAAGGCAGCAACTTTAATAGAAATCCGCACCGTGGAAGAATATTGAGTATTAACATTAGCCGCTCGTAGTAAACCCCAAAAGGCCAACATAGAGGCTGGAAAAGCGAGTATATATCTTCCTACAACATCGCCGAAAACAAGCCATTGGTCAGCAGTTCCAAAACCAAAATTTATAATTCCAAATAGACCGCTTGCACTCAAAAATGCAATTCCCCAAACACTAAAAACGATATATGGAATTTTCCTTATGTGAATATCGCAAACTGCCAAACCAAACCGAAAGAAATAGAAAAATGAGGTTACATTTAAAAATAACTTGATATGATTATATACAATTAAAAAATCTATGCCCCAATTTTTACTTGAAGCGGCTTGAAACATATCCATCCATTCGACAATACCATGGAGCAGGCCAAACATAGCAAACAGTGGTAAATACTGTATAAACCCATCTAATTCTCGGTTTTTAATTGAAATTCTTATTATAAGACCCATTAAGAAAAATGCTAAACCATAAAAGAAAAAAACAAGAAACATATTCTGTTGGAAAAATACCGCCATTTGCAAATACCTCCTTTTTTATTTCTATATTTAATTGTTTTGGTATTTACTACACATTGTAATATTTTGTCTATTATTTGTAAACAGTGGAAATTATTGATTTTCAGATTATTAAAAATATACTTTTATTTATTCTTAACCTAATGCCAAATGCTTGTCCCCTTGATATGACATTCGCTTTCTTTGGTATAAAAAACCAGATTCACGGGAAACTAAACCAGTACAAAAAAGTAATAAATAGGAGAGTGGAAAATGGACACAGTACAAAAGAAGAACAGGGGTAAAGTACAAGATGATACCAAGAATGAACAGTTAGAGATCTTTCGATCAGATCACAATAATGAAAAACTCACTACAAATCATGGTTTGCAGATTTCTAATACCGATGATTCTCTAAAGGCTGGCTCTAGGGGGCCAACTCTAATGGAGGACTTTCATTTTAGAGAAAAATTGACCCACTTTGATCATGAACGGATTCCTGAACGGGTTGTTCATGCCCGAGGGTTTGGGGCCCATGGATATTTCCAGGTCTATGAACCAATGACAGAGTATACTAAAGCCAAATTTCTTGAACACCCCTCGGTCAAAACCCCGGTATTTGTTCGCTTCTCTACAGTAGTTGGATCGAAAGGCTCTGCTGATACAGTCCGAGACGTACGGGGCTTTGCAACTAAATTCTATACTTCGGAAGGCAATTATGATCTAGTGGCTAACAATATTCCTATTTTCTTTATTCAGGATGCCATTAAGTTTCCAGATATGGTCCACTCTATCAAGCCTGAGCCTCATAACGACATACCCCAGGCCTCAGCGGCCCATGACAATTTCTGGGACTTTATAGTCAATACCCCGGAGATTACCCATATGATTTTATGGCTTCTTTCTGATAGAGCGATCCCACGAAGCTTCCGTATGATGGAAGGCTTTGGCGTTAATACCTTTAGATTGGTTAATGCTCAAGGTAAGGCCCGCTTTGTGAAATTCCATTGGAAGCCGTTGTTGGGAGTCCATTCCCTGGTCTGGGATGAAGCGCAAAAATTAGCCGGAAAAGACCCTGATTTTCATAGGAGGGATCTCTGGGATGCGATTAGTATGGGCAATTATCCTGAGTTTGAGTTGGGGGTGCAAATCCTAGAAGAAGAGAACGAGTTTAAGTTTAACTTCGATATTCTTGACCCCACAAAGTTTTGGCCGGAAGAATTAGTACCAGTTAAAATAATTGGCAAAATGACATTAAACCGCAATGTAGATAATTTCTTTGCCGAAACGGAGCAAGTTGCCTTCCATCCTGGGCATGTAGTTCCGGGCATTGATTTTTCTAACGATCCTCTATTACAAGGACGACTTTTCTCTTATTTAGATACCCAACTTATTCGCCTAGGTGGCCCAAATTTCCATGAAATACCTATCAACCGTCCGGTGGCACCTGTCCATAATAATCAACGGGATGGGTATCATAGGATGACCATTGATAGAAGCAGAGTAAACTATTTTCCTAATTCATTGCAGAAAAATTCTCCAATTCCTGATCCACAGAATGGATATATCCACTACGCCGAAAAGGTCGAAGGTAAAAAAGTACGTGAACGTAATCCAAGCTTCAAGGATCATTATAGTCAGGCTACTCTTTTCTGGAACAGTATGTCTGAGGCAGAGAGGCAACATATTATAGAGGCTTTCCATTTTGAGGTAGGGGGAGTAACTAATAAAGAAATAAGGCAACGGGTTGTTGATATGTTTAATAACGTTAATAGCCAATTAGCTATTGAAATTGCCAAGGGTGTTGGAGGAACTCCACCTATTACACCAGGGGGAACTGGAGTAACCGCTTCTTCACCAGCAGTTAGCCAAGAGAATACAATTAAAGTGCCTCAAACCAGGAAGGTTGCCATCTTAGCAGAAAATGGCTTTAATTGTACAGAGATCGTCAAGTTTATGGAGGCCATGGAGGATGTTGGAATAACCACAGAAATCATTAGCACAAGCCTGGGCCAAATAACTAGTGTAAGCGGTATGGAATTGGAGGTAAGTAAGCACTATCATAGCGCCGGGTCCATTATGTACGATGCTGTTTACATAACAGGGGGACGCCAGAGCGTGGATAGTTTAATAACCAATGGAGATTCCTTACATTTTGTTAATGAGGCCTTCAAGCACGCTAAACCTATTGGAGCAACCAATGAAGGAGTAGACCTCCTAAAGGCTTCAGCAATACAGGGTGTAAAGATAGCGGGAACAGATAATCAAGGGCAACTAACGACAGAACTTGGGGTTGTAACTATACAGAATAGCACTGATCTAACTAGCTTCAATCAAGGTTTCATTAATGCCGTTGCCCAACACCGTCATTGGGGTAGACAAAACCTAAAGAAGATGGTCCCCGCTTAAAAAAAACTAGAAAAAAAGGCTTGCAGGGTTCTATAAAACCCTGCAAGCCTTTTTTAATTGGCTAATCTACTAAGTGTCAAAGGGACGGAGTTTTTGACATTATCTTTCGCAACTTTTCCCTATTTATTCTTAATATTCTTGCTATCTGCCGTAAAGATATATTGGTTTTTCCCTGTAAGTAATTTATTAAAATATATAGCCTTGTATTATCGTTTTTGATAGTTTCGATATCCTCCCCGGTGGATGCTACAAAGTCATTTATTGCTTCTTCAATATATTCAGGGTTATCCTCTTTGTTTTCTATCCAATTTTCATTGTAAACTCTATTATGTAATCCGCGAAAAATTATTCTAGCTTGTATTATATCAGAAGAAATTCCCCTTAATATGAGTTCGTTATCATTTATCATGTCTCCACTATCTATATACTCTTTATAACTCGACCACTGATATTCATTTGGTTTTTTGCAGATTCCCGCCTTTACAGGATTATTATGAATATAGACAATACAACTTAACAAATGACTTTCTTCTTTAATAATTTCACTCCGATAGCGATCCCGGAAAACATATCCTACTCTTTTCTGCAGCCCATTATAAAATAGTGCATATGTTGTATTTAGCCTACGCATTGCTGAAGTTAGGTTTTCAATTTCTTGGCATCTAATCAAAAGATGGGCGTGATTAGACATTATACAATAAGCTAAGATATCTATTCCTATATCCTTGAAAATATCCCTTAGCTTTATCAAATAGAACTTTTTAAAACTATCACTCACAAATATTTCTTCCCTGGCTATTCCTTGTACCATTAGATGATAATACTGCGTTTCACTATTAACTCTAGCTACTCTTGGTATCTTTATCACCTCGTTCCAATGTCAAATGCTCCGTCCCTATGACATTATCCAGCTTTGCATAATTTAGTATAGATTCACCTAAATAAGGTTCACCCTTGTCTGGAATTATGCTCCTATAATATTCATTTACTTCTAAATCGCAATCAGTATCCACTGTACAATTTGACATGAAAATCTTTATACAATCACTTTTTCTTGTAAAATATATAAAATCATCATTTATGGTCATTTTAACAATTATAGTATCATCCCAAAAAATAATATCCACTTCTTCTTCAGAATAGTCAATTACATCATAAAGTTTAGCACTTAGTTCATTATAATAATTAATTATTATAACTTCAGCTTTATCTAAAACTTTTCCTTTTGTTACTTTTTCGCCATACTTCTCCTCAAGTCTTCTTATTAGCTCCTCACTCATATTCTCACCTCCTTTCACTCATTTTTCACCTATTTCGCCAAATGAGAACTTTTTCCTTTGACGAAAGATGTCATATTATGTCTTGTCGGAACTTAAACAAATTAAATTAAACCCATAGTACTTCTATTCATCCTTAATTTTATGTCAAATGCTCCGTCCCCCTGACACCAACTTTTAAATCAGGCAACTGCTCTTTGATCGCCATGAGCTCCGCAAATGATTCTTCTTTAGTTCTCCTAACATTTTCAAGATTATGCTTTTCACTGGCCGATATAACAAAGGTAACTTCTTTGATTCCAGCTTCCCATGCAGCCTTGGCCCCAGTGAGATTTGGTACAAGTGCATTTAATTCTATATCCTTTCCCAAAGCTAGAACTTTAGTTACAATTTCTTGGGCGTCCTGCATTTGAGGTATAGCCTTGGGATGTACAAAGGATGTAACTTCAATTTTTTTTATATTTGAATTAATTAGACATTCGATAATTTCCATTTTGTCCTTTGTTGGGATCCACTCCTTAATACTCTGAAAACCATCTCTTGGCCCTACCTCCACTATCTTCACTTCTTCAGGTAACTTCATCATAAAATCACCTTGTATAATGCAAACAGAGATTTCACATTATACATTTTCCTTTCTGATTATTTTCTAAAAAATCGTTTTTAGACGCTGTGGATTAATTATTTCACCTATAGCTAGCTACCCTACAGTTAGACTATTCCGTTGGGGATCTAATCACAGCTCTATGTCCTATTATTAATTAGTTAGATAACGCTTTGACGTTTTATATCAAGCAAGGATACATGACATAGAATTGGTGGATCAGAGTCGTCAAAATTACAAGGAGTGATTATTATGATTTTTGTCGGTATCGATGTTGCCAAGGGAAAACACGACTGTTATATCGTTGACTCTCCCATCGTTAGGTCTAATATTAATAAATTTTTTTGAGTTAGATACTTGACTTCATATAGTTAGTCTCTAGATTATATTATTTTCTTTTAGCCTCATTAGCTTTACTTCATCTAAACCAAATAATTCAGAAAATATTTCTAAGTTGTGCTGGCCAAGAAGGGGAGCAGGAGTCCTTATTGAGGCTTTTGTATCACTAAATTTGAGATGAGTACCCTGAATTTTCATTTTTCCTGCTTTTGGGTGTTCAATATCTACAAACATTTCTCTGGCTCCTGCAATATGGGGGTCTATAATCAGCCTGTCTATAGTATTGATGGGAGCCGCTGGTACACCAGTATTTAATAAGGTTTCTACCGCCTCATCAATTGTCTTGGTCATTGACCATTCTTCGATAATGGGTTTTAATTCCGCATGGTTTTTTACTCGTTTAGGGTTTCTATCAAAACGTTCGTCAATAGCCAACTCGGGTTTGCCCATAATCGCTGATAATAAATTGAACAGCTTATCATTACCGCATCCAATGACCATACTTCCGTCACTACACCTAAATGAATCATAGGGATACACAGATTCATAGCGATTACCTATTCTTTTAGGTATTTGACCAGTTACAAGATAAATCTGGTTAATTATCTCCAAACTAGCAACAACTGAGTCAACTAAAGCAACATCAACTTTTTGACCTCTTCCGGTATTTTCTCTGGTATTTAAAGCTGCCAGAATAGCTATCGCAACAGAAAGCCCAGCCAATACATCACCCATAGCAGTGCCTGTTCGTGTGGGTTCACCTTCAGGCCAGCCGGTAGTACTCATCAGTCCTCCCATAGCCTGACCAATAATATCATAACCGGCCCTATCCTTATATGGCCCAAAATGGCCAAACTGTCTGCTATCATCACCAGTCCCAGGCATTTCTATTTTAATTACATCTGCACCCATATCTGCAAGCATCATAGTACAAAATGGACCAGCTAAGACCCTGGTTAAATCTAGAACCCGAACTCCTGCTAATGCACCTTCCGACATGTCTCTTTCCTCCTTGTAAACAACGTTTGTATTTATATGCACTATCTATCGTGTTATAGTTGCAATTATTATGCCAAAGCATATCCCCCTAGAAATCCCCTCTTAGAATTAGACAAATGTTTCATTTTATAAAAACCAATAATATATTGCAACACACAAAGAAAATCTCTATTGCTCTACATTACGAGTTAAACACTTAACTTTTAAGGTCCATACCTGTCCTACTGAGAAGTCAGAAATACCAAAATATTTGGTTAACAATATAAAGAATAGAAAAGGAGAGGTTATTCTTGCAAACCTCCCCTAAAAATATTTTTATTATTCAATAATCTGTTAAAATACTAAATGTCAAAGGGACATCAGACAAATGTCATAAAGCTAAACTAATATAATTCTACATTACCCATTTTCTGTTTTGAGGATATTTGTTCTTTCTTAAAGGTTCTTTGAGAAGGAAACTCCTATTAGGTCTGCTGGGAACTTTAAACCTGTGTCAAAGGGACGGAGTTTTTGACATTAATTTAGCAATCTCTTCGATCTATTCTTAATATTCCTCCTTTCTTCTTTATAGATACATCTATTTTACTTTACAATGTGGCAACTAGACTAAGACAATACCATTTTTATGTCAAATGCTCCGTCCCTCTGATATTAGGAGGATTTTTGTCTTTTCATAGGGAAATATCTTTTTCAGACTTAATTATCCTTTGGGGAGGCAAGATTCCATGAAAAGGAACTATATGTATATTGTATTAGCCTATGGCCTTTTTTTGGGCTGGTTGCTGTCCTTTCCATATAACGGACCTGTGTTGAAACACTTAGTTTTGATTCATCAAGTTCCAATTGCTTCTTTTAGTTTAGTATATACTGTTGTACCGGCGGTTTTTTTGATTATTTACTTGTTGTTTTTTCAGATCAAAGAAGAATATGCGAAAAACATTATGAATTGGAGTATTACTGCGTGCATTGTAGGTACAGTCATCCTATTCACCTTGCCTACCTATTATTGGTATCCGGTTCTTGCCGTTATGGGTATTGGCAGTGTTATGTATATTATAGGTTGGAGCTATTACTACACAATGGAAATTCCAATTGACGAAAAAATGCGGATAATGGCTCTAGTCATTATTATCGGGAATTCAATCTACTATGTAATAAACATTTTGCACGACCAAATATCGATAGGCTTTCTTTTAGCTGTTATTATAGTGCCATTAATAGGGGCTTTTCGGGCTACCTCAAATATTGCCGTTAATAATAAAATTGCTGTTGAACTGGAGCACGAACCATTACCTGTGAAACTCATCTTTGTAATCTGTTCTTTCTTATTTGCCGTTAATATAACTGATGGTTTAACCTTTCACGCAATATATCCCTCTTTTGACCAGTTATTTGTGGAGTATTTTACCTTCTACGGTATTATGCCCTATATTATTACCCTTGTTATTATCTTTTTCTTTGGTACCAAGCTTTCCATAATGTTTCCTGTTTTTTTAGGAACCTCTGTACTTGGCTTGGCCTACCTTTCCTTCGGATTAATGGGCAAAAACTGGTACAGCTACTTTATCACTGAAACCTTTTTACAAATGGGCTGGGCTTTATTAGATCTTGTTTTATGGACTCTCTTTGGCCTTATTGCTTCAATTTATGGGAGACCGTTAAAAATTTGCGGGTATGCCTTTTTGGCTAATCTTTTAGCTGTGTTTGCCGGGGGACTTCTGGCAGTTCGCATTCTAAATAAACTAGATAATTATTTTATAATTTCAGCTGCTTTTGCTATTGGTATCATTTTTATTTCTTTTTTAATCGTACCTTGGTTAAGCGAAGCTATTGAAAAGGATTTGCGCAATAAGCTTTTTAAAACTAATTTACAAAATAAGCCAATAGAAGAAATCAGCCCACTTTCTATTCCCCTGCCGCAAAGAGAAATTCTTACTCCTAGGGAAAGAGAGATAGCAGAGCTTCTTATTCAAGGTTTTACTAATAAGCAGATTGCCGATCTGCTTCATATTTCCGAAAATACTATTAAAACCCATACAAGAAAAATATATTCCAAACTAGATGTTGCTAACAAAAGAGAGCTGCTGCAGTTGTCTTTCTCCTCTAGAATGTCAAAGGGACGGAGTTCTTGACATCATCTTTCGCAACTTTTCCCTATTTATTCTTAATATTCTTGCTATCTGCCGTAAAGATATATTGGTTTTTCTTTGTAAGTAATTTATTAAAATATATAGCCTTGTATTATCGTTTTTGATAGTTTCGATATCCTCCCCGGTGGATGCTACAAAGTCATTTATTGCTTCTTCAATATATTCAGGGTTGTCCTCTTTGTTTTCTATCCAATTTTCATTGTAAACTCTATTATGTAATCCGCGAAAAATTATTCTAGCTTGTATTATATCAAAAGAAATTCCCCTTAATATGAGTTCGATATCATTTATCATGTCTCCACTATCTATATACTCTTTATAACTCGACCACTGATATTCATTTGGTTTTTTGCAGATTCCCGCCTTTACAGGATTATTATGAATATAGACAATACAACTTAATAAATGACTTTCTTCTTTAATAATTTCACTCCGATAGCGGTCCCGGAAAACATATCCTACTCTTTTTTGCAGCCCATTATAAAATAGTGCATATGTTGTATTTAGCCTACGCATTGCTGAAGTTAGGTTTTCAATTTCTTGGCATCTAATCAAAAGATGGGCGTGATTAGACATTATACAATAAGCTAAGATATCTATTCCTATATCCTTGAAAATATCCCTTAGCTTTATCAAATAGAACTTTTTAAAACTATCACTCACAAATATTTCTTCCCTGGCTATTCCTTGTACCATTAGATGATAATACTGCGTTTCACTATTAACTCTAGCTACTCTTGGTATCTTTATCACCTCGTTCCAATGTCAAATGCTCCGTCCCTATGACATTATCCAGCTTTGCATAATTTAGTATAGATTCACCTAAATAAGGTTCACCCTTGTCTGGAATTATGCTCCTATAATATTCATTTACTTCTAAATCGCAATCAGTATCCACTGTACAATTTGACATGAAAATCTTTATACAATCACTTTTTCTTGTAAAATATATAAAATCATCATTTATGGTCATTTTAACAATTATAGTATCATCCCAAAAAATAATATCCACTTCTTCTTCAGAATAGTCAATTACATCATAAAGTTTAGCACTTAGTTCATTATAATAATTAATTATTATAACTTCAGCTTTATCTAAAACTTTTCCTTTTGTTACTTTTTCGCCATACTTCTCCTCAAGTCTTCTTATTAGCTCCTCGCTCATATTCTCACCTCCTTTCACCATTTTTTACCTATTTCGGCAAATGAGAACTTTTTCCTTTGATGAAAAATGTCATATTATGTCTTGTCGGAACTTAAACAATTAAATTAAACCCCTAGTACTTCTATTTATTCTTAATTTTATGTCAAATACTCCGTCCCTCTGACAAAATAAAAAATTTCCGAGTCACAAAGCCATTTACAGTAACTCACAAAGCCATTTACAGTAACTATGCCGCTTAGCATACTACCCAAGTACCCGAGTGCTATATTTCATCCCTGATCCAAAGTTGACCGCGGGGATCCAGCGGATTTCCTTCCACTTTGAAATAATAATCAGGGTTGCCGTCGTAGTGCCTGTGTTGATACCCATAATGCCCGCTATAGGCTCTATATTCTGATTCTTCTTTTTCCACATTGGTGATAATATCCCAGAATAAATTAATATTACCTTTAACCGTATCCTGCAAGCTGTATTGGCTTTCCCCTCCCACGGAAAATGTCACAAGATCAATTGACGAACCAACCAAGCCGGCAAGGCCATAAATAAAATTACCGGATAAAGATTTACCCACCGATAAAACTATCCCATCACCACGCCTAACGTTATCGGCAAAATCACTCCATAAACCTAGCCCCGCCCCCACAGATGGAGCAACTACATCCGCAGTCCTGGAAAGCACCCCATTCATATATTCTTCGCTTTCTTCCGCACTTGCCGAATAAAAATTAACTCCCAGCGGCCTGCGCATTATTTCCAATATAGTTGTTTTTTTCGGATCTACATTTTCCATGGTGCTCCCAAAGGGATCCCTTTTGGGTTCCGGAGTAGCACTGTCTATGGTACTCCCATAGGGATCTCCCTTTGCCTCGGGGTTTTCCGGAGTCAGCAATTTTTCCGCGGTGATATCCCTTTGCATGAAATTCTTACGCCATTCCCGGTCTAACTCTTCTTTTACCTGGGTAACATCAGACTGTGACTCAGCCTGCTTTGGTGCAGCAGAATCAGACTGCTGACCGGTTTTACCTGGCGTTTCAACAGCAGGTGCTTCCACGACAGGAGCCGTTGCAGCAGGAGGTGCTGCGGCCACTGGAGGTGTTTTCGTTTCCGGTTTTTTTTCTGCAGCTGGAGCAGGCTTTGCCGGTGCATCTTTTGTTCCGGTAAAGTGAGTGACCCATCTGTGAGCACCGCCATGGGGCGATTCATATTGGAGATGTTCCATCCTGCATTTAAGAAGCAGCTTCCCGTTTTGCCGTTCTATGGTACCTTCCATACTGTAGATTGCAAAAACAGGCTTTGCCGGATCGACGTTGCTTCTGAATTCCTGTTTTACCGTCACCCTGCCGTCCGGCTGCAGCACTACGCCAGAGGCTGAGTAATTTATACCCCTAAAAGAAACAACATCACCGTTTAACGGTTTATTAAAGACTACCGTGGTTTCACCGTAACCGATACTTTTTACACTCTCTGGATCTAAACTCCCCTCGGCCAGTTCGGTAGTTACGGTTCCTTCCCATGTCCCTATAATCTCATCTATAGTGATACCCGGCGAATCTGCCGCTTCTGACACATATCCATAGCCAAATACTCCACAAAGCAACAGACATATTATTAATACAAGTTTTCTTGCGTCCATGTTTCGCACCTCCTTATCTTGCCACTACTTCGTAGAGTCTTTGAGCGCATATTATGCCCTCTTCCCTGTTAAGGGTCATAGTGGGGGCTATTCTTTCTTCATAAGAGCTGAAGATTTTATTGTTGAAAGCAAAATAGATACCTTCTTGGGCCCAGCTCTGAATCTTTTGCGCGTCAGCAAAGGTCACCTGCATTTCTTTATTGAAGTCTTGTTTGGGTTTTACAGCCAGCGCTGTTCTCAGCATAAATACGGCCATTTCCTGTCTGGGAACAGGGTCATTAGGCCTGAACTCAACTGTTTGCCCGGAGGCAACTGATACGATACCCAAAGCGGCCGCCTTGAGTACTCCTTCATTTTCTGTATCTTTAATCAGTTTGGGATCTGCAGGTGTAACCGTCTCTTGTCTTGCTTTTTCATAAACCCTTACTAAAAGATTAACTGCTTCTTCGCGGGTGATTCCTTGCCCATAGTTTCTGGTTAGTCCTCCCGGTACAAACCCATTAGCAAGTGCTGCCGTTACCTCCTCTGCGGCCCACCCCGAAGGCCCATCAGGCTTAAAAAAAAGAGAAGAAGCCGTTATTATCATTACAGCCACGATACTTAGAATAAGAGTAGCTCTAGCGAAATTACGTTTATTAATATTTATACCTTTGCTGAAGGACCATTTTAAAATGGCAATAATGTTTACTACGGGTATAGCCAAAATGAGCAGAATTAATAAATAATCCAATACTCTTAAGGAACTATTCATACTAGTACTCAAATTCTTGTTCTCAATACTTTCCTGATTATTTGTTTTGCTTTTCCCTTCATTTGCTTCAATGTTTTCCAAAACCTTGCTTTCCTCATTTTCTGATTTCATAATCTCTATACTCCTCTCTTAAATGCTTTGAATACTTATAAAAATCCTATAGCTTATTATAGAACTTTTTTATAAATTGAATATCACCCCCTAAGGGTGATATTCATTAAAACAGTGCAGTATTTTAGGTTCTCAGAACAATAGAGAAAATAATCAGCATAGCCAATTCCCCAGGAGGCCAGGGATTCGCCAATCACGAAAAACAAAAAACACACCTGTTCGGTGTGTTTTTTGTTTTTTAGCTAATCTACTAAGAAATGATAAAATGAACAAGCAATAGGGTCGCTGGAATACATGACCTATCCGATTGCATTCTTTGTTAAATTTCATTGCATATCTTATATTTATTTTTTTTATGGCTTCTGATATTTCTTTTATTTCTCCTTTTATTAAAATGTCAAGTATACTATAATAATCCTTCAGTTGTTCAATGTTCTGTCTCTTATGAGGTCAGTTAATCAGCTTAAGTAAAATTTCCAGTTTTAATCTATGCATCGGATTATCTAAGTCGAATTTAATCAAATCATTTATTTCATCGATTCGCTTTCTCACAGTATTAATGTGCACAAAAAGCTGTTTTGCTGTCAGGCTGTAGTTCATTTGGAATTCCAAATAGGTTTTCAAGGTTTTCACCAACTCTTTATGCTCATCCTTTTCAACCAACTGATTTATATCCCTCAGCATTATTCCAAGTTCATCTTCCTTGATGTCTATCCATGCAAAGACCCCCAGCTCCGAGTAAGTAAGATAATCCTCCTCGGGATATAAAAGCCTGCCAATACATATAGCCCGCTCACACCGCGCATAATTCCTTTTTATTTCATAAATTGTGTCACTAATATCTGATATGCCAAACACTAGACTTATATCCAGTATTTCATCTTCTAATCTTTTCTGTAATTTCTTAGCAGCTCCCCTGATTAGTGCTAAGTTTTTTTCTTTTGAAAGTCTATCATCGGTTTGAACTAAAAAAACACAGTTATTTTCATCGATGCTAGCCATTCTGCTTTTCATTTGCCTGATATTATTACTAAAAGCGTTTTTTAGTACATCTTTATAGTTTGATAGATGCACCTCCTTGTTTATTTGCTTCATTAAAAGCAAATGATAATGCCCGTTTATGTCTAATCCTAAGTCACTGGCTCTTTTGGCTAGCATTTCATGGTTTAATAAACTTCCTTCTAAAACCTCTGTCACAAGCTTTTCAAAACCAATATCTCCAATACTCTGAGCTACCAATATCTGCTCATACAGGGACTGAAGCAATAAAAATCCAATGCGTAAGGCAAATTGGTCAAAATAATCTATCAGCCCCGTAGCTTCAACTACTACAAAGTAGGCCTTAATCTTATCTCCAACTGTGATTGGCACAGTAATCCAGCTATAGGGCTTGTCGTACTTAGCATCATAGAACCGGTACCTAATCATTTTAAGGTTGTCACATAGTATTTCTTCGGTAAATTGGAAGGAAGGGCCCCAAAAATCCTCTACTTTTAGGTCAGCGGTTAATTCTGCGAATGCAGGAGAACTATAATATGCCCTCTCGCTTGTTAAATCATAGATCATGGCTGGGAAATTCATTTCTTTTTCAATCTGAGATAAAATTTTATTGACCTTTCTAGCTTGATAGGATAAATCTGAAAAGCTCTTGGGATTGATATTGCCAATGTTAAATTGCCTAATGTTCTTGTTCATAACAAGCACATTAAGCTGATTCATTAAATCCATCCAAGGAGGTTCTGATGGAATATTGATGAGAGGTATATCGTACTCATTAAATGCTGCGATGATATGATCCGGAATTTTTTTAAGAAATCTTTCTACCTTTATTCCCATTCCCGATATTTGCTTAAATTTTTCTGTCTTAACGTAGCTTTCAAATAAACCTGGATTTTGATAAAATATATAGCCGGTTGAGATGACCAGTTCTTTGCCCCTAGTCCAGTTAAACCCATCGGGGGCATCCAGTATAGCTACGCCCTGCACCTGTTTGTCTAAACCTGCATGACCTGCCAACACCTTGAAGTCCTTAAAAAACTCTGAATTTAAAATCTTCCTCAGAGATAAACCCATGCGTTCACCTCCCTCTTCAACGGCTTTCCAATTAATTATACTGCATCATGCAAATAATATCTAAGCCCAAAGGAGGTTTCATAGCTGAAACGATATAACTTTTAAACAACACAAAGACACTAAGTCCTTTCGAACCTAGTGCTTTTGTAGTTACTTCAATGGGCTGATATACTTCCTTTTTTCCGTTCTTTTGTTGAATTCTGTTTTAGCCTTTGCTATTATACTTGGCTCCTTTAAAAGGTCAAACGTTATGCCTGATAAAACCTGGGCTGCATAGGTCATACCTTTCATCCCAATAGAAGAGCCTGAGGAGGATGTTGCTTGCCAGGAGTGATTTGCTACTCCTAGTGGAAAGCAAGCTGTGAGCAACAAGTTCATCGGCATGATCCAAGATACATCTCCACTATCTGAGGAACCTGCAACTACAACTGAATTTACTTTCTCTTTTTCCAGAACTCCTTGGTGAATATATTTTTTTTCATCGCTGTCGGGTGACATATATTTCTTAATTTCGCCTTCCACCATATTGGGATCTAGGGTTTCTTGGAGCGCTTTGGCAAATGCTAAATCATTCTCGGTATAACTGGGGCCACCTATTTCTACCATATTTTTATATGTTAAATCAAATAATACTTTATTGGGCAGCATCTCATAGCAACCACTGATGACCTCGTAGTCAACCGTTGTTTCTGTCATCATTGCCGCGCCTTTTGCTACCTTAAATAATCTCTCGGTTATTTCTTCCACATCTTTTCTCTGAGGCGCTCTTACAAAGTACCAAGATTCCGCTTCCTTGGGGATAATGTTTGGCGCTCCACCTGCATTGGTAATGGTGTAGTGGATACGAGCCTTGTCAATGACATGCTCTCTTAAGTAGTTAGCTCCTACATTCATAAGCTCAACCGCATCAAGAGCGCTCCTCCCCGCCTCAGGTGATTGTCCTGCATGGGAGGATATACCGTTAAACCTAAACTTAATTGAATTATTGGCTAAAAATGCATTTTCCAAAGCTGTGTTGACACTCATTGGATGCCAGTTCAGAGCAATGTCACAGCCATCAAATGCCCCCTTTTTGATCATCTTTACTTTGCCTATCAAGGTTTCTTCTTCGGGACAACCGTAAAATCGTATTGTACCGCTAAGCTTCGTTTCCTCTAGGTATTTCCTAATGGCCAGGACTGCGCCCAGTGCCGCTCCTCCCAGGAGATTGTGCCCGCAACCATGTCCCGGGCCATTTTGCTCCACTGGATTAAATGTAGTATCTACGGTTTGAGATAACCCAGGCAATGCATCATATTCCCCCAGCACAGCAATTACAGGTGAACCGCTGCCATACTCTGCTATGAATGCATGTTCCATGCCATCGATTTCTTTGAGTTCAAAGCCATGGCCTTTTAGTATTTTTCTAAATAAATCCGCTGATTCTTTTTCCTTCCCTGAAATTTCTGGGTTGCTCCATACCTTAAGACTTAAATCCTGAACTTCGCCATTTATGTTATTGAGATATTTTAATACGTCAGTTTTTTTCATCTATTGCGGCTCCCTTATTTACCGATTTATTTTTATAGAGAGCTGTGGCAATGGCTATTGTACCGAATACTGCTCCTAACGTAACCATATAAGTTGGCCTGCCTGGTAAAAAACTGAATATCCCTGCGTTTACAGCAAGTGTAAGTCCAATTCCCAGGGCTAAGGCTATGGGTGCAATATTAAGCTTCATAAGGGCAAATTGAACAAAAATAGCTCCAAATAATGATGGTAACAAAAAGTTGAAGGCAGCTAGCACCTCTGGGGACAACTTGGATAAGATGGCGGTCCCTGCAAATACTCCTAATGTCAATATGGTAATATTGGCTATAACTGATACTGCCATTCCCAGGGTTGCTATAATGGCACCTTCCCTACTTCCTGGTTCTACACCGGCGACTTTTTGGGATACTGCTGCACTAGGCACTCTAAGATTTGAAATGTTGCCTGTGAGAAATGCCATATAGGTTCCTGCAACACCGACAATTGGGAAATAGGATATTGGTTCAATAACCCAGTTAATACCCACTGCACTTGCTATTGCTATAAGGGCGGTTATGATTGCGCTAACCGGTGGCATAATATCAAATCCAACTAAAAGAACCAGAGCCGGTCCGAAGGAGGCAAGTACGCCCAGCCAGTTAGTAATTTTGCCCCATCTGTTGACATAAGGTAAATAATCACTTTCAAAGATATCCTTGTTCTTATCCATTATAATAACCTCCTTTATTTTTGAGCTAAAATGCGATTGCAACAAACATGCCGCCAAACAAAGCGATTGCCAAAGCCCATTCTTTCAACCATTTAATATTATTCTTATCAGCTAAGGGGGATAATGCCAGCATAATGGCTCCCCCTGCCAATGCTGCAATAGTATTGTTATTCAATGCAACTAGATGCCCTGATACCAATGAGCCAAAGGAGCCCAACATAGCAGCTACTGATATTACTTTTATAAGTCCTTTATCTCCCTTGGAAACTTTTTGTTGTACCTTATCCATTTTACTTGCTGACAAGGTTGCAAAAATAATCCAGCCTATGGAGCCTAGAATCATTGTCCATACGGCGTTGGCAAATGCTACATTTGTCATTGGGTCAATTCCCATCTTAACACCTACTGCTTCCGTACCAAAGCTTGCTGCCATTAACTCAAACATTACTGAACCTATGAAAGATAGCCTCATCCAGGCCATTGGTCCGCCTACAGTAACTAAAAGTGTAAGCAACCCTGTTAAAATAACAACCGATGGTCCTAAAGACGTGATAAAACTACTCTTCATTGCACTTTTCATTTGGTCTTCTGTTAAACCGATTTCCTTACCCGTTGCATATGATTTTTTTACAAAAATAAAAGCTTGGAATAAGACCAGAAAAATTGCAGCACCTGCTGCCAGCCACATGGGAACACTGTTGGCAATTTGTAAGTAATCCATGTCTTTCCTCCTCATTAGTTTTACTTGGTGTTACTAATTTAATAGTATTATTCTTACTTAAGTCATTCAATGTAAAAACTTTTATAAATTAATCGGAATAATGAAAATATTTTCGTTGTTGCCCATCAGCCACCGTATTCATATTTACAATAGATCATATATCATTTCTTCCCACCTTAGTCATTGTAACTTTCTGCAATTCTATTAAACTCTAGCAGATACTTTATTTCCGCTAAAAGGTATTATTACTTGGCAAGTTAGGTGAATATAGATGCCGAGCATTTACTGTGGTTTACACTCATACAGCAATCCTACAATTTTTATTTTATTTGCATTACTATGGAGACTGTATGAGCTTCTTCGCAAGTTTTAATACTTTGTACGTTGACTAGACTCTCAAAATTAACGGAAAGCATTGACGGCCCTTTAATATTTTAAAAGTATTATTCTCAAAGACAGTTCCGCTATCAATAAATGTATGATCCCTAGTAAAATCATTATTGATACTAAATAATTCGAGTAAAAATGTTCTTCTAAAATGCCCTCTAAGCCTTTAGAAATAAGGAGTTAAGATGTGTACGTGCAAAAAGGGCATAAAAAAAACTCTATTAATATAAATTGGCTCCATAAATAACCTTTCTATTCTGCAGTGAAGATGAAAAATAAAATCACCTATACAAGGTGATTTTTCAACTAATTTTCAGTAATTTTTTCAACTAGTTCTATTAATTGTTGTCCTCCCAAGAATAATAGATCAACTGCTTTTGTTAATTTGTCTTCTGGCGCCTCTCCTTCTTTTAACCAGACAAGTATTTCTTTTAATCCTATAGCTACATTACCTAAACTTTTGCAATAAAGAGCATAAAAATCATCTATGCCCTCAGTATTAGTGGTTTTGAGATTTACTTCTTTCACTAATTCCAATATAGACTGAACAAGATTTCCTAGATCAATTATAATAGAATCTACTATTATTTCATTAGAAAAATTATTCTCATCATCAATTACCTTTTGCAGGTATCCAACAAATTCATTTAGTGATTTTGATATATCGGGTAAATGCTTTAAAAGGGAAGCTACTATTTCCTCACGATTTAGTTGTTTCATTTTATTAACCCCCCTCCACAATATGGACAAAATACATATTCTATAGAAATTACCTTGCTGCATTTTAAACATTTTATTCTATAAGTTTTATTACATACACTACAAATTAACCCATTGGGTCTTAAGGGTATTCCGCAATCTCCACATGCTTCTAAAGCAAAGGAATCTTTTAGTCCTGTTTCAACTTTCTGAATAATATGTAAACTTTCGATATTCCCAACTTTACCTATGAGTCTATCTTTACTAACAGATCTAGAATGTGAAGTTAAAATAAATCCATTTCGTAAACTTATATTAATTCCTTTTTGTTTTAGCTCATTAATTCCTTCTTGGTCTTTCTTCAGGTCGCTTAGCTCATATGGCACATAAAAAATACCTGGTTTACCCTTTGTTGAAAAAGGAATAATAAGTACTATTTTGGCAAACCTATTCATAATATTATTAGAAATTATTAGAACCGGTCTTGATCCACCTTGTTCAGATCCTTCAACCGGTTCTAAATCAGCAAAATATATGTCGCCTCTTTTAGGAAAATCCTTATCACTCATCGTCATGAATCATCTCCATTGCAAGCTTGTCTACTTCAGCAGAGATAGAAGCAAATTTTTCGGCATAATAATTATCTAAATCTAAGGTAGAGATGTAAGATTCTGCAAGTATTTTAGCATAATTAATGTCTTTAATGCACTCTACCACAACTTCCCTTTGATAGGCTATGAGTTTAGCAGTAGCTAGCGACAAACCCATTGATGTTACAGACAACTTTAACAATAAATCAGGTTTTCGTTTACAAATCTCAGCCATATCAAACCCCCTTTTCCTTAACATTATTATTACCCTCCTTTCTTTTTCTGTCAACAAAAATGTACAATCTAGGATAAAATTAGTTTATTATATGTAGTGTTACCCATTTAAATGAATAAAAAACTTAATAAAACGGAAAGCCACAGGATCACCCTGAGGCTTTAGTGATTTAATTAGTAGTTAATGCCTATAGTCCTAAAAGGCAAAGCTACGAGGAGATCTGCTTAACAGAACAGTGTATTTGCGATAACTAGTTATAGCAGTTCCCTAATGTCTATCAGCGTTGGAATTGAGATGATATAAACATATTTCCAATAAATCTATACCAGTTTCAAAAAAACAATTCTTGTAAATTTACTAGGCTCAAATATTTTAATATTCTTTGATAATCATATGTTTCTGGCGCAAAGGTGCGATCCCACAAAAGAAGAATCCCTCACACCACTGGGTAGAGGGAAAATACTTAACACATAAAAAACATATGAAAATCCTGGAAACCTTTGATTTACAGCTATTATTTTTCTATCAACACAACGAACTCCATATGCCCGTGTATGAAATACTTCACTTCAAAACTGTAATTCATGACAATATTTTATCTGTTACTTTTAAATTATCTGGCATCCATTGAATACACCAATAATTTTCCTATTTTATCTGTAGAGTCTTTCTTCATCTTTGATGTTACGCTACTATAAACATCTAAAGTAAAAGCAGCTTTATGATGTCCTAAATTTTCTTGGGTAGTTTTAATGTCAACGCCTTCCTGTAAACAAAGGGTAGCGTAGGTGTGCCAATTATGGAGAGTTCTCCATAATCGGCATACTTTTGCAACACTATCATTACAAGAAGAAATATCAGCAAGAAGTATTCAGGAAACCCTAGGTCATCTCACAGTGCTACCTTTACAATGAAGTGTATGCCAAAGTAATCGATAAAATGAAGAGAGAAGCTACTGAAAAAATAGGTAATCTGCTTGAAAAATGTATGAATGATTAAAATAAAAAATCTAAGGAGGTCATTTAAATGGCGGTATATTTTGATTGGTTACCAGTGAGTATTGTTGAGATGAGGATTGGAGAGAACACATTTATAAATATGCATCACTATCCACCTGAAAAATTAGAAGCAATGGGTATTGATATTAGTGACGCTTTTGTATTAGGAATAAGAATTAATGAAAATAAAACAGCCCAGGCAATACCGGCTAAGTAAAGCCCAGGCTTTATTGAGGGTTAGAGCTCCAACTCTAACCCTCTTTTCTTTATTATTATATAAAAAACCAAACCTATTGCCAGTTAATAAATTTCTATTAAAGCACAACATCGAAAATTTCGAAGTTGACCAAAATGTCAAAAAGTAATAAAGATCTAACTGTAGACTTAACAGAATCCATTTCGTGAAAATCTTTATTTATTTGTTTGGTTGCGTTCGCATCTCTCTCAATATTCGCAAACTCTCTCGTTTGTCTCTCCGAAGTTCTTCTATTTCTTCTGGCGACAATCTCATCCTGTCCACTTCGGGAGAGTAATCCTCTTCCTTGGGATTCTGTGAGTTCTTATTTTGATTCTGCGATTTGGTAGTATCTGAGAAGCTCATCAATATCACCATAACCATCCTTTTTCTTTTGCATTTGTAAGTTTCTAATGAATAATATTTATTGTCCTAGCTGAACATGAAAAACGTCCGTCGTTAGAATCGTATGGTTCGTCCCCACCAAACCCACGACAAGCCTTCACTCAACAAGACCTTTTGGGTAAATTTCAGTAAATGCCAGCAATATCATATACCGTTTTGTGAATTGGATGTCTTGTTAATTGGTCAATTTATGAACATCATCTGGGTTCAGAACAACCCTATTAAAATCATTATAGATATTAAAAACTCAAATAAAAATGCCCCTCTAAAATACCATCTAAGCCTTTAGAATCAAAGGGTTAAGGTGTTTGTGCTGGGTAGAATATGCAGAAAAAGACCAGAGATATTACTCTAGTCCCTTCCTTTAAACTTATACATTTTTTATAATTCTGTCGAAGCGAGCATTGACTTTTTGTACTCTTTGCTCTATTGCTCTCCTGGTCCGGTCTCCTGTTTCGATCTGTGGAAGGTGACGTAGGCATTCTTTTAATGTCGCCTTGCCATCAAAATAAGATTCACAAATAGTAGGTTTCTTATGAACGAAGTTTGCTCCTTTCGGCGTCATGCAACCCCCCTCCTTCTTCTGTATCTAGTGTATTCTTTATTATATACAATTCTTTACGTTCTTCAATAATAAAGTTAGCCGAATAAATTAAAGCATTTATATCAGCAAAATACCTGATATAATCCATATCATCACTATCAAAAGATCCTTCATTTACTCCATCTACACTTAAAACTCCAACAATATAGTTTTTAAATCTTACAGGCACACAAATTAACGAACAATAATCTAATTTATCTCCTGAATAGTTTTTAAATATATTATCCTTGCGAACGTTGCCACAATTATAATCAGTCCCAGTTTTATAGACTCTTCCTGCTGCGGAATCATCTATATCTAATGATATTTTTAACATCTTTTCACGAGAATAACCGTTACCCCAAGCGATAATTAATCTTTTATTTTCGTTATCCGGTACAAAAAAGGCAACTTTATGCATATTATCTCTATCTTTTGTTATTATTCGTGAGATGGCACTAAATAAAAAATCATAAAGATAGCTAACTCTAGTATCAATATCGTTAAAATCCTTTATACAATTTATAGTAACTAACTCTTTAATTATCTCGTTTTTTATAAATAATAATTGAGCTTTTTGTTTTGATATTTTAAGCAACTCATGATTAATGCTTTTCATTTCACTACAAAGATCCTTCAATTTCGTAATTTCTGTACTCGGTTTTAGCTGGATTAACCCTTTAAAAAGAATTACCTCATCACCTTTTTTTACACGCCATACCATTAATCCAATAAGAAATAACAGCAAAATTATAACGGAAATCCAAATTGTGTTCTTTGTAAAAGGGGGCAAATCCTTAAATATTTTGTATATTTCGGCAAATTCAACACTAGTAAAAAACAATACCGATCTCCTTTATTATGGGTCTGTCTATTAATATTTATATTATTCTATAAATTGTAATATTTCCCTGCTTTTTAAGAGAGTGGTTTATAATTTATTTACCCACTTTAACAAAAGCTAAAACCCACGAAGGTTTTTGTTCTGCTGTAAATATATTTTTACTAGGTAAATCTATTTTTTAATTCCCTTTGATGCTAGTGCTTTTATCCAATCATTAAGTTCATCAATCCTCAGGAACTCTTCAACACCCACTCACTTTTAAGCAGGGAGACTTTTTTTTGCTCTCATTTGCCCTGCCCTCGTTTAATATCTCTTAGCCTCTTTCAGGTTTAAAAGTCTACCCAATTTATCAAAATTCTTTATCAACTTATATTTCTCAAAAGAGTCTATACTGGGAAAACCAATTCTTATAAATTTACTAATCTCAAATATTTTAATATTCTTTGATAGTCAGTGAGAATAATATCGCTAGTGTGTCAAATACATAAAAACAAGGCTTGCAGTGTTATGTTAAAACCCTGCAAGCCTTTATTTTTCTTGGCAAGTTAGGTGAATATAGATGCCAGCCATTTACTTTGGTTTATGCTCATACGACAAACATACAATTTTTAACTATACTACGCTTTTAAAACTATATAAGCTTCCTTACAAGTTTAAATATTTTGTTCGTTGACGTGCCTCTCATTATTCTGATATTATATAATTATAAATAATGATAAAAGGAGCGTTTGAATATGCCGAACATCAGACCCATTTCTGATTTAAGAAATAACGCCAATGACATTTCAGAGTTTTGTCATACATCACGGGAGCCGGTTTTTATTACTAAAAACGGTGTCGGTGATATGGTTGTAATGAGTGTTGAAACCTTCGAGCGGCAGCAGGCACTTATAACCCTGTACACAAAGCTCGCCGAGGCAGAGGAAGAAATCGCAAACGGCGCAGAGGGCGAGGATTTTTTTGAGGTTGCAAAGCAGTTGAGGAACAACGTACATGGGCAAGTATAAAGTCAGGATATATTCTCATGCTAAAACCGATTTAAAAGATGTTGTAAGCTACCTCAATACACTGTCACCACAGGCCGCAATCAAATACTATGATTTAATTATAGAAAGAATAAGCAGTCTCTCCGAAATGCCCGAACGATGTCCATTTGTACGGGATGTAGCTCTGAAAGCTAAAGGCTATAGGTACTTGATTGCAGAAAGTTATATAGTGTTCTTTGTTATAAAGTCAGATACAGTACAGATCCGCCGCATTATTTACGGCAAGCGTAATTATGAATGGCTGTTGTGATAGATTTTTCTGCATATAAATTTCTAAGGATATCATATAAGCGTATAATGCAAGGGGACTTAAGCCACGATGGTTCAAGTCCCTTTGTTTCAATTTTTTGTGGCAAGTTAGGTGAATATAGATGCTAGTTTTCTACTTCGTATTATTGCTAAATCATGAAATAATCTATAACTCTCTGAATTTGATCCTGTACCTTCTTATACTCAGCTTCCTCCAGACTTTCAGCAGCGGTATAAACTTCACATTACCGATCAACCTGATTTTCTCTATCAGTTGTTTTATAAAATATTCTGCCACTCTCTACGGTTATAGAGGATACGAAGAATGTGAACTTCACACTTTGCTTCATTAATAATATAGAATGCGATATAGTTTTCAACCAACAGCTTGCGGACGCCCATTGCGGCATACGGTTGATTTTGAACAACGCTATGCCGCAACGGCATTTGACTCAGCGCCAGAATCTGATCCTTGATAGATGTATAAATTCGTCTGGCAACCACAGGTTCTTTCAGCGTGTCCGTTATATAACGGAGAATATCTTGCAAATCCCTTTGAGCAGGGAATTCGATGACAATCTTATACTCTGTCAAAGCCGAATTCCCTCTCAATCTCAGCAAATACTTCCTTCACCGGACGACCTGTTCCTTTTTTCATGGATGCCAGACCTTCGTCAAGTAGGCGGTACAGTTCATATTTTCCGCTTAAACGCTCATACTCTGCATTTGACAAGATAACCAGATCCCCTGTACCATTCTTGGTGATAAACACCGGCTCATTGTATTTATTGCAAAACTCTGAGATTTCATTGTATTTATTGCGTAAGTCTGAACTTGGCCTGATAGTTGCCATAACAGCACCTCCACTCGGTTTATACTCATATTCTATCCAAATATTGATACGTTGTCAAAATGAATACATATGCAATGAGAAAACAAAAAAAACTCAAACCACGAGGGTTCAAGTCCTTTTGCTTATTATAAACTAAGAAGTTAGGTAAAAAAAGATGCCACAAAAGAGTTGATTATTATGGATAATGGGAAACCAATCAACCCTAATAGCGTGATCTACTTTATATTATTTGCTACTTGCTAAAGCTCTTGAAATAAGTTTGCTGTAATAATTATTTAGTTGGGTATCATCAAAGGGAGACCCACTAAATGTAGCTTCACAAATCTGAGTTAATTCGTGGTATTCATCATCAGGTACTTTGTTTTTAAAGGTTTTTAGCTCATTAAAAACTTTTTCCTCTAAACATTTTTTTATAGATGCCAAATAATCCACGTCAGATTCAGAAAATAATTCTTTTGAGCAACGTGAAAATTCCCATAACAATTCTAAGATACTATCTATTCCCTCATATCCAGAGGGAGTATGGACAAATAAATCATATTGTTCGATAAAACAATCTAAAAACTGTTTGCCTATTTCCTCTGGAAAAGGCAGTGAAATTGTCTTTATCAGTTCTTCGTCTTCTGTTTCAATAGCTGTCTTAAAATTCTTTAAAAAATTCATTGTCACTTTTATACCATGAACAATTTGCTTTTGTTTATTGCAGCAGGCTATTATCAAATAATCAAAGTTGAACTCAGTAAGTGGTGTGCATAAGTATAAAAATTTGATAAGAGCTTCCGAATCCATGACATCTAAATTCATCGTAATTATTGGATAATACTTTAGAATGCCGTCATGGTAATATCGCTCAGGAAAAAAAATTGAGAATTCTTGAGACAAGTCACTCAATGTATTCTTTACATCAAATAGAAGCTTTTCATAATTGCTACGATACCAAGAATTTATTGTATATTTGCTGAAATATTTGCTTGGTGTATGTTCTTGGAAGTATTGACATGTGATCATAAGTTGCTGAAGGCCGCGTTCCTCTAAAATACATAATTCTTCGTGTTCTTTAATAAGCAATTGCTGCTCATACGCGATATCCCCGAAATATTTTTGCATTTTCTCTAATGAGCTTTGGGCAGAAGTCAAATTGATTAGTGCTAATCTGCTTTGCTCCTTATCACGTTGAATAAATTTAACCAACTGATTTGAAAAATTCTGTATACTTCCAAAGTAGTCTGTTTTAGTTTTGCTTAATCCTTCCGGAATTGTTGCTTTCTCTTCAAATGGTCTATCTTGATTTGGGTATCGCTGTTCCTTAATTAAAAATTTATTTATATCTTCCAGTAAATCAGCCATTAATGTTGCTAAATTCCCAATAGGCTTACCTTCCAAAAGCCTATAAAATGCGTTGATGCAACTTTCAAAAAATATAACAATATTTTTACGTACGCGTATCCAATTGTTTAGCCAATCAAAGATACTTGCGCATTCATAATTTGACATAATAGTTTTATCCCATATAGATGCGAATTCTTGATGGAACATGATAATTACGTTTCTGATAGGCATTGTTTTATGTGCATTATCAGGAATCTCATACCCTGACAATATATCGAGTTTAGGTTGAATGGCATCGGCACAATATCTATCGAATATGGGTAGTGCCTTGCAAATAGATTTTATTCTTGAAACACTTTCTTCGTTTCCTTTTCTGATGTTGCTTGGTAAAAGTATGTACTCAACGTGAATTTCATTGGAGTCTTCATTTAAATATAACTTCAATGAAGTAGTGGATCTTTTAAAATAACCCATAATCAGTGGCAGATTATCTTTCACAAATTTCATATAAGTTTCCCGATTTCCGCAAAAACAAGTGTACATAATATTTGCTATAATTTCAGCAGAGTAGGTGTCTTTGACTACCCACACATCATCTAAACAAATTTTGGAGGCTATATTAAAACTACTGTCAATGTTAAGCAGCCAATACGCAATCATCGCAAATGAGGGGATATCTTGAATAATTGTTTGCCCTTCAAAAATTTTGAATATCGCCTTGCTGAAATAGTAAATGTCTGTTTCGGATAGTCTTATTTTAGTGGCTGAGTCTCTAAGATTACATAGATATTGAATATTCGCATTATCTGGAGTTATCTTCTTTAAATCATCCAACGTTTGCAATGCGTAGCCAAATTCTTTGAATTTAGTAAATGGATTTAATTCTGTTGCTAATAGAAACAATCCACCGTGGTTATTGGCGTCATCAAAAGCCTCTTGATTTTGATGATAATACTGCATCACACTTCCAGCCAATGAGCCTTTTAATGCGGACACATATGCTTCATGATTGTCCGCATTCCAAAGTATTCCAGCAACTTCAGAGTAAAAATTCTCTTTGTTATCAAAAACTACTTGAGGGAGCTTAGAGAATAACTTAGGTAGGTATGAAGCGTCTGCCAGTTGTACGACTTGTATGGCTGTATCATTTATTTCTATAAATTCATGTAGTTTATCAACAATATGCTGTGAGCGCACAGGATGTAAACCCTCAACATATTTCTCCTTTGCATCAACCCGAATCAAAAATTCGTTTTCAATACTTTTTAGAAGTTCACCATAATCACTACCGGTTTTTTCAACTAGACTGGAAATTAATTTTTTTACTGAAATTTTAATACCACAAACATCTGCAAAGCATACCTTTCGCAGAATCTCACATTTCACCCGGCCTGTAACTGCATCATTAAGTTTAGAAATCTGATTAGCAATTCTATCAGAAAGCATTTCACCGTGGGTGAGTAGGTAGACATATTCAATAAGTAGTTTTTTATCCACAACTCTTTCCCAAGAGCCATACCAATTTGTAATAGCCTGATGGAGTTTTCCAGCCTTTTGAAGTATTTCAAAAATACCTTTTGCTTCTTCTTCATTAAGAAAAAGTTTTACTACTTGCAATCTTTTCACATTGCTCAGATTACCACTGTAATTATACCAATCATCCTCTCTTGTAGTAAGTAATAGCTTATAGTTGTAAGCTACTTCTTCCTGCAAGTATTGCGCTAATTGGTTCCATTCTTGTAATTGTGCATCCAAATTGTCTATAAGAATCAATGGTTTTTCACCAAGTTTAACTCTGGTTTTAAAATATTGTACAATATTATGAAGTTCCTTAATGTCATTACACCACAACAGTTGATAAATTGAATACTCGTTACAGAGGTTATAAGCGACTTGCAATGCCAAAGTTGTTTTTCCTTGACCGCTTGACGCTTTAATAACGGTTACTCTGTTATTCCTGATAGATTCTCCTATTTCCCTTTCCGTGTTTATACGCCTAACGGGCAACTTCATAGCAATGTCCTGGGGAGTGGCTTTTTTCCCTTCAAAGTAGCTAAGGTCATTTTTTTCATCAGATAAATTAAAGGACACCCGTTTAATCCAGTTATGCGCAGGATTTTGCGGGCCTTTGCTTATATCATCTTTTACATTTTGAATAATAGTCTCTAATTCCGATTTATTAATGGTTTCACGACGTTCCATTTTCTCAAGGCAACATACTTTTAAGGCGTTTGCAAATATAGCATGGTTGCCTGTCGAAATATCATAGTTTTTTATCAGTACTTGCTCAATCATATCAGATAAAGTACTCTTATTCTGTTTTTCAAAATGAAGCATCCCGATAAAATCATCAAAAGAAAATCCATTCCAATTCCAAGATGAATTTTCCTTCTTGATATCATCAATTACTTTTTTCCAATATGATTTTGAGTCTTTGTCCAAATTATGATTTAAAATTCTGCTCAGATTACCTTTGGCCACATCAAAATCATATACCAATTTAAATTTTCTAGAAGAATTAACCAAGTATACTTCTAAAAAGTTCTTTAGAACATCTTTGAGAAAACTCGCATCTTGTTTTTGAGTAGAGAATTTGAGCTGAATATGGGTGCTGGTTTTGGATGTTATCTCGCATTTGTAGTGGTCTATATCCTCAATTCCTTCAAAGCGGATAATAGTATTATCATCTAATATAGATAATACTAAAAAACAGGAATATAGAAACTGATAGCTAAATCCTGAAAGCGCAATTTGACCACCTGTTCGAGACTGTTCTATTTCATCAATAGAAGTTCTAATTGGTTTTGGTGTTACCTTCTTCTTTTTATTCTTCATAAAAATCACCAACTTTCTATAACTACTGCCCTATGCTTGCCATACGAAACTTCTTGATGACATCCAGACTATATGTCGGATCAATCCACATGCTGAATTCACAGGCAATGTCCGGGTGGGCAAAGGTACCGCCGTTTTTGCCTTGCTTCGATGTAATTCCTATCGCACCGGTGTTTGCAGTCCATTGCTTGAGTGTCAGCGTAAAAGAGCTGGATTTCATTTTTTCAACCAGCGCGGTGCATTCTTCATCTTTAAAATTGGGATTACTCTCTTTCTCCCACAGACGAAGGAATTCAATTGTTCCATAGTTTCGCAGCCAGCTTTGAATGATATAACTTGGCACTTCCGTATCTTTCTTCCGGGCTATTTCGGTCAACGACATGTAAGTGTTATCTGGAGAAACAATTTGAACGTGCTACGCAGCCATAACTTCACCGACTGACAAACGACGAAATTCGGGTATATCATTTACATTCAGCTGCTCAAGCATCATTTCGGAAAGTGTATCCGCGAGGTCTTGAGGCATTATATTTTTCTCAACCAGACGCTTTAAGACTTTTTCTCTTGATATACAATATGTCCAAATAGCTTCTGCTCTTTCTTCCTCGGTCAACATTCTCATCTCCCCATCCAAACAAACCCTGAATATATTCATATTATATTTTATTCGTAGAGAGTTGAAAAGCGCTGAACATGTTTGTGCTCAAAAGAGAGTAATCCGGAGTGTTCGATCAGGATTTGGTTCAGCGAATTTCTGACATGCTCTGCATCAAAAGTATCCATGCCAAGTTCACGGCAAATCAATAGGGTTATATCCTGCTCGGCAATTGATGGAGACTGTGTGCAGGTTCTACGCTCCACACGGTTCGCGCAACGCCATACCACTTCTCCGGAGCGACATGTAATCCTGCGATAATTCGCACCGCATTCTGCGCAAACTAAAAGACCACTCAGTACATTCTTGGAATTGTACCGGATGGCCTTCCGCTGTGTGCTTCCGTCATTATTAAGTTCTTGATTTGAGCGTGCTGCTTTTTCAAATTGTACTGCAGTATATAGTTCCAAACTAATGATGAACGGAACATACCTTGAACTAGACAACAGTTTATCGATTGCAGCTCGCCCCCAACATGTATTTCCAGATGGCGAGAGAATACCTCGGCTTTCCAACATTCTTGACAATCCGCCAAGACTATTGCCGTTAAGGTATTCTCTACAAATCATTTGAACAATCTGAGCCTGTGTTTTGTCAATAGTAACCTTGCCATCATTATCTACAGTAAAACCATAAGGAATTCTCATCGATGAGATCCTCCTTTTAAACATTATTATTTGTGAGTTTATTAGTTGAAGTATTTCTCCTGGCAGCCTAAAACCTACATTAAATCATGTTATGGATTTGAGTTATAGAGGAATAAGCCCTCACTTTTTAAATCTCAAGGAAAAAACTTATACAAAATAGCCATTTTAGGGCATAAAAAAGACAAACCCTCTTTTAACTAAGTTAAAAAAGCAGGTTTGTCTACTTGGTGGAGACAATGGGACTCGAACCCACGACACCTAGACTGCCAGTCTAGTACTCTCCCAGCTGAGCTATGCCCCCAGATACGGATGTCAGAGTTCGTAAGTCAGAAGTCGGATTATAGACTACTAACTACTTGTTTCTGAACAATTTTTTCCTAGATTTATTGCTACGTCTGATATTATAACAATTATTAATTTAGTTTGTCAAACAGAAAAAACT
>Ga0209643_1001029_pt1 | contig 31366 bp, 33 predicted proteins | sample AutmiccBRH37_all_FD_187383 | JGI IMG/M metagenome (GOLD analysis project Ga0209643, IMG submission 187383) | Deep subsurface microbial communities from Mt. Terri, Switzerland - Autotrophic microbial communities BRH/37_all (SPAdes) (version 2) | ecosystem: Environmental > Aquatic > Deep...
TAAAGCCAATCTGTCTTCGGTCATCGTGTGAGGTCCTTCTGGTTGAGTTTCGCAACCACAACCTCGACGGATTCGCGCACGATGACCTTCCTCAGGTCGAATTTACACCAAGCCCCGGGACGCTACCGGTGAACAGAACATAACAATGGGACAGGGATCGGTTCAGGTAGGATTCTCTATTAACCTCTCTGTCGGCGCCGCGTTTTTAGGCATTTTGCCAGGACAAAGTGCTGACGTCCTTCTTGCTTTACCTTGGCCGCCCTTTTGGGCGGCCATTTTCTTGCGCCGCCCCCATTCCGCGATAAGGTCGCCCGGACACATCCAACGGCGAGGGCTGACAATTGAGAATTGCACTGACGAGCATACTGGTTCTGACTGCGGTGGCCTGTTCACCAGAAGCTCCCCAACCGGAAGCAGCGCCCGCACCAGAGTCAGCAGCGGACCTTCATGACCGCCTTCTGGTGATGGATACCCATCTCGATACGCCCGCAAACTTTTCGAAGGCTGATTTTGACATTCTGGCCGACAATCCGAGCGTGCTCGGAAGCGTTCAGGTGGATCTGCCCAAAATGCAGCGTGGCGGGCTGGATGGCGGATTCTGGGTCATCTTCACCCCGCAAGGCCCTCTGGACGCGGAATCCTATGAGGCTGCGAAGCAGGCGGCACTCACGCGCGGCGACGAGATACAGGCAATGGTTGCTGCCAATCCCGATTCATTTGAGATGGCATATACAAGCGCCGACGCTGGCCGAATCGCGGCTGCCGGCAAGCGCATTGTCTATCAATCCATGGAAAACTCTTATCCCATCGGTACCGATCTATCGCTGGTCGAGGTGTTCTACGATAAGGGTTTACGCATGATCGGCCCGGTCCATTTCCGGGACAACCAGTTTGCCGACAGTGCGACAGACTTTTCCGCAAGTGACCATGGCGGCCTCAGCCCGCTGGGTGAAGAACTCATCAAAGAGGCGAACCGGCTCGGCATGATCCTCGACGGGTCCCACGCTGCCGATTCGACGGTCGACGACATGATTGCCCTGTCTGCGACACCGCTCATCCTGTCTCATACGGGCGTAAAGGCAGTCTATGACCATCCGCGAAACATCGATGATGCGCTGATGCGCAAGATTGCGGACGATGGCGGCGTCATCCAGATCAATGCCTATGGCGGTTATCTTGAGCCGCTTGAACCCACACCAGAGCGGCAAGCTGCGCTGGATGCACTCGAGGTGGAGTTTGATGGCATATCGCCGCTGACGGCGGATGACGAAACTCGCGAGCGGTATTTTGCCCGCAGGGAAGAGGTTGATGCGGCCTTTCCAGCGCCACGTTCGACATTCGAAAAATTCATTGAGCACCTTTTGCACGCGCTTGAGATAGTCGGTCCCGACCATGTCGGCATGGGCGCAGACTGGGATGGCGGTGGCGGCGTCGAAGGCATGGAAGACGTGTCTTTCCTGCCCAAAGTGACCGAGCGCCTGCTCGCTGAAGGGTACACCGAAGCTGAAATCCAGAAATTCTGGAGCGGGAATATGCTGCGCCTGATGGAGCAGGCCGAAGCGGCCAAACAGGGCCCGTCTGCCGAATAGAGCAGGGGAATGCACAATTCGAGGGTTTGGTGATGTTCAGACCTTGCAAAGCCTGTTGGGCGTCTGTAAGAGGCCCGTTCCAATTCACTCGCTGAAATGCGCATTAATCCGGATACCTGTCATGGCAGTTCCAAAGAGCAAGATCTCCAAGTCCCGTCGCGGCATGCGCCGCTCGCATGATCGGCTTGATTCCAACACCTATATCGAAGACGCCCAGTCCGGCGAGCTTCGTCGTCCACACCACATCGACCTGAAAACCGGCATGTATCGCGGTCGGCAGGTTCTTGAACCCAAGGACGACATCTAGTCAGGTTGCGCATTTGCGCGCACAAGACTATGGCTTCCAGCGCCTCCCGCCATCCGGCAGGGGGCGCTTTTTACATCTGACGCTGAAAAACATATGAGGGGCACAGGACGGCCATGAGCGAGATCATCGATATTCACGCACGCGAAATTCTCGACAGCCGGGGCAACCCGACCGTGGAAGTCGACGTTACCCTCGAAGACGGTTCCATGGGCCGCGCGGCTGTGCCATCCGGCGCATCAACTGGCGCCTATGAAGCACATGAACAGCGTGACGGCGACAAATCGCGTTATGGCGGCAAGGGTGTCCTGAAGGCCGTTGACGCCGTGAACGGCGAAATCGCCAACGAACTTGAAGGACTTGATGCTTCCGACCAGCGCCTGATCGACATGATGATGATCGATCTGGACGGTACGGAAAACAAGTCACGCCTGGGCGCCAATGCCATTCTGGGCGTGTCTCTCGCTGTTGCAAAGGCTGCTGCCGAAAGCGCTGCCATGCCCCTTTACCGCTACATTGGCGGCGCCAATGCGCGCGTCCTGCCGACGCCGATGATGAATATCATCAATGGCGGCGCACACGCTGACAACCCGATCGACATTCAGGAATTCATGATCATGCCGGTCAGCGCGGAAAGCCTTGCTGATTCCGTACGCATGGGCGCCGAAGTCTTCCACGCACTGAAGAAGACACTCAGCGACGCGGGCCACAACACCAATGTCGGTGACGAAGGTGGCTTCGCTCCGAATATCGGCTCCACCGACGAAGCCATCGGCTTTATCATGAAAGCCATCGAGAAGGCGGGCTACGCCCCCGGCGAAGACATCGCCCTGGCGCTCGATGCCGCGTCGACCGAGTTCTACAAGGACGGCAAGTACAACCTTGCTGGCGAGAGCAGGATTCTCGGCTCGGAAGAGTTTGCCAAGTATCTCGCTGACCTTTGCGGACGCTACCCCATCGTGTCCATTGAAGACGGCATGGCTGAAGACGACTGGGATGGCTGGGTCGCCCTGACCGAAATGATCGGCGACCGGATCCAGCTTGTCGGTGACGATCTCTTCGTCACGAATCCGGAACGCCTTTCCACGGGGCTCCAGAAGGGGGCGGCCAACTCGATCCTCATCAAGGTCAACCAGATCGGCACCCTGTCCGAGACGCTCGACGCGGTCGAGCTCGCACACCTCCATGCCTATACCGCCGTCATGTCGCACCGGTCAGGTGAAACCGAGGATTCGACGATTGCGGATCTGGCCGTCGCCACGAATTGTGGACAGATCAAAACCGGTTCGCTTTCCCGCTCCGACCGGATTGCCAAATACAACCAGCTGATTCGTATCGAGGAAGAACTCGGGCCGATCGGAATCTACGCTGGCCGGTCACGTATCAACGCCGAATAGTGCAAACCGGCGGTTAACCAATCGCCGCTACAGATTCGCACCATGGTATCCCGCCTCGAAGCCCTCGGGCTCAGCTTGCTTGTGCTTTACTTCGCCTACCACGCGTTTGCGGGGGAGAAGGGGCTTGGCCGCTGGTCTGATGCGCAGTTGGAACTGGAAGACCGCAGAGCCGTTCTTGGGCAATTGGAAGCGGATATTTCCCGCCTGCAAACGGATATCCGAAGGCTGACCCCGGGATCGGTTGACCCTGATTTCGTCGAGGCATTGGCGCGTGATAAGCTGGCCTTCGTATATCAGAATGAAATCGTTTTGATGGCGTCAGACCGCAGCATTGCAAATTGACATAGATGTTCTGACTTGTCGCCGCGGAAACGCGCATACATAAAACGGGTAAGGGATGGAGTATCTAATGGCGACAAAACCAAAGAGTGCCAAAAAGGCACCTTCGAAAGCAACCAAAGCAGACATGCTCGAATACTATCGGGCGATGCTGCTGATCCGGCGCTTTGAAGAAAAGGCCGGCCAACTCTACGGTATGGGCAAGATTGCTGGCTTCTGCCATCTCTACATCGGACAGGAAGCGGTCGTTACCGGCATGCAGGCCTGCCTGAAGGACGGCGACCAGGTTATCACCGGTTATCGCGACCACGGGCACATGCTCGCCTGCGGGCTCGATCCGAAAGGCGTCATGGCCGAATTGACCGGACGCAGTGGTGGCCTGTCCAAGGGCAAGGGCGGCTCCATGCACATGTTCAGCCGTGAGAAGAATTTCTTCGGCGGTCACGGCATCGTCGGTGCGCAAGTACCGCTCGGTACGGGCCTCGCCTTCGCGAACAAGTACAAGGGCAACGACAATGTCTGTCTCGCCTATTTCGGCGATGGGGCAGCCAACCAGGGACAAGTGTATGAAGCCTTCAACATGGCCTCCCTCTGGGACTTGCCCGTCGTCTACGTGATCGAAAACAACCAGTATGCAATGGGTACGAGCGTGGCCCGTGCGTCTGCTGAAGTGGAACTATTCAAACGCGGGATCAGTTTTGAAATCGAAGGCGAAGCCGTTGACGGCATGGATGTCCTGGCGGTCCGGGAAGCCGGTGAAAAGGCGGTCAAATATGCGCGCTCGGGCAAGGGTCCCTACATCCTTGAAATGAAGACCTATCGCTACCGCGGTCACTCGATGTCCGACCCCGCCAAGTATCGCAAGCGCGAGGAAGTCGATGATATCCGCACGCATCATGACCCAATCGACGGGCTGAAAGGGCAGCTGCTTGACGCCGGACACGCGACGGAAGACGACTTGAAAAACATCGACAAGGAGATCAAGGCCATCGTGAAGGAGGCGGCTGACTTCTCACTTGAAAGCCCGGAGCCCGATGCATCCGAACTCTGGACCGATGTCCTGCGCGAAGTGGAGTCTGTCTAGATGTCCGTTGATATTCTCATGCCCGCGCTTTCACCGACAATGGAAGAGGGCACCCTCTCCAAATGGCTCAAGAAGGAGGGTGATGCCATCTCGTCCGGCGACATCATCGCCGAGATCGAGACGGACAAGGCAACGATGGAAGTCGAAGCCGTCGATGAAGGCATTCTGGCCAAGATCCTCGTTGCTGAAGGCACCGAAGGCGTGAAGGTGAACGCCATCATCGCCGTTCTGGCAGAAGACGGCGAAGACGCAGGCAGCGTCAAGCCATCGACGAACGGATCAGCCGCTCCAGCAGCCGAAACGTCGAAAAGTGCGCCTGCCGATTCGCAGGAACCATCACCCGAAGCAGAATCCGAAACGCCAGAACCGAACGACGCCCCAGCCGCAGCGGTCCTCTCCGATCCTTCCATTCCCGAAGGCACGACATTTACCGAAACGACTGTGCGCGATGCCCTGCGCGATGCGATGGCCGAAGAAATGCGCCGCGACGAAACCGTCTTCGTCATGGGCGAGGAAGTCGCCGAATACCAGGGCGCCTACAAGGTCACGCGCGAACTTCTCCAGGAATTCGGCGCGCGCCGCGTCGTCGATACGCCGATTACGGAGCATGGCTTCGCCGGTCTCGGCGTCGGAGCTGCATTTGGCGGCCTGCGGCCCATCGTTGAGTTCATGACGTTCAACTTTGCCATGCAGGCCATCGACCACATCATCAACTCAGCCGCCAAGACGCTCTATATGTCAGGCGGGCAGATGGGTTGTCCCATTGTGTTCCGTGGACCCAACGGTGCCGCCAGCCGTGTCGGTGCACAGCACAGCCAGGACTATGCCGCCTGGTACGGCGCCATACCGGGCCTCAAGGTTGTCGCTCCCTACGATGCCGCCGATGCAAAGGCACTGCTGAAGGCGGCAATTCGCGATCCGAACCCGGTTGTCTTCCTCGAGCACGAACTCGTTTATGGTACCAGCTTCCCTGTGCCGGACCTGGATGACTACGTCCTTCCCATCGGCAAGGCTGCCGTGAAACGCGCTGGCTCGGATGTCACGCTGGTGGCCTATTCGCGCATGGTCGGCTTCGCGCTCCAGGCTGCCGAGGAACTGGCAGAGCAGGGGATCGACGCCGAGGTTATTGACCTGCGTTCCATCCGCCCGCTTGATACCGCGACCGTGATTGAAAGCGTGAAGAAAACCAATCGTCTCGTCACATGTGAGGAAGGCTGGCGCTATATGGGCGTCGGCGCGGAAATCGCCGCATCAGTCGTGGCGGAGGCTTTCGATTATCTCGACGCACCACCGGCCCGCGTCCATCAGAAAGATGTTCCTCTCCCATACGCTGCCAACCTCGAGGCCATGAGCCTTCCCGGCGTTGCCGACATCGTCGCAGCAGCCCGCAAGGTCTGCTACGTGGACCAGGAGTAGCGCCATGAGTATCAACATCACCATGCCTGCGCTTTCTCCCACGATGGAAGAAGGCACGCTCGCCAAATGGCTCGTCAAGGAAGGCGACACCGTCTCGTCTGGTGACATCATCGCCGAGATTGAAACCGACAAGGCCACGATGGAAGTCGAGGCCGCCGACGAAGGCACGATTGCGAAAATTCTGGTTTCGGAAGGCACAGAAGGCGTGAAGGTCAACGCCGTTATCGCCGTTCTCGCAGAAGAGGGCGAAGACGCATCCTCGATCAAGGCGCCCAAAGAGTCAGCTTCTCCAGAGAAAGCCGGGGCCTCGGGCAGCCAGGACAAGAAGGCGGAGGCGGCAACTGAGCCCAAGTCTGCGAAGCCGGAGCCGAAATCTGACGCGCCTGCAAAGTCCGAAGCTGCGCCCAAGGCTGAAAAACTCGCTTCCACGCCGCTTCCAAGCGCCAACACATCAGATGGCCGGATCAAGGCGAGCCCGCTTGCCCGCCGCATCGCGGACATGAAGGGCATCGAACTCAAGGCCCTCAAAGGCACCGGACCGCGCGGACGTATCATCAAGCGCGATGTGGAAAATGCCAAGCCGGGCGCCGCCGCTCAATCGGCCGGCAAGGGAGCGCCCGCGCTGGATGGTCTTATCCTGCCGCAAATCCTCGACGATCGCGTCTATGCGCCTGACAGCTACACGCTGGAGCCGCTCGACGGCATGCGCAAGGTCGTCGCCAAGCGCCTGACCACCAGCTTCATGCAGGTGCCGCACTTCCCGCTGACGATTGACCTTGAGCTCGATCATCTCTTGGCGAGCCGCGCGGCCATCAATGCCGCCGCGCCGGACGGTATCAAGGTCTCGGTCAATGACCTGCTCATCAAGGCCAGCGCCATGGCCCTGATGGACGAGCCAGACTGCAACGCATCGTACACGGACAAGGGCATCGCATATCACAAGCATGCAAACGTCTCGGTTGCCGTCGCGATTGATGGCGGGCTCATCACGCCGGTCATTTTCCATGCCGAAACCAAGGGGCTCGCCGAGATTTCCGAAGAGATGAAGGATCTCGCCGCCCGCGCCCGCGAACGCAAGCTGAAGCCGCAGGAATATTCCGGAGGCACATTCTCCATCTCCAATCTCGGCATGTTCGGCATCCGGAATTTCGCTTCGATAATCAACCCACCCGAAGGCATGATCCTGTCCGTCGGGGCAGGGGAGAAGCGCCCGGTCGTCAACGCCAAGGGCGACCTTGCCGTCGCCACTGTGATGAGCATCACCCTCACCTGTGACCACCGCGTCATCGGAGGGGCAGAGGGCGCCAAATGGCTGCAGGCCTTCAAGCGCTACGTCGAGACGCCGGAGGCAATGCTGCTTTAGCGGGTAAGATCAATAGCTTTTGGGAGGAGGGGTGATGAGCAAGATTTTTCTGAGTGTCGGGAGCCCAAGTACTAAAGCTCAGGAAGCTTTCATCGACAACTTCCGATCTCTGATGATGTCCGCCGGCCTCAAACCTCTTACTGCCGACTCGTCGTCGGTAAGGCCATTCGACAATATCAACTCGACAATGAGAAAGGCCGAGGGCGTAATCGTGTTGGCACTAGAGCGATATCATGTGAGTGAATTGGTCGAGCGACGCGGCGCTGATCTTGATCATCGTGAGGAGAGCATTCTCAAGAATGTTGCCATGCCCACCACATGGAATCAGGTTGAAGCTGCATTTGCTCATGCGTGGAAGCTGCCTCTTCTTGTATTTCGGGAGCAGCACGTATGGGAGGATGCATTGCTCGATCGCGGGAATGACTGGTACGTGCATCCCATTCGCACCGACGGGTCGAGTAAAGATTTGCTTGTGGACCAGCTGTTGAAATTTGCGGAGAAAGTCCGGAAGACGCGCCGCCCCATCTGGCATATCTGGAGATCGGCAGGTCTCCTTGAGCGGCTTGGTGCGATCTCCGCACTGCTGGCCATTGGTGCGGTTCTGGGTCAACTCATCGCGATTGTCGTCTCGAGAACAGGATTATAAGCATGTCCACCCAATACGACCTTATCGTTATAGGTTCCGGTCCCGGCGGCTACGTTTCTGCTATCCGCGCCAGCCAGCTTGGCCTGAAAACCGCCATCGTCGAACGCGAGGCCTTGGGCGGCGTCTGCCTCAACTGGGGCTGCATCCCGACAAAGGCGCTGCTGCGCTCGGCCGAAGTCATGCACCTCGCCAAACACGCCAAGGATTTCGGCCTCAGGATCGACAAGGTCGAGGTTGATCTCGATGCGGTCGTAAAGCGCTCGCGCGATGTGGCGAGCCAGCTGTCGGGCGGCGTCAAGTTCCTGATGAAGAAGAACAAGATCGACGTCATCGAAGGCACGGCCCGCCTCGAAAAAGGCACACCTGCGCCGAAGGTCATCGTCAAGGGCAAGGATGGCAAGGACACCACCCTCCAGGCCAAGCACGTCATGCTTGCCACCGGCGCCCGCGCCCGCGACATCCCGCAGGCTGGCCTCGTCGCCGATGGCAAGCTGATCTGGACCTATCGTGAAGCCATGACGCCGGACGTCATGCCCAAGCGCCTCCTCGTCATTGGGTCCGGAGCCATCGGCATCGAATTTGCCAGCTTCTACAACGAGCTAGGCGCTGACGTGACGGTCGCAGAAGTCCTGCCGCGTATCCTGCCCGTCGAGGACGCCGAAATCTCCGCCATGGCGGAAAAGGATTTCAAGAAGCAGGGCCTCAACATCATCACCGGCGCCAAAGTCGAAAACCTGAAAGCGGGCAAGAACACGGTCACCGCCAATATCACCAGCAAAGACGGCAAGAAGGAGTCGCAGGAATTCGACCGCGCAATTCTGGCTGTCGGCATTGTCGGCAATGTCGAAAATCTGGGCCTCGAAACCCTCGGCGTGAAGGTCGAGAAGACCCACGTCATAGTCGACGGCTTCGGCAAGACCGGGGTGCCCGGCCTTTATGCCATTGGAGACCTCACCGGCCCGCCATGGCTTGCCCACAAGGCCAGCCATGAAGGCGTCATTTGCGTCGAAGCCATCGCCGGCAAGGGCAAGAATCACGCCGAGCCGTTCGACGCCTCCAACGTCCCCGGGTGCACCTATTCACACCCCCAGGTCGCCAGTGTCGGCCTCACCGAAGCCGCTGCGAAGGAAAAGGGTTACGACATCAAGGTCGGCCGTTTCCCCTTCATCGGTAACGGCAAGGCCATCGCCCTTGGCGAAACCAATGGCATGGTCAAAACCGTGTTCGACAAGAAGACCGGCGAATTGCTTGGCGCGCACATGATCGGCGCGGAAGTGACTGAACTGATCCAGGGCTATGTCATCGCCCGGCAGGGTGAGCTCACCGACGTGGACCTCGCCCACACCATCTTCGCGCATCCGACGATCTCGGAAACCATGCATGAAGCCGTGCTCGACGCTGACGGCAGGGCCTTGCACATCTGACCCGGCACTTGCCCCGGCACACTGTGGGCTGGTACGCATGATGATGCCCGCTCATCATCGGAGGATACAGCGTGATACGCTATTTGGTCATGGGCCTTGCCGCCTGCCTGCTTGTTGCCTGCGCGCCTGCACCTGCGCCTGAAACGGATGTAGCGCCACCCGCCCCGGCGCTCGTCCTCCCGGACTCCCGGGAAGGGGTCGTGACCGACCGCTTCGCGCGTCTGGCCCTGCAATGTGTTCACCGCGAATACCCGAACAAGATCAGTCACGTCATGAACAGCGACGCGGATGCGGCAACACCGCGCGAACTCTACCCGGCTTTCTATGGCTGCTTCGACTGGCATTCCTCGGTGCATGGCCATTGGCTGCTCGCCCGCATCCTGAACACTGATCCCGGCACACCCTATCGGGATGCCATCATCACGGTGCTGGGCCACAGTTTCACGCCGGAAAAGATCGCGGGCGAGGTCGCCTATTTCAAGGCCGAAGGACGTGCGTCGTTCGAGCGTCCATATGGCACCGCCTGGTTCCTGCAGTTGATGACCGAATTACGGGAATCCGATCTTCGCGAAGCCAATGACTGGGTTGGCTCGCTGGAACCGCTGGAATCGCTCATCGAGGCTGAGACATCCACCTGGCTCACCAAGCTTGCCTATCCGATCCGGCTCGGCACCCATAATCAGACCGCCTTCGCATTCGGCCTGATGCTGGACTGGTCGAAAGCCAGTAATGCAGGCGCCTTCAATGCGCAGCTGACCCGAAAAGTGTTCGAGTTTCATTCCGCTGACGTGAATTGCCCGCTCGCCTATGAACCGTCCGGAGAAGACTTCCTGTCGCCCTGCCTGATGGAAGCCGACCTGATGCGCCGCGTGATGCAGGCTGACCAATATGCGAGCTGGCTCGAGGCCTTCCTGCCGCAAATCCCGACCACCGGATCAGGCGACTGGCTGCTGCCCGGTGTGGTGCTTGATCCCTCCGACGGAAAGCTCGTTCACCTCGACGGCGTAAACCTGTCGCGCGCCTGGGCACTGGAAGGTATTGCCAGCGCCTTGCCTGAGGGCGACGCGCGTATCCCGTCTCTCCTTGCTGCCGCAGAGTTGCACAAGGAAACGGGCATCGCCGCTGTCAGCGATACGCATTATTCGGGCAGCCACTGGCTCGCGAGCTTTGCGACCTATCTCGAAACCCGGCGCGGAATCGGCTCGCAATGAAACTGCCCATTGGCCCCGGCGCACTCGTCGCAGCGGCCTTTATTGGTCCAGGCACTGTCACCACGTGTACGCTTGCCGGTGCAAACTTCGGCTTCGCGCTGATCTGGGCGCTGGCCTTTGCTACGATCGCGACCATTATCCTGCAGGACATGTCAGCCCGGCTCGGAGTCATGGGCCGCGTCGGCCTCGGCGAGGCGCTGGTCAGCGGAACGGGTAACAGGTTCGTCAAATGGGGAGCGGCCGGACTGGTTCTGGCCGCACTTGCATTGGGGAACGCCGCCTATGAAGCGGGGAACCTGTCCGGCGGCGCACTTGGCCTTGAAGCCATATTCGGGGCAGGGGGGCAAACCCGCCGCATCATCATTCTGGTTCTGGCCGCCATCGCTGCCGCCGTCCTCCTGTTCGGCCGCTACAAGCTGATAGAGCGGGTCCTCGTCGCACTGGTCATCCTCATGAGCCTCGCCTTCGCCGGAAGCGCCATTCTCGTGCGGCCGGATCTCGCCGCGATGCTCGTCGGGCTTGTTCCGCGTGTGCCGGAGGCGGGGCTTCTGACATCTGTCGCCCTGATAGGCACAACCATCGTGCCCTATAATCTCTTCCTGCATGCCGCCTCCGCGCGCGAGCACTGGCCGGAGGCGAACCCGCAGGCGCTTGAAGAAGCCAAGCGCGATACGCGTGTGTCCGTCGGACTGGGCGGCCTGATCTCCATTCTTATTCTCACCACAGCCGCGTCCAGCCTGTTCGGTTCCGGCCAGCAGATATCCGGCGCGGCCGACATGGCAGCCGCCATCGCGCCCACCTATGGCGAGGCCGCGCGCTATCTCGTCGGCATCGGCCTTTTCGCGGCGGGCCTGACCTCGTCCATCACGGCCCCCCTCGCCACCGCCTATGCGCTCAGCGAAATCGCGGGCAAGCCTCGCACGGGCAAACTCTTCAAGGGCGTCGCTCTCACTATCCTGCTGACCGGTACGGTTGTCGCATTGATGGGCTATCGCCCGGTGAGCATCATTTTCGTGGCGCAGGTCGCCAATGGCCTGCTCCTCCCCATCGTTGCCGTCTTCCTGCTGGTGGCTATGAACCGGCGGTCGCTGCTTGGTGACCAGGTCAATGGCCCGATCGCCAATGCACTCGGCGTGCTAGTCATCCTGATCACGTTCGGCCTGGGACTCCGGATCATCCTGCGCGCCTTCGGAGTGTGGCCATGATACGGGAAATCTGTCTCAACGCCGATATCGGAGAACTACCCGGCGATAATGGCCGTGCGCTTGATCGGGCGATCCTGGACGTTGTCACCCGCTGCAGCATTGCGTCGGGCGGACATGCCGGAGACCAGGAAAGCATGGCAGCAACGGTCAAGGCGGCTGACGCGCGCAATGTCCTCATCGGCGCTCACCCATCCTATCCTGACAGGGAAGGGTTTGGGCGCAACGCGATGACCCTGTCTCGCGCCGACCTTAGTATAACCTTGCTGCAGCAGGTACGGGCGCTCGCTGCCATCGCCCGCGAGCGGGGCGTGCCGATAGCCCACCTGAAACCGCATGGCGCGCTCTACAATACAGCCGCACGCGATGAAGACACCGCGCAGACCATCGTCGACGTGACGATCCAGTCGCGCATCCCGCTCCTCATCGGTCCTCCCACTTCCCGGTTGGCACTTGCCGCGCACCATGCGGGCCTACCCTATCTGGCTGAAGGTTTTGCTGACCGGGCTTATGAGGCCTCCGGCGAGCTCACACCGCGGACAATGGAAGGCGCTGTCATTGCCGCCGACGAGGATCGCGTCCGCCAGGCTGTCCAGATCGCCTCCACAGGGCAGGTCACGACCCGCACGGGCGAGACCATCCAGCTACCGGTCCGCACGATCTGCGTTCACGGTGACACTCCGGGCGCTCTCGCCAGCGCGCGCGCCATTCGCGCCGCGCTGATCCGCTCTGGCATTTCCGTCGCCGCTGTCGCCCCATGACCCATCCAGTCATCACCTTCTGCGGCGATGACGCCTTGCGTTTCGTCGTGACCGATCAGGAGACGCGTCTCGCGCGCGCTCGCCAGCTGCTCGCCACAGGCGACTGGCGCGAAGTCGTGCCCGGGCGCAAGGACATCACCGTGCAGTTCAACCCGCACGAACACACCCCTGCCACCGCCATGGCGCACCTCTCGCACAACCTTGCCACACCCGCCCCCCACCTCTCCGGCACCGCCGAAACCCTCGAACTGCCCGTCCATTTTGGCGGCGCGGGCGGTCCGGACCTCAAGGATATTGCCGCCCGCATTGGCCTGTCGGAAGCGAATATCATTACGCGCCTCCTGGCCGCGCCATTGATGGTTGAGATGCTTGGTTTCACGCCCGGCTTTGCCTATATGTCAGGCCTTCCCGAGACTTTCGAAATTTCACGCCTTGCGCAGCCGCGCCAGCAGGTTCCTGCTGGTTCAATCGGCCTTATCACAGGTCAGTGCGGTCTCTATGCGCTGGCAGGCCCGGGCGGCTGGCCGATCATCGGGCGTGCCTCCCTTTCGCTGTTCGATGCCGCCTCGCCCACGCCATTCCGCCTTCAGGCCGGCACACGTGTCCAACTCGTCGAAGCAACTCCGCCATGAGCCTCACGATCCTTCAGCCCGGTGTACAGATGACGCTCCAGGGCGCGCCGCGTGTCGGCCATCGCCATCTTGGCGTTCCCGCAAGTGGCCCCGCCGATCATCTGTCCATGGCACTGGCCAACCGTCTTGTCGGAAACGCCAGTACCGCGACAGCCATCGAAGTCACCTTCGGCGGCGCCGCGATCAGCTTCGACAAGTCCGTCAGCTTTGCGATAACCGGGGCACAGTCTGACCTGATACTCGCAGGCCGTCCTGTTGCGTCCCACATGACTCATTTTGCCCAGGCAGGAGATACGCTCAGGATAGAGCCTGCCCGGAAAGGCTGCCGGGTCTACATCGCCATCGCGGCGGCCTTGGAGGCTGCGGATTTTCTCGGGTCCACATCGACCTATCTTCCCGCAGCGCTCGGCGGACGCGCGGGCAGGGCGCTCAAGCCAGATGATACGGTCGGGTTTGGCGGCGGGCGCAATGTTTCCGGACTGGCAACGCCTCGAGACCTTCAGCCCGTCTGCAGCAACAGCTACACGTTGCGCGCTGTCGAAGGGCCGGACTATCCGGCCGGGGCGCAAGGCCTGTGGGACAGCAGTTTCAACGTGACCCAACGCGCCAGCCGTATGGGCATCGAACTGGAAGGTGATTTCCCGCGCTCGGCTGAATGTGCAAGCCGTCCCAGTTCGGCGATCTTTCCGGGCGCGTTACAGCTGCCTCCGGGCGGGCGGGGTTTCCTGCTTCTCGCAGACGCGCAGACGACCGGTGGCTATCCGCATATCCTGCAAGTCGTGCGGGCCGACCGCCACCTTCTCGGGCAGGTTCGTCCGGGCGATCGAATACGTTTCCTGCATAGGACACGACAGCAAGCGACGGATGCCCTGCGTGCAAAGCAGGCTTTGCTGTCATCGTGGCTGCCGGATTTTTTCCTCTGAATCCGTCCTGCGGCAGGGCTATTCCTCGGAATCGTGATTTTCACTAGGAGGGAGCGGGCGGTCTTCATCAACCAGAATGCGGGTGGCGGCGCCGTCAGGATCATCAAACTGGCCTGATCGGGCGGCCCACAAGAATGCGATCAGGCCAATCAGGCCCATGCCAAGTGCGATGGGGATGAGAATCAGCAAACCCGACACTAGAGCCGCTCCGGCATTGTATTCAGGCGCAAGGCATTCAGTGACACCAGAATGGACGAGGCTGACATGGCAATTGCAGCCACGAGTGGCGTTGCATGACCACTGATGGCAATCGGGACGGCAACCAGATTGTAGGCCGCAGCAAAGCCGAAATTCTGCAGCATCACGACACGTGCCTGCTTGGCTACTGAAATCAGCCGGGGGAGGGAGGCCAGGCCGCCGGAATAGACTGCGTCGCTTGCAGAACGGCTGATATCCATGGCGCCGCCGGGCGTGACGGACGCATGAGCAAGCGCCAAAGCACCGGCATCGTTGAGTCCGTCGCCAACCATCAGTACGCGATGGCCCTTTGCCTGCAATTCCTCCAGGCGTTGAACCTTGTCGCGAGGAGATGATTTCGCGCGCCAATTCGCAATCCCAAGCGTTTCTGCGACGTCGCGAACCGCTTCTTCGCGGTCACCTGACAGGACTTCCATGCCGTAACCGGCACGCTTCAATGTGCGGATGGTCTCGATCGCATCATCAAGAATATGGTCAGCGAAATGGAACTGGATTGGCTGTTCGTCGCCCTTCGAAAACCAGAGGGAGCTGCTCGTGATATCACTCTGATCCGTGCCGATCCATTCAGCAGATCCCAGCCTGCATGTGACGCCGTCGATCAAACCCTCAAGGCCGAGCCCGGGAAACTCCCGAACACCCGATGCGATCGGGCCTGGACCTGCAATTTCGACCAAAGCCCGTGAAAAGGGGTGCCGGCTAGCGCGGGCTAATTGAGCCGCGTCGTCCAGCACATCTGGCGCGATCTCATCGACGAGGCGGGGCGTACCAAGTGTGAGTGTGCCGGTCTTGTCAAAGATCACGTAGTCGCATTGGGCGAGGCGTTCCAGGGCATCGCCCGACTTCAGGAACGTGCCGGACCTGAACAGGCGTCCCGATGCGACTACTTGAGTCACAGGCGCAGCGAGCGCGAGGGCGCAAGGACAGGTAATGATGAGCGTCGAAACACCGATCAGCAACGCCTCGTTCGCCCCCAAGCCTGCCATGAGCCAGCCGAGGAATGCTAGCAATGCAGATGTGTGGACGAACGGGACGTAGAGCGACACAGCGCGGTCTGCGATCTTCCGGTAAGTCGATCGGCGTTGCTCTCCGGCGTCCAGCATCCGGGCAATATCGGAAAGCAGGGAGTCACTCGCCGCACCGATGGCTCGGCCCTGCAGCGGTTGGGACAGGTTCACAGTGCCCGCGAGCAAGCTCATGCCGACAAATGTCGTTCGCGGAACGCTTTCTCCGGTTACCAGGCTGTCATCCACTTCCGAAAGTCCCGAATCGATTTTCATGTCGACGACGGCGCATTCGCCCGGCGACAGGAGAATTCGGTCTCCGGGCTGAATCTCACTTGCCCGAACGGATCTTGCTTCGCCGCCTTCACCTAATCTGGTCACCGTTCGATTGGCCATCGCAGCGAGTTCACGCGCAGAGACGTAGGCTTTCCTGCGCACACGGGCATCCAGAAAGCGCCCAATCAGCAGGAAGAACAGCAACATGACAGTCGCATCGAAATAGGCATGCTCGCCGCCTCTGAGCGTTTCCGATACGCTCACGCAAAACGCGATTGTCACCGCCAGCGAGATGGGAACATCCATATTGGCATGCCCCCGTTTCAGAACGCTCCAGGCGGAACGAAAGAATACGCGGCCTGAAAACAGGATTGTCGGAAACGCTATCAGGCCGGAGATGCCATGCAACATCCTGCGCGTGGATTCACCCATTTCTCCGTGGCCAGCCCACACCGAAACTGAAAGGAGCATGATGTTGGCTGTGGCGAAACCAGCGACACCCAAAGCAACCAGCAAGCTTCGCTCTTCGCGCTGCTCATCGGAAACATTGCGGTTTTGATCCTGCGGCGAGACGCCATATCCGAGGGCACTGACCGCTTGCACAATCGTGTTCGCGCCGAGATCCCCGCGCCACGCCACATCAAGTGTGCCGGTTGATAGATTGAGCCGTGCCGTCTCGACATCCGGTAATGCCTTCACAGCCGATTCGATCCGGTTGATGCAAGCCCCGCATTTGGCGCCGCGTACAGTCAGGCCGAGACGATTTTGCCCGCCGACGCGCCGCACGAAGGCAGAAGAGTCAGGTGCATTCGTCAATTCGGGCGGAGCAAGCCCTGTCGGACAACCGGCCGAAAGGCTGTCGTTGAGCGATGTCATTGCACCGTGAGCACCTTGGCTGCAGAGAATGTGCCGGCCCCGGCTTCGCCGTTCACAACAGCATTTATCCTGACGTGCCACGCGCCCGCCGCGAGGGCCGGAAGCGCGCCCTGAAACTCACCGGCACCTACTGGCAGAAGTTCGAGAACAAGATCACTCTCCTGCGTTGCCGCGCGTCGCAACTCCCCGCCTACGGAGCGGGCAGCCAAGGGATTGCCATCGCGATCAAACAGGCGCGCAACCAGAATCTTCCCGGATTCGGTTTCAACGAGTCCGACCTCTGCCTTCCACATCATGTCCTGCTGGAGCGAACGCGACTCGATCGTCTTATTGTATTGCAGGCCCTGCAAGTAGGAATGCTTGACGTCCTCACCCGGGAACGATGTGATGGCTGCCCACAGGAAGATGCCGTTGACCACAAACATCAATCCGAAAAAGCCCAGCATCCAGATGAGGACATGGCTTCCTTTGAGCGTTTTGGACGTGATGGAAGAATTCGGGGTCACGACTGACATCATTTGGCTCCGGCTGTAACAAACGCGGCTGTGCTCGTGTGGCTCTCACCTGTCTCTGGGTCGGTTATGGTGATCTCCAGAGAAGATCTGTGTGGAAGCGAGGCGGCAGGTGCCGTCACCAGCATACGGAACCTGTCGACGCCGTATTGTTCCAGAGGCAGCTTGGTGCTGATTGCGCCTTCAGTTTTTGGCACACCGATAATCTCGAAGTCCGCGCCAGGTATTCCGGAAATAGAGATAACAGTTTCGCGTGCGGTTGTCGCCTTGTTGATCAGTTTGAGCGTATAGCCATTGCGCACTTCACCGCCTGCGAGTTGGACGAAAGGCGGCGACCGATCCTTCAGGACATTGACCTGGAACGTGGGCTTGTTTGCCAATCCAAACAGGATCAACCCGCTGATGGCCAGCATGAGAAACGCGTAAAGCACGGTCCTGGCCCGTACAAGTTTATATGTTGGCTTCTGTCCTGCTGCGCGGGCGGCTACAGCCAGATCGGTATCGTAGGCAATCAGGCCTGTCGGGCGATCGACCCTTTTCATGATGTCGTCGCAGGCATCGATGCAGAGCGCGCAGTGGATACATTCCAGTTGGGCACCGTCGCGGATATCGATACCCATGGGACAGACCTGAACGCATTGCTTGCAATCAATGCAGTCGCCACGCCCTTCGAAGCCCTGGTCCTTGCGCAGTGCGCCGCGCGGTTCACCGCGATCGTAGCGATACGTCACGTTCAGCGCATAATCGTCTGTCAGTGCGCCCTGGATGCGGGGCCAGGGACACATATAGGTGCAAACCTGCTCGCGCATCCAGCCGGCTAGAAAATACGTTGTGAGGGTCAATATTCCCGCAAAGAAATAGGCGGTGAGTGGGGCTTCGCCCGTGAAGAAGGTGCGCGCGATGGTCGGCGCATCATGCCAATAGAGTACCCAGACTCCACCCGTCAGGAACGCAATTATCAGCCAGACAACATGCTTGCCGATCTTCCTTGCGGCTTTGTTCAATGACCAGGCCGCCTTGTCGAGGCGCATGCGCGCTGCACGGTCACCTTCAAATGCGCGTTCGACCCAGATGTAGAGGTCGGTCCATACGGTTTGCGGGCATGTGTATCCACACCACGCCCGCCCCAGCAGCGATGTCACGAGGAACAGGCCGAGGGTCGCAACGATCAGCAGGCCTGCAAGATAATAGACCTCCTGAGGCCATATCTCGATGAAGAAGAAGTAGAATTTCTCGCTCGAGAAATCGGCCAGGACAGCCTGGTTCGGAATGCCTTCACCCCGTTCCCAGCGAACCCAGGGAAGCAGGTAATAGATCCCCAGCGTCACTGCCATGACGATCCACTTCACCATCCGGAACTTGCCGTGAGCGAGTTTCGGATAGATCTGCTTGCGGCCTTCGTACAAGGACGGCGGCCGTGGCGGCATGCCTGCAGTATGTGTGGGGTTCGTGATCTGGTTCATGACTGCTCTTATTCACCGCCACCGAGTGAGTGGACATAGAGTGCCAGCGCCTTGATTGTCGGGTCGTCCAGTCTTCCCTGCCAAGCCGGCATATGGGCGTTACGGGCATTGGAAATGCTGGCCGTGATATCGGCCGGTCCCCCGCCGAACACCCATTCGTCATCTGTCAGGTCCGGTGCGCCAACATCACGGCTGCCTTTGGCATTATCGCCGTGACAGGAGGCGCACTGACTGGCGAAAAGTGGAGCGCCTTGCGACGCGGCATCCATATCTGTTGCGCGGCCTGAAAAGCTCAATACGTGCTGCACCAAGTCGTCGATCTCTGATGACGTCAGGAGCTTGTCGCGACCGAATGCCGGCATGGCCGAGAATCGGGTCGCGTCATCACCTTCATGTCGGATGCCGTGGCGGAGCGTGTATTCGATGCCGTCAAGTGTGCCTGACCAAAGCCAGACATCATCGGCCAGCATCGGATAGCCTTTGGCACCGCGACCGCCTGCGCCGTGGCACGTGGCGCAATTGTCGCCAAAGGCACTTTCACCCATAGCCATGGCAAATTGCTGAAGGTTCAGGTCATTCTGGATCTCGGTCAGTGAGGCAGTCATCAAGCGCTGTGAGGCGGCGCTGCGCTCTGTCTTCATTGTGGCGACCTTGTCGGCCACCATTGCACGGTCCGAATGTCCCAAAACACCTGGCGTATTCGTGCCACCAAATCCCGGAAGCGCTGGAATGGCAGGCATGAAGATCATGTAGAGAATGGCCCACGCGATCGATATGTACCAGACAATCAGCCACCAGCGCGGAAGCGGATTGTTGAGTTCCTTGATTCCATCCCAGGTGTGGCCGGTGGTTTCCACGCCGCTGTGAACGTCGATTTCATTATGCTGGTCACTCATCGCCGGGTTCCTTGTCTTCGAGAGGCAGATAGGCTGCTTCACGAAATTTGTTCTTGTTCGAAGGCCAGAGGGCATATGCGAGCGCGACGGCGAACATCACGACGAACAGTCCAAGGCCCCATGTTTGGGCAAATTTTGAAAGCGTCTCGTACATTTCCATCTCCTAGCGTCGGTTGCTCAGATCGTCGGCTTCGTACGTCGAAAAATCGACGAGCGTGCCGGTCATCTGGAGATAGGCAACCAGGGCGTCCATCTCGGTGATACGGCTCGGGTCGCCGTCATAATCACCTATCAAGACGGTTCCCGTGCGTTCGGCGGCGGCCTCGTAGCGAGCAACCAGCGCATCCTGGTTGTCATAGTCGGCTGCCGGATCGACCTGGGCGATCAGGTCAGCCTTTGCGTTCTCGATCATCTCGTCAGTGTAGGGCGTGCCCTCCATACGAAGCGCCTTCAAATGATCAGCTATTTCGTCGAAGCGCAGCTCCTTGTCCGAAAGGAACGCGTAGGGAGGCATGATTGATCCCGGCACAACCGATCTCGGATCTTTCAAATGGTCCACGTGCCATTCGTCGGAATACTTGCCTCCAACACGGGCCAGATCCGGCCCTGTCCGCTTTGATCCCCACTGGAACGGGCGGTCATACATGCTCTCGGCGGCGAGAGAATAGTGCCCGTAGCGTTCGACTTCGTCACGCAGCGGCCGGACCATCTGGGAGTGGCAAGTGTAGCAGCCCTCCCGGATATAGATGTTCCGCCCCGTCAGCTCGAGAGGCGTGTAGGGACGCATCCCTTTCACCTTCTCGATCGTGTTTTCGAGATAGAAGAGCGGTGCGATCTCCACGATGCCGCCGACGGCGACAACCAGCAAAATGCCAACAGTCAGAAGCAGTGAGTGGCGCTCAAGGGCCTGGTGTTTTTGGAACAATCCCATTTTTTCCGTTCCTATTCAGCAGGTTGGAGGGTGGAGGCGTGAGCCGGCGCGGATTTGGAGACGTCTGCCGCCTCACCATGTCCCAAAGCCGTTCGCACAAGATTGTATGCCATGATCAGCGCACCCACGAGGTAGAGGCTGCCCCCTGCGGCACGGATCATGTAGCTGATATGCTTGGCTTCGACGGTTTCAATGAAGCTGTACTCAAGGAAGCCGTATTCATTGTAGGCGCGCCACATCAGGCCTTCCATGATGCCAGCGAAGTAAAGAGCCACGATGTAGAAGACGATACCGATCGTCGCGAGCCAGAAGTGCCATTCGACGAGGTTTCTCGAAAAGAGCGCCGGACGCTTCCACAACCATTGTGTAAGGCAATAGAGAGCACCGAACGAGATGAACCCGACCCATCCGAGCGATCCGGAGTGCACGTGCGCAATGCCCCATTCGGTATAGTGAGACAGGGCGTTGACGGCGCGCACACTCATTAGCGGGCCTTCAAAGGTCGACATGCCGTAGAATGCGAGCGAGACGACCATCATCCGGACGACGGGATCCGTGCGCAGTTTGTCCCACGCGCCGGAAAGGGTCATGACGCCGTTGATCATCCCGCCCCAGCTGGGCATCCACAACATCACCGAGAAGGTCATACCCAGTGTCTGGGCCCACTGCGGCAGAGCCGTATAGTGCAGGTGGTGCGGGCCAGCCCAGATGTAGATAAAAATCAGTGACCAGAAGTGTACGATGGACAGCCGGTAGGAATAGACAGGCCGCTGCGCGCGCTTCGGAATGAAGTAGTACATGATGGCGAGGAAGCCGGTTGTCAGGAAGAACCCGACGGCATTGTGACCGTACCACCACTGGGTCAGCGCATCCTGGACGCCCGCGAACAGCTGGTAGCTTTTCGAACCAGACAGGTTCACCGGAAGCGACAGGTTATTGACGATGTGCAACATCGCGATTGTCACGATGAAGGACAGGTAGAACCAGTTGGCCACGTAGATGTGTGGTTCCTTGCGCTTCCAGAGCGTGCCCAGGAAGACAAGCAGGTAAGCCACCCATACGATTGTGAGCCACAAGTCAGCATACCATTCTGGCTCTGCGTATTCTTTCGACTGTGTTACGCCCATCAGGTACCCGGTACCTGCGATGACGATGAACAGATTGTATCCCCAGAACACAAACCAGGGCCAAAGGCCGCCTGCGATGCGTGTCCGGGATGTGCGCTGAACGACGTAAAAGCTGGTCGCGATCAGCACGTTGCCACCAAAGGCAAAAATGACTGCAGAGGTATGCAGCGGACGAAGCCGGCCAAAATTGGTCCAGCCAAGTTCAGGAAAATAGAACAGGCCAGGCCAGGTCAGCTGCAGCGCAATGATGAGGCCGACGAGAAACCCCGCAATGCCCCAGAACATGGCAGCCGCAACCCCGAACTTGACGATCGTGTCTTCATAATAGGTTTCGTCAAACGGGTTGCGGCCGTTAAGTCCGCCAGCCCATATGCCGATCGAAACCAGCGCAAACGCCGACAGGAAGAAGAACAGCCATGCATGGGCCTCCATCATTGGGTCCACGGCATTGGCCGCGATCAATAGTGACCCCAGACATGCAATGGCGACGAATGTCGCGACACTGGCGATGCTGCCAGCTGCCGACGCTCGCGGCTTGGTTAGAGTGCTCACCGGATTTGCCCCTTTTTCAGACCTGCTTGGATTTGGTGCAAAATGCCGGGAGCCGTCCGCAGGTTATATAAGGGTAATTACGGATGGGCTGGGCTGTCGCACCTTTAATACTATCACGTATCACTATAGGAGATTCGGATGAATAGATTGGCCGGTTTTTTCCCGGGAATCGCAATGCTCGCTGTGGGAGCCGCGAAGGTGTGGACGCACACACAATCATTGCAGGCTTTTCTGTCCGTCCGGTGCGGGCCTGAAGGTCTGTCGTCAGCGGCAAACGGTCCCGCATTCTGGACGAGCATGTTTGCGGGCCATTGCTGGGGCTGCCCGGTGTCTTTTGCAGGTGCTGCGATGATTCTCGTCGCGGTAGCGATGCAGTTCAGGCCACAGGTGACGTCACGCTTACGCCTTCGTTAGATTGGCCTGAAATAACGTCGGCAGGTTCCTGCTCGCAAGTTCAGACAGGCTTGTGCATATGAGGTGTGATCTGAGTCGAAGGAAACCACGGCATGACAGAACCAGCTGATGGACCAGGACAAATTCTCTTTTCGGCCGACGATGTCGCCGCACTCCAGTCCCATCTGAAATCCATCCTGGAATCCGTACCTGACGGCATGATCGTCATTGACGAAACAGGCCGCATTCTAGCCTTCAGCAAAGCTGCAGAAGCCCTGTTCGGTTATGAAGCGGAGGAAATTATCGGACGTAATGTACGTCAGTTGATGGCTGGTCGCGACGAAACCAATCACGATCAGTATATCAGCAATTATCTGCAGACTGGCGAGCGGCAGATCATAGGTGTCGGTCGGGTCGTGACCGCGCGACGGTCTGACGGCACCTTGTTCACGATCGACCTCAAGATCGGGGAGGCGAAAATCGGTGACCATTGGCTATTCACGGCATTTGTACGCGATCTGACCGAACAACGACGCGCAGAGATGAGGATGCGAGAGATGCAGTCCGAACTCGTGCATTTCTCGCGCCTGAGCGCAGTTGGTACGATGGCGTCAGCACTGGCTCACGAACTCAATCAACCCCTCACGGCCGTGGCCAACTATCTTGAGGCAGGCCGTGATATTCTTGACAGTCCAGGAGCAGAGAAGCGCGAACTGCTGCGTGAAGCCTTGGACGAAGGGGCACGACAGGCCGTCCGGGCGGGCGACATTGTCCGCAAGCTTCGCGGCTATGTCTCACGAGGGGAGATTGATGCGCGCTCGGTCGAGCTTGGGCCGCTTCTGATCGACGCTGCGGCTTTGGCACGTCTCTCGATGAGCTCCAAAGACGTGCCCGTGACACTCAACGTTGCGTCAAATGTCGGCAATGTCCTGGCGGACCCCATTCAAGTCCAGCAAGTCGTCATTAATCTGGTGCGAAATGCGCAGGAGGCACTGTCGGCTTCACCAAGCCCGAAGATCCGGATCAACGCGGAGCGAAGAGACAAAGGGCTGATCGAAGTTTCGGTTTGTGACAATGGCGCTGGTCTTGATGAAGAGGTCAAGAAGTCGCTCTTCAAACCATTCACGACCTCCAAGTCTGGTGGCATGGGGCTCGGCCTGTCAATCTGCCAGACAATTGTCGAGGCTCATGGCGGTACGATCTGCGCTGATTTGGCCCCGGATGGAGGCACGTGTTTCAGGTTCACACTTCGAACCGATCCGGCTATCAATGCGGGATGACTGATCAACGCCTGATACACTTGGTAGATGATGATGAGGCTGTCCGGCACTCGGCAAGCTTCATGCTGCGTCATGCCGGATTCCTGGTCAAAACCTACGCCGACGGTGTGCAATTCCTGGAGTGCGCACAAACGGCGGATCCCGGTTGCATTTTGCTCGATGTGCAGATGCCACACATGGACGGACTGGAAGTTCAGGAGCGCCTCAATGAGCTCGGATTGGCCTTTCCGGTCATCGTGCTGACCGGTCATGGCGATGTCGAGGTGGCGGTCAAGGCGATGAAGGCCGGGGCTATCGATTTTGTCGAAAAACCTTATGAAAAACAGACGCTTGTGGATGCGATTGTACGCGCTTTCGATCGCATGGATGCGCGCAGCCTGAAGGATGTTCTCGCGGATGAAGCCAAAGGTCGCGTCGAACGCCTTACGCCCCGGGAAAAAGACGTTCTCGTTGGCCTGGTTGATGGTTTTACCAACAAGATGATTGCGGAAACGCTCGATATATCGCCGCGCACGGTGGAGATTCACCGCGCGAACCTGATGGAAAAACTCGACGCGCCCAGCCTCTCCAGCGTCCTGAGAATCGCTTTCGCAGCCGGTATTGGCATGGAGAGCTCGCAGTAGGGGCTTCTACTTAAAGACAGGGCTGACGACGTATTTCAGACTATCTGCTCACCTAACTTTACGCGGTAGAGCATGAATCAGGAAATCCAACCGGTAAAATCTGCCCAAATCGCGATCGTTGATGACAACGAGGCGGTGTGCCGGTCATTGTCATTGCTTTTGCGCGCCAAAGGGTACGGCGTTTCCGTGTATGACAGCGGATTGACATTTCTCGGCAGGGGAGTGGCGCCGGATTTCGATTGTGTGCTCATCGACTTCAAGATGGCGCCACATGACGGATTCGAGTTGCTGCGGGAAATGAGGGAGCGCGGCGAGACAATGCCGGCGATCATGATCACAGGCTGGCAATCCAACGATCTCGAGGAGCAAGCAAGAAACGCGGGTTTCGAGGATCTTATCTATAAGCCAATGCTCGATGATACGTTGATCGAAGCCCTGGATCAGGTTTTGTCCCACTGAACTGCACGGGTCGGAGGGGCGTTTGGGGAAGGGGCCTGGCAAGGCAAAGAGCCCGATTTGTTAACAAGACGTTGCGCACCATAGAGGCAAGCATGCTGTGGTGGACGAGGGAAGCTTGATAGCAACCGCATTTTCCGGCTGCTCATGCTGGTTCGAGATCATGCAATATCACCAGCCGCTAAAGTCCAGAATGGATCGGCTAATAAAATCCATGAGTCGCATAATCATCATTATGGGAAATAATGATGCGGCCCATCATGGCGAGACACGCAGCGTCATGCCGTCAAAACCGGGCTCTACGCCGTCGGGCAACTCTCCCTTCAATGTCTGATAATCCATATCCACGTGCATATTGGTCAGGATCGCCCGTGTTGGCTTCAGTTCGGCAATCCATGCCAGGGCCTGCTCGAGGTTCGCGTGTGTTGGGTGTGACGTGTAGCGTAGCGCATCCACGACAAGCGTTTCGAGCCCTCTCAAATGGTCGAGCGTCTCGCTCGGCAACGCGTTCACGTCGTTGCAATATGCAAGTCCCCCAACTCTGAAACCGAGGCAGCGTATTCGTCCGTGCTCCATATCCAGCGGCATGAGCTCGATTTGTCCCCCGGGTCCGTCAATCGTAAACGGTTTGCAGGGCGTAATATCGGCCTTGGTCTCAAGTATGGGCGGATATCCGCCCATACCCTCAAAACAATATTTGAACCTATTGTGCAGCGACGTGCGGGTTGCCGCGTCCATATAGGTCGGGATCGGGCGTCTCATGGCAATCACCAGCGGCCGCACATCGTCAATTCCGTGCGTCTGGTCAGCATGATCGTGCGAGTAAACGATTGCGTCCAGGTGGCGTACATCAGCCGCAAGTAACTGCTCCCGCATGTCAGGCGACGTATCAATCAGGATGCGGGTCATCACTCCATCTGGGCCAATGCGGTCTAGCAGTGCAGAACACCGCGTCCGGCGATTGCGGACTTCTGCTGGATCACATGCGCCCCAGTCACCGCCGACACGAGGTACGCCTCCGGAGGAGCCCGTCCCGAGCAGCGTGAAGCGATAGCTGGAATCAGTCACGCATCGACCTTTGCGAAAAGCTTTCGCGCATTGGCTTCCGTGATCTGCTTCACGTCCTCAACATTGATGCCTTTGAGCTTTGCAAGTGCCTCTGCGACGTGGACGAGAAAGGCTGGCTCGTTACGGCGCCCTCTCATAGGCATGGGCGCCAGATAGGGACAATCTGTTTCGAGAATGATCCGCTCCATCGGCACATCCGCGATAACGTCGCGAACTTCGCTTGCGCTTTTGAACGACAGGATGCCCGACACTGACACATATGCGCCAAGCGCCAGGCCTCGCTGCGCCAATCGGGCCCCTCCGGTATAGCAATGCAAAAGGGGCTGGAACGCCCCTATATTGTATTCAGCTTCAAGGACATCACCCATCATGTCATCTGCTTCGCGCGTGTGCAGGATCAAGGGCAGGCCCGTGATACGAGACGCCTCAATGTGCTTTTGCAGGCTGCGTATCTGTGCATCTTCCGAGCTGTAGCCGTAGTGAAAGTCCAGCCCCGTTTCACCGATCGCCACCACGTCCGGACGCTCAGCGGCTGCAACGAGATCATCAACAGTGATATCGGGAAAGTCTTTGCTATGGTGGGGGTGCACACCGACGGAACACCAGATGTCGGCATTTGCTGCCGCAATGGCGTGGACCGCCTCGAAATTGTCAAACCGGTCACAAATCGCCAGGAACCGACGGACGCCAGCCGCACGCGCGCGCTGTAGTACGTCTTCCAGATCGTCAGCGAATGCATCGCCGTGCAGGTTCACATGCGTATCAAACATAAGGGTTGCCTTAGCCCTGTCCCACTGAGGAATAAAGCCCGGCAATCACCTTCGCAGCTGTCTGCGAAGCCTCCATGTTCAATGCTTCGGACTGCCCCAGCAGGCGTGATGTCTGCAACCAGGCATCGGCCGACGCGGGGTTGTCATCCGCCCGGTCTGCCAGCCAGTTCAGCACCTCCTCACCAAAGGCCTGAAGTGCGGTTGAGTCCGCATTGGCGGCCTGCACTGCCGCCGTAAGCAAGGCATCATTCGGCTTGGGCATGGATCTCAATAAGGCGCGCGCCGCGTTGGACGCTTGCAGGCCGCTAGGGGTGGATAGCCGAATTCCCAATCCCGGACGTCCTCGCGCCAGGGCCATCGCTTCTTTCGGCGCGTCCGCCATCTTGAGAACTTGAGCTGTATCATCTGTCGACAATGGATTGAGCCGAAGCGTTCTGCAGCGTGACCTGATTGTTGGCAGGATGGGCTTTGAACCATGATTGACAAGAAACATGATGCTCGACGCGGGAGGCTCTTCCAGTGTTTTCAGCAAGGCATTCGAAGCGTTCCGGTTCAACTCATCCAGCGAATCGATGATGCCGACCCGCCAGCCGCCCATCCCGGGTTTCAATGTGAAAAAGTGATTGAGGCCGCGCACCTGGTCGATCGTGATGTCTTGCCTCGGTTTGCCCTTGTCATTGAGTTCGATCTGGACGATGCGGCGATCCGGGTGCCCCCCCGCGAGAAACTTTTGCATCACCGGATCGTCCTCGGGGGCATCAAGCGGCGCTTCGCCCGGCCCTCTCGCGCCAAGGATGAAGGCTGCAAGACGACAGGCGAAGCGTGACTTTCCTATCCCTGTCGGTCCCTCGATGAGCCAGGCATGGTGCAGCTTGCCGCTGGCATGGGCCGCAAGGAATGCCTGTTCGGCTGCCCGATGACCCACGAGAGGAAGTGCCACACTCATCGGGCGCTCATTTGCTGGGCCAAGAAGGCCTGAATCTCCGACCACACAGCGTCAGCGACCACGGAGGCTTCCTCGGAAGCATCAATCAAGCGACATCTTTTTGGTTCCGATTTAGCGAGATCAATGAACGCGGCGCGCACCTCGGTATGGAACGCGCTCGATCGGCTCTCGAATGAATCCTTCACTTGGCTGCGGTTCTCCCTTCGCGCATCCGTCGTTGACGGTGGGGCGTCCAGGACAAATGTTAGGTCAGGCTGAGTCTCGCCAATCACAGACGCTTCGAAGCTCTTGAGCACATCAAGCGGGACGCCCCCTTTCACGCTCTGGTACACACGCGTTGAGTCGGAAAACCGGTCACAGATCACCCATTTGCCGCTTTCAAGCGCTGGCCTGATGACTCTGTCGAGATGGTCGCTTCGCGCTGCATTCATCAGCAAGGCTTCGGCCATCGACGACCAGTAGTTTCCGGGCGGTGGATGAAGCGCGAGGTCCCTGACCAGTTCTGCGAGCGGCGTTCCGCCGGGTTCACGAGTGGTCACCACATCGAGGCCGGCGGCAACAAGGCGTTCAGCCAGTGCGCTTTGCAAGGTCGACTTCCCGACACCTTCACCGCCTTCAAGCGTTATGAACCGCCCGCGCTTCGTATCAGCCATCATCGCCCGACATCAATGCGCTCAATCCGTCTATGGCGCGGCCGAAGAAACCAAGCTTCTTGACAGGCGCTTCGGCGATTATGGGTGCCTCCACCGGTTCACGTCCGGCCAGTGTGACAACCAGCCGCCCGACACGGTCACCTTTCGCAATGGGAGCCTGCAATGCCTGATCGAGCACAATCTCTGTTTTCGCCTTGTCAAAAGCAGCCTTGTGTCCTGCAATCAGCATTGGCTCTGCGAGCGACACCGGAACGGTGCGCTGCTGGCCGAGCCAGACTTTTTGGTCGGGGAGGACGACATTCTCGGGCGCGATGGTTTTCAGTTCAAAGCTTTGAAACGCGAGACGGAGCATGCGTTCAGCTTCAGAGGCTCTTGCAGCCATCGAATCCAGACCGTTGATCACGATCGTTCTGCGTACGCCGTCACGAACCGCTGATCCTGTCAGCCCATATCCCGAAGCTTCCAGATGTCCGGTTTTTAGCCCGTCCGCGCCCTCAACGCCGAGCAGAGGATTTCGGTTAGGCTGCGTGTATTCGCGCCACGAATAGGCGGGCAGGTCATACCAGTCATAATATTCCGGGAAGTCATCGATGGTGAGCTTTGCGAGCCGCGCGAGGTCCTCGGCAGAAATGACGTGCCCAACATCTTCAAGGCCAGTCGCGTTGAGGAAGTTGGCCGATTTCAGGCCTTTCTCATGTGCGAGTTGGGTCATGCGTTTTGCAAACGCTTCCTCCGATCCGGAGATGCCTTCGGCCAACACGATACAGGCGTCATTGCCGGACATGACGATAACGCCATGCAGGAGTTCTTCGATGGTCGGAGTGTCCTTCGGAACGAGCCCCATCGTGGACGTGCCGGATGGAAACCCGCCACGCCGCCACGCATCGGCGCTGACCGTGAGGCGATCTGTCAGTTTCAGTTCGCCGCGCTTCACCATGTCGAAGACAAGGTAGGCAGTCATCATCTTGGTCATGGAGGCGGGGATCATCGGTTGCGATCCGTCCTTGGAATAGAGGATTTCGCCCGTCGAATGGTCCATGATCACAGCGTATTGCGCAGGCGTGTCAATGATTTGCGCCTTGGCGGGCGCAACCAGCACCGAAAGCAGTGCCACGATGGCCAGGACATGTGTTTGGCGCTTCATGAGAGAGGGCCTCCATTGTAAAAGATGAGGGCTTCATGACGAGCGGCCCTTATTCCCGTTTAATTGGGAAAAAGGGCCGGTTTGTGGTCAGCGTCAATGGGGTGTTCTGTAGCGGCAGCTAGTCGGCGGAAACAACGCGGCCATTGGCAACGCCGCGAAATGCCAGATCGTCCCGCATTTCCGCTGCTGAATGCCGGTCGTCGAAAGGCCCGACACGAACACGGAAATAGTCTGCGCCATTCACACGGGCTGGAATGATCGTGACAGAAAGGTCGCTTCCGAGCGATTTCTGGAACGTCTGGGCATTCCCGATATCGGAAAAAGAGCCAACCTGGACGAAATAGCTGCCCTGCCCTGTCTGTTCTGGACGCCCGAATTGTACAGTGTCGGAGAGATTCGCCGAGGCATACTGAACGGGTGCCGCCTTATCTTGGTCTGTTCCGATCGTATAAGTCGCGGGCACAACACGTTCAGGTGCAACAGATGGGCTAAGGGCGACTGTTCGTCCACTCACCGGCGCGGCACCAAGGTAGCGAACCCGGATATTGGCGCGACCGTCGGATCCAAACGCCAGTGCACTGGCCGCGCGCTTGGAGAGCTGCAGCGACGCGCCATCTTCAAATGGCCCGCGGTCATTCACCCGCACGACCACCTCTTTCTGCGTATCGACATTGATGACCTGGATCAGGCTGGGTAGCGGAAGGGTTGGGTGCGCAGCTGTCAGGCCGTCCTGGTCGAAAACTTCACCGTTCGCGGTTGGAAGACCTGAAAATTCGTCGCCATAAGTGACGCCAACACCTGTTTCGTCGAATACCGGGCCGGATTCCGGGGCGACGAAAATCGTGCTTGCCGGAGCTGCGCTCGCCTGTATTGCGCTTGTGAAGCGCGGCTCTTCTGCGGGTTCGAATGGCTCCAAGGACGCCAGCGCCTCGGATTCAACTTGTGCCGCCTGGCGGTTGGCCGCGATCCGGGCTGCCGCTGTATCCGCATCAAAACTGTTGGGCGTCAGCATTTGTGTTGCTGCGCTTGATGGTGCCGACATCTGCGGCACACTTGTGCTCGCATAGTCCCGGGTCGCCGCCGGTGCAGGTGCAGGTGCCGTGGCCGTTGCACTGCCCTGCCCCGGATAACGGAATGCGATGCGTTTTCCTTCTTCGCCCGGTGCCGGCGCCGATATTCGCTGCGGTGATCCAGCCGCAGGCGCTCTGCCTTGAGGGGCCGGAGCACTTTGCCCTGCATAAATTATCGGCGCAGGGTTTCGCTGGCCCGCATAGGCCGGCCCACTCGCAGAGAGTGCGATTGCACTGGCAGCAAGGAAACAACTAAACTGGGCGGATCGACGCTGTGTCGTAAAACGCATTGCGAAACGTGAACCTCATTCTGTGGTCTCGGGCTCGACCTTCAGGTCGCTTCAGACGGCTGTTCTGCCGACTTCAATTCTGATGGTTACCACAGGGAGATGCACAGCCAATGAACCCGGCATTCAGGATTGGCCGACCTCGGCAAGGGAGCGTTAATGATTGGCCAGGAAACGCGAATGCCCCGGTGCGCACATCGGGACTTGCAAACCGGCGTTCAGTATATCAAACACGGCGCGCCGGAGGAGTGGCAGAGTGGTTGAATGCGGCGGTCTTGAAAACCGTTGAGCCTTCGCGGGCTCCGGGGGTTCGAATCCCTCCTCCTCCGCCAGCCAAATCTTGTGTCCGGCCCGGACACATAGGTAACAGTATGTACCGGAGAGATGGGTTACACTTTTGCTCCGAACGGGTTGTCGATTGTCTGCAGGGTTCTCTGCTCGAGGTCAACGTATCCGAGGTCATAGTGCATGAAGGAGACGAGCCATATGCCGT
>Ga0209643_1001030_pt1 | contig 31351 bp, 31 predicted proteins | sample AutmiccBRH37_all_FD_187383 | JGI IMG/M metagenome (GOLD analysis project Ga0209643, IMG submission 187383) | Deep subsurface microbial communities from Mt. Terri, Switzerland - Autotrophic microbial communities BRH/37_all (SPAdes) (version 2) | ecosystem: Environmental > Aquatic > Deep...
CAAATTCTTTTACAGCTCATTCAATAATTTTTCCAATAATGATCTTGTAAAACTTCTGGAAACCCTGGGACTTAAAACCAAAGTGGAGAGAGGCGGCAGGGTCTTCCCTGAATCCGACAAATCAAGGGATGTAATCAAAGCTCTGGAAAGATATCTTAACAAGCATGGGGTTGATGTGAAGCTTAACAGCAAGGTGTTGAACATCAGGCAGGAGGATGGTGCAGTCAGCGGAGTACTACTTGGCAATGGAGAGGTTATTGTTTGCAGTTCGGTCATCCTTTGTACCGGGGGAGTATCTTACCCTCAGACAGGGTCAACAGGTGAAGGATATGAAATAGCCAGAAGAGCAGGACATAATATTAGCAGCCTTATGCCTTCTTTAGTGCCGCTAGTTGTCAAAGACGCATTCATAAAGGAATTGCAGGGACTTTCACTGAAAAATGTTTCAATTAGAGCAATTGCTGATGGGAAACAGGTATATGAGGACTTTGGAGAAATGCTATTCACTCATTACGGGCTTTCAGGGCCTGTAATATTGTCGTCAAGCTTTTATGTTTCGGATTACCTTCGGAAAAATAAGGAGATAAAAATATGCATTGATCTTAAGCCTGCTCTTTCGGAAGAAGAGCTGGACAAAAGGATAATACGTGATTTTGAAAAGTATACAAACAAGCAGTTTAAAAATTCACTTGAGGAGCTGCTGCCGCAGAAGCTGATACCTGTTGTTATTGTTCTCTCGGGCATAGATGAGACAAAAGAGGTTCATCAGATTACAAAAGCAGAGAGAAAAGCTCTCGTAAAGCTGCTTAAGGACTTTACAATCACTATATCGGGCACAAGACCAATAGAAGAGGCTATTGTTACCTCAGGAGGAGTCAATCTGAAGGAAATAAACCCCAAGACTATGGAATCAAAGCTTATCAATGGACTGTATTTTGCCGGTGAAATAATTGATCTTGATGCTTTTACAGGAGGTTTCAACCTGCAGATTGCATTTTCTACAGGTTATGCCGCAGGTATGAATGCATAATTGAATAAACACCTCCCATAATAGGAATTATCTATATGAAGATAAATAAGGGAGGAATGGAATTGAACAAAAGCTTTCAGGACTGGTGGAACAGAATCAACATTTTGATAAACAGGGCACTTGTTTTATTATTTGCCGGACTTATAGCTTCGCAGGTTCTGCTGATGAACCAGACATTAAAGACCTTTATTAGCAGAACTGACAGACTGGAAGGTAAGTCTATAGCAGACAGCCAGCTTTTTATAAGAAAAGGGGAAATCGAGATTACTATTGAGAATCTTTCAAGCATGAGCCCCCTGGTTTTCTATGTCAATGGGGAAAGTGCCGGTACTTCTGCAGGCAACTCTGTATGGCTTCAAGTAAAAGACAACGATGTAATAGAGGCAAGTGGTGCGAATTACCATGATACTGTCATACTCAAGGTTACCTCCGTATCAGATAATATAACTGTACCGGAGCCGGGCAAGCTGATATATGTTAATAATAATCTGGTGCTCATTGACCGTGTGAGATTAAAGTGAATTCCTTCAGCCATGGCTGATCTCAAGGATTCAGATGGAGACTCTACTCTGCTTTATAGAAGGTTGAGTCTTGAAAATAATATAAACTTTTATTTTCAGAAGCATTCTGATAAAATGTAATATATATGATGCCTGTGGAAACAAGCTTCTTTATGGATTAAACGAGTTTAGGGGGATACCCGATATGGATTACAAAATCATAGCTATAGACGGACCTGCCGGTGCAGGCAAGAGTACTATAGCCAGAAAATTAGCTGATTGTATAGGATATACGTATATTGATTCGGGTGCAATGTACAGGGCGCTCACATTGAAGGTTCTTAGAGAGAATATTCCACTGAAGGAATTGGACTGCATAATCAATATGGCTGTGAAAACAGACATAGACTTCAGGGAAAACAGCATATATCTTGATGGAAAAGCTGCTGATGCAGAGATAAGGGAAGAGAATGTCAACAGGAATGTTTCCTACATTGCTGCAATACCTGAGGTTAGAAAGCTGATGGTAGAGCTTCAGAGAAAGATATCCCGTAACAAGAATGTTGTTATGGATGGACGTGATGTAGGAACAGTAATTTTTCCTTCTGCAAATATAAAGTTTTATATTACTGCCTCAGTTGAGGAGAGAGCAGAGAGAAGATACAATGAATTGAAACAGAAGGGCTATGATGCAGAAATTCAGGATATAAAATCCCAGATAGAAAAAAGAGATCACATAGATTCTACAAGGAGTGAATCTCCTCTGATGGTAGCTTCTGATGCAATTATTATAGAGACAACGGGAAAAAAGGTTGAAGAAGTCCTTGATGAAGTTATTAGTAAAATATAAGTGAAAGGAGGGGTATGAGTGCTGTATAGCTTTGCCAGAGCATTGCTTATACCAATATTCCTATTGTTCTACAATTACAGAGTAACAGGAAAGGAAAATGTTCCGAAAGGCGGGGCATATATCGCATGTGCGAACCATATGAGTGCGATAGACCCCATATTTGTCGGCATATCACTTCCGCATAGAATGTACTTCATGGCAAAGGTTGAATTATTCAGGAACAAATTGATCGGAGCACTGATGCATGGGCTGGGCGTATTTCCAATAAAGAGAGGGGAAGCCGACATAAGGAGCATAAAAACATCTCTTAAGCTTTTAGGCAGTGGAAAGGTGCTTGGCCTTTTTCCTGAGGGTACAAGGATGAAAACCAGCGAAGCGGCAGCTGAACCTGGTATTGCAATGCTTGCTGTAAAATCAAAGGTACCTGTTCTACCGGTAGCAATTATAAGCAGTTATAAGTTTTTTAGAAGGACAAGGGTTATTATTGGAAAGCCCATTGAGCTTACGGAGTATTATGACAAAAAGTTGTTTAATAACGATTATCTTAAAATCAGTCTTGATATTATGAATAAAGTTAATGAACTTAAGAGGGATGCAGAAGATGAAAATAATTCTTGATGAAAATGCAGGCTTTTGTTTTGGAGTAAAAAAAGCTGTGGATAAAGCTTTTAATGAAGTAGATAATATATACGAGAGAAAGATTTTTACTTACGGGCCTCTTATACATAACAAACAAGTCATAAGAAAGCTTGAGGAGCAAGGTGTACATTCCATTGACGATATTGATGAAATCAAGGATAAAGAAGCAGAGCTTATAATTCGTTCCCATGGAATTGCTGAGGAAAAATACAGACTGTTTGAAGAAAAGGGTTTTAAGTATATTGACTGCACTTGTCCGTATGTTTCGGCGATACACAAAAAAGTAAGGGATTATTATCAAAAAGGATATAAAATATTCATTGTTGGGGATAAAAACCACCCGGAGGTTATAGGAACCAACGGATGGTGCGGTTACACTGCTCACATATTGGAAGACGAAAAAATAGTAGACAAACTTCCTATATATGATAAAATATGTTTAGTTGCACAAACTACAATTACAAAAAAAATTTGGGACAGCGTAGTGGATGCTATACAAAAAAAATACAAAAATGCAATTATATTTAATACTATTTGCAGCGCAACCGAGAAGAGGCAGGAATCGGCGGAACAGCTTTCGAAGAATGTTGATTGCATGATTGTAATCGGAAGCAGGGAGAGTTCCAATACGAACAAGCTTTACCAAATATGCAAGGAAAATTGCAATAAAGCTTTTCATATTGAGAAAGCAGAGGATTTGCCCATAGATGTGCTGAAGGGATTAGGGAGAATTGGCATTACAGCGGGTGCATCCACACCTGATTGGGTAATTAAGGAGGTTATCGGAAAGATGCAAGAGATTAATGACAACATGACTGAGAATCAGGAAAACATTGTTGAGAACCAGGAAGGTATTATTGAGGATCAGGAAAACATTGTTGAGAACCAGGAAGGTATTACTGAAAATCAGGAAAATATGATGGAAGAATATGAGAAGACCATGAGAACAGTCTACGCAGGTGATACAGTAAAGGGAACCGTAATCATGGTTACGGATGATGAGGTCATGGTCAATATTGGATATAAATCCGACGGTATAATAAAGAAGGAAGACTATACATGGGAGCCTGAAGCTAATCTCAAAGAGCTTATAAAAGCAGGGGACGAACTGGAAGTGGTCGTTGTAAGCATCAATGACGGCGAAGGCAATGTAGTACTCTCGAAGAAGCTTTTTGATGCAGAAAAGAATTGGCATAAGATAGAGGCAGCGTTCAATGAAAAGACCCCTATAGAAGGTTACGTCAAAGAGATAGTCAGAGGCGGAGCGATAGTTGAATTGATGGGCATCAGGGCATTTATGCCGGCATCCCAGTTTGATATAAGATACTCTGAGGACCTTAGCGGTTATGTTAATACAAGAGTAATGGTAAGTGTGATAGAATATGATCCTGAAAAGAGAAAAGTTGTTGTATCCAGAAAAGTGCTTTTGAAGAAAGAGCAGGAAATCAAAGAAAAAGCAGTATGGGAAAGTATTGAAGCAGGACAGAGGTTAACCGGTGAGGTTAAGAGACTTACCGATTTTGGCGCTTTTGTCGATATCGGCGGAGTAGATGGTCTCATACACATATCTGAACTGTCCTGGTCAAGGGTAAAACATCCTTCAGAGGTTGTTAAGCCCGGTAATAAGGTTGAAGTAGTGGTGCTGGCAGTTGATAAGGATAAGAAGAAGATTTCTCTTGGGCTGAAACAGACATTGCCTGAGCCTTGGGCAGCTGCAGGAGATAAGTATAAGGTAGGGGACATAGTAGATGTAAAGGTATTAAGGTTCTCGAACTTTGGAGCCTTTGTAGAGCTTGAACCTGGCATCGACGGACTTGTTCATATTTCACAGATATCTGACAAAAGGATTTCCAAGCCGGCAGATGCGTTGAATATAGGAGATACTGTTAAAGCAAAGATAATTGATATAAAACCGGAAGAAAAGAAAATGAGCTTGAGTATCAGAGAGCTTATCGAACCAACAGAAGAGTAAAAGCAGAGAGTAAAAATCCTTCTATACGGATATTGATATAGGAGGATTTTTCTATTTGAAATCAATGTCACTTTCTACTTAAATGCATAATTTATGTAATATATAGTATAATAAATAAGCCTAATATTGTAATACTTAACAATCAAGGAAGACTTATTTGAAACTCGTTTAACGGGGCGTGACGAATTAAGGTGGAATATACGCCCCTACTCGTTATAATTAAAGCTTATTCTGAGCAGTAAATCTAAGTATAATCAAATAAATCCTATGTTTTATATAGCTATTATAAATATATGCATGAATTTAATGAAATTCAATCAAATGTATTGACTTTTTCATTGATAATGATAAAATTATTTTTATTGACAGGATAAAATTTCACTTTTTATTCTATAATGCATAACCTAAAGCCTTACAGATAGACTGGATAAAAGGAGGAAAAATAGATGAATGCTTTGGGCCGTCATATTCTTGCAGAGATTTATGGATGCAGCTTCGATATTTTGAACAACAGGGACAGAATACAAAAAATAATGGTAGATGCTTCACTGGAAGCAGGAGCAGAGGTAAGGGAAATTGCATTCCACAAATTCAGCCCTCAGGGTGTCAGTGGTGTAGTAGTGATTTCAGAATCCCATCTTACCATACACACATGGCCGGAATTGGGATATGCTGCAGTAGATGTTTTTACTTGCGGTGAAAGTGTTAACCCTTGGGATGCTTGCAATTATTTGGCGGAAAAGCTGAAAGCCGGGCATATGACAGCAACAGAGGTAAAGAGAGGAATTTTCGAACAGCCGGTCAAGGTAGCAAGCTTATAATCAACATAAATAGTTTTTAATACAGGCACATAACTTAAATTTTGCAAGTTATGTGTTTTTTGATGAAAAAAGTCTGAATAAAATCTTTATCGTTAGCAATTTGCATGTATAAATTTTTTTATATTGTCAACAATAGTACTGACCTCACAAAATACATTGAGACCCCCTTTACATTATATTTTCGTGATATGTAATAATATCACGACTTTTTTTTCTTTTTGCAGTATGATAGAATTGATTGTAGAAAAATAGTATGAATTGTAGAAACGCGCTGTTTGTTTATTATTATAAAAACTGCATAAGGAGAAGTGGAATGCTGACAAATTATGAGGGATTCAAAGAGAAGATTCTGAAGCTTACCGGAATTGATCTGTCCAGCTACAAGGAGCGGCAGATGAGAAGAAGGATAGACTCGCTTATACGGCGAAACAATCATGATGATTATGATTTGTATTTTAAGGCGCTGACACAGGATTCAAAGCTATATAATGAATTTATCAATTATCTCACAATAAACGTGTCTGAGTTTTATAGAAATCCTGCTCAGTGGGAGATGCTTGAAAAGGAAATAATGCCCAATATTATGAAACTCAACAAAAGGCCCAAAATATGGAGTGCCGCCTGTTCTACAGGGGAGGAGCCATACTCCCTGGCTATGATGATGAGCCGGTTCGTTGATCTGGGCTGTCTTAAAATACTCGCAACAGATATAGACGACGGTGCTGTAAGCAAGGCAAAGCTGGGAATATATGCACAAAAGAGTCTAGTAAACCTACCTAAGGATTTTGTAAGTAATTATTTCGCTAGCGTAGGAGAAAGTTATAAAATAAGCGATAAGATAAAAAACTGCATAGAATTCAAGCACCACAACCTATTGGATGATAAATATCCGGAAAACTGTGACCTTATAGTATGCAGGAACGTGATGATTTACTTTACAGAGGAAGCTAAGTCGGTAATGTACCATAAGTTCAGGGGGTCTTTAAACAGCAGCGGTGTGTTATTTGTAGGTAGCACAGAGCAGATAATACTTCCGCAGAGATACAAGCTGGAGCCGGTGAAGACATTCTTTTACAAAAGAAGCGGACAAGCATAAGGGTGACGGGGGAACGGGTAACACGGGAGACACGGATGTTACACGGAAGACACGGTTGGCTATGATATCGTGTATTTCCGCGGATTTCAGTGTGTGACCTGTTATCCGTTCCCTTTTCAAAAAACAAAAAAACGCAGTTTCCACTACGTTAGTTCTCTAAATGGTGCCTTGGGGCGGAATCGAACCACCGACACGAGGATTTTCAGTCCTCTGCTCTACCGACTGAGCTACCAAGGCATTATGGTGGGCCTTCAGGGACTCGAACCCCGGACCAACCGGTTATGAGCCGGTTGCTCTAACCAACTGAGCTAAAGGCCCAAATACAGCAACGAATATTATTTTATATTATTTTTGAGCGTTTGTCAACATAAACAGAACAAATTATTCACAACAATAATAAATTTAATATTTAAATTATATATTATACAACTCCAAAATATAATATAATATGTGTTTTGCGAAATACCCTTTGCTTTGTTCAATCAAATTTCGTAATTGGAGTGAGTATAATGCAGACAGGACCAGAAACCCAATTTACCTCGAATATAAGTCAAAGTGAGAAGAAGATGCTTTCAGAAGTATTGAAGCATTATGAATTTTACGCAGATACGGTGGACAAAGTAAGAAGCGCATATATGGTTCACACCGACAGAGGAGTCTTTTGTTTGAAACGGGTAAGTCACGGTTATAGAAAAGCAAAAAAAAGCTTTTACATAATGAAGTATTTAAAGGAAAGAGGCTGTGACAACATAGCGGAGTATTATTACACAAAGGAAGGAAAGGCATTGATCAAGCACAGTAATGCAGCTTTCTATCTTACCTGTTGGATTGATGGGTGTGAAGCAAGCTTTTCAAATGCGGATGAAATACTCAGATGTACTGAGCTGCTGGCGAGTTTTCATATCATGGCAAAGGACTTTAAAGAGCCAAAGCATGTGAAAATAAAATCCCATGTAAAAAAATGGAGCAAAAGCTTTACAAAATGCAGGAATGAGTTGGGAGAATTCAAGGATTATATAGATAAGCTAAAGCTAAAGGCTGAGTTTGATTATACATATAGAAGCAGTATCGATCATTTCCGCAAGGAGGCAGAGTATGCCTTGGAAATTCTTGATCACAGCAGATACAAGGAGCTCTGCGAGTATTATATGCATGAAGCCTATGTCTGCCATGACAGCTTTTATTATCAGAACATTCTTGTTGACAAGGATGACAGATTATTCATAATTGATCTGGAGTCCTGCCAATACGATATTCCTGTGAGTGATCTTGGAAAGCTGATAAGAAGGGTGCTTACAAAGAAAAGATTCAAATGGGATTTTGACTTGTGCAGAAAGATGATCGAGAGCTATTGCAAGGTACGTCCCATGGCAAGGGAGGAATATGAGATACTGCTGGCAATGCTGGTCTTTCCTCATAAGTTCTGGAAACTTGGTAAAAAACGCTATGTAAGGGATAAGAAATGGAATGAGGATAAATACAGGAAAAAACTGAAAAGACTGCTTCGGGAGGGACCATACAAGAGAGAATTCATTTACTGCTATATAAATTTCTATGGTCTGGACCTAAATTATGACCCTGATATAATTGAGTTATGACCGATGGTTAATGCTTGCATATGAATATAAATTTTTATTTCTGTATCCTGTATACTTGATACTTGCTGATAAAGATGCTAAAATAAATGTAAGAGTAGACTGCAAAAAAAATTGAATAGCTCCGAGTTTATATACCTAAAGCATTGGGCTACGGGATATAGACCGTTAGGGTATTGCTGGAAACGGTAATGCCTCCCGTTGGAAAGGAGCAGCGTATGCAACCTGTTAGGTTGTTTTTGTGCTGCAACCGCCTTCATTTGAAAGCGGTTTAATTTATGTTGTGCAAAATAGTACAGCTCCTGCCAATTTTGTAGGAGCTGTTTTGCTATAGATAGTCAAAATACTGCTGAAAAAGGATAAATACAGCGGAAAAAAATAGGAGGAGCAAAATGTTAACAAATTATATTAATGAGCCACTGACAGACTTTACAAGGAAAAATAATATTGCGGCTATGAAATCTGCTCTGGATGCGGTGAATGAGCAGATAGGGCTGGAATATCCGCTGGTAATAGGCGGTGAAAGATACACCACTGAAAATAGTATAAAATCATTGAATCCATCTGAGTATGATCAGGTTATAGGTATTGTATCAGGTGCTTCCATTGAATTGGCCGATAAAGCTGTAAAAGCAGCAGATATTGCATTTAGGACATGGAAGTATGAGGTTCCTGCAATAAGGGCGAATTATCTTTTCAAAGCAGCAGCAATTATGCGCAGGAGAAAATATGAGTTTTCAGCATGGTTGATTAAGGAGGCGGGGAAGACATGGATTGAAGCAGACGCTGATACGGCTGAAGCAATAGATTTTCTTGAGTACTACGGAAGAAGAATTCTTGATCTTTCCTCCGGTGTGCCTATATCACAGGTGCAGGGTGAAAACAACGAATGCTATTATATACCTTTGGGAGTGGGATTGATTATAGCTCCCTGGAATTTTCCCCTTGCTATTCTGACAGGGATGTCTGCAGCTGCTATCGTTACAGGAAATACAATAATAATGAAGCCGGCAAGCACGACACCTGTGATTGCAGCCAAGCTCATGGAGATATGGGAAGAGATTGGCCTTCCATCAGGAGTGGTGAATTATTTGCCTTGTTCAGGATCAAAGGTTGGTGATTATCTGGTCACCCATTCTAAGGTCAGGTTTATAAATTTTACAGGCTCAAAAGATATAGGTTTGAGAATCAACAGATTAGCAGCAGAAATAAGCACGGGGCAAAAATGGATAAAGCGTGTAACGGCTGAAATGGGAGGTAAGGACGCAATATTAGTTGATAAGAATGCTGATCTGGATGCTGCTGCCGACGGTATTGTTACTTCAGCCTTCGGTTTCCAGGGACAAAAATGTTCAGCCTGTTCCAGGGCAATAATTGTTGAAGATGTATACGACAAAATGCTTGAGAAGATAGTTGAAAGGACAAAAACTCTTAAAATAGAGGATCCAGTTGAAGCTGATGTAAATATCGGGCCTGTAATAGACGAAAAAGCATATGAAAAAATAACGGCATACATTGAAACAGGCAAGGATGAGGGGAGATTGATTATAGGTGGGGAACGGGGTAAGGAAGGCGGTTATTTTATTTACCCTGCCATATTTTCTGATGTTGACAGGAATTCAAGGATAGCACAGGAGGAGATTTTCGGTCCGGTGCTTGCAATCATCAAAGCTGTGGACTTTAGTGATGCGTTGGATATCGCAAATGATACGGTATACGGATTGACAGGTGCTGTATATTCAAATGACAGATGTGTACTGGAAAAAGCGAAGCGTGAGTTTTATGTAGGAAACCTTTACTTAAACAGAAAGTGCACGGGAGCATTGGTAGGAGTCAATCCTTTTGGCGGGTTCAATATGTCCGGCACTGATTCAAAAGCAGGTGGGCCTGATTATTTGACTTTATTCATGCAACTGAAGTCAGTTACGGAAAAGTACTAAGTAGGAGAATGCGAAGCATTCTTCAGACTCGAGATACGAGATTCGAGATGCGAGGAAAGCTCGGGTATTCCTTATAGGTCCAGGTATGTGTAACACGGAAGGACACGGCGAAAATTATATTGACATTATAGCTATATACAACCATATATGTCATCCTGAGCAACGCGAAGGATCTTTGACCCTTAAGCAATACCCAGACATCCCCGTATCTCGCATCTCGCATCTGCGCACGCTAGTGCGCATTCTTAGTATTTTTCGTCTTACGGGGTAAATCGCAACGGCTTGAAATGTTAATAGAGGAGATAAATGTATGGAGAATCCATTTTTAAAAATCAGGAATTATCCATCTACGAAAAAATGTATCATATATTTTATATTCTCAATAATATGTGTATTACTGATTGCCATCATAGCATTATCTATATATGCAGGAATGGTATACTACATAAAAAGTATAGGCATAAAGCTTGTTCCATCACAAAACTATCCTGTTACAATAACTAAATACTACCGTCAAAATGACTCTCAATGGAGCGAAGATACAATTGGAACTACAGCACAAAAAATGAGGAGTACAGGTTGCCTTATTTCTTCCGTTTCCACTGCGATTTCTAATCTAAATATACCTATAACGCCTAAAGAATTCAACAACAAGCTTACTCAAAACAACGGTTTTCAAGGAGCAGACTTAATTTGGTATAAAATAAATGAATCCATACCTAAAGTAAATTATAGGTATAGCCGAATTTTTAGCAGCAGAACAATTGAAAATGATTTAAAAAAGGGATTGCTGCCTATTGTAAATGTAAAATACCACAAAACAGGTGTGACACATTGGGTTCTAATTGTTGGTGCTGAAGGTGGTGAATTTTTGATTTGCGATCCATTGGATGATGGAATTTCAATAAAGTTTCTTTCAGAACATGGAAATGTGTATGCATATCGAGTTATTGAAAATAAGGAAAATGAAAGAGACCTCCTGCCAAAACTTGATGAAACAGGGAGCAAAGAGGCAGATAAAGGCATAACGAATATAAATGAGCGAAACTCAGCACTTGAAAGTAAATCCGCAATAGCCCCATATAAACCCTTCATAAGTGAGGAGGCCATAAAGCTTAAGTCCCTAGAAAAAACCTTTTTGGATTCGGATTTTTACCGGAAAGAACGAATGATCCCACTGACAGTTTCCAGGGATCTTAAATATTTTGTAGCCTATAAGATCAGAAATGAGAATATGTCAGATAAGAATGAGCTTGTTTTAATAGGTATGCCCAGACAGTTAATTGATTTATATCTGGTTGACCTGAGTCAAAATAAGGCAGTAAACATAGGGAAAACGGAATTTGTAATAAGCCATGGGTGGTCGGAAGATGGCAAACTTCTATCTCTTGTTTTCCATAAGTCGGTGAAAATACTGAATATAGCTGCAGCTAGTCTATCTGAAGTGCCTATGCAATATGAAACCGATATATACAATACAAACTGGGGATCTGACAACCGTACGTTATATATTCACCTGGATACCGTTGCCAACTACTATGCTTACGACATGCTTTCGAAGGAAATGGTAAAGGTGAGGGGAAGATTCGAGGATGGTGATACTGTTTACAGGGGTAATACCGGCAGCAACATTCTAACCAGCAAGGGCGGACGGGTTGGTACAGCCAAGGGGCTTTATTGTGGGGAATCACCGGGAAAATTACTGTTTGATGGTGAAGTTATTATCCATGATGTTAATGAAGGCAGGATTCTGGTTTCTTACAATAGCAGCAACCCTGGAGGCGGTACTCGCTATACACTGGAAGATTATGATGCAAATACCGGTGAGAATAGAGTTCTGTATAATGAAGGCAGTATTCACAGTGCCTGGAAGATATATAAGGCTTCTTATCTTAAAACCACCGGGGATGTAATATATACAACCTTTGAGACTAACGGCAATGGTGTGAAGTACCTTCTTGTGCGCATAGAACCGGATGGAAAAAGGACAGTTACCCAGGTGCCGTCTCCTTTATACACTGTTACACCGGGAGAAAACATCCTGCATTTTGCAGTTTTTAAAGACGGTGAAAGCTGTATTATGGACACTGCAAGCTTTAAGTTTATCGACGATGGACATGGCAAGGAATATAAAAATATTGATATCAGGAATATTATGTTTCGCGCTCTCAATATATACAGCTCAGATACCCCAAATATTGAAGAAATAAGGCAGATTTTTATCAATACATATAACCCGATACCCCAGGAAGCCCTCGAAAACATTTTGCTTGAAGCAGAAAACACGCAATCTTGGAAATTCACAAAGCAGGAGATAAGCAAAAATGTTACCATGACATTAAAGCTGAATGATAGTGGTAACAGAGCGTCTCTTATCCTGACCGGAGGATATTACAGAGGACCTCATGAGCTGGTGAAAAAAGAAGACAAGTGGTATGTTACCGGATTTTCCACCTGGCCGGAAAGCAAGGTGCGAAATGATGTTTACAAGGCATGTACCCGGTATATTGAAAATGAAATAAAAACTGGCGAAGCAGAGGATGAAATCAATAGAAGGGGAGGCAAAGCCGATTATGTTATGAAAACAACGGCTCTGTTGAATAAAATCCGCACACAATCCTCCAAAATTGAAGTTGGAGAAATTGAATTATGGGCTATGAGCGATCCGCATAGGTCGGTATATCCTGATGCAAAAGAGGCAAGAGTAAAAATCGTTGTGACGCTAAATGATGGTTCAACTGAAAAATACCAGGCATATTTTTCAAGGGCGGATTCCGGCGATGCCTGGGTATGTAAAGGGTTAGGGAAGTTGTCGGCCAGCCTGTTCCCAAGGTAAAAAGGAAGGTAATGGTGTTATGAAAAAAGAGGACGCTCTAGTAAAATCAAAATATATCGGCGTTTACAAAAAAGTGAAAGGCTTCAAGCCCTGGATCACTTACATTCGTTGTGGAGCATTATCCTTTTCGCTCCATAGTGAATCTGAGGATAAAGCAGCTCTGAAATATAACATATTGACAACCTTATATGAATTCGATAGATGAAAGGCTTTATGAGCGTGTATTGGCAAAGCTGCCGGGGTATTCCTTAAAGGTAAAGTAACGGGTAACACGGATTTCCTTCGGAAAAACACGGTTAAGTATTATTTTTATTTCGCTATATTAGTGAATTTCGATATATGCTTCGTTACCGATAATTATTTATATATCAGAGTATTTTTCTCAACCGTGTGTGACCTGTTACCCGTACCTGTACCCATAAGGAATACCCGGGCCTTCCCTCGCATCTCGAATCTCGTATCTCGCATCTTTATAAAATTGCGCACATTTTAAAGGAAGAGTTGACTGGATATAAACTCTATGCAAGGCCATTGATTTTGGGAATGGTGGATAAAAATGGAATTAAAAAGTATATTTAATGAATTGCGCACCGGTTAGTTATAATATCCGGTGCGATTTTGCGCTTTTTGGGAATTGCATAACAGAACCTGCTGAAGGGAAACATAAAAGTAAACTAATCTAGTAGGAGGATTGTTATGTATTATTTATCAAGAATAAATAGATTATCTAAAAAGCTGATATGTTTCCTTACTATTTTTGCAATTGCCTCTTTTGGAATAATTATTCCTGTATACGCAGAAGACGATATGAATTTGAACTGTAAATCGGCACTGCTTATGGACTTTGGCACGGGTAAGATAATATATGAGCAAAATTCCCATGAGAAGCTGGCCCCTGCAAGTGTTACAAAAGTAATGACAATGCTCCTTACCATGGAAGCATTGGATAGTGGAAAGATAGCCTTTGAGGACAAGGTGACCATAAGCGCCCAGGCTTCCAGCAAGAACAACAAGGGTACGATGCTGCTGCTGGATGCAGGTGAAATCAGGACGGTAAAGGAACTGCTGTACGGTATAGCTGTAGAGTCGGCAAATGATGCTTGTATAGCAATGGCTGAGCATATATCCGGCAGCGAAGAGGAATTTGTAAAGCTGATGAACAAAAGGGCTAAAGAGATTGGTGCCACCGATACAAACTTTGTTAACCCCAACGGACTGCCGGCTCAAGGACATGTGACTTCGGCCCATGATCTGGCTGTAATGTCAAGAGAACTGCTGAGACATGAAAAGATATTTGAATTTATCTCCAAATACATGATTACATTGTACGTAGGAAAAAAGGACAATGTTAAAAGAGAATTAGTAAACAAGAACAAAATGGTGAGGTTTTACAACGATGTAGATGGTATAAAAACAGGCTGGACCGAAGATGCTGGCTACTGTATATCAGTTACGGCAAAGAGGAACAATCTGAGACTTATCAGTATAGTAATGGGAGCACCCAAGGTTGAGATAAGGAACAAGGAAGCCAGAAAGCTTATTGACTACGGCTTTGCTAATTTTACCAGCTCCACTGTGGCCAAGAAGGGTGACATAATGCAAGAGGTAAGGGTATCAAAGGGCAGCCGCTTGAAGGTGAATGCGGTTACAGACAGGAACATATCGGTACTGCTGAACAAGGGTGAAGAGAAAAGTATCAAAAAGACTGCTGAATTGCCTGAAGTTGTTAATGCACCCCTTAAGAAAGGTGACAAGCTGGGTGAGCTTGTATTAAGCATTAATGATAAAGAGGTTGGAAGGCATGATTTGGTATGCGATACCGATGTAAGCAAATCCTCCTTTATAAACAATCTGAAAAATTCATTTATATACTGGTTCGGAAGCTCAAAGAAATGATTGAACAATATGAAGTAAAGGGGTTTAAGATAACTTAAGCCCCTTTGTCTTGTGTAATTGGTATAAATATATTAGAATATAGTAGAAAATATATTTATATAGACTATATAAAGGAGAAGCTTGATGGATTTACTTAACAAATTTCTATACTATTTTAATTTAAACTTTGGTGTATCAACTTTACTATACAGTTTGCCGGGAATAATACTTGCCTTTACAATACATGAGTATTCCCATGCTCTGGCAGCCTATATGATGGGAGACAAGACAGCCAAACAATTTGGAAGGCTTACTCTTAACCCCATAGCTCATGTAGACCCTCTGGGTTTTTTATGTCTTATTGTAACAAGGCGCTTCGGATGGGCGAAGCCGGTTCCTGTCAATGACTTGAATTTTAAAAATAGGAATAAGGGTATGCTGCTTGTTTCCTTAGCCGGTCCCTTGTCAAATTTTATTACAGCTTTATTTATTGCAGTAATTTACGCTTTGTTTTATGGCAGCTTCGGAAAGGCAATGACAAGTATCCTTCAGTTCGCATATATTATAAATCTCAGCATTGGAGTATTTAATCTGATTCCAATACCGCCTCTGGACGGTTCGAAAATATTGGATGTGTTTTTATCAAACAAGCAGCGACTTTTTATGAGAAGATATGCAGTATATTCAAATATTATAATAATCATGTTGATTTTTACAGGTATCATCGGTGCAATATTAGGGCCTGTTATTCTGGCTTTGGATTGGTTTATAAATTCTGCTGTGGGGCTATTTATATAGCATCCCGGCATTCAATTTAAATTTACCTACAGGAGGTACAATATGACTAAACAAAGAATTATGAGTGGTATGAGACCTACGGGCAGTCTGCATCTGGGTAATTATTTCGGTGCCCTGGAAAATTGGGTAAGATTACAGGATGAATATGAATGCTTTTTTTCAATAGTTGACTGGCATGCCTTGACCACAGGCTATGAGGATACAAGTGAAATAAAGGATAATGTGATGGAAATGGCTATAGATTGGCTGAGTGCCGGTTTGGACCCGGAAAGGAGCACTATTTTTCTGCAGTCGAATGTTAAGGAAATAGCCGAGCTGCACCTGCTGCTTTCAATGACGGTTCCTGTTTCATGGCTCGAAAGGTGCCCCACCTATAAGGATCAGCTGGTACAGCTTAAGGAGAAGAACATAGCAACCTATGGTTTTTTGGGTTATCCTAATCTCCAGGCTGCGGACATACTTGTACATAAGGCAAGTGTCGTACCGGTTGGGGAGGATCAGCTTCCTCATTTGGAGCTCTCCCGTGAAATTGCAAGAAGGTTTAATTATATATATGGAGATATCTTCCCGGAGCCTCAGGCAAAAATGAACCAGATAAAACAGCTGCCTGGTCTGGATGGAAGGAAAATGAGCAAAAGCTATGACAATACAATAGCATTGTCGGATTCACCTGATGTTATCAGGGAGAAAGTAAGGCAGATGATAACTGATCCTGAAAAGATCAGGAAAAATGATCCGGGTCATCCTGACGTGTGCTCGGTATATGCTTTCCACAAGGTATTTTCCGAAAAGACTCATGAGGAAACTCACAGTGTATGCAAAACCGGCGGTTTGGGCTGTGTTTCCTGCAAAAAGGATCTTGCTGAAAATGTAGTGGAGTACATGGCACCGATGTATGAGAGAAGACAGAAGCTTCTGAACGATAAAGGCAGCATTATGGAAATACTCAGGAATGGAAACAAACATGCAAGGGAAGTGGCTGCAGTGACCCTTGCTGAAGTAAGAGAAAAGATGAAACTTATGGAATTGGAGTAATAGCATGGCTATAAATGTCAAGCTGCACGCCTTTGAAGGTCCCTTGGACCTTCTGCTGCATTTAATTGAAAAAGCTGAAGTAGATATTTATGACATACCTATTGCGGAGATAACAGATCAGTATCTGAAGTATATCAGTATGATGGAGATACATGATCTGGAAGTCTCAAGTGAATTCCTTGTCATGGCTGCAACCCTGCTGGAGATAAAATCCAAGATGCTGCTGCCGAAGCCCAAAAAGGAAGAGGACGGCGCTGATGCCATAGATCCAAGAGAAGAGCTTATTCAGAAGCTTATTGAATACAAGAAATATAAAGAAGCATCATTGGAGTTAAAGGATAAGCTGGGGACATTTGACAAGGTTTTTTATAAGGCTCCTGAGCCCATAGAGGATTATATAAACGATGTAACCGCTATATCCAATGTCTCTCTGGACATGCTTTATATAAGCTTCAGGAACATACTTCTCAAGAATGAATCCAAGAAGAGGACAAACTTCAGTGAAATTTACAGAGAGGTTATTACTGTTGATGATAAAATAAAGCTTATTAACAAGCTGCTCGCCAGTAAGCCGACCTTTTTCTTTGACGATTTGTTTCTGAATTGCTGCAACAGATATGAAATAATAGTAACTTTTCTGGCAATACTTGAGCTTCTTAAAAGGAGAAGCCTCTTTATAGAGCAGGAAAGAAATTTTGCGAGGATACTTATTAAAAGAAGGACAAGAGATGCATGAAGGGATGGATTTTATTATGGATATTAGAGAGATAAAGTCGATTGTTGAGGGTCTTTTGTTTGTAGCCGGGGATGCTTTACCAATAAAAGATTTATGCAGTATTATCAGCATTGATGAAACTACCCTCCGAAGAATTGTAAATCAAATGATGGACAGCTTCAGTGAAGAGAACAGGGGAGTACGTATTATTGAGGTCAACAACTGTTATCAGTTCTGCACCAAGCCGGAGCATTATGAATATATTGAGAGGCTGGTCAAACCCCAGAGCAGACAGGGACTTTCCCAGGCATCTCTTGAGACTCTTGCCATAATTGCATACAAGCAGCCTATAACAAAATCACAGGTTGATTACATAAGAGGAGTAAAATCAGAAAGCTGCTTTTCAAGGCTTATGGAAAAAGAGCTCATATTTGAGACCGGCAGGATGGACGGCCCCGGAAGGCCCATACTATATGGAACTACCGATAATTTTCTCAAGCTGTTCGGGCTGAAGACCCTGAAGGAGCTGCCTGTATTGAAGGAGTTGTCGGAGGAAGCGGGAGCATGAAGCAAGAATAATACATCTTTAGCACTAAAGGATGTATTATTCTTTTATTTTTGAGAAAAACTAGAAGGAACATCATGTGTTATAGGTTGTGCACTGAACATTATAAATAGAACTCAGAATGTGCAACGTATATTGTTTACCCCTTTGAAAATATGGGGAGGATAAATAATGCTTTATATTTTTTTTGCAGTCCTAATACTGCTGATGCTGTATCTTATGCCTATTGCCGTAAGTATAGATATGAACAAGGACAATGAAAATGATAATATAACCGTAGGGCTGAAAACCTTGTACGGGCTGCTGAAGCTTAAGACAGAGGTTCCTATCCTGGAAATAACTTTTGAAAATGGAAAGCCCGTATTAAAATATAAGGCTGAAATAGCGGATGGGAAAAGGAGCAAGCTGTTTGCCGGATTTACAAAGATTTTCAGTATGACAGAAGGAGAAGGCCTATATGAGGCATATAAGAAAAATAAAAGAATAGTAATGCCTGTGGTGGAATACATCTCAAAAAAAATAAGAATATATGGTTTTAACCTTAAGTTAAGTCTGGGTACCGGCGATGCAGCGGCAACGGGAGTTTTATATGGTGCAGCGTGGATAGTCATAGGGAATGTTATGGCTCTTACAAGCAGCTATCTGAATATCATCGAGCCAAGAATAGCAGTTATCCCAATATTCAGCAAGGTTAATCTGAGCGTTGACTTTAGTTGTATAATTAGTATGAGATTAGGTCATATTATAAATGCTGGAATTAGGGCAATACCTGCATTGCTGTCCGGTATGGGAAAGTGAAATTAAATTAATATATTAAAAGGATGTGTTTAGCTTGGAACAGCCTGTAGAAAGCTTAATGAGAACTACAATGGAAAATATCAAAAACATGATAGATGTTAACACAGTAGTTGGTGATGCAGTAGTAACAAATGACGGTACTGTAATTGTACCTGTATCCAAGGTGTCCTTTGCCTTTATAGCAGGAGGCGGAGAGTATTCGGGGGCTCAGGACAAGGATGAGGGGGATGCCTCCAAATATCCCTTTGCGGGCGGAAGTGGAGCGGGAGTGACAGTACAGCCAATAGGCTTCCTTGCAACCACAAACGGGCAGTTGAAGGTGATACCGGTCAAGTACAGCAGTGCGGTTGACAGAATAGTTGATATGGTGCCGAATTTAATAAGTAATATGGAAAACTATATAAACAAACGGAAGGACCCGGAAGAGGAAAAGTTAGAAATGTAGGAAGGAGACAGACTCCTTCCTTTTTAATGCAAATTTAACACAAATTAAATACAAAAATTTGATATAATAATTATGATATTAATGAGAGCATTTCGTACTATTGAACTACTATATTATGGATTTAGTGCAAAACATATAAATGCATTAATATTTATTAAGTACTATTTATTATGATGATATATTTTTAGGGGTGATTAAATGGAGCTAAAAAATGCAGTTGAATTGATATGGGAAAACAGAAAATATGCTACTGATGATCCAAAGGAGGTTCTTAGCCATCTGAATGAAGAAGTGGCTGAGTCACTGAAGGCTCTTTTAAAAGGGGATAATGACAAGGCAAAAAATGAACTGGAGGATGCACTGTCTTGCCTTTTCATAGCATTGAAGGTAATGGATGTTGATATTGAAGAAGCAATAAGACGCCAGATTATACAAATGAAAAAAAGATATGACAGGCTGATGATTTTGAAAAAAGACAAGATAGAGATATATGTAGACGGAACATTGAAAGGCGGCTGGACTATTTGGGGAGAGGATGACATGAAAGAAGCGCAGAAAATTGCTAAAGAATTCGGCTGCAAAATTATAAATGAATAATTCATATATAATGCAATAGAATTTTCAATTTATATATAATTATATAAAAACCTCATTCTGTCAATAATAATAGAAGATTGAATATTGAATTTTGACGGAGTGATAGAATGAAAAGAAGAATAGCTATTGTTATATCGGTAATAATTATTGCCGTATCAGTTTTTTCTGCAGTTTCTGCCACGCAAAATACCTCTGCACGAGCTGCAGTTATTATGGATGTGAATTCAGGCAGGATACTATATTCAAAAAATATGGATGAAAAACTGGCAATGGCCAGTACTACAAAGATAATGACCACTTTGGTTGCTGCAGAAAGCGGAAGGCTTGAGGAAAAAGTCACAGTCAGCAGAAAGGCTTCTTGTACGGAAGGCTCTTCCATATATTTGCGCGAAGGAGAGAAGCATACTGTTAATGATTTGTTATACGGAATAATGCTGAGGTCGGGAAATGATGCTGCAATAGCGGTAGCTGAACACATAGGCGGCTCGGTAGAGGGTTTTGCGGAATTGATGAACCGGAAGGCAGAAGAAATTGGTGCGAAGAATACACGGTTTGTAAATCCCCATGGACTGGATGCAGCAGGACATTATACCACTGCCTATGATCTTGCATTGATAACTGCTTATGCATTAAGGAATCCTGTATTTGCAAGTGTTGTCAGCAGTAAGAAAAGGACAATAGAAGGACCTCCCAATGAAAACTGGGACAGGGTAATGATTAACAAGAACAAAATGCTGTGGCAGTTCGACGGAGGAGATGGAGTAAAAACCGGTTTTACTAATAAAGCAGGGCGATGTCTGGTATCATCAGCAACCAGGAATGGCATGCAGCTGGTATGCGTTGTGTTGAACTGCGGACCTATGTGGGACGAATCAGCTGCTCTTCTTGAATACGGTTTTGAGAATTATACAAATGAAAAGGTAGTGGACAGGAACAGTATCTTTAAGGTAGTGGAGGTAAGGAACGGCAAGGAGAAGTTCGTGCCGGTAAAACCAACGGAGGATTTTTCCATGGCTTTAAAGGCAGGAGAAATAGAAAAGGTAAAATTAACTGCAAAAGATATGGGAATGGCGCAGGCACCTTTGATCAAAGGCGATGATGCAGGAAAGCTGGAAGTATATCTTGATGGCAAGCTGATGAGGTCAATAAAGCTTGAATACACTGAAAGTATTGAGTCCAGCAGCCCTTTTTTCTATCTGAAGAGAATTCTGAGGGAATACTTTACAGAAGTGTACTAGAAAAAAGCTTCAGCTTTAGCAGAATAAGTACACTATTCCTAAAGAGTATTTATATTATAGCAGGTAACCTTAAGCTGGGTATATCCCAAAGATTTTTTTAAGGCGAGGAGTAGGGGGAGAATGACTGAGAGACTACAAAAGGTTATGTCGGAGTTTGGAGTGGCCTCCAGACGCAAATGTGAAGAGCTGATAGCAGAAGGAAAAGTGAAGGTCAATGGCCGATTGATTACTGAACAGGGCTGCAGGATAGATAAGGAAAAGGACACCATCGAAGTAGACGGGAGAATTGTTAAAAGCCCGGACACAAAGCTGTACATTTTGCTGAACAAGCCGACAGGCTATATAACCAGTGCAAAGGATCAATTCGGGAGGCCCACTGTCTTGGATCTTGTAAAAGGTGTAAGCATCAGGGTCTTTCCTATTGGCCGCCTGGACTATGATACCGAAGGGCTTATTATTCTTACCAACGATGGCGATCTCACATACAGAATTACACACCCAAAGCACAACATTGAAAAAACATACAGAGCCTTGGTGCGTGGGGAGATGAACAAGGATGATATTGTAGCCTTTGCTGGAGGAATGGCAATAGAAGATTATGTCACAGCTCCTGCCAGGCTGGAAATAGTCAGAAAAAGGGGGAACAGCAGTATTGTAGACATTACCATACATGAAGGAAAGAACAGGCAGGTAAGGAAAATGTGTTCTGCAGCAGGACATGAGGTTATAAGGCTGAAGCGTATAAAAATTGGGAAAATTGGATTAGGCTCCTTAAAAGCAGGCGAATGGCGATATCTTGATGAATCGGAAATAAAATATCTAAAAACACTTGGGGGTTTTTAACATGCTTCAGATACGAAAGATAAGACCGGAGGACATAAGCTTCGTTATGGAGCTTGCTGCAGAGAAGGTCGGCACAGGGGTCAAGCTGCTGTCAAATATTGAAAACATCCTGATATGTGAGAATGATAATATAAAATGCGGCTGCGGCTGTCTTGTACCATTAAATGGTAAAGGCTACATGAGTTGGGTGATTGTAGACGAAAACCATAGAAGAAAAAAGCTGGGTGGTGCAATAACAAAGTCACTGCTTAATATAGCAGATCGGAAAGGTATAGGGGAGGTATATGCAGCAGGAATTTGCGAAGACTTCCTGAAAGCAATGGGCTTTGAAGAGACAGAAAACAAGTCTTCCATGAATGAGATAAAGGAAGTACTGGGAGATATAAATGCCCGGAAATGCTATAAGGTTTCTCTGAAGGATTATTTCAGGCCTTGTTCACACAAATAGAAAATATATCATTATTTGCTAAATTGAACGCACAAAAATAATTATTTTGGGCAAAGTGCGAATTCAATAACATTCAAGGAAACATTTACGCGAAATTTGAATAAAGAATATAAAATGTATTTCGCGAAATATATATTACATGTATATTTTTATTTTGAAATATGTTATATATAGAATAAATATTATGTTTCAGAATATATGCAATATATGCTGAACTATTGATGGGAGGATGAATACTCATGGCAAAAATTAAAATCACTGAAACAGTATTGAGAGACGGTCATCAGTCCCTTATCGCTACGAGGATGAGAACAGACGAAATGCTTCCCGTTCTTGAAATGATGGATAAGGTGGGCTATCACTCATTGGAAATGTGGGGTGGAGCTACCTTCGATGCATGTCTCAGATTCCTTGATGAAGATCCATGGGAAAGGCTTCGGGTTATCAAATCAAAGCTTAAGAACACAAAGCTGCAAATGCTCCTTCGAGGACAGAATATTCTCGGGTATAAGAACTATTCCGATGATGTGGTTGAAGAGTTTGTCAGGCTCTCAATAAAAAATGGTGTAGATATAATAAGAATATTTGATGCGCTGAACGATTTGAGAAATATTGAAACAGCAGTAAAAGCCACCAAAAAGTATGGTGGACAGGCTCAAGGCACTGTTGTATATACCATAAGCCCTGTTCATAATATAGAGCTTTATGTTGAACTGGCAAAGAAAGTGCAGGACATGGGCTGTGACTCTCTTTGCATAAAGGATATGTCGGGAATACTGGCTCCTTATTACGGATATGAGCTTATTAAAGCATTAAAGGAGCATATCAGCATACCGATACAGCTGCACACACACTTTACAAGCGGTATGACGGATATGACTTATTTGAAGGCAATCGAAGCAGGTGTCGATATAATTGATACTGCAATGTCCCCCTTCGGCCTTGGAACCTCACAACCACCTACTGAACCGATGGTTGCTACATTGAAGGGTACGGAGTATGACACCGGTCTGGACTTGGAATTACTGTGTGAAATAGCCGATCACTTCAAAGGGATAAAGGAAAAATATATTGCTAACGGATTATTAAATGTAAATGTTTTTAATGTGGATACAAATGTACTTTCTTATCAGGTGCCGGGTGGAATGCTTTCCAATCTGATGTCTCAGTTGAAGCAGTCCAATTCAATGGATAAGTACGGTGAAGTGCTGAAAGAGGTACCGAGGGTCAGAGAGGATCTGGGTTACCCGCCTCTAGTAACACCCTCAAGCCAGTTCGTGGGCACTCAGGCGGTTTTTAATGTGGTATCAGGCAGCAGATATAAAATGATACCTAATGAAATAAAAGAATATGTCAGAGGCAAATACGGAAAACCGAGTGTTCCCATTTCTGAGGAAATAAGAAAGACAATTATTGGAGGCGAGGAAGTTATAACCTGTAGGCCGGCAGACTTGCTGGAGCCGCAGCTTGAGTCGGTGAAGCAGGAAATGAAGGAGTACTACGAGCAGGAAGAGGATGTACTAAGCTATGCACTATTCCCGACCGTGGCTCTTAAATTCTTCAAGGACAGACAGGCAAAGAAATATGGCATAGACAGCAATCTGGTCGATAAAGCTGATAAGACATACCCGGTATAGTTTATAAGCAGCCATGTTATAGAATACATTCTATAACATGGCTGTTCGCATAAATAGCCCCAAAGCCTTGCTAAACTCGCGTAACCCGTAACGCGCAATGCGTAACCATTCATCGTCAGCAGTGCTTATGTACATACACATAATTGTTCCGGTTAGAAAAAAATTTAATGACTTTTACGCTGGAGTTATCGGATATTTTCTTGCCGCACTTTAGACAGACGAAGTTGCTTTTCAACAGCTTATCATAATATACTTCCACTTCAATATTGCTGTATTTGTGCCAGCTCTTCCAGCCGGTCTTGCAAAGCTTTATACGGTTGTCATAATCGGCATATACCCATTTCAGCAGCCTATGGAAATGGAAGGGATATTTTGTGTATGTTATGAAGTCCCTTGGCAAGCCCAGGGATATGGTATAGTTTTCAAAGGTTTTTTCTATAAGTGACTGAAGTGGCTCTTCTATTTTGGAATTGGAAAAGTTATAATTTGCCTGACTCATATATTTTCTTGTATCCTCAAACATATAACCCTGGCAGATAAATATTTTTTCCTTCTTTTTTACTGAAAGCTCTTTAAAAGCATTCTTTACAATTTCTGTAGTATAATATATATACGTTTTATTTTTAAAGTTGGCTTCGTCGAACAAGTGTACAGGAATAATTTCGTAGTGGTATTCACCTGTTTCCTTTCTCAACACGCCGATGCAGGTGCCGCCAACCAAGCTGCCGCTTCCTGCATCATCTATCTGTATCATTATATCACCTGCGCAGCACAAACTGAATTTAGTATAACCATATTGGAATGCAATTAAACTGTGATTAATGTTATAAATTATATTTTAGGAGGACACAAATGCTAAACATACTTATTTCAAATGATGATGGAATTTATTCCCGGGGATTATATGAGCTTGCTAAGAGAATGACAAGGCTGGGTAAGGTGACAGTTGTTGCCCCTGATAAGGAGCAGAGTGCCACAGGCCATGCCATTACCATGCATCAGCCATTAAGATGCAGGAAGATAAAGCTCTATGATCTGGATATTGAAGCATGGTGGGTAAACGGTACACCTGCAGACTGTATAAAGCTAGGTGTAGAAACACTGTTGGGATCACGGCCTGATCTCATTGTATCAGGCATTAACGATGGGGAAAACCTGGGAACGGATATAATATACTCAGGAACAGTATCTGCTGCTATTGAAGGCTCGATTTTTAAAATACCGTCTATAGCAGTGTCTTACGAGAAGCATGGAGAGACTGATTTTTCACCTGCCGCCGAGGTTGCTGCAGATATTATAGAGCAAGTTCTGGAATATGGGTCCGGAGTTGGTACATTGCTGAATATAAACATTCCGGAAATAAAAGATGTCAAAGAGCTGATGGGAACAAAGATAACAAAGCTGGGGGTGAAAAAGTACAAGAACAATTTTGAGGAACGGAAGGATCCCCGGGGGGATAGCTATTACTGGCTTGCCGGGGAGCTTATAGAAGACGAACTAGGGGTGGATACCGACATATATGCTGTAAGGAACGGATATGTCTCAATAACTCCATTGAATGTCGACTTTACAGGCTATGAGGATATAAACAGGCTTAAGGATTGGAGCTTCAAACAGGATTTTCAGCCCTGATGCGGGATCCCGCATAAGATAATACATAGCCGGCTATTCTGACAAGGAGTCCGGCGAGTACTAATTCACCGCCTTTGATATTATTTAAAACTACTTGACCGGAGCTTTCACTGAGTTCAGCTTTTTGTTTGCTTAATCTGGAATAAGTGGTATATGCAATTATTATCGTTCCTGCAAGAAAAAGCAGGATAACTATGATTATCCGCCCAATACGTGTAGCTTCCACTGCGGCTGTACTCTGAACGGAAGTCTGCGTTTCTTCAGGGCAGACTATTTCCTTTTCTGCTTCAAAGTTTACGTGAATAGATATTAGAGTTCCTATGAGAAAGAGTATATCGCTTATTATATCATCCCTGATTAATTCCAGTTCAAATAAATCATCCTGGCTTGTGTTTTCCGCCGGATGATTTGAATCTAATGCAGTTAAGCCATTTGGCATACATATCCCCCCTTTCATATTATGTGCAACATATGAGGTATGACCCGGATGTAATATAATTAGTGCTTAGCATATTACTTGAAGAATAGAAAGGAGCTGAAAACCCAATGTCAAAAAAAGAAGAGCTGAAGCTGAAAGCAGTCAAAGAATTTGATGAGGGCGAGGAGCTATATAATGTTGTGGATTTTTTGAACAAGTCCTTAAAAGATAAAAATCTAATTTTTGGAATAAGAAAAAATGGGAACAGGAGAATAATAACCATATATGAAACCTAGTACATAGTAGCAGTATTTACATATAACTTAGTAAAAATATGCAATTAATTTGCTTTTCAATATTGCATTAGACTATATTTTCATATATACTAAAAAATGAAGGGAAAATTGCAAAATTTTATTATTGCCCTAAAAAATGAAATAAAAATTGCATTATCTCAAAGAATGTTTTTGGAGGTCGGGGAAATGAAGAATAAGGACGTTAAAGCAGGGGAAACAGATAATGGTAAAGTAGTAATCAAACCTGCGTGGTGCAAAGGCTGCGGTATCTGTGTTGCATTTTGTCCTACCAAGGCTCTGGCACTTGAAAATGACAAGGTAGTAATGCCAGATGTTGATAAGTGCATACAGTGCGGAATGTGTGAACTCAGGTGTCCGGATTATGCGATATATGTAGGGAGGAAGAAGAATGAAAAGCAAGGTTAGGTTAATGCAAGGAAATGAAGCTTGCGTTGAAGGTGCGATTGCTGCCGGAATGAAATTCTATGCAGGCTACCCTATAACACCATCTACAGAAATAGCGGAACTATCTGCAGAGAAGCTGCCGATAGTAGGCGGAAGGTTTATTCAGATGGAAGATGAAATCGGAGGTATGGCTGCTGTTATAGGCGCTTCTCTTACAGGTACAAAGAGTATGACTGCAACCAGTGGACCCGGTTTTTCTCTCAAACAGGAAAATATAGGCTATGCTGCAATTGCAGAAGTGCCTTGTGTAATAGTAAATGTCCAGAGAGGAGGCCCAAGCACAGGCCTGCCAACATCACCGGCACAGGGGGAAGTAATGCAGGCAAGATGGGGAACCCATGGAGATCATCCTGTAATAGCGCTTACACCTTCATCAGTAAGGGAAACCTTTGATTTGACTGTAAAGGCTTTTAATATGGCTGAAAGGTATAGAACCCCTGTAATACTCCTGATGGATGAAGTAATAGGACATATGAGAGAAAAAGTACAGTTACCTGACCCTTCAGAAATTGAAATAATAGACAGGAAAAGACCGGAATGCAGCAGCGAGGAATATCTGCCCTACGAGGCTGAAGAGGATTTAATACCCCCGATGGCTGATTTTGGCACCGGCTACAGATATCATGTTACAGGGCTTGTACACGATGAAACAGGTTTTCCAAGCAACAGTGGTGCAGTAGCGGATAAACTAATAAGAAGGCTTTGCAATAAAGTAGAAGAGCATAAGGATGATATTATATCCTGGGAAGAAGAAAATACGGAAGATGCAGAGGTATTGATACTATCATACGGCTGTGTGGCCAGAGCTGCAAAATCTGCAATGAACACTCTGCGAAAAAACGGCATTAAGGCGGGTATATTCAGACCGATTTCCATTTGGCCTTTCCCGGAAAAAAGGCTTAGAGAGCTGGCTGAAAAGATTGGGACCATCGTAGTAGCAGAAATGAACCTTGGACAGCTGGTTTTTGAAGTAGAAAGAATATGCAATAACATAACCAAAATTGAAAGAGTCAACAAGGTAAACGGTGAGATTATTTATCCTGAAGAGATAATCAGGAAGATAGAGGAGGTACTCTAAAATGCCCAGCACTTTAATTGAGAATTATTTTAGAACCGATAAGCTTCCGCAGATATGGTGCCCGGGCTGTGGCCACGGAACCATCACGAGATCAATAGCATTGGCCATTGAAAAAGCAGGCCTTGATAAAAACAAGGTATGTGTTGTATCAGGTATCGGCTGTTCATCAAGAGCACCCGGCTATCTGGATTTTAATACTCTTCATACCACCCATGGACGGGCCCTGGCTTTTGCTACAGGTATTAAAATGGCAAAGCCGGACATTAAGGTAATAGTAATTATGGGTGACGGTGATGCCACTGCTATAGGCGGGAACCATCTGATACATGCATGCAGAAGGAATATAGGCATAACAGCTATTGTATATAACAACAATATTTATGGAATGACAGGGGGACAGTACTCTCCCACAACTCCTAAATTTGATAAGGGGACTACAGCTCCCTACGGAAATATTGACAAAGCCTTTGACATATGCAACCTTGCAGCTTCAGCAGGAGCTACTTATGTAGGAAGGGCAACTGCTTATCATGCAAACCTCTTGACATCACTCGTTCAGAATGCATTGAACAATGACGGCTTCTCACTTATAGAAGCGATGAGTATGTGCCCGACGTATTATGGAAGAAAGAATAAGAAGGGCAGTGCGGTTGATATGATGGAATGGCAGAAAAACCATGCAGTTAACGTCTCTGCAGCATCAAAGCTATCTCCTGAAGCACTTGAAGGCAAATTTTTCATTGGTGAATTTAAGAATAGTCCGGAACCGGAATATACCAGTGAGTACCAGAAAATTGTCGATAAATTAAAGAAGGAGAGATAGTGATGGGAAAATATGAGGTCAGACTCAGCGGATCCGGCGGACAGGGGTTGTTGCTGGCAGGGATTATCCTTGCTGAAGGTGCCATAAATGACGGAAAGAACGCAGTGCAGACACAGTCCTATGGTCCGGAAGCAAGAGGAGGAGCAAGCAAATCAGAAGTAATTGTATCCGATGATGCTATAGACTTTCCTAAGGTGAGAAGCTGTGATATATTGCTTGCTTTGACTCAAAAGTCTTATGAACAGTACAGTTTGGGTCTCAAGGATGATGGAATACTTATTATAGATAACTCTGTAAATGTAGAAGTAGAAGGAAACAAGAAAATATACAGCGTGCCTATACTTGATACGGCAGTTAAAGAACTGGGAAAGCCAATGGTAACTAATATAGTTGCACTTGGAGCGATAGTTGAGATAACAAAAATGGTATCGAAGGAATCCTTGGAAAAGGCAGTGCTTGCCAGAGTTCCGAAGGGTACGGAAGAACTTAACAGGAAAGCTCTTTCAATGGGATACATAATAGCTCAAAATTCAATGCAGTAATTGGAGATATAGATATGAGTGAAGTTATTGATTTGATGAAGGTCATACAGACAAATTTCCATAAGCTGAGCAAAGGGCAGAAGATAATTGCACAGTACATAATGAACAACTATGATAAAGCCGCATTTATGACTGCCGCCAAGCTTGGTGAAAAGGTTGGGGTAAGTGAATCCACAGTGGTGAGATTTGCAATTGCCATAGGTTATATCGGATATCCCCAACTGCAGAAGCAGCTGCAGGAAATGGTAAAGACAAAGCTTACTACAGTCCAGAGAATAGAAATGAGTTCGGATTATACAAACAAGGACAGCATATTGAAGAATGTACTGAAATCAGACATGGAAAATATAAGGGGAACAATGGAAGAGATAGATAATGCGAGCTTCGATCAGGCAGTAAAAAGCGTATCTGAAGCCAAGAGCATATATATAATAGGCTTGAGAAGCTCTACAGCTCTTTCGGAATTCCTCGGCTTCTATCTCAACCTGATTAGAGATAATGTATATGTTGTAACATATACCATAGGGGATATATTTGAGCAGCTTTTCAGGATTGGTAAAGATGATCTTGTTATTGCGATAGGTTTCCCGAGATACTCATCAAGGACTGTGAAGGCTCTGGAGTATGTAAAATCCAGAGGGGCTAATACAATTGCAATAACAGACAGCATGCTGTCTCCACTTTGCTCTCATGCCGATAATACACTTATTGCAAAGAGCAACATGGAGTCCTTCGTTGATTCAATAGTAGCACCCATGAGTGTTATGAACGCACTTATTGTAGCTGTCGGCATAAAAGAGAAGCAGAATATATCAACTTCTTTTGCAAGTTTGGAGGAGATATGGAACAAATATAACATCTTTTCCGGGGGTAAGGACGAATAGCAAAAATCCTGCTTTATATCAAAGCAGGATTTTTTTATTTATTATGTGATATAATAATATGGAAAAATGAGGGGGGATTAAATGACAAGGCTTTATCTTGTAAGGCACGGGGAAACAGAGTGGAACAAAGCAAGCAAAGTGCAGGGAAGTACTGATATCGAGCTAAGCACTGCAGGTATAATACAAGCACATCAGCTGGCAGAAAGGCTCGCCGGGGAAGATATAAATGTTATTTACTCCAGCAGCCTTAGAAGAGCATTGAAAACAGCTGAAATTGTAGCAGACTGCAGAAGCTGCAGTATTGTTAAATCTGAGAAGTATCATGAAATATGTCTTGGCCCCTGGGAAGGCATGACTATAAACGAAATAAAAGAGAAGTACAGCGAGCATTTCAGGGTTTACAGAGAGGACCCTGCCAATTTCAGGCTGCCAGGAGCAGAAACTTTTTTAGACCTTACAGAACGCACTTATAATGCCATTTTAGAAATAGTAAGCAAACACATTGGCAAAAACATATTATTGGTTTCTCACGGTACCGCAATAAAAGCTGCAATAATCAGAATACTGGGGATTGATATCGTTAACTATACCAAGTTCAGAATAGATAACGCTTCCATATCTGTTATCGGTTTTTCCGATAATGTACCGGAAAAACCGGTAGTGTTTTGCCTCAATGACACAAGTCACTTGAGGTGTATTAACAGCAGCAGGAAAGGATGATTTCTTTGAGATATGATGTAGCAGTCCTTGGGGGAGGTCCGGCAGGAATGATAGCTGCAGGAACAGCTGCCTCAATGGGGAGAAAGACCATACTTGTAGAAAAGAATGAAAAACTCGGCAAGAAGCTGTTTATTACCGGAAAAGGAAGATGTAACGTAACCAATTCAGCTGATTTTGACGAGTTTATGAAGAATATACCTAAGAATTCCAAATTCTTTTA
>Ga0209643_1001032_pt1 | contig 31162 bp, 25 predicted proteins | sample AutmiccBRH37_all_FD_187383 | JGI IMG/M metagenome (GOLD analysis project Ga0209643, IMG submission 187383) | Deep subsurface microbial communities from Mt. Terri, Switzerland - Autotrophic microbial communities BRH/37_all (SPAdes) (version 2) | ecosystem: Environmental > Aquatic > Deep...
GTGAATCTCGCTCGCTTCATTCCATCCGTCCTTTCAAGGGCCGGACTCTAGCGCCGCGTGGAGGAAATTCTCAGGGGCAGGTCACCAGGTTTCAGGCAATCGATGGAGTTCTCGACGAAGGTTAGGCCCTTCTCAATAGAACCCAGATGTTCGAATGCGCAGGACGACCAACAAAAATCGAACCCCGTCAGTTCCGACGGAATGTGATTCATATCGCAAGTTTGGAAGCTGACTAGTTGGTCGAAAAGGTCATCTGGGCAAATGGTCGAACGGCGCAAGGCTTCCTTTTCATTGGCGTGTTGAGCCGAATTGACCCACCCTAAAGCCTCTGCGCCTTCCGATCCCAAATCCGTTCCTAAGATTTCGCATCCGTGAGCGGCGAAAAGGGCGGGCAAGGGTTCTCCGCCGACCCCGAAGCCAAGGCCGCGTGCGCCGGGACGCAGGAGGCCACGCTCCCAAAGGCCTTGGCAAATGAACATGAACTCCCAAAGCTTGCGGTGGTAGCGCAAACCGGAGCGAATTCTCCACGTCCAATAGCGAAACCAGGGTTGCGTAAAGTCCTGCTCGCGACAGAAGGTCGATTGGGTGATCGCCTCCATTGCCGGCGCGCCTGGCGAATGTCCCGTAGGATTGTCCCACGGTGGAATCCGCGGCGCACTTGCAATATGGATCAGCCGCGCTTCTCTCTGATGTTGTTGGAATGCTTGCTCCAGCACGTCCAGTCGCTGAATCACGTATCGAAGACGATCTGGCATCAAAATCAACCGACGATAAATCGTCCGCACCAGTTTGAACTTCTGGAGCGCGCGTAAAAGCAGCGCATGTAGGCGCTGGGTGAAGCTCAACATTGGGATTTCCAGGTGCGCGTCTGGCCTAGACGCAGGTAACAGCCCAGCGATTTCTACGGACAAACACGCAGGTCGTCTACGTTTGAAAACAACCTGTGATCAACGCAGGCATCAGACGTAAAGTCTTCAGGACAAGGATTGAATCACAGTTACGCCGCCTCGCATCCGTTGATGCACCTAGCCGACCCATAAACCCGCCTGGAGGTTTATAAACAGAGCAAGAAGCACCCAGATCGACAACCTATCGGGTTCGCTCCAGAATTAGGTTCGCACGTGTCTGACCCACGATGCGATACTGTTCTAGGACTTGCGGGATAACAGGAAGCTGTCTCAAGCTATTGATCGTAAAATCGTGTGAAGCCTCAATAATCACCCATTGCGGCAAGTACCGGCCACCGCCGATGAGATCATTGAGGACTTTCACATCCTCACCTTCCAAATCGATGCTCAGAAGGCCAAAATCGAATGGGACGTTCTGTTCCACAAGAATTGGTTCTAGGCGGCGCACCTGAACTTCCACCGCTCCTTGAACGTCACCCCAGGCGCCCGCGCTTTCTCTGCTGAGTGATGATACGTCGTCATTTACGCCAATATGGAACTGGGCGGTCCCTTCGTAATCCGAGACAGCACATTCCACCAGGCTGGCGTCGAGACCCATGAATTCCGCTTGGATGATTGGGATAAGTCGTGGGTTGGCCTCGACCAGAACCCCGCGCCATCCGAAAACATTCATCAGGTCATAGGAGTTTGAGCGCGCGCGGCCCCTTGCACCGAGATCCACGACAGTGCGCTTTTCGCACCCAAACAGGCATAACCGCTTGATGAGTATTTCGAACTCGCCAAACTGACTGTGATCAGCGGTAAAGCGCTGATGTTCGAGGAGACGGTTTTGATACTCATCCGACACAGCAAATTCACGAACCAGGGCGTTCGCGGACACTTCTCCCGCTAGAAGTCGACGAGCCTTTTCTGCAGCGGCGCCGTCCGGCTGGCGTCCGAGAATATGTTCATAAAGAGCTGTGACCAGCTCGAGCGAATCGATCGTGACAAGCGACATCGAGGCGTCCCCAAAGTTTAGCGGAGCAGCCCGCGGTCGTAACGGAAGGCAGAGTGGAACGGTCCGGGCAGCGGAAGCGGACCATTGCTTCCATTGGAGCCGCTTAGCAGCTTGCGCAACAATTTTTCGACCCCTTCGTCAGACTCGACCTTCGGCTCGATTTTCTTGCGCTCTGCGTCCGTGGGGAGACGGCCTACAATCATTTGATAGGTGGCCTCGATAAAGGAGTGAAAGCCGAGCCGGTTCTTGTGGTCGATCGCGAAGGGAAGGATCTGTTCCACTTCGGCGCGCTCTCCCGCCGCCCCCAAATTCATCACCCCTGCAATATCCATCGTCGCAACCTGCTGGACGGCCGCATCGAACACTTCCGGCCCCAATTTCAGGATCGCAAGGACATCGCCCGAGGCCTGGCATCGTACCGTGACGTCAGATCCGATAGCTAAGGCTTGTGCAAGGCCGGGCAGTTCGAAGCCGCACCATCCAAAACGCAGACCGCGCGTTGCGGCATCTGCAGAGAACCGACTTGCGCGCACCACGCTTATGAGATCCGATCCCGCTTGGAGCCGAAGAGCCGTCGGCTTGATCCCGGCGCGCGGTGGAGCAATGCCGCACAGCCGATCCGTCTGCGACGACACCTCAAACAGAGCGACGCGCGCATAGACTTGGGTGTCTTGAATCATTTCCGCGTCCTCACCCACTCGGCGATTGGCCGATAGGCGCGATCCCAGCTCAACGGTTCCACGCGTAGCATTATGTCCTCTAGCGCCTGCTGCGACGAGCGCGTCTGGGCCGCCCGCAGTTCAGCGATCCGCATGGCTTGCGAAAAATCAAAAACGTCCAGCGGGTCGAAGAAGATGGATGCCTCGGGCGCTACTTCCGGCAGACTTGAGCTATTTGAGCAGACGGTCACCTTGCCGAGCGCCGCCGCTTCAAGCACGGGTAGACCGTAACCTTCAAACCGTGATGGATATACGCAAAAGGCGCTGTTCAACATGAGAGTTAATTTCTCAGCGTCGCTCACGTAGCCTGTGAAGGTGACGCGACTAGGATCGACGCCACTACGCCCAAGCAGATCGAGCAGTCGTTCCTTTTCTTCGAGCCAACCATCCCGACCAATGAACACAACACGATAGCGCGATGCGAAGCTGGGATTCTGCGCCAGATACTCAAACATCAAAGCGCCGTTCTTGCGGGGCTCCAACGTGCCGACGATGGCGACATAGGGCTCGGCAGTCCTCCCCCACAGGCTCGCCAAGCCGGCGGAAACGTCGGCGGGATCGAAAGCCACCCCCATCTCGATGACTGAGACCTGTTCATCGGGAAGACGGAAATAGGCCTGAACATCCGACAAGGTCGCCTGCGATATGCAGAAGACATGATCGGAAGATTCCATGTCGCCGCGGATCCGATTGGCGAAATGGCCGATGTTGGCGGCGCTGTGGAACTCAGGCGTCAGAATAGGGCTGAGATCGTATACGATTGAGGCTTCGTGACCGAAGAATCGGTGCATCGGCTTGATGTTGGGATAGATCCCTACCGCGTCCGCAGCTTCGGCCGGTGAAATTTCGGACGCCTCCCAGACGCGGCCAGCCAGCAACCCAATACTACCGAGACCCGAACGCTGATCAAGCAACTCCCGGATACGATCATCTGGAATCCGAAGCGTCTCGTAGCAGAAACTCCAATCGATCAACGGGTCTTCCAACGCTCGGACCGCGATTGAGGCGATCACCGTACCGATACCGGTCCAGTTGTCCTCGAATAGCCCCCCCACCTCCAGAAAGGCCTTTGTCATTGTTCCAGTTCTCCGGGGATGCCGAGGCGTTTGGTCAGACTCTGGAAGGTTGCGGCGAACCGGTCCAGACCATAGAGCGCCTTAACCCGCTCCAAAGCACCCTGCGAGAGCGAAGCATAGTCCGTATCAGAAAGGCTCTGCGCTCGAGTCAGGGCGTCGCAAACCTTTTCCGGTGTCGTGAAGTTCGTCTGGATTCCGTAAAGGCCATAACGCGCTGTCAACCTGCGGCCAAACGGCCGATGTTCGGACGCAATGGTCACCGCAGTTTCGGAATCGATATAGGCGTCCATAGCAGTGCCGTCGGTCGAGACAGGAACCACGCCACGACCCATTGCCTCGATCAATGGCAGGTTCTGGCCCTCTGCGTGCGACGTACAGACGTAGTAGTCCGCCACGTCATACAGAGCCACCATCTCCTCGCGGGTAAGCAAATCCCGTGTCAGCCAAATCTTTTCACTGATGAGCGGGGGAGTGAGACGGTCAAGCTCTAGGAGTTGCTCACGAAACAGCACATCGTTGATCTCAGACCCTCTATCAACAGTCGTGACCTTGCAAAGCAGGATGGCGTTGGGCTGGTTTCGCGTTAGCTCGATGAAGCCTCGCAGCATGGGCGCGATCTGTTTGCGATAGTCGTGAGCGTTGAAGACACTAACGAATATAGTCGGTGCCTCCCCTTGGAAATAGGTGTCGAACAAGGCCGGAAGACGGAGCTCGCGCGCCTTCGATCCAAAATTCATATGGGGCTGAATGCGCGGCAGGATGGCCAGAGGCCGCCACGCGACCTGGTTTAACCGTCGTACCACCTTTTGCCGGCTATAGACGTCAGCGCGACCCGCGCGAGGCGCCTGCATGATGTTGTGGAGGACCGGCGCCGGAACCTCGTAGACTGGAACCGTAACGTCGGAACGCACCGCCTTGACGCCATGGGCTGAAGGCATCCAGATTTCATCGGCGAGGTTCAGCATGCGCGCCTGGGATGCAAACGGATGCGCCGACAGTTCCTCGGTCTCGCTACGCAGCCGATCGAACTCCCACGCGAAGCAATTTATATTGTAGGCGCCTTTCAGCAGACGCATGCGCTCCGGTGGATAGAAGCTGAGATGGATGTTTTGGCGCGCGTCAGAGCGTTTGCGGATATCCGAGATATATTCCGGATGCTGAATGACCTCGTGGTCAATTTCCATAGCCGTCAAGGCATCGACAAAACCTCGCATAGCAAACGCATAGGAGTAATCGCCATGACCCAGGCCAGCCGCCAGACTACTGCGTGTCCCCTCACTTACCGCTCCCCCCGGTACAGAGAGAAAAACACGCAAAGACGGAGCCCTAATAGCTGGTTGAGATTGCCGTACAGCTCCAACCAGCCTCAGCAACTTACGCTCAAAGGCTATACTCTCTGAATCCGCGTAACCGAGATCGAATGCTCGAACGAACGCCGCATCCGCCTGTTCTAAATTGCCCTGAAACTTGGCGACGTGAGCCAAGTGGATCTCCAGCTCGGCCCTAGAGCCACCCAAATCGATCGCTTTTAGATAGGCGACCCGCGCACGCTCATGAAAACCGATCTCCTTCAAGGCATGAGCATACTGGGCCCAGTTGCCAGCCCGGTCAGGCTCCAGACCGCACAACAGACGACGATAAAAGGCATCCGCATTGTAGTCGCGCCTCGATCGCGCCTGATCGGCCAGAGATCGCAGATCAGCAAGGGAGCGGGTTCCGCCGCCATCTCCAATCGAGGCTGTTGGCGGGTTCAATCGTCTCAGTACGGCCCGCGTCACGCGTCGCTGTCGATTCATTAAGGCACCAAAACTCCGAGACATTCTCTCCGGGATCAGCGACCGGAACGCGCTTCGAGGCATAGCTATGCTAGACTCGAATGTCGGGGTGGGCTTCGGAATACCAATCGTAGGTCCGCTTCAGGCCTTCCTGAAGTGAGACCTTGGGAGAAAAGCCTAGAGTATTCAACCGCGAAACGTCGTAGTTGCGCAACATCTGGCCGTCAGGCTTGGTTGAATCCCATTCGACCACATCGACACCGCTGATGGCCTGAAGAGTTTCCACCACCTCGCGAATACGGACCGTTCCGCCGGTCGCGACATTGATTGGTCCTTCATGGTGTTCGCCGATCATCGCCAGGGCCACGGCAGCATCCTCGGAATAGATGAAGTCACGTTCTGCGGTCCCCGTGCCCCAGACCCCCACCGCCCCACCATCTCGCGCGGCGGCATGGAATTTGGCCACAAGCGACGGAACCACATGACCGTAGCGGGGGTCGAACCGATCATGGGGACCATAGATGTTGGTCATGATAGGATAGGCATAGGCCAATCCGTACTGAGCTTCATAAGCCTCGAGTTGAGCAAGCATCGAGCGTTTGGCCTGTGCATAGGCAGCTTCGGACGCGTGAGGGCGGCCCTCCCAAATTGAAGCCTCGCTAACGGGCCGAGGGGCGTCCGACGAATAAATGGCGATGGTGCTGACCGCCACGATCTTTTTCGCCCCGCATTCATGGGCCGCGTGCACGACGTTGCTATTAATGCGGATATTATCGAAATACATCTCAGCCGGGTACTTGCTGTTGCCGCCCAGGCCGTGAACACGGCCGGCAACGTGGAAGATGATCCTCGGCGTGAACTCCTTCATGTATGCGGTCGTCGCTGCGCTATCGCATAGATCCACATCTGCACTGGACAGGGCCACGACCTCTTCCCCGGTCGCTCTCAGATGGTCGGCGAGTGCGTGTCCCAGTACGCCGCTTGCGCCCGTTATAACTATCATGTCCCAGTTCCTTTTCCCGACCCCTCGTCGCTCTCGGCACTCTCAAGAGAGACCGCTCGCCATCCCTCGCCCCTCTCCAGAACGCCCACGCCGCCAATCGCCACGCCGAGTAGCCGACCGTCAACCACATTATGGCTTTCATCAAAAACAGCCTCGGCGTGGTGAGCTTCCACTTCTACCCAAAGACTGGAAACCGCAGTCTGCTCCGGTGCCAGATCAATTGCGTAGTCGTGCATGCCCTCCTTAAGGATGAAAACACCCTCCCTTTTACCGCCGACCTTGACCGCCACCTTCTGAGGGGTGCCGCCCACTACCGAATTGCGGCCGCTCAGACGCAGGACCAGGCGCGGCCGGACAGGCTGACTGTCGAGTATGAACCGCAGCGCGCCCTTTGCGCCCGCCACCCAAGTGAGATTGGGCTCCGGCAGGTGAAAACCCTGGGCCAGGGCCTCAGCGCCTCGCTCACCTTCAATTGTCTTGTAAATCTCCCCGACACCGAACATCGGCGGCGCGAAGGAGCGGGGGATCAAGATCATACTGCGTAGCATGATGCTCAGACGCCGCGGGTCGACGATCGTTCCATTCTCATCCAGTACGGGCTCCGAATGGTCTGGCACGATTTCCATCTGAACATTGCGCGCGCCCCTTAGGGCCATCGGCGGGATCGGGACGTGGACTTCTGTCTCGTGTTCGGGAACGCGCAGGTAGGCGACGAACTTGCCGTTGATGGCCACGTGGCAGTGTTGCTCGCGGCCCGTCTCCACGGATCGTCTTCCCCGGACCCGCAGGACGAGTTCGTGATCCTCAAAACTCGCCTTGGCGGCGGCCCCGATGGAGAAGGAGACGACCCCGCGTTCGCCGGCCAGCCAACTGTGCTCGGCCTCGGGCGGCGAGAAGCCGTTCATCAAATAAGGCAGCGCCGTGCCGCCGGCCGCAGCCGACAGACGACGGCCGAGGGGGATTTGGTGAGTGATCTCGAAAGGCGCGGAATAGTCCGTCCAACGGATCGGAGTGGCTGGACCGGTTGAATAGACAGCTTGTGGAATGTCACGATGCGTGCCCAGCATCATGAGCCAGCGCGGGTCCCGGGCGAAGGCGTCGCGGATGTACTGCCGCTGCTGCTCGACGGGCTCTTCGCCCTCCATCGCGACCACCAAGCTCTCTTCGTAAACGTAGCTTGTGTAGTTGCTCTGGGCGAGCGGGCCGGAGACCGCGGCGGCCAGGCGGAAATAGTTGTGCGTTTCGCCGTCCAGTAGCGTCAGGAGATGTTCGGGAGCCGTCTGGGTCAACGCGGTACGGTACAGGAACCGTCCCGACTGATTGTCGCCCGTCGCTAGGAGAAGGGAAGGAATGTCCGTAAACTGCGCATTCTCGAACCGACATTTTTGCTCACCAGCCAGGTCACGAGAGCGGCTGATCATGCCTGAACAGGCGAACATCGCTTCCGGCTGATCGCTCAAGGTTTTAGCCAAACTTGCAAAGTGATCCGAGAACAGGCTGTCGCGCACATCGAGGAAGGCGACCAGCGGCGTGGTTGGAACCGCTAGGACTGGCTTGAGTAGAGGTCCCATCCGGTCATTTCGGGTGGGCACCCCGTCAAAGCGGGCGCTGTCGGAACTGAACTGGCCGGTATGAAGGGTCACGAATTTTACAGCCCCCGATCCGACGATCAGTTCGGCCTCATGATGTTTGGCGAAACGCCGGTCACAGACGATGTGCAGATTGATCGCAGCGCGAACCTGGCGCGACAACTCACCCAACCGCTCGCGAACGTCCTCGATCGCCGCCTTGCGTGCATCTAGGATGACCGTAACGCTGGCGTCGGTCAGAAAAATTGACTGAAAATGTTGCTGCCGGCCCCTGGTCTCCTCGAGCAGCGCGCTCAAACTGCCCTCGAGTGAGCATTTCTCACGCAGTATATTTTGGCCGAGGAGCACTCGCTCACGCGCCTCTTCAGGCCGGTCCCGGATTCGGTGCAGAGCTTGCAGAACCTGCTGGCCGAGGATTTCCTCGCCCCGAGTGTCATCGACCAGATAGACGACGTCCTTGAACAGCTTGTCGATCAGAGGATTGGGCGTGGCGATCACGGCGGCGCCGCCGGCTAGCCCCTCGAACAGGCGGTTACTCATGATGCCGGCGTTCTTGTGCGGCAGGGACGAGAGCGCCAGACAGATGCCGGCCCGATTGATCGCATCCTTCACACTCAGGCCGTCAAACGGAAGTTCGCCCCGATAGCTCTCGAAGCCAGCCCAAGGCGCGACCCCGTGGAGCTTCTCAGGGCCATAGATGTCCAGCAAATCCTTGCTGTCGAGAGCGTTCAACACATCGTGGAACCGGCCTTTGGGACGGCCCAACCGCTCCCAGTTGATGCCGATGTAGAACAGGCGCGACTTGTTGCTGATTCGCGGCTCCAGAAAGGGCTCCGGTAAGGTGTGGTACATCTGCGGCAGCGGCAGCGGAGGCTGCCGGCCCAGCGCCGAAAAGATGTTCAGCGCATGGGCGTCCGCCAGATCAGATGCGCATGATATCAGATCCAGATGGGTTGCGAACTTGGCTATACTGCCGTGATATCCAAAATCATGATAGAATTCAATTGGCTGCCAAATTGCATAGTAAGAATACTTGTCAATCACGCGTGGCGACAGGAAGTGCAGCGAAAGAACGAATTCCACGAGATCTGCATTCAACGCTTTACCGGGGCTAGCCGCAGAATCCTGACCGGCCCAAAGGACCTTGCCGTTGTCATCAATGACGATCGCATCCGCGCCGATGTTTTCCGCAGCGCTGAGAATCCGTTGGAGCACCTCGTATTCAGCATTCTTCAGATCAGGCCAGGTATGGATGACAGCAAAGGCGTTCCTGGCGCTGACCGGAACGGCGACGCCCTCCAGCACGGCCCCGGAAACCGCGGCAGGCGCCTCGATTGATTTGATCGGCTTCTTCAATCTGCTCTCTCCGTTTCGCCGCCGTCCGCTTAGTTCAGCGGCTTTAGGGAAAATGATGTGAGGTCGCCGAGCCCGCGCGAACACCACCCGCTCAAAGTCCACACGTTGTCCGTCCAGACAAACTGGCTGACGACGATCAAGGGTGCTTGCGAAAGACCCACGATCCATAAGGTCTGCTCGCGCAGGACCCAGATGCCGGTCTCGCCGTCCGAGGTTCTGATCCGACTGTCGCGCGTTAGCTCAAAGGAGACGTCGCTATCCAGAAGGTACAGGGTCCACTCCCCCACGCAATTTGCCCGCCCGAAGGTGATTCCGGCCTCCGCCGGCGAGATTTCGGCGGCCTGTCGCCAGTCGTCCTCGGTGTCGAATCCTCCGAAATCCAAGACAGGCGCCGCGCGGGAATCCCCGTACGCTACCTGCCGTAGACGACCCACCACCGGCGCGCCGTCAATGTCCATAAGGACGTATATCCTCTTCGACAGTCGACGCAATTGGTGAAAGCGGTAGTCGTGGCGCGCCCACAAACCCGGAGGGTCCAGCACCTCCTCCGCTGTGAACGCTCCGAGCAGGGCGACTTCCATCCGGGAGGCTCCGGTACAGACGATCGGCGCTAGAAGCGCATCCCGCCAGCAATCACTATCGATAACAGGCATGACATCCGTCCGGGCCGACGGCAGAGCGAAAACGTCAATGTCGAGAAACACGCCCCAACCGGTATATTTAGAAACGACTTCCTCTGGCGGTAGCGTCACCCGCCGGCCGTTCGCCGTCAGAGCGCCATAGCGTTTCACACCCCAATCCTTGTTGAGGAAAACGATTTCGAGCGCCCCGGACGCCGTCCAAGACCAGTCACCCATCCTCACGCCGTCCGCAGTTTCGAGCATCCCCTCCGCCAGAAACACGATTCGGGCGAACGGCTCGCTGAACAGGTCCCGCAACTCAGCGACAAGCCCCGGCAGGATATCTTCCAGCAGATCCCTGGGCGTCCAGCGCTTCGCTGTCGGAGCACCGGTCCGCTGATTTCCGATCAGCGCGACATAGTAGTCCGCATGTCCGCGATCAGCCTCGATCTTTTTGGCAAAGAACTCGGTGAGTGCTGATCCTAGCGGATTCGTCTTGCGGATGAACAGTCTCTTCTCGACGTCCGCCGCGTGGGACGCAGTCCGGAGATCCGAATCCAACGCCAGGCCGGTCGCGGTTCGAAGGTAAAGGTGCTCCGCGTGGCCGGCTAAACCGTATTTCGGCGTCATCGCCACGGTGTCGAAGAAATTCATCTCCGGGCCGAACCCCAAGTTCATCGCGGAAAACAGCTCAAAACATTCGGGGTTGGCGTGAACCTCACGGGCGAGTTTGGGCGTCGTTAGAATAAAGGGATCTCCCGTCCGAAGATTATGTGACGAAAGAACCCCGTGAACCCACCGCTCCACCACCGGATGGAGTCTACGACTATAGGTGGCCATGGCCTCAGACGAGACATCCACAAACTCCATCAATCTCCCAAAGGACATCCACCGCATATCCGCCGCATATCCGGATATCGAATAATTATGGGAAAACGATCTATTTCTGTCCGACATAGGAAGCGGGCCGGGCGAGAAATTGAACGCCACCTGATCCTTACGGAAATCGGAGCTGTCGAAGATTCCTTTGTAGGTCGAGAAAGCGTGGAACGGCTTTCCGTCGCAGTTCTTGAAGACGGCGCCCATGGCGTCATCGAACAGTGCAGGCAGATCCTCAACAAGCTCGGGCGGCCACTCCTGATGCCAGATCGGCGGAGCAGCCAAGCCCGGAAAACGTTCGGTGAAATCGGAACGCGCCAGAAGGGCGCAAATCTCGGACGGCGGCAGAAGTGGATAGGTGCGATTGCAGATGACCTGCAATCTATCGCCGTCCGAGGCCCGCTCCCCGAAAGCTTTGAGCGCCAGGAACAGGTTTTGGAACAGCAGACGTTGGCCGCCCCAGACCACCGTCGGGTTAAAGATGAACTGGAAGCGATCAAGCATCAGGGGAATGCTCGTCACGCCGAGGTTCGGCGGCAAGCCATCACCCCCGATGGATACGATCGGCACGATGTGATCGCCAGACAGGGCGCTCAGAAGGCTGAGTAACTGATAGGGGTCTTCATGCCACGTGATGAAGAACCACAAATCCACCATTTCGGCAGTGCGCGGCGTGTCCAACACAGCCAGAGCAGCGCGCCGAAGACCGGCTATGGCTTGCCAGATGGCGCTTTTCGGCTTTCCTACCCCGCCATGGGGCGTCACCCGGAGAAATTGTGCAAACTCCCCCGCCCGCCACAGCCGGGCCCATTCGGTCGCCGCTGAGGGCGCGGCTGACGTCGATCGGACGGGTGGACGTTCGAGCGCCAGAAGCCAAACGTCCGCGGCGAGAGACGTCGTCGTCACGCCCCCTGCCGGATCGATCAACGCCATCTGGTTGAGAGCGACGAGGGCTTCCATCGGTAAGCCCTGCGCAGTCCATTCCTCGACCAGAATACCGGAAGGAGCTCCGCAGGCCAGAGCGCGCGCCACCGCCCGGCAACAGGCGCGGTAAGGTCTGGCCCAATTGTGATGCCGCGAAACTCTAGCGCAGAAGACTGCGCGCGTCAGGAAGCTGGCCGTTGCAGCCTGCTGGTGGGAAACAGACGCCAGAGCCTTCTCCAGGCAATCGATCTGTGTCCACTCGTCCATGGCCAAGATGGCATGGTCCAGAAGCGTTTCCGCCACGGAGGTTGGCTCAGTGGCTGGGGCCGTTGTCAGCAGGGCCAGCCGTTCCGAATAGGGCCCTGAAGAGCCTACGGTCTGGCTCGCCGCGACAAGGTCGCCTCCCGTCACCGCCGCGCGGGCAAGCCGATCGAGGGCATCTGCATAGATGCCTGGCTCGCGACGATATACGTCCATAAACGGTCGCAGCAGGTCATAAATGATCTGATGCTCGGTAACGGGATCCGCATAGGCAGATAGCGCCACTCGGACGTTATAATCGTGCGGACTCAGTTCGACTACACGCTGGAAATCCGCCCTCGCCTGGGAATGCCTGCCCTCAGCTCGATGCGCATTTGCGGAATCATGCGCCACCGCAATAAGGACCCCGTCGGCCCAACAGAGCTTCGGATTCGCAAGCCGCCGCTCTATCGCCTCCGCCAGCGAGCTTTCCCGGATCGAAAGACGAATTTCGCGACTTTCGGCCGTCCCTGGACCGATTTCCGGCCAGTCGTCTGGCCGCAAGACGTCGATTCCGTCAGCCAGGAAGTCGAGAACGCGCGCGACTTCGATAGGCGTCATGGATGCACCGGATGCTGGGCCGTTGAAACCTGGTCCGCGAGCATACCGAGCCTGTGGGCTTCCAGGACCCCTGCAAGACCCTCGCGAAGGGAAACGTGGGCCTGCCAGCCGGGAACAGGCGTATCATTGACCCACGGAGTCATGACCTCGCGGTCGCGATAAGGTCGGCCGCCCCATTGAATCGGCAAGGCCACGCCAGCAACCTCTTCGAAGACGGCAACGATGTCCTTGAGCCGATAGCTCTCACCGGACCGGACGGCGAATGTCGCCTGCTCCCCCGGGTTGTCCTTCAGCCAGGTCGCGGCGGCCAGATACGCTTCGACCACATCATCCACATGGACCATGTCGAGGACCTGCTCGCCCAGGCTCATGCTGAGAGGATCGCCATGGCGCAGAACCCGCAGCAGCAGTGGGATAATCTTGCTGCGCGGATCAGAGGGGCCATAGACGTCGAAAAGTTTCAGGTTGGCGACTCCGATGCCGTGAGCGTCATTGTAGAAAGCGGCGATGTCCTCAAACGCCTGCTTACTTGCGGCGTAGAGGTTACTTGCTAGATACAGTACGCCGCCGTCATGATGCTGCCATGACGTGCCAGTATTGACGAAACGATTAACGCCATTGCGCGCCATCGCATCCAATAGCTGGGTCGGAAAGGTCACATTAGCCTGGACAATGTCGGCGATGGCTTCCGGCGAATGTTCGATGACAACCGCTGAAGCCACGTGGAAAACCACGTCTGGGGCCGCGTATGCGACGATATTGGCAAGCGAAGCTGGGGCGTCGATGCGAGCGGCCTTCGCACGAGGGTCGAGACGACCGGCCGGCTCACCGCGGATGAGCGCGGTCACCTCATGTCCATCATCAAGCAGGCGAGAGAGAAGGCGACCGCCTATAAAGCCGCTACCGCCGGTTACCAGCGCCCGCACTTTAAGGCCTCACGCCAAGAGACAATGGGCGCTTAGGGCTTCGCATCGAAAAAACCGCTAATCGTTTCGATCATATAGTCGAGATGCAAGGTCGTCAGCCCCGGATAGACGCCGATCCAGAACGTACGATCGACGATCACGTCCGCGTTTGTCAGATTCCCAACGACTCTATATTCACGGTCCTTCATGTAAGGCTGGCGCAACAGGTTGCCGCCGAACAGAAGGCGCGTAGCGATCTTCTTTTCGTTCAGCATCTTGACCATGGCGTCACGTCCGCCTCCCGGCGCGCTCTGGCGCAGGGTCAGCAAGAAGCCGAACCAGGAGGGGTCGCTGTTGGCGGTCGCCTCAGGAAGGATCAGGAACTCCTCAAGGTGCTTCAGACCAGCCTTGAGATAATTGAAGTTGTCCCGACGCGCCTTAATGAAGGATTCCAGGTGATCCATCTGAGCCAGACCGACCGCCGCCTGCATGTCGGTGATCTTCAAATTATAGCCGAGATGTGAGTAGGTGTATTTGTGATCATAGCCGTAAGGCAGGTCCCCCAACTGCCAGTCGAAACGCCGCTTACAGGTGTTGTCCATGCCCGGCTCGCACCAGCAGTCCCGCCCCCAGTCACGGACTGATTCCATGGCGCGACGGACTGCAGGATCCCGCGTGAACACGGCGCCGCCCTCGCCCATGGTGATGTGGTGGGCGGGATAGAAGCTGACAGTGCCGACATCCCCAAAGGTGCCGACCAACTTATCATCGTAAGTTGCGCCTAGAGCGTCGCAACAATCCTCGACCAACCAAAGATTGTGCTTCTCCGCGACCGCCATGATCGCTCCGAGGTCAAACGGATTGCCGAGAGTGTGGGCGACCATAATCGCTTTGGTTTTGGGAGAGATCGCTTCTTCGAGTTTGGAGACATCCATGTTGTAAGTCGGGATGTCGACGTCGAGGAACACAGGCACCAGATTGTTCTGGAGAGATGGGTTGACCGTGGTCGGAAAGCCGGTCGCGCATGTGATGACTTCGTCACCTGGCTTCAGGGCGCGATCGCCATGTATGTGCGAGGTGAGGCCGGTCAGGGCCACGAGGTTGGCCGAAGAACCCGAGTTGACCGTCTGAACGCCCTTACGGATGCCGAGGAATTGCCCCAGACGCGCTTCGAAGGCCGTGTTGAAACGACCGGTGGTGAGCCAGAAATCCAGTGAAGAATCTACGAGAGAAACCATGTCGGTGTGATCATACACCTTGCCCGCGACAGGCACCGGAGACTCGCCGGCCACAAAGGGTTTCGGCGCGTGCGCCATTTTCGCATACTCGGCGGTAAGCGCGAGAATTTCTCGCCGCAGCTCAGCAGCGGACTTGCCTTCGGTAGACATTAGTTCTTTTCCAGTTGCGCCGACGACGTAGCGAAGTAATCGGAGATTTGTTTCTCGGTAAAAGCGACGAGGTCCTTACCCGCGGCCTCCGCTTTGTACCAACTGACGGTGGCTTGGATCGTCTGGTCGAAATTCCAAGCCGGCTCCCATTTCAAAAGCCGTCGAGCCTTGGATGAATCCAACTTGAGATAACCAGCTTCATGAACGTGCGCACCCCCGTCGCGTCGCCATGCTGCGCCGTCGCCCCAGGCGGAGCAGACACTGTTGACGACATCAAGAACTGTCCGTTCTGACGATGCGCCAGGACCAAAATTCCAGCCCTCCGCCATTGGTCCGGAGGGCTCGGCGTAAAGGCGTTCCGCCAAGGCGATATAGCCGGACAGAGGCTCCAGTACATGTTGCCATGGACGAACCGCCAGGGGATTCCGGATCGGAACCTCCTGGCCAGCCAGAATGTTGCGAATGAGGTCCGGCACAAGGCGGTCCTCCGACCAATCCCCGCCGCCGATCACATTGCCAGCCCGACCGGAACCGAGACCTACGACGCCAGCATCGCGGAAGTAGGAATTCCGAAAGGCGCTCACGACCAGTTCTGAGCATCCCTTGCTGTTGCTGTAGGGATCATAACCGCCCATCGGCTCGTTCTCACGATAGCCCCAAAACCATTCATTATTCTCGTAGCATTTGTCGCTAGTCACAGCGACCACGGCCCTAACGCCTATGGCGCGCCGGACGGCGTCCAGAACATGAACCGTGCCCATCACGTTTGTGGAATAGGTGCCGACCGGATCCCGATAAGAAAGACGCACCAAGGGCTGGGCCGCAAGGTGGAACACGATTTCCGCACCGCTCTTTTCGAGCGCGGCGTCCACCACTTGCCGATCGCGAATGTCGCCGATAACTGATGAAGCGAAGGCACCTGCGCGCTCAGCAGCCTTGAACAAGTTCGCCTCACCCTCGGGGGCCAAGGCCAAGCCGTGGATTTCCGCCCCCCAGCGATGCAACGCAAACGCCAGCCAAGATCCTTTGAAGCCAGTATGCCCGGTCAGAAGAACTCTTTTGCCGCGCCAGAACGCCTCCCGGTCCGCCCGACTCACCACGTCTTCCACGGCGCCTTGCCGGACTCCCATAGCCCTTCGAGCGTCCGCCGGTCGCGCAAGGTGTCCATGCACTGCCAATAGCCATCATGGAAGAAGGCGTGGAGATCGCCCTCTCGGGCGAGACGACGCATCGGCTCCTGCTCCCAAATGGTGGCATCGCCTTCAATGTAGTCGATGACCTTCGGCGACAGCACGAAAAATCCGCCGTTGATCCAGGCTCCATCACCGACAGGCTTCTCCTCGAACGAATCGACCGCCGCCCCAGTGAGGGTCAGGGCTCCGAAACGGCCGGGCGGTCGGACGCCCGCCAAGGTGGCAAGTCGGCCATGCGCCTTGTGAAAAGCGATAGAAGCAGTGATGTCCAGATCGGCGACACCGTCGCCATAGGTCATGCAGAACGCTTCTTCGTCCTTCAAATAGGGAGCGACCCGCTTTAATCGCCCTCCGGTCATAGAATCGGCCCCAGTCTCGACCAGAGTGATTCTCCAAGGCTCGGCAGCGTTCCTATGAATCTCAAGACTATTATGCGCAACATCAATCGTCACATCAGACGTGTGAAGAAAATAGTTAGCAAAATACTCTTTTATGACATAACCCTTGTAACCAAGGCACACAATGAAGTCATTGACGCCATGACTGCTATACATTTTCATGATGTGCCAAAGTATCGGGCGCTCACCGATATTGACCATGGGTTTCGGCTTAGTGTCGGTCTCCTCGCCTAAGCGAGAGCCTAGACCGCCAGCCAATAGAACCGCTTTCACGATCGTTTGCCCCATCAATCCTGAATTTGAGGCCCTCGCACTAGCAGAACGAGCACAGCGTTATCAAGTGTCGGAGTCGCCCCCCTGCACGCCCAGCGAACTATCCGCGCCTGTCACACTCAGCGTGCGCCAAATGCGCTTGTCAGCAAATTTCTGTTGTCTAGCGACGCGCTTGCCCTCTATTTCACGCTTCTCGCTAAAGCTGGAGCCTTAGGCAATGATGAAGAAGTGCGCAGTTGTGACCGGTATCACAGGCCAAGACGGCGCCTATTTGGCGCAACTGCTGCTTGAAAAGGGCTACAAGGTCGTCGGCGTCGTTCGCCGGTCGAGTCATTTCGGCGTCGCGACGCACCGACTGGATTGGCTGGGCATCACGGACCAGGTCGAATTGGTGGACGGGGATCTTCTCGATTTGGGCGGCATGGCCCGGATCATCCGAGAACACCGACCGGACGAGGTCTACAACTTAGCTGCACAATCCTTCGTGAAAACCTCCTGGGACCAGCCCAGCTTGACGTCACAGGTCACTGGCGTTGGCGTAGTCAATGTTCTTGAGGCAGTTCGCCTCGAAGCGCCCGAGGCCCATTTCTATCAGGCGTCCTCATCCGAAATGTACGGCCTCATTCAGGAGCCGCAGCAGAGCGAAAAAACGCCCTTCTACCCTCGGTCTCCCTATGCCGTCGCCAAGCTCATGGGCCACTGGATGACCGTGAACTATCGCGAGAGCTTCGACATGTTCGCTTGCTCGGGCATCCTGTTCAATCACGAGTCGCCCCTACGAGGCCTGGAGTTCGTCACTCGCAAGGTCACCGATGCGGTGGCGCAGATCAAGCTTGGCAAGCTGGACAAGCTGCCGATGGGCAATATTGACGCCAAGCGCGACTGGGGTCACGCTAAGGACTATGTTAAAGCGATGTGGGCGATGCTGCAGCATGATGTGGCCGACGACTATGTCGTGGCTACCGGACGGACCGTCACCGTGCGAGACATGATCACCGTGGCCTTTGATCACGTCGGCCTCAAGGCCGATAATTATGTCACTATAGACCCTCGCTTCTTCCGTCCAAGCGAAGTGGATGTCCTGTTGGGAGATCCGGCAAAGGCGACCAACACCCTCGGTTGGAAACCGATGATAACCATGGAAGAGATGATCCAAGAAATGGTCGATGCCGACCTGGTACGTCACGGCTGGCGCGCCTAAGCTCGGACCGAAACGCGACCAAAACACAGGCCCGCATAAAAATGTCCGAGCTTGCGACAGAGTGAAAGTTCTCATCACAGGCGCTTCAGGGTTCGTCGGCCGTCACCTTCTGGCCGGGCTTCCGACAGCGATGCCTCAGGCCGATATCCTGGCCGTTCGCGGCCCGACGGGGCGGGGGGACGGCCCCGCGATTGATCTTGCTGATGAAGCCGCCACTCACGCAATTGTCGAAACGTTCGCTCCCGACATGATCGTGCATTTGGCCGCCCAGTCGTCTGTCGGACACGGCTCTCATTCGCCCGACGCCGTTTGGCGGGCCAATTTCGATGGCACTAGAGCGTTGGCCGAGGCTGGTCGAAAGCTTGGAGAACGGAAAGGGCGTGCTGTTCGCTTCATCTTTGCCTCAAGCTCCGAGGTTTACGGGATGCAGTTCAATCATGGACCATGCGATGAGGATGCCGGCTTCTCACCACGCTCCGTCTACGGACGAACCAAAGCCGCATGTGAACTGGCTCTCAATGATCTAGCCGGACCCGCCCTTAAAGCCACATCCTTGCGGCTATTCAACCACACAGGCCCTGGGCAAGACGCCCGCTTCGTTGTTCCTGCGCTCGCACTGCGCGTGGCGGCTCTCTCCGCTGGAGAATCGGGGCCCATCGCCGTCGGAAACCTCCAGGCACGCCGAGACTTTACGGATATCGGGGACATCATCGAGGCCTATTTAACGGTCATGAAGCATGACCCCCCGCAGGAATCCGCCTTCGCCGCATTCAATGTGGGTTCAGGCGTTACGCGGACGATGCAATCGATTGTCGATCGGCTGGCCGAAGTTCGCGGATCTCCCGTCGAAGTTCGGCAAGAAGGGGCGATGCTTCGGCCCGGCGAAATTCTTGTCACCGAAGGTCGATTCGAACGATTCTCAGAAACATACGGTTGGCGACCAACGCGCCCTTTCGACGACACTGTTCGTCAAATGCTGGAGCACGCGTACGCCAATACCGCAGCCTCCAAGGAGCTTCCATAAGCGCCTGGACCGGTAAGATTTCAACCGCACCCCCCGTTCAAGTTCGGCTTGCGTGGGTCATTACATTCAGTATGGTCCGGCCGCATGAGGACGTGGCGAATTAAACTTGATGGCGACTCGATACAGCCTTTTCCCAGCACCCACCTGGGGTGGGTTTTTCAATGACGACTAGGCCCCTCAAGCATGTCAAGATCATAGGGGCTCTGATGATGCGGGAATTGTCGACCCGGTTTGGCCGGGACGGTTTAGGCTTTGCCTGGCTGGTTGTTGAGCCTTTGGCGTTCTGCGTTGGGGTCATTCTGCTCTGGTCGTTGCTGAAACCTGAGTATGAACATGGCCTTCGAACAACGCCTTTTATCTTCACGGGTTATACGTCCATCGTCCTAATCCGACACTTAGTCAGTTTTTCCATGAATTCGCTCGCGGCAAACGTTGGGCTCCTACACCATCGTGATGTCACAGCTGTTCATATCTTCCTGAGCCGGAATTTCCTTGAATTCGCTGGCGCAACTCTCTCTTTCATCCTCGTCTATTTAGCCTTGTTCTCATTTCAACAGATTGGCGCTCCGCATGATCTGCTGCTGCTTTACTGTGGTTGGTTCCTGTTAGGCTGGGTAGGTATGGGGTTTGGCCTAATGTTGGCTGGCTTAGCCATGCAGTTCGATGTGATCGAACGAATCGTCCCTGTAGTGACGTATCTTTTGATCCCACTGTCCGGCGCTTTCGTGATGGTCGAGTGGATACCCTACCAATGGCGTGAGCTCTATCTGCTGTTGCCCTTCGCGCATGGGATAGAAATGATCCGCAGTTCGGTATTTGGTGAGTTCACAAAAACCCACTACCACCCGGCCTATGCCGTGGCCTTAGCGACTGTGATGAACGTCCTGGGTCTACTCCTGATATCTATTTCCAAGAATCGCGTAGAAATCGAATAATGACGCCCCCTAACCCTGTGATACACGAATGACCCAGACCAAGCTGGAATACGTGGGGGCCGGTCGGAGTCTTCCGACCGCTCCTGAGCGGAAATGGTGGCAGAAAATCCCTCTGTCGTTACTCATTGTCGTAGGTGCTCCGACTCTAATCGCCGCGATCTATTATTTCGGCATCGCCTCGCCCCAATATGTTTCCGAGGCTCGTTTTACTGTCAGGTCCGCCAACCAGTCGCAGCCGTCTTCGATCGGAATTGCACTACAGGGCGTGGGACTGTCGCCTGCGGCGACTGATTCCTTTGCTGTGCACGAGTTCATCAACTCGCGTGACGGTTTGAACTACCTCGAACAGCGCATCGACGTGAAGTCGGTCTTCGCCCCCCCCAATGCAGATATGTTCTCTCGCTCACCCCGGCTTTGGGAAGGCCATACGGAAGAAGACAAGTTCTCCGGCTTGAAGCGGTTCGTGACCGTCGGTTATGATTCATCGACCGGCATCAGCACGCTTCGCGTTAAGGCTTTCAGCCCAAACGACGCATCTGCCGTGGCGAATGCTCTGCTCGACGGCGGCGAAAACGTAGTCAACTCTCTCAATGAGAGATCGTCCAATAACGCCATCATCGAGGCGCGGGCAGCGTTGGAACGCGCGCGTGCTAAAGTTGACGTCACCCAAACGAATATCGCGGAATTCAGAGCCCAAAGACGCTTTCTCGACCCCGAAAATAGTGCACGAGAATCCGGCAGTCTAATAGCGAACCTTCGTTCGACCCTGGCCAACCTCAACGCTGAACGCAGCCAGTTGATGAGCGAAGCCCCTAATAGCCCTCAGCTTCCGATCCTCAACGGCCGCATCGCTTCCTACGAGCGACAGATCGCGGACGAGCGCGCCAAGATCGTCGGCGAGCCGGGATCGCTTGCTCCGCAGATCGGGGTCTATGAAGATTTAATGATGCGTCGCGAACTTGCGGGCAAGGAATTTGCGGCAGCGACGACCGCCCTGACTTCGGCCGAACAGGATTCTCGACGGCAGAAACTCTATCTGGAACGGATTGTTCGCCCCAATACACCAGACAAAGCGATCGAACCTCAAAGGTTGATTATGCTGCTGACGATTTTCCTTTCAACTCTTCTCGCGTATGGCCTCGGCTGGCTAGTCTACGCCGGCGTCCGGGAGCACAGGCAGACCTGATGAACTCCACGCCATCGGACATTGGTCTCTCGGTTTCCGATCTGTCCCTAAAATACCACACCGCGCACCGGCCCACCTTTTCGGGACTGTCTTTCGATCTTGCCCGAAATGGCCGGCTAGCGATACTGGGCCGCAACGGTCAGGGCAAATCGACGCTTATCAAGCTGCTTGGTGGCGTGATCCAGCCCACCCAGGGAAGTATCCGCTGGGGAATGACCGCATCCTGGCCAATTGGCTTCGGTGGTGGGTTTCAGGGCAGCACCAGCGGCATCGATAACTTAAAGTTTATCTCCCGTCTGTACGGCCGCGACTACAGGGCCGTCTTAGAGTTGGTCGATGATTTTGCCGAACTGGGCACGATGGCCCTCAGAATGCCCGTCAAACACTACTCCTCGGGAATGCGTGCTCGCCTTGCGTTCGGGATATCTCTAGCCGTTGAGTTCGATTGCTATCTGATCGATGAATTGGTCTCCGTCGGCGACGCCCGGTTTCAGCGCAAATGTGACGAAGAACTCTTCAGCAGGCGGGCCGATCGCGCGTTCCTAATGGCTTCGCACGACGTAAACCTCATCGCGACCCATTGTGAGCGGGCACTGATTATAGAAGGCGGCAAGGCCAAGGTCTTTGACGACATTCAGGAGGCTGTTGATGTTTATCAATGGCTCAGAGCAGCATGATCAACGACTCGACACGCGGACCGGAGAATAATCAGGCTGGGCTGCGTGTCGTCGGCGTAGTCGTCGTTACTCCGTCAGCAACCTATCATCCGTGGAACGCCGCTCTAACGGACGGGATCAGATCCGCTGGATATGAGCCGATTCCCTATGGGGGCGAGCCCCCCCAGCTGTCAGCCTCAGATCGCCCAAAGATCATCATCACTCATGACCCACTTCTAGTAACCGAGATAAAACGGGATTGGACCGTCGCCATACTGGGCGATATTACAACGTCTGCAGCTCAGTGCGCTTCGTTGTTCGGCGCCGCGCCAGAAGGCGGCTTGCAGATCGCTAGCTTGATCTTGGCCAATTCCGCCCTTCTGCCTAGAGACACCGTCTACCTTCCCAATAGCTTTACCCGTCCGACTGTGACCATCGGACCAAACATTGAGATCGTCGTTCCCACTACACGAGAGGAATGGCCTCCCCTCACGGCGGAGCAGGCCTTTCAGAAGGCGCTGGCGCTCTATCAGGGTTGGCCGGATACGCCCCAGTCATCCGCACGCTGGGAGCCCGAGGTGTTTCGGTTCGATGACCGCCACAGGTCCGCCTCCCGACCGGATTGGATTGTCGAGTTGGCTGGTCGAGCACGAGCCCTCGTATATGGCCCCTACATAGGACTACGACCGGGCCGCTGGTCCATCACCGCCCGGTTCATCGTAGACAAAGACGCAGCCCTGCATCGACTGCGTTTTGAATGGGGCCACACAAGCTCCACCACGAGCTTCACCCAATCTCCAGAGCGTCCCGGCGAGTTCGCCGTACGGCTCACCCATGAGTGGCATGAGCCCGCAACAGCGGAGTTTAAAATCATCGTCGCCCAAGGCTCTCTAGGCGGTGAACTGGAATTCCAAGGCGCCGATTTAGTACGTGAGGGTGACCCCATAGCGATCACGGATTGTGCAACCGAACTGGAAACGAGCAGCTAGGGGAGACGCAGGTATGTTTAGCCTGAAAACACGCGAGAAGGCGGCTCCTCGGAACCCTCTAGAAGGCCGGCTTCTCGACGGGCGGAGCGTTGAATCTTCACCGAATCTGATGGATCACTGTCAAAACGCCCTCAACGATGGTTCCTACCTCATGCTCGCCAACGCCTTTCCGTTAGGTGTGGTAGCTCGGCTGAACCTTCAAGACGGGAGCTATGTCGCGGCGATCGCGCTTGATTCCGACAGCCAAGGGGCAACGATCTACTCGCTCCATCAGACGGAAGGACGTGATGAAGAAGTCGCCCGGCAGATGGTCGCTACGATCTTCAATCCAGCCTAAAATTTATAAGCCATGGAGTGATTGCGAACTAGGAACCTACGGCTTGCAGACAGATCGCTCCCACGCGCACTGCTGGACCGCTTAGCCGCGACGGCGAGGCAGCTAAACAGGATGATCGGCCATCCTCCACAAGGGTCACCCGTATTTCGCTATTATGGCATGTTCTGTGCCGCCGCATTCGACACAAATTATGCTTAGCATAGCCGCATAATAGCAGCGCCTATATGAGATGCGGGCGTCGCAGTCGGTGATCTGCTAATCGCTTTTTCCTGGAAGAAATTCGCCAAGCGGAAAATGGGTGGACCCGCTTCGCGCTTGACCTATTTTTATATCAACTGAGTGGATTTCGTTGGACAACAGCACTCTGAAACGGCGGCTCGCCCGCTTCACCCGGTCAATGCGGGTCTCCATGGGCCTTGCCTCCAAGGTCGGACATGGCCCTGCAAGCCTGCCATTTCGGCGGGAAACGCCACAGGGATCGGGAACGAAGAGTCGCGTTGATGCACTTGAAGTTGATCTCGAGCGCTTGGTGAGGGGGTGGGATCAACACCTGCCGCAACTGATTGCCACGGTCGCTAATGTTCGCGCCGATGTATTTGAAGCGGCACAACTCCAAATCCGATTGCAGCGACTCGAGGAGGCTGTCGCACGGCTGGAATCTGAGGCTGGCGTTTCGGTGAAAGCAACCGCTCGGGAAGCGGGCAAAAAGAAGAGGCAGGGTTGATGTCGACCACAACCGGTCGACGCATTGTCATCATAAGCCCATCGCTTCTGGCTCAGGATGCGGTCGGGAATGCAACGACGGAATTGTATCAGGCGCTGGAGAGCGTTCCTGAAAACAATGTGACGTTGTTAACACGCGGCACCAACCGTACCGATGTTCCCGTGACGGTCATTACAACAATGACCGACATGATGTGCAATGATACGTTCCTCCGCGCCGATGTGCTGATCTACACCTACGCCATCTTCAGTGATCTTTTCGACATCATGTTGATTGGGAATGGTAGAGCCGCTCAGGTGGTCCGCTTCCACAATGTAACCCCGGCGAATCTGGTCGCGGAACGGGATCGACCTTTGATCCAGCGGTCAATGCGTCAAATCCAAGTTTTCCGCTCTGTAAATGAGGTCTGGGCGGACAGCCAAGAGAATGTCGCGGAACTGATGCAACGGGGAATCCGTCCTGAACGAGTGCGGGTCATGCCGCTCGGGGTCAAAACGCTGGCCCAGGGCTCGTTTTTGAGCAAGCGGTCCGGCCCGGTCCGGTTCATCTACGTCGGCCGAATCGTACCGGCCAAAGGGGTGGACGAGTTAATCGAGGCGGCCGGGCTCCTTCATCGTGATGCGAAATTCGATTTTAGTCTCGACATATGCGGCAACCTGAAACACTCGTCTCCAGAGTTCATCGACCGCTTGAAGAAGCGAATTTTGCAACTGAACCTGTCCGATAAAGTCGTGCTTAGAGGTTCAGTTTCGAATGCAGAATTGGCCAGCGCTTACCGTGACGCCCACGCCTTCGTCACGGCATCACATCACGAAGGGTTTTGCGTGCCGGTGATTGAGGGCTTGGCCGCTGGCTGTGTGCCGATCAGTTATTCCAATAGCAATCTAAGATACATCCATGGTGGATTGGGACGAATGGCGGACTCCGCCACACCCACGGGCCTAGCTGAAGCAATGAAGTCCGTAGGTGACGCCATGACAAGATATTGGTCCGGCGACCCGGTTACGCTGAACTTGGCTGGGGGCACGATGAGCTTCGAAGCGTTCTCTGCCGCCGCCGAAATCTATGTCGCCGAATTCGATCCTGACCTTAGAGCGAAGAGCGTGAGGGATCGCGTGACGGCCTTAACCACCGATATTGACCCAGCCCTAACAGTCCAGTCCTCCCGGATCTGAAATCCAATGCGCTTCTAAGGGTCAACGCCGACTTCGACGACTCTCTCAAGTCCCACCTTCACAGAAGCGGGTAGTCGAGCCTCAGGATTCCCTACTTCTATAGTCCTTTGTGCGCCAGAAGTGTGGGTTCAACCGCACAGACGTTCATGTATTTCTGTAAGCTAATGATAATTCAGCGCCTTCAGATTTCCTGATTGAAGGCACCGATTTCGGGATAGGCGGCCAGGCGCGGCTTGATCTCCTTGCGGAACAGGTCGCGCATGTCGTCCTCGGAGCGCATGCTCTCGACCACCACCACCAGCTCGGGCTTGTTCGACGAAGCCCGGACCAGGACCCAGGAGCCGTCCTCCAGGTGCACCCGCACGCCGTTGACGGTGATGGCCTCGAGGATCTTACGTCCCAGGATCTCGCCGCCGGCCTCGGCCAGATTGGAGTATTCCTTCACGATCCGCTCCAGCACGCCGTACTTCAGCTCGTCGTCGCAGTGGGGCGACATGGTCAGGCTGGTCCAGGCGTCCGGCAGGGCGGCCTTCAGTTCGCTGAGTGTTTTGCCCGGATTGCGGTCCAGCATGGCCAAAACCGCCCCGGCGGCCACCAGACCGTCGTCATAGCCATGGCCCAGATCGCCGGCCATGAAGAAATGGCCCGACTTCTCGAACCCGGCCAGGGCACCCAGTTCGGCGGTCTTGCGCTTGATGTAGGAGTGGCCCGTCTTCCAGTAGACCACTTCGGCGCCATTGGCCTTAAGGATTTCGTCGGTCTTGTAGAGGCCGGTCGACTTCACATCGACGACGAAGGTGCTGTCCGGATAGACCTTGGACAGGTCGCGGGCCAGCATCAGGCCGATCTTGTCGGCGAAGATCTCCTCGCCCGTGTCGTCCACCACCCCGCAACGGTCGCCGTCGCCGTCGAAGCCCAGGGCCAGGTCGGCGCCCGTCTCGCGCACCCGCTGGGCCATCTGCACCAGCATGGCGTGATCTTCCGGGTTCGGATTGTACTTGGGAAATGTGTAGTCGAGGTCGGTGTCCATCTCGATCACCTCGACGCCCATCCGGCGCAGCGCGTCGGGGGCGAAGGCGCCGGCCGTGCCGTTGCCGCAGGCGCAGACCACCTTCAGCGGCCGCTTGATCCGAACCTTGGAGGCGACGTCGGCGACATAGGTCTCGCGGAAGTCCTCGACCCGGACCAGTTTGCCGCCCGGCCGGGCCACGCCTTCGCCGTTCAGCACAATCTGCTTCAGCCGACCCATCTCTTCCGGCCCGAAGGTCAGCGGCTTGTTCGCCCCCATCTTGACCCCGGTCCAGCCGTTCTCGTTGTGGCTGGCGGTGACCATGGCGACGCAGGGCGCGTCCAGCTCGAACTGGCCGAAATAGGCCATCGGCGACAGGGCCAGACCGATGTCCAGCACCTCCATCCCGCCTTCCAGCAGGCCCAGGATCAGGGCCTGTTTGACGCTGAGGCTGTAGCTACGGAAATCATGCCCGACGACGATCTTCGGCGCGACGCCGATCTCGTGAACATAGGTGGCCAGGCCCAGGCCCAAGGCCTGGATGCCGAGGAGGTTGATCTCCTTCTCCAGAATCCAGCGGGCGTCGTACTCTCGGAAACCTGTCGGCTTCATCAGGGCCTGGGTCTCATAGGCCGCTGTGTTCGGCTTCAGGTCTGGGCGCGGCTTGAGCATGGCTCTTCCTTGGGCGATCTGACTTAAGGTGATTGATGACGCGCGTCCGCTCAGGCCGCGGCGCGCTTTCTGATCCGGGCGATGCGGCGAAGGCGGCGCCAGAAGCGGCCGCGCTCGGGTTCGGGGTAGGGTTCAAGGTTTTCGACGAACTGCTCGGCCGAGGCGCGCCAGCTGAACTTCTCAGCGTAGGCGCGGACGTCGCGGCGGTCGAGCTCGAGACATTTCAGGCAGGCGGTCTTCAGATCCTTGTCGACCACCCCCGCGTTCGAGCCCGGTATGATGTCGATCGGCCCGTGGGCCGGATAGGCGGCGACCGGCGTGCCGGCGGCCATGGCCTCGAGAATCACCAGTCCGAAGGTGTCGGTCCAACTGGGGAAGACGAAGACGTCCGCGTCGCGGAAGCAGCGGGCCAGGTCGTCGCCGAACCGGGCGCCCAGGAATTTGGCCTCTGGATACTTTTCCTGAAGCTCGGCCCGCGCCGGGCCGTCGCCGACGATGATCTTGGTGCCCGGCAGGTCCAGTTCGAGGAAGGCCTCGATGTTCTTCTCAACCGCCACCCGGCCGACATTGAGGAAGAAGGGCCGGGGCCAGTCCTTTCCGCCCATCTCGTCGTAGATGCGATCCAGGTCCGGGTTGAACATCTCGGTGTCGACGCCCCGCGACCAGGGCGAGACGTTCTTGAAGCCATGCTCGACCAGTTCGTCGCGCAGGGTCGGCGTCGCCACCATCAGCCGGCCGGACGGCTTGTGGAACCATTTCATATAGGCGTAGCCGACCTGGACCGGAATCGGGAACCGGGCCGAGACATATTCGGGGAATTTGGTGTGGTAGCTGGTCGTGAACGGCAGTTTCCACTCCACGCAGATCCGCCGTGTGGCGATGCCGATAGGACCCTCGGTGGCGATATGGACGGCCTCGGGCTCGAAGGCGCGCAGCATTTCGCGAATCTCTTCCTCCGCCCCGAGCGCCAGCCGGATTTCCGGATAGGTCGGGCAGGGAATGGTCTTGAACAGGCTGGGTTCGATGACCTCGACCTCATGGCCCATGCCGCGACATTCCGCGACCGTGCGGGTCAGGGTGCGGACGACGCCGTTGACCTGAGGTTCCCAGGCGTCGGTGGCCAGAACGATGCGCATTGAGGCGGGCGGACCCTGAGCCGTTAAGTAAGGGCGGAACTTCTAGACGGTTCGAATGACGAAGGCGAGACGGATACGAGGCATCTCAGAACAGTTCGAGCGCCGAAGTCAGTTCTGGTTTGAGGGCTCCAAGCGACATCCTGACTTGAGCGTAGGCGGCCATGATGTGGTAGAAGGAGCTGGCGGGGGCCGGTTCGTCCATGAAGCTCCCTGTCTCCAGCATCTTGTCACGCCACAAACCGGCCGGGGTCAGGTAGAGCCAGAGGGCCTTCTGCGCGCGCTCGGCTTGAGTCAGGCTCAGGTCCCGACGACCGTCGTCGGTCAGAATGGCGAGGATCAGCGAGGCCTTCAGCCATTCGGTCTGCGGCCACAGTCTGGCCCTGGCGTTGCGGACGCCACCCTCCACATCGAGGGCGTCGATCGCCACGCCACGCTTCGGATCGACTCCTTTCAGTCCGCCTTCGTAAAGACGCCAAGCGACCTCCAGGACGTCGGGCGCAGAACGGGCACGGGCGTAGCGGGCGAGCAGCCAGGCCCATTCGAACTGATGTCCCGGCTCCACGAGCGAACCATCCAGGCCGGGGGCTGGGGACCAGTCGGACGAGAAAAATTCTCGTAGCAGTCCGGTTCCCGCGTCGATGAACTTTGAGCGGGCGAGGATGACGATCCGATCGGCCAGCACATTCCAACCTGAGTCGCCGCCGGCCTCTTCCCAGGCCAGGGCCGCCTCCAACAAATGCATGTGGGCGTTCGACTGATAGGGATGAGGGCCGACCTCGATCAATCCGCCTTCCGAAGGACCGTTTTCGAGCAGATGATCCCGGATCGCGACGGCCTGCTGTTCCGCGACAAGTTCCGGCATCGTCTGCCAGGCGCCGGCGAGGGCGAACATCAGGAAGGCCTGGTCGTAAAGCGCGACCGTTTCATCCAGCGGATCACCAGACGCCGACAACTGAGCCCGCATGAGTCCTTCAGAATTGAGCGAGCGTCGGTTCAGCCATTCCAGGCCGCTCCTGACCGTCGCCTGCCAAGGCCCCGCCCATCCGAGACGCCCTGCTTCGGCGTAAACCTGTATCTGGCGCGCTTGGACGCGGGCCCGCCGCACCGCGCCGAGTTGTCGTCCGTCCTGCCCCAGCAATTCCTCAAAACCGCCCTCTGTATTCTGACCTAAAGTACACCAGGTAGGCAGCGCCGCCTGTCGCATCCAGGATGCGAACCGAACGGCCCCGTCGGCCAAGGCCTCTTCCTGGGGAACAGGAAAGTCCAGGTGATGTGGTGAGAACGTTTTCAGACGTTCGACAACCTTCTTGACGTCTTGACTGCGTTTGAGGTCGGTGACCAGGACAGCGTCCTTCTCGACGATAATGCCGAGATTGGAAACGCCGATGGCCGCCACCATCACGCCGTCGCAGGCACGCACCAGGCAATTGTCAGCATCTTCAAATATATGAAGTCCGACATCGCCTTCACCTGTCTTATGCACCGAATCCCAGGCGCCGAGATCGGACCATTCGAAATCGACCGGGAGGACCGACGCGCGTCGCGTCTTTTCCATGACGGCGTAGTCGATCGAGATCTTGGGCGCGGTGGCGAAGCGCCGGCTCATGAAAACGGCACCGCCGTCTAGGGTCGCCTCGTCCAGGGCTTCCGCCACCGTCTCCGCCAATCCCGCTGTCGTCTGCGTGATCTCGTCGCGGAGAATGTCGGCCCGGACTATAAAATTGCCGCTGTTCCAGAGATATCCTTCGGCGATATATCGCTCAGCAGTGGCGACATCGGGCTTTTCAACGAAAGACTGCACTTTGGACAAGCCGGCCGAAACTGGCGCTATATAGCCATAGGCGGAGGAAGGACCGGTCGGGACTACGCCGAGTGTGACGATGCGACCTTCGGCGGCCGCCTCCCCGGCGATCTTCGCCGCTTCCCGGAAGGCTGCGTCATCCGGGATGTGATGATCGGACGCGACGAACAGGTTCACAGCTTCCGCATTGTGGCGGAGTGTCCAGATCGCTGCGGCAGCCATGGCCGCCGCCGAATCCCGGCCTTCGGGCTCCAGTAGAACGACTGCGTTCCGGCCGATTTCATTTAGCTGGTCGCGAATGGCCTGATGGTGGACCACTCCACCCACAACGATCAGTTCGCCTGAAGGTCCGATCAAGGGAGCGACACGCTCCACCGTCTCTTGGAACAACGAACGGTTGCCTGCGAGAGGAATGAACTGTTTTGGCCTGGAAGGGCGGGACGCGGGCCAGAGACGCGTTCCGGAACCACCACACATGATCACGGGGAAAATTACCGGCATCGATTCCTCGCCACCCAATCCATCCAACAGACCGAGGCTTTACGAGACTGGTTCGCGAACGTCACCCCAATAAAATCACCGCAAAGCTTTATGGTTGATGCCTTTCGCGTGTGTTTTACAACGGCAACACCGTCGTCGATTTCACCTCCTCCAGCACCGCATAGGTCCGCGTCTCCCGGACGCCGGGCATCCGCACCAAGACGTCGCCAAGGAAGGCGCGATAGGCGTCCATGTCGCCGACGCGGGCCTTGATCAGATAGTCGAAACCGCCCGCGACCATATGGCATTCCAGTACTTCGGGCTGGCTGCGCACGGCGACAGCGAAGGCGTCGAAGACGTCGCCGGTGGTTCGGTCCAGCAGGACCTCGACAAAGATCAGCAGATCGCGGCCGACCTGGGTCGGGTCGACCATGGCGGCGTAACCGGTGATGATCTTCTTTTCGCGCAGGCGTTTGACCCGCTCGAAACAGGCGGCCGGCGAGAGGTTGCAGCGTCGCGCCAGCTCGGCGTTGGAGATGCGGGCGTCGGTCTGAAGCACTCGCAGGATGCGGCGATCGACCGCGTCAATATCACTCATCGGAAAACAAATCACATGGCCGAAGAATCATCGGCCCAGGCGCATATCATACGAAGCACCTTCCCGAAACTCGGGGATATACGGCGGAAATCCACAGGACATGACAAGCCCATGACGCCCGCCGCCTTTTCGCCTTCGAGCCTGGCCGTTTGGGACGGGCTGGACCATCGTAAATTCCACGACGAGCGCGCCGCCGTCGCCGACAATCTGGCGCGCACGCCGCTGGACGCCGCCGAGCGCGCGGCCGTGGTCGCGGAAGCCACGGCCCTGGTCGAGCAGGCCCGCCGCAGTCAGAAGAAACAGGGGGTGGTCGAAAGCTTCCTGCAGCAGTTCAGCCTGGGCACGCGGGAGGGCCTGGCCCTGATGTGCCTGGCC
>Ga0209643_1001034_pt1 | contig 31126 bp, 31 predicted proteins | sample AutmiccBRH37_all_FD_187383 | JGI IMG/M metagenome (GOLD analysis project Ga0209643, IMG submission 187383) | Deep subsurface microbial communities from Mt. Terri, Switzerland - Autotrophic microbial communities BRH/37_all (SPAdes) (version 2) | ecosystem: Environmental > Aquatic > Deep...
ATACAATTGTTGTACAGATAAATGAAATAGCCGATACGGCAGTTCAACAGTCTCAAATGACTAAAGAGATATCTTCCTCTATTGATTCAATGGCAGAAAATGTTGAAGTACAAGCAAGCAGTTCCGAACAAATCAGCGCAACTACACAGCAGCAGGCAAGTGCAATAGAGGAAGTTGGAGCTACGGCAGAGGAGCTGGCCGGTATGGCAGCCAACCTGAACAGTATTGTATCAAGATTTAAGGCATAGATGTTTTATAATTACTAGCAATAGGCAATAATAATACCGCAAACATATGAGGACTTCATGCTTAAGAAGCTCAACGCTTGATAAGAGACAGCCCTCAATATAATAAGGAGGTATTGGCCCTGTCTATAAATGACACTGCCACCGGCAGAAATGTAAATAAATTCTTGAGGATCCTGGCAGCACTGCAGCCAAAAAAGGTCTGCCCCGTTAACTGGCAGCAGGGAGACGCTACAATAGGATAAAGTATAGAAATAAGAGTGGATATTGCTCATAGCAGCATCCACTCTTATCTTTTGACTTTAACCTATCGGTATACATTTTCTAATCCGCTTCTTTTATAGAAACCTCTTGCTCCCCCTTGATACTGGCTCTCCATGTTGTAATCCATATATACATAAAGCCGAATAACAATGATGTGATTAAGCGTCCCGCCAATATAACAGCTCCATTTGCGCCAATAGCAGTAAAGAGAATGGTTTCCTCTATCACCGCATGACATATTCCTATAAACACAAACATTATATTTATTTGAGTCCTGGTCATTTTTACTTCTTCAGTTATCTTCATTATAACTCCCGATCCCAGAACCACACCTATAAAGAGGCCTACTATCAACCCTAAAGCTGCTTCACCCGGCAGTCTTAAAAACCTGGTGACTCCCTGGAACCTTAGGGATATCTTCTCCAGCCACCCCATGTCCTTCAGGCATTCAATAGCTATCAACAAAGGAATAATAATAAATATCATCTTTAATATTGTTGAATAGCTTACATAGAAGGTCTCCAACAGAACTTTAGTCCAGTCCATGATTCAAACCCCCGGAATAATTAAATTAAGTACCAGGCATGCCATAACAGCGGCAATAAACCTCAAGCTCATAATCAGCAGCCCGTTTCCGCCGCCCTTGCTTATAACTATTGTCTCTACAGCAAAGGAATGGTATATGGAAATAAAGGTACTCATAATGGTAAGCTGTTTTACTGTCAGTCCTAATGTCACCATAGCAGCAATTGCACTATAAATTGAAACCTGGCCCAGCAAAATAACCAGGGCGCCTTCCCCGGGCATACCCATATAAGCCATATAGGGAGCAAAAAAATCCGCAATCCTGATCAGCCAGCCTGAGTGTTCCAGTACCTTCAGCACAAAGATTGCAGGTATAATATATTTCATCAGGTTTATAATCACCTTGACAGCACTTCTGCTGCCACGGGAAATAGTCTGTCTTGTAACCATAGTACACTTCCTTTACAGCTTTATACCTTCTCAGCTTCACCTACAGTATATACGTTTTTCACCCCAATACTCAAATGACAAAATAATATCCGGTCTATTTCTCTGCTTTTCGCTTCTCAAACTCCTGCCTTGTTATGGCAAGCATGTTTATATCCCTATACTCTCCCCGGCTGAATATAGCTGTTCTTAAAGTACCTTCAAATATATACCCGCATTTTTCTGCAGCCTTGCGGCTTCCTGATGAATCCATCCTTTCAGGTGCAATCACCTATAATTTCCATAGATTCAATCCTGAATATTCATCAAAAGCTCTTCCGATTTCCCCCTCAACTATGTCTATGACCAACTCGCAGGTTCCTGATATCCAGCATTCATTCAGGTGACCGCCATAAGCTTTATACTCTTCATCACCCAGGGTAATGTGAAGGTGAAGATATACTTCTCCATCCTTTGTAGTTATATTCCCGGTCAGATTCGTGATCTCATACTCCCCTGCAAGCTCCCTGTTATGATATTCCTTGGTAATGGTGTTAAAAAGCCCTATTGTGACTCTGTCTGCCGCTCCCAGACCAACAATTGATCCCAGCTTCAGCCCGTTATCCATACAAAATTCCTTTAGCAAAGAAACCACTTCTTCACCCTTGTCAATTCTTACAAAATACTTGTTTCCAATTTTTGCAGACTTCATAATTTCACTCCTTCTGGTGTCCTGCACCAAATCTTTATAATTTATCTATAGCTGAACGAGTTTACTGCAGTAAATAAAACACCCTGTCATGATAATTTTAACATAACAGGACATTTAATTTTAGCAATTCTAAAAAAGTTTGCTAATAGTTTTATCAACCACAGGGCAACAGTGCTATCAGTATTGAATTCCCTCAATTGTAATAGTTTGATTCTCCATGAGATCTACATCCTTGTATTCAAAGCCGTCACTTGTTTTCTTGATGATACTGATAAGAGGCCTCAGGGGCATATCAGAGGGTACCTTTCGTACTACCGCTGCCTGTCCGTCTTTTAGCTTCACCAGACTTCCTACGGGATATGGATTTATCTTTCTGATAAACGCTTTTATTATATCCATGCTATAGTGCTTATCAGCAACCGACATGATATACTCAAGAGCTTCATTGGCAGGCAGTGCCTGACGGTGTGGCCTGTCAGAGGTCATCGCATCATATATATCTGCAATTCCTACTATCTGTGTTAATAGGTGAATCTCTCCTCCACTTTTCCTATTTGGGTAGCCGGAACCGTCAACATGCTCATGGTGCCCCAAGGTTATAGCCCTTACATATGAGCTTAAGAATCTTTTATCCTTGAGATAATCATAGCCCTTTAAAGGGTGGTACAGTACCATACGCTTATCTTCCATTGTAAGAGCCCCTTTTTTATACAATACTTCCTTGGGCATCATGGACATTCCTATATCATGAAATATCCCTCCCATGAAGAGCTGACTTATCATTTCGTTGTTCAAGCCCATTTCCCATCCGATGAGCACTGATAACAGTGCAACATTTACCGCTGAGCTGTACAAATAACTGTTTACATTTTTAATATCTATATACTCCAGCTGCTTCTCTTTAAATCCGGTCATTTCATAGATTATATCATCCATTAGCGCCGAAAGCTCAGGCATCATACCCAGTATCGGCATGGGTGCCGGGGTGCCGTCGGATTTCGTATTGCCTGCAGCAACAAAGATCCTTTTTACCAAATTGTAGCCTTTCTGTCTGAGTAAAGGGTTAACCAGACGTTCAATCTCGCCTGTACTATGCTGATCCTTGATATATACAGAATAAATATTGTTCTTATTGATTCTTTCCACTAGTTTGGCTGTAAGCCGGGTTCCCGCTTTGACAAGTATCTGGCCGTCATCATTATAAAGTGCCTCTGATAAAACCGCATCTCCTGGAACAAATTTTGTTGGAACAATTCTCATATAAATCACATGCCTCTCATCGTAAAAATTGTTATATATATAACATAGATAAAGACTATCGCGACAAATGCCGAAATAGTCCCTTCAATCAATATATGCAGTAAACATCTTCGGCAACCCGGCTGCCATTGCTTGAAGCTTTAGGCCCGTGGCTTTGCGCCTCAATCTTTCGATAGATTTGCTATTTTCGTTTGCTATTCTATAAGATAGTCATGGTTTTCATTATACAATAATCATTTCTGAAATAAAACAAAAGTCTGAGCAAGCAGGGCTCTAGCACTACATAATTAGGTCTCAGGTCTCAACTTTATTTGCTTAATATCTGATTACTTGAAAAACGAGTATTTCTTTTTTTACTCTTGTAATAAATGCAAATCGCATACAAAACTAAAGCCAATAATGTAATATCCAAATATACTTTAAAAACGAAAACTCCTATCACTGCATATATAATTCCCATTGCTGTTGTAACTGCGTATTGAACCCTATTAACTTTCGGAAAAATTAACGTCAGCAGCCCTAATGCTACAAGAAGAGTAGGACATGGGATTATTCCTGCAGGTGAAACAAATAGAAGCAACAAGAGATTTTTATTCACAAATTCAGGATACCATAAGCCTATGAATACAAATAGAAATCCAATAACAACATTCCATATGTTTGTTGATATCCGAATAGCATTCTTCCCTTTAAATAATTCCACTAACGAAGTTATTGCCAGTATTCCAAATGTAGCAGCATGAAAAGGATTACCGAAAAGAAGTGCATTTATTGTCACGGATAAAAACAGGGTACTTACTGCAGACTGGAATATGAGTCTTTTTACAATATCTTTTTTTACTATGAATACTGCTGCCAATGCTATTAAAGCCACAATATGCATTGATGAATTTACCAATAGGTTATTGTTTGCTACCATCTCAAGATAATTTAATACTGTTTGTGCATTCACTATAAAGTCCTCCCTGCATTATTTCCCATAAAATAATTTTTAACTTTGGGTAAAACCGATACAGATTTCTTTTTATATAACCAGTCTACCATTACCATCCCCATGATTGTAAGACCAATGACAAGTGCAAATCCGTATGTTGCTTCAAAGGGTATCCTCAGACCATCCTGTACGGTTGTAAATACTGCTCCCGAAGGAGTAAGCAGCGGATACAGAATAAAGACATTGCTGGTTACTCTAAAGATCATCGAATATACTATCCCTATCACAAAAAGTGTTATCATCTCCTCGGTCGGCATACCATACCCAATATGATACAGCGAGTAGATAATGGCACTTAGCGCTATAGAAGGTATTATTCCAAAGTATTCCTCCATTCTTAACTGTACCCATCCACGGTAAAACAAATTTTCATAAAATCCGCATGCTACTGCCATTGTAACCAGCGGCAATAATTCATTGAATACCGGTAATTCGATGTTCTTGATTGTCATCATATACTGGGCAATAGCTAAAGCAGCGCCCAGTACGATACTAACAAGCAAGTTCCGCTTTGTAATACCGATTACCGCCAAAGGCCTTTTCATTATCAATGTATTCCATACTGCCGGAACCATTACACCGCATAGGGTTATACCGATAATACCAAAGGTAATGAAGTTTGCGGCAACCCTTTGTGTTGTAAACACCTGAAATGCCGAATAAAATGCAGATACTACCATCACCCATGATAACAATACTATCCATATTTCCTTTGTTGGTTGAAATTTAAACCATTTTGATTGTGTCACACTAAACCCTCCTGTTTAATATTAATCTTACCTCATATTTAATCAAGCTTCCCAAGATACTTGATCGTCGCTTCCAAAAGAATACTCCTGAATTCTATCATTAGTTGCGCTGCTTCATCCCCTACCCATTTAGGATGTAATTCTCTAGGCAACATTGCGTCCTCTGATGCTATATAAAAGAACTCATGACCAAGAGCACGTAATAATGGCAGTGAGTGTCCTCCCTCTATGAACCATTCTTCTTTATATATTTTTTTAGTCTCTTCAAGCTTTTCTTTAAATGTCTCTATAAAGCTTTCATAGGATTTTTTCAGTTTCTTAAGATGAAAAACGTTTTCTACAAAATATTGTATATCTTGATAAACAGTCATCTCTCCATACATTTCAATTACTTCTGTATTCATATCAAACTCAGATAGCATCTTTTGAATTTGATTGCTTAGGTAATAAGGGGTAATCCATGTATTTGTACTTAAGACACCAAATCCATTTTGCTGCAGCCTCCCTAATATAACAGTTCTGTTCTCTTTATGCTCTTCTCTAAATTCCAGATTAATTAAATACCATTTTTTATCCCATGTTTTATTTCTTAAAGCGTACCTTCCCCAGAACTGATTTATCCCTTCATTCCATATACCGATAGCCTCTTTACCGCTTGGAGCCAAACTATAATACACTTCGCTATTGTCATTCTGATTGATAAGGATGCCTGCTTTCACAGTTCTTGATAATGACATTCTTGTGGCAGTTTCACTTTTCCCAAAAACCTTCATAATTTCTAGAAGAACAGATAACTTTATAGTATCTTTGTTATATAGGTTGAGATAATTGTTATAAAGAAAAAGCAACAAACTGGTTGCACTATCATTCTTTCGTAATATCACTTTCATAAAATGCCTCCTAAATAAGTTGTATAACATATATTGTTTATATTTTTATTATATGTTATAACATTAAATATTGTCAATAGTATAATTATAGTATTAATTATATTCAAAAACTATAAAAAAGACTTCTATTGAAGCATTTTAACGACCAAGGAAGCCTTTTTTGAAACTCATTCAGGTCAAGTGGTACACTAAGGAAATTTATACTTTCCTATTCGTTATAAAAATGCCTGCTGTGGCAGTTATACCACATCAGGCATTTTATCTGTTGAGAATCAGATTATTCCCACTCAGTTTGAACATATATCCCTTTTTATAAATGCTGCCCCACCAAGTACAGTTAATAGTGCGGCTACCAACGTCAACGCAACTAGTGGCAACGCGGTGATTTCGTTTGTCGGATAAACATGTGCGAATGGTGAGATGGCAAAAATAGTGTCGGAAAGCGCCTGCTGCTCCCAGAAAAACTCGATGAGCATGAATATTCCAAGTACTGCGAAGCTCAGTCCGGTAATAATCCGAGGAACGACCCCGAACAACAGTGCAGATATACCGGCAATCACCCATACCGCCGGAAGCTTTACTATTGTCTCCCCAAAAAGACGAAGAAATTCTCCTGAGTCTCCTGTAGACAGTGCTGCTCCTATGCCAACGGTCAAGCCCACGATAGTGATAATTGCCGCTGATCCGGCAAAGGAAACAAGCATATGACTCAAGAAGAAACGCAATCTGGAAACCGGCAAAGCCAGTACTGTCTCAGCATGCATGTATGCTTCCTCAGAACGCATACGCTGAGTTGATAGTACAGAATATATGCTAATGACCATGCAAATAATGTATATCATTAGTGACATAAAAGCGCGGTCTGCACCGCCAAGGCGCTCTACAAATTCTGCAAAACCCGGAGCTGTAGAGGTAATATTGGCCATTGTTTGAGATACCGCACCTAGCGCAAGGCCAATAAAACCGAAGAAGCACGCCCAGGAGACAAACATCCCCTTCTGAATGCGCCAGGATAGTGCTTGCGGTGTTTTGAAGCCTGGCTTTGCAGCCATGGGTCCCTTCCGATCAGGAATGAGACCTGATCCTACATCCCGCTTAGACGATAACTTAAATGAAAGCAATACAAGCAATGTGATAATAACAATAGCTATAAGTAAGACTACAAAGTTTTCTCCTGCAAAAGAGCGTATTAAAAGCGGCCACTCCAGCGGCGAAAGGAACATTAACCCACCCATTTTGCCACTGAGGTTCCATCCAATGTGAACAACCATAAGAAACGCAAGCAGTACAACCGACAGATTGGTAGCCGTGCGTGCACCTGTAAAAAACTGTGCAAATACTCCCGCTGCAGCTGCAAAAAAGCATCCACTGGCGCCTATTGCCAAGGCGTGAGCAAGGGAGCCTGTGAAACCCAGCCCGGTTGACAGCATACCAACCAATATTAATGCAGACATAGCTATATTCATACCCATTGCAGTTATAAGCGCAGCCGTAAGTGGTGCATGTTTTCCGACGCAGACTGCTCCAAGAAGCTCACGCCTGCCGTCTTCCTCCTCACGACGAGTGTGACGGATTACCATTATAAAGCTGAATATTGAAGCAAGTACACTGCACATCACCTTTGTACGCCATGCTGTGTATCCGGCAATACTAATGTCAAGCACTCTGCCGTGCATAGCGATGACTATCGGGTCATCCAGAGTAGTCTTAATCTCCAAAAGTGACTCCGCAGTAGGAAACATAGCTATAGTTGTAAATGCCGTTGCCGTAACCATCAGTACCGGAAGCAAAAGCCATACAGCCAGGAACACCCGGTGCTGCCGCAGGTTAAGCCTGATAAGCCTTCCTGTTGCACGAAAATCCTTTATAATCACTGGTCTCCCTCCTTACTTGTTGGAATAGTGGCGTATGAAAAGCTCTTCAAGGGTAGGTGGTGCACTTTGCAGTGCAGTTACACTGAAGCTTGTCAAATAGTTGATCACCGTACTCAGCTGTTTGCTGTCCACGCTAAAGCGCACACGCCTTCCGTCCTGCTCCAGGCCGTGAATACCTGGAAATGCTTGCAAACCCTCCACCGGACTTGATGTTTCTGCAATTATTGTCGTATTTGTAAGATGGCGAAGTTCAGATAATGTACCCTGCTCAACAATCTTTCCCTCTTTTATTATACTGACACGGTCACACAGTGTTTCTACCTCAGCCAGGATATGGCTGGACAGGAAAACCGTCTTCCCTGAATTCTTAGCCTCACGTACACATTGCTGGAATACAGCTTCCATCAGCGGATCAAGCCCTGATGTAGGCTCATCAAGCATTAGCAGCTCCACATCCGAGACAAGGGCCGAGATAAGTGCCACCTTTTGACGGTTTCCCTTTGAATAAGTCCGGCATTTCTTGGAAGGATCGAGATTAAACCTATCAAGCAGTTCCTTACGTCGTTCTACACTGTAGCTGCCGCGCAGACGGCCCAATAAGTCTATAACCTCTCCGCCTGTAAGATTAGGCCATAGACTCACATCGCTGGGCACATATGCAAGGCGTTTATGAAGCTCCACCGAATCCCTCCATGGGTCTCCACCAAGGAGCTTAACCTTTCCACTGTTTTTTCCCAGGAGGCCAAGCAGAATCCGTATAGTGGTCGATTTACCGGCACCATTTGGTCCGATGAAGCCATATACCTCACCCTGCGGTACTTCCAAGTCGATGCCTTTCAGTGCCTGAACTTTTCCATAGCTTTTCTCAAGTTTATTTATTCTGATGACAGACATAGCAAATCCCTCCTTACTTGTATAAGCACCTGCGAAGCAGGCTGATATATTCATCAACCTCTTTAAGATAACGGTCGTATTCCGGCTCATAGTCCTCCAGCTTCATACCGGGTCTAGCCTCCTTATTTGCGTAGCCTTCCATAGTAAATATAATTACTTCAATAGCCTTTTCCGGATCAATATCATCTCTGAACAGTGAGCTGTCAATTCCCTGGAACAGCTTTGGATAAACATCCTCTTTAAAAGAATTCTTCCGGTTGTTCAATTCGTCAGCAGCCTCACCTTTTTCGCTCATATACGCTGCAGTTATAAAGGCAAAAATAGCCGGATGCTTGTGCACAAGGTCAATTTTTAGCAGCGCTATCTGACGCCACCGTTCCAGGATATCACGCTGCTTAAGATTAATAAGACTGAAGAATTCCGACAGCACCTTCTCCAGTGCATATTCATGCAAGAATAAGAAAAGGTCCTTTTTAGTACCGAAGTAATGGAACAGCAAGCCTTTTGAGATACCTGCCTCCCGGACAATCGCATCAGTCGAGGCGTTCTGATAGCCCTTTGCGAACTCTTCCATTGCGGCATTTAATATGCGGTTACGCTTATCTTCATCCAATGACATTATCTTATGAGCTTCCAAAGGATTGCCTTTTGTATTCAAAGCTAATCACTCCATTCAAATCTATTGACTAATTGAGTCAATTTTATTTTATATCTATTGACTCAATTAGTCAATAGATATAAAACAAAAAACATGAAGTCTTAGATAACGGACTTCATGTTTTTTAACATCATGACCCGGAGCTTATTTTTTTGCAACCCGCCCAGATAAATTCCTGCCTGCCAGACATACGTAGCTGCAAATGCCGCAGCTGATACACCTGCGGGCATTATAGGTTTGCGCTTCCATCAATCTCCCTTTATCCACCAGGTCGGCTATTTTGTTGACGTCCAACCCCATAGGGCAGCAAAGCCTGCACAGACCGCAGTTTATACACTGGGTTGACTCCTTGTATTTCGGCAGCATCCCGACAGCTATAAAGTTAGTTGTCTTGCCGACAATCTCGGCATCCTCTGCGGGATGAGCCTGCATAATGCCGCCGCCCACAAAGGTTATGCCCTTACTTTCAACTGTCTTGTCCACAATGTCATCAACCCGGTCTCCCAGCTTCACTTTGACAACCTTGCCGGTACCCATGAACAAATCCGCAACTGTAATAAACCTCTCGTCTGCTCTTTTATTCCGGCATACCGCCTCATAGACCGCAAGCACCGTCTGCACATTCAAGACCAGAACCCCGTATTGTGCAGGATTTGAATCTGCAGGTACATTGATTCCCAGAAGCTTCTCCAGGAAGACTCTCTCTGCACCATAAGGATACCGGTCAGGCATCCGGTACATTTTGACCGGTTCCGGCAAGCTCAGGCTCCGGATATCCTTGGTGATACAGTATATGCTCTTAAATGCAGCAACCTTGCTGAGTACCGCAATTCCTTTGGTGATCTCAGCTTGACGGTTATGTATCAACCACTTGTCATGTAAGAGTCCGGGATCACACTCCATTGCATTTATAATCAGATACTTCTCATTTGCTCCCGACTTTATAACTGCTTCCAGCTTGCTGATTGTTGGAAATCCTGCTCCACCCATACCAAAAACATCATTCCGGACTATACTCTTCAGTATATCTTCAGATTTCATGTTTCCCACATTACATTCCGTACAGAACTGTTCTTCAGTCAGATCCACAGCTTCCATATCGGCCTTGACTGCTGCAATTGGTGCTTTTATCCTTATACCGGTTAAGAAAGTCCCTTTCATTCTGCCGGAATACCGGCCCAGTATGAATGATACACCGTTAAAAAGCAGCAGGGCAAGTGCTAGCACAAGCAAAGACGGCTTGAAATACATAGGCAGAAAGCCTGCCATGAATCCCAGCAGAAGCCCGGCTACAGGCTTGTCCGTTGCTGTAGCAGGATCTGTAATGACAACGCAGCTCCAGAATATTACCCCATAGGCCATTATATTGGAAAAATCCAGATTATTGCTGAAAAAAAGCACAGAGAGCATTCCCACCATGAAGCCTATTCCGGGGAATACTCTGATAGCGATAAACGGCAGTGATAAAACCAGTGCCGGCAGCAATAGATATGATGGCTCAAAAAGAGGAAGCTTAAAGGGAAATATAATACTCAAAATGAACATTGCTGTTACTGCGGGATTAAATATGTTTTTACCTGTCCCCCCCCAGATATGCTTGCCCACAATCAGTGCAGCCACAATTCCAAGCAATCCTGCCCACCCGGGCAGGTCCTTGATGACGGGATACAATACAGCTGCTGTTACTGCAGAAGAAACTGCACAAACCGGCTTCTTGTACCTGATGTAATTAATAGCTGCATCCACTGTCAAAGCTGCAATTATGATAAGTAAATATCTCATTATTGACACTGTTGAACCGACCCAATCCGGCAGCTGATAGAGAGACACGGCAAAAAAGAGCACCGCAAGCAAGTGCTCGTTCGACCATCGATTCCTGATCAGCGGATAGGTGTTCATCTCTTAACTCCTGCAAAGAACCCGTGAATCCTGTGCAACCCTGATCCGAAAAGCATCATGGGGCAGCCTGCTGCCGTTTCGATACCCATCTGCCTGCATTGTTCCAGCACGGCTTGATCCGCAATTTTTTCATTTTGAAACAATATCCTCTTTACCCCGTTTTCCTTAAGAGGGCCAATGATATTTCTGACATTTTCGCTTTTTAAAAGAATATATGCGGTATCCGGCACTTTAGGAAGCTCCGCAAAATCCTGATATACCTTGACATCAAACCCATCCTTTGTCTTGGTATTCATGGGATAAACCTTAATCCCATTCTTTACAAAGGCATTCATAATGCTGCTGCAGAACGCTTTATTCCTGCTTGAATATCCAACGAACAAAATATCATTGTCTTTGAAGAAATCCTTGTTGATCTTTTCCATAATAATGCACCCCTTGTCCAAATTTATATATCCCACTATATATACTGCCCAACCTGCAAAAATGTTTCATTATTTTTACCATTTTATCACACTTTTCCTCAAATGCCATACCTTAATCGCCAAGTGCTTTCGCATCAGTAGAATAATGCGCCCTAGCGTGCGCAGATGCGAGATACGAGATGCGAGATACGGGGATGTCTGGGTATTGCTTAAGGGTCAAAGATCCTTCGCGTTGCTCAGGATGACATATATGATTGTATATAGCTATAATGTCAATATAATTTTCGCCGTGTCCTTCCGTGTTACACGTACCTGGACCCATAAGGAATACCCGAGCTTTCCTCGCATCTCGAATCTCGTATCTCGCATCTTTAGTAATATTTCAACATATATAACTACAAAAAACGACTTTTTTAGTGTATAATAATTAAGTAATTCTAATTAGTTGGAGGATATTATGATTAAGGTTGATAATAATACAGTAAAGTTCGAAGGCTATGAATTGGAAAATTTAGTGGTATTGCTGGAGCAGGTAGTAGGCAATTCGATTATAGATACAGATAGCCGGGAATTCGCAATTTCCTTCTTAAGGGCTTTTATAACATGTTTTGGAGATAATATAACCAAGGGACCTATGGCAGAGAAGAAATAGCTATTGAAAATGCCGGGAAGATATAGCTCCCCGGCATTTACATTTTTCACCTAACCTACAAAACCTTCGCCTACAACTCCTATACTTTCATTGATATACATGAAACATAGCGGATCCAGCGCTTTTACATATTCTTTAAGTATAATCAGCTCTGAGTTACTTACAAGCGTCTTGATAAGCATCTTTTCCTGTTGGTTATAAGTACCGGTTCCCTTTATAAATGTGGCTCCTCTCTTTAAATCCTTATGTATGAACTCAGTTATCTCTACATACTTGTCGGATATGACGGTTACTTCATAGTCCCGTCTGAAGCCTGCAACAATGAAGTCGGTGACTCTGCCGCTTATGTAAATTGATACCATTGAGTACAATATACTGTTTAAAGTTGTATTGGGAAGCAGCAAAGAAGATGAGACAATTGCAGTGTTCAGTACTGTGAAGAATGCCCCCAGAGAAATCCCATGCTTCTCCTTTAAGTGCATTCCAACAAGAGCTTCCGGCCCATTTGCAACACCTAACCGAAGCACAATACCACCTGATATTCCGAATAACACTCCCGAAAACAGTGCCGCCAACACTGCATCAATATGAAGTGCGGGAAATGCTTTTACGGCACCTATAAGCACAGTAAACAACGTAAAACAAGTAAATGCATACACAATTTGCTTGAACCCGTATGTAATGTATGCCCAAATCAATATAGGAAGACACAATATTGCCAATGCCAGCTGGATGTTAATTCCGCTCCACCTTGTGATTATTGTTGCAATACCGCCAAGACCTCCGGCTATTAAATTGCTTGGCAGCAACACATTATTAAAAGAGTATGCCCCTATAAGCGCACCCATAAATAAGAATGAGATTATTTTTATACTTTTTTTCATTATATACCCCTCTCGCTCCAATAACGAGCAAAATTCAAAAGCATCTACTATGGAATAATACCATAGCAATGGCTTTTGTTCAATTCTACAAATTTAATTTCGTATTTGGTTTGGTCCATTCACGATTGGAGGATATATAAATATTATAATTGGAGGATTTAACCGGAGAAATGATCTGATATAATCATAATTGGAGGAAGCCATTTTCTAAGTTCATTATTAAGTAGAAAAGAGTGATATGATGCGCATCAATATCAACCGAAACTCCGATACCCCGGTTTATTTGCAGATAAAGAATCAGATCCGGGACATGATTATATCCGGTGAACTACCCTCCGGCTACGTACTTCCCTCCGAAAGGAGTTTATGCGGGCAGCTGAATGTCAACCGTACTACCGTGGTAAAGGCATATCTTGAGTTGAAGTCTGATGGTTTGGCGGAGGGACATGTCGGAAAAGGGACAATTGTTACTGCCAAGCCTTTCAAAGGACGTTTCAATAACATTCGGCAGTTCAATCCTATTCCCTGGTACCAATTCTTCAGTGAAAGCCTTGATCTAGGGGACAACCATATTATAAGCGATATTATGGATATCAATTGTACCGAAGACATAATTTCATTTTCAGGTGGTTTTCCCGCTCCAGAGCTTTATCCCTTGGAGGATTTCGAGAGGATTCAAGAAAAATTATTCAGAACTTGCGGCAGGCAGCTTTTGCTTCATAGTCCTGTTGAAGGGCTGCAGTCTTTAAGGGCAGGTATCAGCAGTCTAATGAAATCAAGAAATGCAGATGTCAGTACTAAAGATGTGATGATAGTCTCAGGCTCCCAACAGGCACTGGACTATATTGCCCGGGTTTTTATAAAGCCTGGGGATACCGTCATCTTGGAGGAGCCATCCTTCTTTGGGGCAATCCAGATTTTTCGCTCTGCCGGTGCAAAGGTTATCGGTGTGCCTGTAGACAGTCAGGGCATGAAAACAGACATCCTGGAGTCTCTGATACAAAGGTATAAACCAAAATTTATATATACACTTCCTACCTTTCAAAATCCTTCGGGAATAGTGATGAGTCTGGAACGCAGATACGAGCTGCTGGACTTATCCTACAAGTACCATATACCGATTGTAGAGGATGATCCCTACAGCGACCTTCGGTATGCCGGAAAAGCGCTTCCTTCCTTGAAAGCATTGGATCCCTATGAACATGTTATTTATCTGAGTACCTTTTCAAAGGCTCTGTCCCTTGGGCTTCGTGTCGGCTGGGTCGTCGCTCCTCAGCAGGTCATCAGAAAATTTGCTTACTTGAAGCAAATGACGGATATGCATGTCAATACACCAGGGCAATATATACTCAGTGAATTCCTTTCACAAGGGTGCTATGATAAGCATCTGAGTAAAATTCTGAAGGACTACAGTAAGAAAAGGGATTTAATGAATGATGCACTGAAGAGCTGCAAAATACCCGGGGTATTTTGTGAAAAGCCGGAAGGTGGTTTTTATATATGGTGCCGACTGCCGGAATACATAACAAACAACAGACTGGTTTCAAAGGCTGCGGAAAAGGGAGTCGTTTACCTGCCGGGAGAGATCTTCTATCCTGACGGTACACAAGGAGAAAACTTCATGCGGCTTAACTTCACTTTTACAGATACAGGTAAAATAGCCGAAGGTATCAAAAGACTTATGAATGCCCTAACCGAGGTTGCCGCAATGAATTCAGCCAATACAAGAGATATAAGCTATTCCAGACGCCCTATAGTATAGTAATAGCTTTATGCCTAAGATTGATTTAGGAGGTTTTATCATGGAAATTAGAATCAAGCAGATTGATGCATTTACAGATGTGCCTTTTGGAGGTAATCCAGCCGGCGTTGTCACTGATGCCGACGATTTGAGCGATGAGCAGAAACAAAAAATAGCCAGGGAAATGAATCTTTCAGAAACGGCTTTTATATCAAAGTCCGATAAAGCAGATTTCAAGGTTCAGTTTTTTACCCCAAGCGCTGAGGTGGATCTTTGCGGGCATGCAACAATTGCCTCCTTCCATGGGCTTCATGAGGGTGGAAGGTTGGGTCATGACAGGGGAGTATTTTGTCAGGAGACCAAGGCAGGAGTGCTGCCTGTGGAAGTATGCCGGATAAACGGCAATCAGGTATTTATGATGACTCAGGCGGTGCCGCGCTTTGAAAATCTCGGAGTAACCAGGGAGGAAATTGCAGCTATGTTCCACCTGGAGCCTGATAATCTTCTGGATCTGCCTGTAATGAATGTGTCCACAGGAATATGGTGGCTGGTTTTCGGAGTAAAAAAGCTGGATAAATTGATGAAAATGGCGCCAAATATAGCTGCGATAAAGGATTTCAGCAGAAAGCACAAGCTTGTCGGCATCATCCCTTTCTGCATGGAAACCATGAATCCGGAATGTCACTACCATATCCGAGCCTTTGCCCCATATGTCGGTGTCGATGAAGATCCCGTCTGTGGCACCTGCAACGGTTGTGCAGCTTCTTACATGGCACTGCACAATCTCATAAAGTTTGAAAGTGAAACTGATCTTATAGGTGAAGAAGGAGCTGAAGTAAAGAGGCCGGGTAAAGTCTATGTCCATGTTGAGAAGAAGGACGGACAGGTCTCAAAAGTGAAGGTGGGGGGTATGGCCTTTACTGTATTGGAGGGAATAATGAAAGTCACAAAGTGAAAAAGGGAGGATTGAAAATGAAAACTATAGGAATGATCGGCGGCACAAGTTGGGAGTCATCTATTGAGTACTACAGGATCTTGAATGAAACTGTAAAGGAAAAGCTGGGCGGACTGCATTCCGCCAAATGCTTCATGTATTCTGTTGATTTTCAGAATGTAGTAGATCTTATGCAGGTTGACGATTGGGAGGCTGTATCAGTCCTTATGCAAGAAGCTGCCGGTATTGTAAAGTCTGGCGGTGCAGACTTCCTGGTCATATGTTCAAACACCTTGAACAAGACTGCTCCCGATATCGAGAAGAACATTGGCATACCTGTTCATAGCATCGCTGATGCCGCAGCACAGAAAATAAAGAGTATGCATATAAAAAAAGCAGGCCTTCTCGGTACAAAATATGCAATGGAAGGTAATTACTACAAAAATACATTGCTTAAGTACGGCATTGAGCCTGTAATACCGGAGGAAAAGGATAGAGAGCTTGTAAATACCATAATTTTCAAGGAGCTTTGTCTAGGAATAATAAAGCAGTCTTCCAGGGACATCTTTAAAGCTATCATAAGCAAGCTTCAATTGCGAGGTGCTGAAGGCATAATCCTAGGGTGTACGGAAATCCCGCTACTCATAAAACAGGAAGATGTAAGCATTCCGGTATTTGATACCATGATGATTCATGCAGTTACTGCAGTCGAGTTGGCACTTGGCTGAAAAAAATGCCGGGGAGAATGAACTCCCCGGCATTTATATTTTCTTGCTAAGAAGCAATTTATAAAAATAGTTTATAATATCACTTCTTTTGATGATGCCTATAAATATATCATGGTCATCAACTACTGGAATAAAGTTCTGGTTGACCGAAAGAAGGATCAGGTCTTCGATATGTGAGTCAATGGATACCGGCTTGTTGTGCTGGTGCTTGGGTATGTCTCTGACCAGTATCTTGTTGCTGTCCTTAAAGCTCAAATCCGGGGCATGCTTTAAACACCAGAGTATGTCCCCTTCTGTAATAGTACCTGCATATTTGCCTTCATTATCTACGAGGGGCATTGCAGTATACCTGTGATATTCCATCTTCTCAATTGCTTGTCTCATTGTAGAGTCTGCCGATATCCAGATTACTTCTTCTTTTGGTGTAAGAAAAAAGGCTATATTCATTTAATTCCTCCTGGCTTATTTGACTAATCTTATATCGTCGACTCTATTATATCTGTTTTTCCCATAGAAGTGAACTATATTTTATTACTTTTATTTTATTACAGCAGCCTTACAATACCATTAAGCCCATCCATTTCTACCATTTGCCCATCCTTTAAAATCGAGACTGCATCTTCTATCCCTGAAACGCAAGGCTTTCCATATTCCCTCGCTACCAGCGCCCCATGCTGGAGCACACCGCCTACCTCCAGTATAACTCCTGCAGCATTGATAAACAGAGGAGTCCACCCCGGATCCGTAGCTCTTGCTACCAGTATTTCACCCGGCAATACAGGCTTTTCCTCCGGGCTTCTGAGAACCTTCACCTTTCCCCTTATAATTCCCGGTGAAATAGGCTCCCCGGCCAGTTCACCGGTCACGGCTTTCTTCTTGGGAGGGTAGAGTATCCTGCCTCTGGAATCTATAACTCTTGGAAACTCATGTATATTAGCTAACTTCTTGAGGAAGGCCGTATTCCTTGAAATCATCGCCCCTATGTCGACAGACTGGTCGGTAATAGCCCTTTCCAAATCTTCTATTTTAAGGTCAAACACCTGATCTACATGTTCAAGGCGGCCTGATAACTTCAGAGCTTCAGCAGCTTCCAGAACTTTTTTTCTCAGGACATCAACTGTCATTATCCAGTAGTATTTAGGTGCCTCCCTATAACCCAGGAATCTTACCAGCATCTTATAATATTTGGTGAATTTCTTTGCCTTGGATTTTCCTTTACTCCCGGCCTCCCGCAGCAGCTCTTTATATTCTTTTTCCCTCTCAGCTCTTGCACTATCGAAGATTGCCTGGGGATTATGCTCTGCATCCGTATTTCCCGCCATTCCTTTCAGCTGCCCGTAGAGCATCTCCAGCTGTTCATAGTAGCGGGGTGTTGCTATGTCAAGCTCCCTGGGACACCTGAAGCCATATCTCTCTATGAAGCTTCCCCATGGGTTCATAAAATCTCCGGAGAAAGCTTTTGATTCAAGCTTCTCCTTAAATTCCTCAAAAGACCGGCATTTGCTGATTTCCTCAAAGCGGGAAAGCCGGTACATGCTAAGGCCCATTTCTGTAGTGACATTGTTGGGCATAGCCTTCTCAAGATAAGTCACCTTGCTTCTTATTTCCTCGCCGCTATCCTTGAAAATCTTCTCTATTCCTGCTTTTGCAACTGCTATAACCACCAGAAGCGGAAGAGAGAAAACAAAAAAGGATACAAACCTGTCTGTGACAGAGTTCGCAAATTTCATAACGGATTGACCGCTGTCAAGCTCCTTTCTCATATCTGCAATAAACAGCTCTGCCTGTTCAATAAGCTTTTTCTCATAACCTTCAGGGTCTTTAAGTGCTTTAAAGACATTGACCATCATACCCAGACTGTTCTGCAATGTTCCCCATATAACCCCACGCAGCTTCAGCGGAAGGGCCTTTGGTACATATTCCTCCGCATCCATATGCTCAATGATTTCAGCAGAAGGCTTGTCAATGGAGCGGTAGGTATTTATCAGCTTCTTCTTGCCGTAAAGCTTGATGTTGTTGGATATATTCAGGTACATCCTGCCTTCCAGGGAGCCTGAAATTCCATCAGCTACATCCGGAACACTCCTGCCTGTCATGGCTTTTTCTATTTTTTCCCCGAAAAAAGAGAGAAGATCAGTGCCCATGACCGACAGAGGCTCATGGATTCCCTGTTTGGCGAGAGTTTGGTCAAGGTACAGGAGTTTTTGCCTGCCCGGAACCGTTTGCAGCTCTTCAGGCAGCGGTATATATGCAGTAATGGGGCGGGCCTGAAGCAGATACAGCCTGCCTTCCGCAAATGCCCACTCTATATCAACCGGTTTCTTGTAGTAGTTCTCCACGGTAATAAGCATGTTCATCAAAGTGTTGATATTGTCATCACTCAAGGATAGGCTCTGCTGTGAAGGTGACGGCTTCTCATATGTTCCTCCGTCAGCGGCAAGCCATATGGAAGTCTCCTTCCTTCCGGCCTTTTTCTCAAGTATTTTACCTGAGACCTTGTCAACAATGAAGGTATCCGGGGAAACTGATCCTGACACAACAGTCTCACCCAAACCAAAGTTGGCATTAATTACTGCTTCATCGTAGCAGTTGTTTACAGGGTTTAACGAAAAAGCCACACCGGCAGTATCCGACGGAATCTGAACCTGCACGATGACTGCGATTTTGGGATCATCCATCCGAAAACCATGTTCCTTCTTATATACGAAAACACGCTCATCAAGACTCGATACAAAGGAATGCAGCAAGGCAGCTTCGGCTTTTTCCTTTTTCACCCCAAGGGTGGTTTCATATCCTCCCGCAAAGGAAGCCCCCTCCAGGTCTTCTTCCGGAGAAGAGGATCTTACTGCAAACAGAAGCTCTCTACTGCCTGTTTTAATTGAATCCAGCGCTTCAGTCAGGCTTTTCCTGCGCACCTCGTCCAACCTCAAGCTCTCACATGCCTTTTTCAGAGCATTGGTATGCATTTTGAGCTCCTGTGGGGATGAGTTGACAACCCTCTGCCATTCAGGTGTCTCCTTGAGTTGATCATACCAAGGCTTGAAGAACTCCACAGACAGTACAAAGCCCGTGGGAACCGGCAGTCCGTGCCTGGTCATCAATATGAGAGAATTTGCCTTGCCTCCGACCTTTGCAAGCTCGGAAGCCTCATTGGTGTCAAACCTATAAATTAATTCCATAGCTTATACCTCCTTATCAGCTGATCCCTTTCTTCAGCCTATAATAATCTATCGAATACTCCAATTACCTCCGAAAGGTCGATTGAGCCTTTCTCAGTGCCCAGAAGCCTTTCAACCGCTTCTCCGAAGGCATATATCTTACGTTGGATAACTTCAATATTGCCCGGCTTTTCTTTGCTGCCGGCAGCCAGCCTTGTTACTTTTGAATTCAGATTAATAGACATGTTTATTACCAGCTCTGCTGTTTCTTCAAGAAAGGAGATGTCAAAGGCACTTTCCCTGACGCCTTGCTCCATCACTGCCCTATAAGGTACTTGAAGTGCCCTGATTTTATTTTCAGCAATTTTACGCAAAAATCTGATATTTCCTTCGTGCTCGAATAATCTGGAAATTTCTTGACGCTTCTCCATATTGTGTAGTTTTTGCATCAATACAATGTTGATTATACTGTTTATCTTCTCAATTGCCTTCAAGCCACTGTCTTCTGCTATCTCCTGAGTAGTAGTGATTTCTTCTTCAATATGCTGCTGCGCCACCGCCTCCAGCACATCTTCCTTTGACTCGAAGTAATGATAGAATCCTCCTTTTGATGCATTCAGCCTGCCAATTATATCGTTGACAGTGGTTTCATCATATCCTTTCTCATGGAACAAATCCAAAGCTGTATCCAGGAATTCCTGTTTTCTTGTCCGCTCACGCATATTATTATCCATCCTTCCAGAACATAATATAAACAGACCGACGGTCGGTCTGTTTATATTATACTCCGAACTTTTTAAAAAGTCCATATTTTTTAATTTAGTATCTGCACAACCCCATGTCCGCCGTCTACCAAGACTCTGTCTCCTGTCTTCAGTCTTATGGTGGCATTTGTGCATCCTACAACAGCAGGTATACCCAGCTCTCTTGCAACTATGGCCGCATGGGACAGGGGTGCTCCTATATCTGTAATAATTGCAGCGGCTTTGGGGAAAAGAGGTGTCCACCCTATGTTGGTAGTTACCGCAACCAGAATTTCACCCGTCTGAAGCTTTTCTCCCTCTTCCGGATTTGTCAGAATACGTACAACTCCTTCTATCCTGCCTGCAGCTCCGGCATTTTTCTTTCTTATTTCATTCAAGGCTTCCTTATTCAGTTTCTCATCCTGAAAAGCCGAAGGCAAAACAACAAACCCATCCGGCACAGGATACCCGCTCTGGTACATCCTGGCCAGCATACCGCCTTTTCCCCCGGCAAAAGTCTGATGCTCAGGAGTCAACTCTTTAAAGCTTCTTATCATGTTTGACATATCAATCACCCCTTAACTATATTCATCATCCATATATTTCGATTTTCTCGTTTTCTATTCCCAAGGTCCTGACCATTATTGCTTCCAGAGAAGCCTTATACTGTAATGATCTGCTTTTGTCCTCCAAATAATCGCCAAAGAACACACTTTGCGGGACAGAAGTTACTGCTCTTAATAAAATATCTGCTGTTTCACGGGGGAATTCAACTTTAAAGATTCCTTCTTCTGCTCCCTGCTCAATAATACGGGCAAAGGGTTCAACATACTTCTGAGTAATTGCCATATTGTATTTATAAAAAGTAAAATCCGACTTCATTAACATAAGCAGGTATTTTATAAGCTCTTTTTTTGACTTTTGGGAAGCCGACTTTTTTTCCATAAACCGTTTCAGCTTTTCCAAAGCATTAAGTCCCTGATCCTCGATTATAGGGTCAAGCTCTTTTAACAGATCTTCTGCAAATTTATTGATGCTTTCCGCCAACACCTCATCCTTGGACTTGAAGTAATGATAAAAGCCACCCTTTGAAAGTCCCGAAGCATCCAGAATATCATCGACACTTGTTTCTTCATAGCCCTTTTCCAAAAACAACTTTTCTGCAATCTCTACCAGTTCATCTTTTTTCGCATTGTGGTTTTTTGCCGTTTTGGCCATATTAACACCTCCCATTAACCGACCGACGTCGGTTTGTTTTTAGTTTATACTTTTTTTTTGGTTTTGTCAAGGGAGCAAAGACATGAGAAAGACACGGGGACGGTTTCTTTCGGAAGAAACCGTCCCCGTGTCTTTTTTACTTTATGAATTTTAATATAACTTCACTTTTTTCAAATATTCAATCAATCCACCATATTCAACAATTGCCATGATATGCTCCGGAATTTTATTGCATTTATAGGTTTCATTTTTTGTTTTGTTATAAATGATCCCTTGCAAATAATCTACACTTATAATGTCACCCTTGGATATCTTATTGGTTTCACTGCATTCAATCACCAATATCCCTACATTGATACAATTTCTATAAAATATGCGCGCATAATCCATTGCAATTACCGTTCTTACACCTAATTCTTTCAGCATCAATGGTGCAGTCTCCCTGCTGGAACCTGATCCCAAATTATGTTCTGCCACAAAAATATCTCCGGGTTTATAGTTTGGTGCAAATTCTGTATCTACTGTAGCCATCGTATATTTTGCTGCTTCAGCCATATCCAGTTCAAGATACGCCGGAGGAGAAATAATATCCGTATTAATATTATCCTTGTATTTCCACACTTTCCCTTCAATCATTTCCTTACCTCCTATATTGTCCTTGGATCTGTAATATGCCCTGTGATGGCAGCTGCTGCAACTGAAACAGGTGATGCCAGGTATACTTCCGATGTTTTGCTTCCCATTCTTCCCAGGAAATTTCTGTTAGTTGTAGAAATACATACCTCGCCTCCAGCCAATACTCCCGAATGAATTCCCAAGCAAGCACCACAACTGGAAGCTAAAATCGTAGCTCCGGAATCTGCGAAAATTTCCAAAATTCCTTCTTTCAAGCAGCGTCCGTATATTTCTTTTGATGCAGGGGATACCAGCAAGCGGATTCCTTTTGCTATTTTATGTCCTTTCAATATTTCTGCAGCTAGTTTTAAGTCGTGATATCTTCCGCCCGTACATGATCCAATATATGCCTGATGAATTTTCCCAGGTTCGACTTCTGATATATCAAAAACATTATCCACCTCATGGGGGCAGGCAATTTGAGGCACTAAATCCGAAGCTGAAAATTCGTATACCTCACAATATTCGGCATTCTCATCAGAATTCACATGATCATAGTTTTTCGTTATACCAAGCTTCGCTAAATACTCAGCTGTTATCCGGTCATATCCGATAAGCCCGGCCTTCGCTCCTGCTTCAACCGCCATATTGGATAAACAGAAACGCTCATCCATAGGTAAAGCACAAATCGCTTCTCCACAATACTCAATTGTTTTATAAGTAGCTCCTGAATGGCCAATAGCACCAATACTTTTTAATGAAATATCCTTTGCCATTACATGGTCAGGCAGCTTTCCTGTCCAATGTACTTTTACAGTCTTGGGCACCTTCATCCAGGTCTGTCCCGTAGCTAAAACACCTGCCATTTCTGTGGAACCTACACCGGTAGCAAAAGAAGCCAGTGCTCCATACATACAAGTATGAGAATCGGTACCTACAATAATCCCCCCCGGTAAAACATGCCCCTTTTCAACCATTACTTGGTGGCATGGGCCATCGAATTCATAATAATTAGTGATTTTATTTTCTTCTGACCAGTCACGTGTAAATTTTACAATATCCGCCTGAGCTACATTCGCTGATGGTGTATAATGATCGGAGATTATTACCACTCTGCTTTTATCCCAAACTTCTACATTCATTTCTTTTAATATATCCGCAATTTCCAGTCTTGGCCCTAGAACATCGTCCATCATTGCTTTATCAATATTTACCCATAAAATATCATCTGCATGAACCTCTTTTTTCCCAGATGCAGCTGCCATAATTTTTTCGGACATTGTATACCCCATAATATATCTCCCCTATATAAATAATGTATAGATTCCTGTCATACTAAGCAACGCAATTACAAATACTCCTCCGATTGAAACAGCAAATAATTCAACAAACAGCTTGGAACGCTCTTCTTCCGTCGGATTTGCAATTTGAGAATACGCAGCGAGTCCCATAGAACCTCCGGTTGAAATAGGGCTCATCCCTGCTGCACTTGCAGTATTAGTAATTGCAGAAATTAAAGCTAAGGTAGAAACACCGCCACCGACTTGCGCGGCTACATCTGTTACGGTAGGGATCAAAGTCGGCATTACGACACCTGATGTGGAGCTGAACCAAGACATTATACCTGCTGTAAGTCCCATAACTCCGGTTGCGGTAGCAGGGCTCATTAATTTTGATAAACCGGCTGCCAACAAATTAATGCCATCAAGTTGAATGACCAATGACATCAGCATATTAATACCACCTATCATCAATAACGTTCCCCACGGAATAGAAGCAACTGCCTTTTTTTCATCCGCGACCTTAAGCAATAATAAAAACATGGCAATAGTAAAGGATGTTAACCCTACATCATAACCAAAGAAAATAACTGCAACAATTAATACCAGCATACCAAGCAGTGTTATTTTCTGATTATTATTAAAAGATTCTTTTACACTATTGGACATGTCAATTGCAGACTTCATTTTGTAACCCTTTAATACAATATAGATAATAATAAAATATACCGTCATAGCAATAACCATATTCATTGCATATGGAAATTCAATTCCTGTAATACCTTGTTTTTCAGCAAGAGCTAATCCAAGAATTCCGGTTGGTGCAATTGGTGTTAACCCTCCGGCCGCCGCACCCAATACGGAAGTCGCTGAAAGCAATATAGGAGAGACACGCATCTCTGCTGCCAATGAACAAGTAAAAACCGCCATCAGACTCATAACAGGTACTGTTCCAGGTCCCACACCGGCTAAAACCGCAGAAAATACAAATACAATAATCGGTATCAAATTTGTTCTGTTACCGGCAAGAGACACGATTTTGCGTGCTAATAGTTCAAGGGTTTTATTTTCCTGGGCCATACTGAATAAAAACATAACTCCTAAAAGTGTTACAAATAAATTTGTCGGGAATCCGGCTAACACAGCTTTTGCCTTAATACCTGCAATTGTTGCCAGAATTAAAGCAAACCCAAATGCAACAAGTCCCATATTCACCTTTCTAAAAAAACCCAATGCGATTGCACCAATCAGAACTACTAATGATAATAATGCAAAATTCATATATTTTTCCTCCTATTATATAATTATGTGCGCACGCCTTAATATACAGCAAGTTTTGTGCCAAGGTAAATTTTTATAGAAACTCCTGCCAAAAGTCAATTTACTTCCATAAAAAAATGTTTCAAAACAATTTGTTGCATCATTTTGAAACATTTCTATTTTTTATGATATATTAAATTTATTCATCAGACGCCATAATGTACTGCGTGAAATTCCAAGAGCTTCAGCGGTTTTTCCCTTTTGATATGAATTCTCTTTCAAAGCAATAATAATATCATTTTTATGCAATTGTTCTATTGCAAGGTTTTCTGCATGTAAAGAGCTGTAATCAATGTTCTCTAAAATCATACTTGTATCTATCTCCATTGAAAAATTGTTTTCCAACAATATTGCGATTCTTTCGGCAATACCAAGTAATTCCCTGACATTCCCCGGCCATGCATACCCCATTATTTTTGGATATACGGTTTCCATATATTCTTTTATATTTCTATAGTTTTCTTTACGGAATTGTTGTAAAAAATGATCTGCAATTAACGGAATATCTTCCTCACGCTCTCTTAAAGGAGGTATTGTCAGCTTTAGTACATTGATTCTATAAAACAGGTCCATCCTGAAACGATTTTCTTTTACCTCTTTTGCCAAATCTCTATTTGTTGCACAAATAACTCTTACATCCACCGGGATTACTTTATCACTGCTTAATCTTCTGACTTCCTTCTCCTGTAAAATGCGAAGCAATTGCATCTGGGTCTCCTTGGGAATTTCTCCAATTTCATCGAGAAAAATCGTCCCCCCATGGGCGATTTCAAAAATTCCGGCTTTCCCACCCTTTACAGCCCCTGTAAAAGCACCTTCTTCATAACCGAATAATTCGCTGCTGAGCAAATCCTTCGGTAATGAAGCACAGTTAATAGCAACAAAGGGCCCGTTTTTTCTCGGACTATTATTATGAATGCTTTGAGCAAACAATTCTTTCCCTGTTCCCGTTTCTCCTATAATCAAAATTGAAGATGTCGAATTTGCATAATTTCTTGCAATATCTTTAGCCCGCTTAATACTTAAACTGTTTCCAATAATATCAGCGAAATCATATTTTGCTATGTGTCCCTTTTTATATAGCTGTAAACGGATCTTTTCTTCACTCTTTTGAATATCCTTGATATTCTGAATCATATAAACAGCGCCCTCAAAGCCTCCATTTACAGTAATGGGAATCTTATTAACGGATATCAGGGTTTCATTAATTTTAATAATTTTGTTTATTTCCCTCTGCTTTTCTTTTTTCAAGGAATCGAATTCCAAAGCAGGAGCCACTTTCATAATCTCTTTCCCAACACAGCTATCCGTTAATTGCAGTATTTTAAGTGCTTCTGTATTTACAACAGCAATAATGCCTTTTTCGTCGACACTGATAATAGCATCATGTGCATAATTAACTACTGTCGAATACTTTTCCAACTGTATCTTGTAATGTTTTTTCTCTTCTTCCTCGCGTTTATGCACTCTTAACAATTGTTGAGCAGCATCTAAAGCTAAGTTGACAGATTCTCTGGTATTTTCAACAACTGTATATGGAATACCCAGCTTTTTCGCTTCTTCCGGAAGCTGAGCACCTCCACCCATTAAAATACTGGCATCACTATTAAGAGCTTTTTCCACACAACATATATATTCGTCAGCATTGCCATAGCCATAAATATATGTGTCCTCTACTCCTAAATATCTGCAAAGCTTTTCCAACTCCGGTACAAATTCCGTATATTCAACAATCGCAATTTTCCCCGTATGATGTTTCATTAAATTCAGATGCCGTAGATAATCATTCAATGTAGTACTTATATGTGCAACGGTGTAACCCTTTTTGCTGATTAAAGCCGCCGTTCCTTTCCGGCTCACAAAGATTTTTGCTCCCTGTTCTGATAGTTCATCAGCTATTTTCGTTCCTTCATCCAAAACGCCTACATAAATCCCAATATTCTCTCCTCTTTTTTTTGCCAGGGAAGCGGTCAAATCTGCCAATGCTTGAGAAGGAGCAATCAAACATATTTCCGGAACCTTGTGTATCATTTCTCTCTTTTCCATCATATTTTCTCCTTACTTTAATTCTACAGTAACTGTATTATATCATAAAAGACATGGGGACGGTTTGAAGTGGCCCCATGTCTGCTTTAAAGTGCCTCTTTGCACTTCATTTCCATTAATTTCATTTCTTTTTTTACCAGTATTAAAGTAATAATCGTAGAAAAGAAATCCGCTATCGGTACAGCCATCCAAATCCCCAGAAGACCCAGTCCGGAAATTCTTGGCAAGATCAGTACCAGAGGAATCAACAGAAGTACCTGGCGAGAGAGAGTTAACAACAGTGAAGGAACAGCTTTTCCAATGGATTGGAATAGTGACGCTCCAATGATCTGTACTCCCACAATAGGAATCAATGAAATAGTTATTCTCAAGGCATATATTCCATTTCTGATAAGCTCCGAATCCTCATTGAATACTCCTATTATCTGGCCCGGAAAAAGCTCGCCAAATAAAGTGGCTATTGATGCATATATAGTTGTAACTATTATTGATAATTTCACTACTTCCTTTACTCTGCCAAATTTCTTTGCTCCGTAATTGAACCCCGCAATCGGCTGCATTCCTTGAACAACACCAAACATTGGCATAAACAGGAACATTGTCACTCTATTGAGAACTCCATATATGGATATGGCCAGCTCTCCACCGTAAAAAGCAAGGGAATTGTTCATGATTATCGCAATTATACTGCCTGATGCCTGTCTTGCAAAAGAGGGAAAGCCAACTGTGATGATTTCACTAATAATTTGCCAATCCGGCTTTAAATGATGAAGCTTTACTTTTAAGCTGCTATGCCCTCCGTAAATATAAAACAATATATATATTACCGAAGCTAGCTGTGACAGGATTGTGGCCAGCGCAGCCCCCCGGATTCCCATATCCAGCGGAAAAATAAATATATAGTCCAGCATGATATTCAAAATGGTGCCAATCAACATTGAAAACATTGCAGCTTTAGCATTTCCTTCTGCTCGGATCAGATTATTTCCAGAAACTGCAAAAGGAAAATAAATACTTCCGACTAAAATAACCTGCAAATACTCTTTGGCGTAGGGCAGCAATATATCAGTGGCACCAAAAATTTTCAGCAGCGGATCTATAAAGGCCAGTCCAAAAATGCATATGAAAACCCCCAGGATTCCAACTGACAAAAAAGAATTCCCTGCCGCATGATCAGCCCTCTCAACATCTTTAGCACCAAGGCTCCGTGAAATTATAGATGCCGCTCCAATTCCTATCATTTGTGCAATAGCCATTACCATCATCTGAACCGGAAATGCAATAGTCAATCCGCCTATTGCAAGATATCCCACGCCTCTTCCGATAAAAATTGTATCTACAATATTGTACATTGCATTCACAATCATTGCTATAGTGGCAGGCACGGATAAATTCATCAATAATTTGGTCATTTTTTCATTTTCAAGTTTATTATTTCTGTCGCTCATATTTACCTCTTTCTATGCTGCAGTGCTGTTGCATAATATTGCTGTCGATCTTGCTTCATATGGCACATTATACTATTAACTATTATAACACAATACTCACAATTCCCTGTCCACCATCAACCATAACCCTGTCACCCGTCTCACTTTTGAATTCCATATCGGATCATATCAAAAAAACTGTTCCGCTCATCAAGAAAGCTTTGGAAGTATGTCTCATCCAAATCGTTATTATCTATCATTTCAGATAAATACTTGTTATCGAAATAATCCATAGTAAGCATGACCAGCTTGAATGCCTGTCCCCGGTCAACACCCTCCCTGAGAAGAACTTTTTCGAACAACCGCTCCCGGATCTTGTTCTTGCTGGCAATCATTTCTCCATACTTTTCTTCAATTTCCTCCCTCAATTCATCCGGTGTCGAGTGAATTACTACCACTTATAGAAGTAGTAGCTTCATAAGACCGGCTGTGATTCAGGCAGCTATCCTTATGGGGTTATCCACTAACCCATTATCCCTCGCTTGTTTTACAAGCTCTGGGACTACATTTTTATATTTGCGTAGTATATTCAGACTACCGTTTATATCTGCATTTATTAGTATTCCTGCATTACTTTTGAATAAGCCTCTGGCTATTCTGCGATTCTTATTGTAATACTCTTTATTTACCGGCTCCAGGTCTATAGCCGATACTCCCGAGGTATAGCTTTCATTTTGCAGTATTACCTTCATACCCACTAGTTCCACTTTATACTTTATTTGCTCTACAAGTCTCTGAATGGGTATTTGTACAAAGCCTTTTATGGGAGACTCCTGCTTGATACCTGATATGTCTCCTGCTACTATAGTTGAACAGTTATGCAGCAAGGCTAGATCTATAAGCTTCCTGCTGGCTTTATGCAGGCAGTCTTGTATGCAGTCGTTCCGTTGCTTTTGAAGCTTTCTTATTCGTGCTGTGCGTTTGAATCTGGTACTTCCTGATTTCTTCATTTCCAATGAGGTATAATATGCTATTTGCTTATTGAAGTAGGAGTTCTTTGCTTGTTGTATGCTATCCAAATTCATAAGCTTTTGAAGTTTATCTGAAACTTCAAAGTTTAAGCTCTCCGCTCCGAATTTGGTTTGTACTTCTTTAGCCAGTGAAAACATTAGTATATTATTCTTAAATCTGACTGCTAGATTTGTGAATATTATATGGTTCTTATGATTTTCCACATTCTTGTATTTTGGCGGCATAGGCATTGCTTTGTACTTATGTGGGTTGTTTTTATAATCAGCTGCAGCGGCAAAATAGCTTTTCCAGTCCTGTTCCAACAGCTTAAGGCATTGCTGGTATGTATGGGAATGCAGAAAAGCTTTATGCCAATTAGTTGTATGAAGCTTCTCCATCTCGTAATAGGACTTATACCCCTCGGTAATACATTCGTAGTTAGCAATATTATAGAGCTTGGTAGTATGGTAACATAGCTCCTCAAGTATATCCAACTGCAGAAACGTAAGTTCAGGAAAGAATTTGAAGCTTAATTTCATTATGGTTACACCTCCTTCCACACTATGGTATATGAATATTGTACCAAACATATGTTCGCCATGCAACCATATTCTGGAAGGATGCTTTCATGCTGCTAGAATGAAAAAGTAAATTCCAGTTGCAAGAGTAAATTCCATGTATCTAGAATTTAATTGTGCACAAGCTTATTCCGTTGATAAACAATATTCTTTAGTTGTGATGTAACTATTTGCTATAATATAGTTAATGTGTTAGTTCACATTCGTATAATATTGCGAAGTAAACTTAAGATTAGGGGGTGTATTTTATATGGAAATAACAGTTATAAAGGGAAGTATAAATTATATAGATGATTGCGAGGATGCATTAGTAAATTCAGAACTGGGGAAAAGATATTTTTCAGAAAAGGGAAGTGCTCGAAAATCATTAGAAGAAGGATTTAATGAAAACGATATATATGTCGCAATAGACAATAATAACAACTGTAAGGGATTTGTATGGGTTATATTAAATGGAATCTTTCATTCGTTTCCTTATATACATATTATTGCTGTCAAAAGTGAAAGTCGTGGTCAGGGGATAGGAAAAATACTCTTAAAATTTATTGAGGATGTTTATTATAAAAAATATTCAAAACTATTTTTAGTAGTAGCCGATTTTAATCCAGATGCAAAAAGATTGTACAAAGATATAGGATATTCAATAATTGGTGATATACCTAACTTATACAGAAAAGGTATAACGGAATGTTTGATGATGAAGTCAAAAGAATAATGATTCGCAAACTTTATATATTATTCACTAAATATAGATCGTATAGCATATAAACTTCGTTGTGATGAATTTAATAGTGCACTTAGGTAACTGGAATTTAGTTTTGCATGCTATTTTTAGTTGCCCACTTAGTAGAGACTGTAAATAATTTTGTGTAAACCTTTTGGATTAATGATAAAATACCTTGGTTTACATAGCAAATTTTTTAGAAATATTGTTGTATGTATTTTTACACATGATGAGAACTCTGTCAACAGGTAG